>ERZ724520.35-NODE-35-length-67847-cov-13.284488_pt1 | contig 67847 bp, 66 predicted proteins | sample MGYA00376053_ERZ724520 | MGnify/ENA primary metagenome ERZ724520 (study PRJEB28724, sample SAMN07190886) | activated sludge metagenome | isolation source: activated sludge of sewage treatment plant in Hong Hong | place: USA: Christiansburg, Virginia | collected...
AGAGCATACCGGAGAGCGCCCATAAAAAAACGGCCCGAAGGCCGTTTCTTTGCCGATCAACGCACCAATTACTTGGGGGCGCGTGGAGCCAGCTTTTCTTTGATACGTGCGGACTTGCCCGAACGATCGCGGAGGTAGTACAGCTTGGCGCGACGAACGTCACCACGACGCTTCACTTCGATGGAAGCAACCACCGGAGAGTGCGTCTGGAACACACGCTCAACACCGATACCATTGGAGATCTTGCGTACGGTGAAAGCAGAGTTCAGGCCACGGTTCTTCTTGGCGATAACAACGCCTTCGTAAGCCTGCAGACGCTCACGCTCACCTTCTTTCACCTTCACCTGAACGATAACAGTATCGCCCGGGCCGAAAGACGGCACGTTTTGCTTGAGTTGGGACTGTTCAACGAATTGAACCAGGGGATGCTTGCCGCTCATGGCATTTCCTCAATTTTATGGTGACAGAGGCTTTGAACGGGCTTTTTTGTGAGACCGTTCGGCGCATACCCACCGTTACACACCTGGCCCGCCGGTTACCCGGCAAACCCATGGAGATGAAAGGACCTTGCGGACCTATTCACCCTCGCCGCTTTCGCGACGGATATCGTCAAGCAGTTTTATCTGCTCTTTATCCAGCGTGACCTTTTCCAGAAGATCAGGACGACGCTGCAATGTTCTGGCCAGACTTTGTTTTCGGCGCCATTTTCGGATAGCCGCATGGTCACCCGATAACAGAACTGCCGGTACCTCATCCGCCTCATACACTTCTGGGCGAGTGTAGTGCGGGCAATCCAGTAAGCCATCACTGAAGGAATCCTCTTCAGCGGAGGCCTCACTGCCAAGCGCACCTGGCAGCAAACGCGTCATTGCATCAATCAGCACCATCGCAGGCAGCTCACCACCCGACAACACGTAATCACCGATTGACCATTCTGCATCGACTTCGCGCTGAATAAGACGCTCGTCGACTCCTTCATAACGACCACAAAGCAGAATCATCGCCTCCGTAGTCGCTAACTCCTGCACCCCTGCCTGGTTTAACACCCGGCCCTGTGGTGACAGGTAAATTACATTCGGCGTCAGGCCCTTAGCCCGAGCAGCCTCTTTGGCTGCCGTGATCGCGCACCGTAATGGCTCGATCAACATCACCATGCCGGGGCCACCCCCATACGGGCGGTCGTCCACGCGGCGAAAATTACTTTCGGAATGCCCCTCGACATAATCACGAGGATTCCAGTATTCCAGCGCCAGCAAACCGTTCTTCACGGCGCGGCGAGTAATACCACTTTCGGTCACCGCCTGAAACATTTCCGGGAACAGGCTGATTACCCCGATCCACACCTCAGGCGCCTCGCCTGCTCAAAACTCTGGATCCCAGTCGACGGTAATCATCCTGCCGACCAGATCAACATCCTTTATAACTTCACCTGGCACCCAAGGTACCAAGCGCTCAAGCTCATCCATGCTGCCCTCTGATGCCTGAACGACCAGCACATCATTAGCGCCTGTTTCCATCATGCTGTGTACAGTGCCCAGCAGCTGACCATCTTGGGTTCGCACGGAGAGATCAATGAGGTCTGACCAATAGTAGTCACCCTCTTCCAGCTCCGGGAGAACATCCTTCGAAACCCATATCTCAAGGTTACGCAAGGATTCGGCCGCGTTACGGTCAGGAGAGATGTCGAGTTGAGCGACAACGCCCTTACCCTGCGTACGCCATTCCAGCACCTTGACTGGCCTGAACCCCTCACGGGTTTTCAGGTACCAAGGCTGGTAGCCAAAAAGATTGGTAATGGGGTCGGTCAGGGCATGCACCCAGACCCACCCCTTCACGCCGTAGGGCGTACTAACGTGCCCTACGTTGATGAGATCGGAGGCTTCCGGCACCGCCGGTGCCTTCGTATTCATCTGTCTCAGACTGCTTTGGCAGCGGCCTTGGCCAGAGCGGCAACGCGCTCGGATGGCTGTGCGCCCTTGGAAACCCAGTACTGGTAACGCTCAGAGTCAAAACGGACACGCTCTTCCTGACCCTTGGATACTGGGTTGAAGAAGCCAACGCGCTCGATGAAACGACCATCACGGGCGTTACGGCTGTCGGTCACAACGATGGAGTAAAACGGACGCTTCTTGGCGCCGCCACGTGCAAGGCGAATAGTTACCATGATCAATTTCCTTAACTGGGTTCCCGTGGTCAATCGAACCGCGCGGGTGCCACGGAAATCAACCCGGCGCGGAAGGTCGCAAATTATACGGGGAATTACTACTCGAAGAAAGCCCGATTATCCCTACTCACGAACAGGTGGAGTATCATGGTCGCGCATTCTGGCCACTGCCCGAGATCCCCCACTCCGTGCTCAACCAATCGATACGGAAAGGTGCCGCCCTACTGGCCCTTTCAGCTTTTCTGTTTGCGACGATGGGCGTTTTCATCCGGCTGGCATCGCATTCCGTAGATAATGAAATCGTGGTTTTTGCCCGGAACTTAGCAGGCCTCATCCTGCTACTGCCCATTATGATGACGCGAGGCGGTGGTGGGCTGAAAACAGCCGTATTTCCTCGCCACCTCTGGCGCGCCCTGACAGGCCTAACGGCGATGTATGGCTTTTTTTACGCCATTGCCAACCTGCCACTCTCCAGCGCCATGATTTTTACCTACTCGTCACCGGTCTTTATTCCACTGGTCGCGTGGATATTCCTGAAAGAGCCCATGACACGACAGGCCTGGGCTGCCGCTCTGGTTGGCTTGGCCGGTGTAATACTGGTGTGCAAACCAGACCAGGGGCTTGTAAACCACTTTGCAATAATCGGCCTTGGCTCCAGTGTCTTGGCGGCTACCGCTTTTGTCACGGTACGATCACTGGGCTCAACAGAGCCCACTACTCGGGTCGTTTTCTACTTTGCCCTTATCTCTACCGTTGTATCGACCATCCCACTGCTGTGGGCGGGACGCGCCATCACCCTGCATGAATTCGTATTACTGGCCGCCGTAGGCGTTCTGGCCACGGTCAGCCAACTCTGCCTGACCCGTGCCTATGCTTTGGCGCCTGCCAATCGTATTGGCCCCGTCACCTATTTAGCTATTGTGGTTGCTGGTCTGTATGCCTGGGCACTTTGGGGTGAAGTGCCGGATGGCTATGCGATTATTGGGACCGGTATGATTTTGGCTGCATCACTCATCAGCCTGCGCCGCTGACAACCTTCCCTAAGTGGCACATCTAATTCTTCAACACCTATAAACAATGAAGCCCGCTACGTTGCGGGCTTCATCAGGCTTATTTCTTCTTGAATCCGGGAGGCAGACCCACTCCACCCGGGCCTGGTAGTCCGCCCATGCCACCTGCTCCACCCATACCGGGTGGCATACCGCCTCCGCCCTGCCCCATCATTCCCTTCATGCCACGCATCATTTTCATCATGCCGGAAGGAGATGACATCTTTTTCATCATCTTTTCCATCTGGGTGTGTTGCTTAAGCACACGATTCACGTCCTGAATCTGGGTACCAGAGCCGGCGGCAATACGACGTTTACGCGACCCATTAATCAGGTCTGGTTTGTGGCGCTCGGCCATGGTCATGGAAAGAATGATGGCTTCCATCCGCTTCATTTCTTTTTCAGGCGCCCCTCCGGCCAATGCCTGCTGAACCTGAGCACTGTTCATGCCCGGCAGCTTGTCGAGCAGGCCACCCATGCCACCCAGATTGCGCATTTGCTGGAACTGCTCAAGCAGGTCCTGCAGATCAAAGCCCTTTCCCTTCTTAAGCTTATTGGCCAGTTTCTCGGCCTTGTCTTTGTCCAGCTTACGTTCGACTTCTTCGACCAGCGAGAGCACATCGCCCATGCCCAAAATACGGGAAGCCACACGATCGGGATGGAAGGGCTCTAGCGCATCGGACTTTTCACCCATACCAAGAAACTTGATGGGCTTACCGGTAATGGTGCGTACCGACAGTGCGGCACCACCACGCGCATCACCGTCAGTCTTAGTCAGGATTACCCCAGTCAACGGCAAGGCATCATTAAAGGCCTTGGCAGTATTGGCGGCATCTTGACCCGTCATGGCATCGACCACGAACAGGGTTTCAACAGGATTGATGGCGGCGTGCAATGACTTGATCTCGCCCATCATCTCATCGTCTACATGGAGACGACCGGCGGTATCAATAATGACGACATCAACGAACTTCAGCTTACCTTCGGCAATCGCGCCACGGGCAATATCATTGGGATGCTGATCCACTGTGGACGGGTAAAAAATAGCCCCAACATCTGCCGCCACCGTTTCAAGCTGCTTGATAGCGGCTGGACGGTAAATATCGACGGATACAACCAGAACCTTCTTCTTCTCACGCTCCCTGAGGAACCTGGCTAGTTTGCCTACGGTGGTGGTTTTACCGGCACCCTGTAGACCTGCCATCAGAATGACCGCTGGAGGAGTCGTGCTCAGATTCAGGGTTTCATTGGCATCGCCCATGGTGCGGACAAGCTCGTCATGCACGAGCTTTACAAAGGCTTGGCCAGGTGACAGCGCCTGCATCACCTCCTGCCCCAGTGCCTGCTCGCGAATACGGTCGACGAACTCCTTCACCACCGGCAAGGCCACGTCGGCTTCGAGCAACGCCATGCGCACTTCGCGCAAGGTATCCTTTATGTTGTCCTCGGTCAGTCGACCTGAGCCCGTAATATTACGAAGGCTATGACTGAGGCGATCGGTGAGGTTGTCAAACATCGGGAGCATCCGGCAGGAATCAAACAAGGCCCCGATTATAGGGAACGCTAGCCGTGATGTCGCCTCATCGCCTTACTTTGATCTCTCGAATCAAGCTTACAGCTAGAAACGCTCCCTAAGTGACCGGGCTGAATCAGGTCGCTCGCCAGCCGGATTGGCATCCCGTGTGCTGCCGTTCCCTTCAAAACTTACGGCCCTTATGCGAAACTGCGGAATCGTCTCGGAAGCCATCGCTACTATCTTCATACCGCGACCGACACAAGGAAGATGCACATCATGAATGCAACACTGGCCGGCCTTGCTGCAGCCCTGTTGTACACCATCGCCACCATCATTCTGGGGCGTCATCTGGCGCGCCATGAAAAGCCGCGCAGCCATGTTATTCAGGCTCTCGGAGCCATGGCTCTGCCGCTTCACTTGGTCGCCGTGCATGCAGCGATATACCAACCTGCTGGTCTTAATTTAGGGCTATTTCACATCATATCGCTGGTCGGCTGGCTGATTGCTGCTCTGGCTATCGGCATGAGCCTCTACATGCCCATTATCAGCATCACAATTGTTGCGTTTCCTTTGGCTGTTCTTGGGCTTCTTCTGTCATTACTGGTTCCGACCGCCTATCCACTTACCACCACTCTCACTTCGGGTGCGGAATCCCATATTCTCTTATCGATTCTGGCGTACAGCGTACTCACGATTGCGGCCGTTCAGGCCATGCTGATATCTATTCAAGACAGGCAACTCCGCACGCACAAGCGGGGCTTGATGCATGCGCTGCCACCACTGCAAACCATGGAGAGCCTGTTGTTCAGCCTGATCTGGACGGGTTTTTCTCTGCTGTCGTTGGCGATTCTGTCCGGCTTCCTGACACTGGATGATCTTTTTGCACAGCATTTGGTTCACAAGACGCTGCTGACACTGGCGGCGTGGGTCGTCTTTGCCACCCTGTTAACAGGGCGCTACTTATTAGGCTGGCGCGGCAGTACCGCTATTCGTTTCACACTCTGGGGCTTTGGCCTGCTGCTGCTCGGATTTTATGGCAGCAAACTGGTCTTGGAGCTCATCCTTCAGCGCGGTGCGTGACGCTGACTGGCCCCTGCCCGTTAAACTCCTAATTCCTATTTATGGTGGCAACTCCTGTGGGTACTGCTTCACTTAGCTTACTTTTCACCATTCTGATTGTGTGCGTTGTCTTCTCAGCCTTCTTCTCTGGCTCTGAGACCGGCATCATGACTGCTAACCGTTATCGCCTGAAACACCAGGCCAAGACGGGCAATAAATCAGCTCAGCGCATTCTTAATCTGCTCGCCCATCCAGACAAACTGATTGGCGTTATCCTGATTGGCAACAACATCACCAATGTTGCTGCGTCCTCCGTTGCTACCCTGATTGGACTTCAAATGGCAGGCGATTCCGGCGTAGCAATTGCGGCTGGCGCGCTGACCTTCGTCATTCTCATCTTCGGAGAGGTTGGCCCTAAAACGTTTGCCGCCAAACATCCAGAGGCCGTCGCCCACGTTGCAGCACCCGTCCTCAATGTATTGCTAAAACTGCTGTCACCTCTCGTCTGGATTATTAACGTAACGACTAACACGCTGTTTCGGCTGAACTCCCTTGCCAAGGGCGATCACAAACTAAATACCGATGAATTACGCACATTGGTGCAAGACGTTTTCTTACCTAAACAGCACCGCAGCATGCTGCTAGGCGTACTGGAATTAGACACCATTACGGTTGACGACATCATGATCCCTCGTGGCGACGTTAACGGCATTGATATTGAGGATGATCTTGAAGACATCATCAAACAACTGAGGTCCACCCAACACACACGAATGCCTGTTTTTAGGGACAGCATTAATGACTGCATCGGCATATTGCATACGCGTGATGCGTCCCGCTTTATGGGCAAACCCGACCTGACCAAAGCAGAAATTTTGCAGTATGTTCGCGAGCCCTACTATGTTCCTGAAAGTGCATCGCTGCCTGCGCAGCTGATCAATTTCCAAAAGCAGAAGGGTCGTTTTGGATTGGTCGTGGATGAATATGGCGATGTGCAGGGAATTGTTACGCTCGAAGATATTCTTGAGGAAATCGTTGGCGAATTTACGACCAACATGACGGATAGCCACAAGGACATGCTGCCGCAGCCCGATGGTTCATGGGTTATTGATGGCAGCACCAGCATTCGTGACATTAATCGACAGTTGCACTGGCAACTGCCCTTGAACGGCCCTCGCACACTCAATGGCTTGATCATCGACACACTGGAAACCATTCCAGAGTCGTCACTTTCGCTGCGGATAGGAAAATACATGATCGAAGTTTTGCAGGTACGGGACAACACCGTTAAAACTGCAAAACTTGCCATACTCCCGTCAGCATCAAGCTCACAAAAATAGAAAGCTACCAGTCGTATAGTGACTGCATATTAAGTGTGGTCCGATGCTTTTCTTGCTCCTCCATCGCCTGCAAATTCTCAAACATCTCACGCAGCTCTGGCTGCGTCGTAGCGGCTTGCATGGACTTGTAGAGCGCGATCAGGCAGTCGTCATACGTTAGTGATGCTGTGATGACATCTTCGGCAGCAGTATCAGGCTCAAGATTAAGCAAGGCGCAAGCCTGAAGCGATCGGTCATCGGGTACATTCTGCAGCCAAGTATCCATTAAGCGCCTTGGCGCGTCGCCGCGATAACGCGTCAGTACCTGTGACAAGAGTTTTTCGTGCTGACTGAGATAGGAATAAAGTAACTGCACACGCTCGTTAGCTGACGCCTCACCTAAGCCAGCAAAGTAACCCGACAAATGAGAATGAAAGGCATGTGCTTGATCAATAACATCCCGCGCACGAAGTGTAGTCATGGCAACCTCCAAATGAGCTTACCCTTACAGACTAGACCAGTAATCGCGATATCAGTGCGCCATTCATCGGCGAGTTTCAGAGCTCGACGGAAATCGCCGCAACGACCTGACGGGCCTTAGCACGGGCATCATCACAGTCCAGCCCCAGTGCCAAGCCCACGCCCATGCGGCGCTCACCGCGAACTTCTGGCTTGCCGAATAAACGCAGGTCTGTATCAGGCTCAGACAATGCCTCAGCCAAATTACCAAACTGAACGCTGCCTGAGTCGCCCTTTACCAGAAGCGCACAGGACCCAGCGGGCCCGTTCTGACGGATCACCGGTACCGGCAACCCCAGAATGGCACGAGCATGTAGGGCAAACTCGGAGAGGTTCTGGGAAATTATTGTTACTAGACCGGTATCATGCGGACGTGGTGAGACTTCGCTAAACCAGACCTGATCGCCTTTTACAAAAAGCTCTACACCAAAGATACCAACACCACCAAGGGCCGTGGTAATCGCTTCAGCAATTCGCTGCGCCTCCGCCAATGCCTTTTCAGACATAGGCTGTGGTTGCCATGATTCGCGATAGTCCCCTGCGTCTTGCAGATGGCCGATTGGGGCACAAAAACTGGTCCCACCGCGATGCCGCAAGGTTAGAAGAGTGATTTCGTAGTCAAAGTCGATAAAGCCTTCAATGATCACTCGACCGGCACCCGCACGGCCACCCGCCTGCGCATAAGCCCATGCAGCTTCCAAGTCTTCTTCGCCACGAACCAGACTCTGCCCTTTACCTGATGATGACATGACCGGTTTGACGACACAGGGGTAACCTATTTTGCCAACTGCCTCGACAAAGACCTCGTATGTGTCCGCAAAAAACCAAGGGGACGTTGCAAGCCCCAGCTCCTCCGATGCCAGGCGACGGATTCCCTCTCGACTTAACGTTAGCGCTGCTGCCTTGGCCGTTGGAATGACCTGCCAGCCTTCTTGTTCCATTTCTACGAGGGTTGCGGTGGCAATGGCCTCTATTTCAGGAACAATCAGTGCGGGCCGCTCGGCCTCAATCACACGCCGCAGGGCGGCACCATCAAGCATATCAATCACATAACTGCGATCGGCCACCTGCATGCCGGGGGCATTGGCATAACGATCTACCGCGATGACTTCACAGCCAAGTCGCTTCAGTTCAATTATTACTTCCTTGCCCAACTCTCCTGCTCCACAAAAAAGAACCCGGGTAGCAGATGTCGAAAAAGGAGTGCCTAGTGTTACGGAAGGAGTCATGCCTTATTACTCGGGAAAAAGAGTTTGCAGGTTTTGTGTACGCCTATCGGCGACATTTTGAAGAATTTTCTGCTGCTCATCCTCTGAGCGGAAGCGCCAATCTCTGATCTCATCGATAGACCGGAAACAGCCTTTGCAGATCTTGTCATCGTCCAAGCGACAACAACCGATACAAGGGGAAAGATCGGCAGACGCAGTCAAGAATTAGTCCTCTCGTTTCAATTCCTTTTTATAGCGCTTGAAGTTCTCCACGTAATGGAGCGCGCTCATTTCCAGAATGGCTCGTTGAGCCTCACTGACTTCCTTGACTACCTTGCCGGGGCTGCCCATCACAAGCGAGCCATCAGGAATCACTTTACCTTCCGGGATCAAGGCATTGGCACCAATCACACAGCCACGACCGATGATTGCACCATTCAAGATCACCGCATTAATACCGATCAAAGAGCCATCGCCAATAGTACAGCCGTGCAACATCACCTTATGGCCCACCGTGACGTTACGACCGATAAGCAAAGGCATGCCATGGTCGGTATGCAATACGCTACCGTCCTGAATATTGGAGTTCTCACCAATCGTAATGACATCATTATCGGCGCGTACCACTGCGTTAAACCAGATACTGGCATTGTGCCCCAGTACAACCGAACCAATTACAGTGGCATTGTCTGCGATGTAATAATCACCACGCGTCTCAAGGCGACGCTCACCAAGGGAATAGATCATGTTGGTTCCTATTTTTTTTCTAGAGCGTTGACCACCAACGCTGGCCACTCGAATTCGATATTGTGATCATAGGCACGCTTCATGAGGTCAACAATCATGAACGCTGTCAGCCCCCAAATCACATAATCACCATAGTTAAAGCTAGGAACTGTTACGTCCTGCCCCATAAAGCGGAAACGATGCGTATAAGAAACTTTTTCCGTCAGGAAGTACTCGACCGGCACGCGAAAAATACTTTCGATTTCTTCTGGGTTTGGCACCAGCAACTGGCCCGGCTCGACCATGCCGATAATCGGCTGTACCCGCAGCCCTATCTTGGAGACAAAAGAATCAAGCTCCCCGATAACCTCTACCCGATCCTCCGGTAGACCTATTTCTTCGCGGGACTCCCGAAGTGCCGTGGCAATGATGCTGGCATCACTGGAGTCACGCTTGCCGCCAGGAAACGCCACCTCACCCGCATGCGAGTTCATGTGACTGGCTCGGCGGGTAAGGATGATATGAGGAACGTATTCGTCCGTCACTGGAATGAGGACAGCCGCATCTACCCGGTCCTGCAAAGGCCGGTAGTCACGCAATCGATCCCGTAACTGGGGAATAATCAACACGCTGTCTGTCATACCTTAAGTGTACCGAGTCCTGCTCTCAGCCCCAAGCCATGAAATGATGACGGGGGTATACTTGTGACCTTCCGCACACCCGGAGTCCGGCATGAATTTTTGCAGCCAGTGTGGCAATCCCGTTGCCCAGCGCACCCTAGATGGCGATACCCGCCCTCGCTATGTGTGCGACCACTGCCATACTGTCCATTATCAGAACCCCAAGGTTATCTGTGGCTGCCTTCCAGTCTGGGAAGACAAGGTTCTGCTGTGCCGGCGGGCTATCGAACCGCGACGAGGCTTTTGGACACTACCTGCTGGCTTTATGGAGAACGGTGAAACAACACCCGAGGCCGCTGCCCGCGAGACCCTCGAAGAGGCTGCCGCCCCGGTCGACATCGGCGACCTGTATGCGATCTTCAATATTCGGCACATCAACCAGGTCTATCTGATGTTTCGTGCCAACCTGAAGGAGGGTGTTTTTGGTGTCGGCGAAGAAAGCCTGGAATGTCGCCTGTTCACGGAAGAGGAAATTCCTTGGGACGAGATCGCTTTCCCAACTATCAAACGTTCACTTTATTACTACTTTGATGACCGCAAGAAAGGGGAATACCCGTTCAGAATGCGCGATATCGAACTGGACTTTCGTCGCACCCACGAAGTAGTGAAAGGCGACAATTCTTGATTCATTATGACTCGCAATAAAAATGGAGTGCTATAAGCCCTCCATTTTTATAACCGCTGATTTTTCGAGTATTGGCAAACCTGAATTACTTTGGTGCCATACGAATAGCGCCATCGATACGAATCGTTTCACCATTGAGGAAGCTGTTCTCAACCATCTGAACTGCCAGCATGGCATATTCGCTCGGATGGCCCAGTCGCTTCGGAAACTGTGTCATTTCAATAAGCGGCAGCTTTACAGTATCAGGCGATGCATTCATCAGCGGGGTATTGAAGATACCTGGGGCAATGGTGTTTACACGCACACCAATAGCAGCAAGATCGCGTGCAAGGGGCAGTGTCATTCCCACCACTCCGCCCTTGGAGGCGGAATAAGCTACTTGGCCGACCTGTCCATCAAAGGCGGCGACTGAGGCTGTGTTAATGATTACACCACGCTCGCCATCAGCATTGCCTTCGTTTTTCTGCATTTCAGCCGCGGCAAGACGGGTAACGTTAAACGTACCAATCAGATTAACGGTGATGACCTTGCTGAATACATCCAAAGGCATTGGGCCATTTCTACCAACCGTGCGTGCGGCACTACCAATGCCGGCACAGTTAACGGCCACATGAATGGCACCAAAAGCATCCATAGTTTTAGCAATACCAGCCTGAACAGAGCCTTCATCCGACACATTCACTTGGCAGAACAGCACGTTGGCACCCAAGCGGGCGGCCACGGCCTGACCCTGCTCAACGTTCAGATCAAAAATAGCTACCTTGGCACCTTTGGATAAGTAAGCTTCAACTGTTGCCAGACCAAGGCCGGAAGCACCGCCGGTAACGATGGCGACTTTGTGGGAGAGTTCCATGCAAATATCCTTCAGCAACTGATAACAAGAAAGGCGACTGATACGTCGGAGCCGGAGCATAACACCCGACTACAGAGCTGTCAGCGGTGATGTGACGCAGCAGTCACAGTCATCAAAGAATGCCGACGCCGGATATTTCTCGCGCCAATGTAGCGGCATAGTTGTCCGTCATGCCGCCAACATAATCGAGTACCTTCATGTAGGCCGAATAAAGGCTTTCACCCTCCTCCAACGGCCGCTCCAGTAAGGCTAACTGGGTCTTTTGCCTGGCATTGAGAGCACTAGCACCGTGAGTGCAAAAGGCATAGGCATCGGGCACCAGCGCATTCAGTATCAGCTGTAAACAAGGATAAGCCGCCACCTCTTTTACCACCTTGCTGCGATGCCGATAGACCCGCTCACTGGCCAGTTGTTTGGCGCTCATCAAAAGATTACTGACATCCGAATCCAGTAAAGAGACCAAGTCTTTAGCCGGCAGCTCTCCTTTCATAATGTCATCGTGATAGCGAACAAACTTATCTGCCACTTCGATGACACACTTGCCAATCACCATGCCACGCAAGGCGCCACAACGGCGACGAACCTCGGCAATATTGCGCCTGTCCGGCTCAGACAGTGGCTGCAGTTTATCTAGCTCAACAAGGGGGCCGAGCAACGCTTCGAACTCATGAACATGAAGAATGCCGATCTCTACCGCATCCTCAAGATCTAGGATGGCGTAGCAAATATCATCGGCTGCCTCCATGAGATAAGAGAGAGGATGGCGGGCCCACTGATCGGGGCCCTTTTCTAAAAGCCCAAGCTCAGCCGCCACCGCCCTAAAATAAGGCAGCTCTGTCTGATAAAAATTAAATTTCCCTCGCCGTGACCTTCCAGGTTTTACCGGCTCACCGGCAGAGGTCCAAGGATACTTAACCAATGCCCCAAGACTGGCCGCCGTCAGGCGCATGCCACCCTCCTCTTGGTACATTTCAAGCGTTGCCACCATCCTCATCCCATGGGCATTGCCTTCATAGGTTTTCACATCCCACTGCTCGGCCTCACTAAGGCCCTCCAAGTAACGGGTATGCGCTGGATCGCGGAACCACTCACGCAGAGCATCCTCGCCGGTATGCCCAAAGGGAGGGTTACCAATATCGTGCGCGAGGCAAGCTACCTGCACCACGTTACCGACATCAAATGGCGTATACCCTTCCGGCAGATGGCCACCTGCTTTCAGCATCATACCGACCCGATTGCCCAAGCTGCGCCCGACACTGGCCACTTCCACTGAGTGAGTAAGACGGTTATGCGTATGATCATTAACAGCGAGAGGGTGTACTTGGGTCTTGCGGCCCAGACGGCGGAATGCAGACGAAAACACCACGCGATCGTGGTCGATATGAAAGTCAGAACGTAATCCGGACTCGATATCGCTGCTGGCCGAGGCATTGCCGGGGAAAATCTGTCCGTTCTTTACCTTGAAGCGCCGGGTAGACAGCAATGACTGCCACTGCATGCGGGAGCTGCCCATAAAAAATCCCTGCCTTGGTCAAAGCAGGGACAGTAACGGATGCACCGGATACGGACAAGCAGAAGGGAAAAAGACCATACCCTTTACAAGTATGGCCTCAGAGAATCAGAACCAGCCGCGAGGACTCCACCATGGGGTAGTGCTTTCTTTTGGAGCAGGTGAAGTCGTCTGTTGTACTTCTGACAATTCACCGGTTGGCGACTCAGGGAGATCATTCTCGACTGGCACAAACTCTGCGTCCATCTTCAGATTTTTTATACGACCAGCAGTAGCATCCATACGCGCAGGGTCAACAGGGCGCGCATCCGCATAAAAGTTGAAGGGCGCCCACTCTGGCTGTGGATCAGAAAGAAATACCTTGCCAACACCCATGACACGCGTCTCACGGATTTCCGTCAGTGCTTGAGACTCTGGTAATTGCTTGAGCGGCCCAACAGCCAAAAGCGATGAGTCCTTCAATGCCTTCTTAGGGCCCGGAGTTTCTTCGTCATAACGGAAGAAATAACTCTTGTTACCCTCGAAAAAAAACTCTGCTTCGAAAATAGTTTTGAGATAAACAATTGCGAATGGTCGCTTGGCATTAAAGTAGTACTCGCTGGCTGGCACTTCAAACCAGAAATAACTGCCGCTTTTTAGCCCAGAAATAAATTGGCCATCCAGAAAGAAGCCTGGCGCCTGCACTTCCTGATCATTCCAATCTGACTGCGGGCGATAGACGTAAACGATCGCGTTTCGGGAATCCGTAGGAATCAGTGGACGGAAAAAGTCTCCCTTGTTGGGAAACATAAAACTGCCCATGCGCAATGGCTTGAGAGCCGTCGTCTCCATTATCGAATCCAGTTGCTGGCGCGTCTTGGTTGCCGTTGGATTACTGGAAGGATGAATGACGAACTGCGGGTTGCTGCAGGCGGCCATGATCAGGGCCATTACTGCACCGACCAGTGCTTTCAAATGCCGCATGAATGTATCTCCGTTCTTCTTGTTATGAGCGGGGTTCAGCTTCCCGCATGTCCCACTATCTATATCAGCGCCAAAGCTTGAACTGCTCAACAGCCTGATAAGCCGGCATGGTCACATGAATCACACGATCCAGAAAGTGAGCCAACCGGAGCAGAATCCTAGCCTGACTCCCTAGGATACCCTGATTAGCAACTTCTGCCACCGCCTCTGATGACTGACTAGGCTAAGGAATCAGAGCTCCACTGCCAATCCGCCCCAAAAAAACCTCTACAGATCACCAGCGGATACAAGATAAAAGCCATTTTTCTTCTTTTTAGGGGGGGGCCTTCAATCCTGCTCAGCCACCGCCCTTTGAGCCTAAGCGTGCTTGGTGAACGAAAAAGAAGAGTACCCGAACCGGCCCCAGCCTCAATGTAGCTGGATGGATCCAAACAACTGATCCTGAGTATCGCAAAAATACACCACAGCAGTCACGCCATGATTCCCCTTAAATTTCCGTGACGCCTGCGACTCAGGTTGCGATACTCCCCCGCCAAGATGGCGTTACTCAAAGAGGTTTGCATGCTGGATGATCTGTTCAAAAACAATCTGGCTTGGGCAGAGCGCATCAAGTCGGAAGATCCTGATTTCTTTGAAAAACTGGCAGATCAGCAGTCTCCCCAATTCCTCTGGATAGGCTGTGCCGACTCCCGTGTTCCCGCCAATGAAATCATGGGCCTGCTACCCGGCGAGGTGTTTGTTCACCGTAACGTGGCCAACCTTGTCATCCATAGTGACATGAACTGCCTGTCGGTACTGCAGTACGCCATCGAGGTCCTCAAGGTGAAACACATCCTGGTCACCGGCCATTATGGCTGTGGCGGCGTACAAGCCGCCTTGGATGACCGTGAGTTTGGCCTTATCGACAACTGGCTACGTCACATCAAGGATGTGTACCGCTGGTATGAGCACGAGTTCAAGGACTTATCTCAAGAAAAGCGCCTAGACCTGCTGTGTGAACTTAACGTGGCTGAGCAGGTGGCTAATGTCTGCCATACGACTCTGGTGCAGAATGCGTGGAAACGTGGTCAGCCCCTCTCCGTACATGGCTTCATCTACAGTGTGAAAAACGGCATCCTCAAGGATCTAGGGGTTAATTTCAGCAGTTTGGACGAGCTCGCACCGATTTACCGGATGCGTCGTGAGTCCGAATTACTGAATCGCTGATCGCCCAATCTGGAGGACTGCATGCGCATTGCCCTTCTAGGGGCGGCCTTTTCGGTCGGTGGGGCTCATCCAGGCTGCCGTCTTGGTCCGCAGGTATTTTATAAGCGGGAGTATCGCAAGCTGCACAGGCGGCTTCCGTTGCGCATGCGATGGGCAGGACAAGTGCGAGAAAGTGACTACGGACTCCAGCGCTATCCAGAAGGTGCCCATGTTGTTCTAGACAGTGTTCGTCGACTCAAGCATCGCGTTCGCCAACTCCGTCAAAGTGGTGTTCTTCCTGTCATTATTGGTGGTGATCATAGCTGCGCTATCGGCACCTGGAGCGGGGTTGCTGCGGCTAGCAGGCAGGCCACTGGCCTGCTCTGGATTGATGCTCACATGGACAGCCACACGCCTGAAACTTCAGAAACCATGCGCTTGCACGGAATGCCCCTGGCCGCCCTGTTAGGAGAAGGTGACAGTCGTTTCACCCAACTGTCCGGTCGGTTATCCGCCATTGACCCTCGCTATTGTGCAGTCGTGGGCGCTCGCAGCTTTGAGAAAGATGAATCTTTGCGCCTGAAAAGATTAGGGATTCGTGTTTATACCCGTGACGACATTCTTCGCCGTGGCCTGCCTCCCGTACTGGCTGAGGCATGGCGGCATGTGGCTAAGGCCCCTGGTGGATATGGCGTGAGCCTAGACCTTGATGTCCTGGATCCTATGTTGGCACCCGGCGTAAGTGTGCCAGAGGCTAATGGTCTTCACCCACGCAAGCTGGCCAGATTACTACGGCAGCAACCGAGCAAACACCGTTTACGCGCCCTCGAAATTGTAGAGTTCAATCCAAGAAGAGACTCGCGAGGCCAAACACGGCAATTGCTGCCAAGCCTCTTGTGGGCCTTGCTTGAGTCTCGCTAAAACCAATAATTTCCAGGCATAAAAAAACCCGACATTTGTCGGGTTTTTTAACATCAATATCCGATCAGACAGATGCTGGCGGGTTGATGCGGATTTCCACACGACGGTTCTGAGCACGGCCGTTTTCAGTGGAGTTGTCTGCAACTGGCTGGCTCTTACCCATGCCATTGGCAGAGATACGAGCACCATTTACACCGCGGCTGATGACATACTGAGCCACGGAGCGAGCACGCTCACTCGACAGGTTCAGGTTGTAGTCATCACGGCCGACGTTGTCGGTATGGCCAGAGATGGAAATGGAGGTCTTGTTGTACTCTTTGAGTACATCAGCCACAGCATCCAGCACGGGATAGAAATCACCGCGCACACTGCTCTGGTTAGTAGCAAAAGTGATGTTACCTGGCATGATCAGGGTAATAGCACCTGTTGCCTTATCCTTCTGCACACCAACGCCCACACCAGCAAGACGCTCACGCAGCTTAGCTTCCTGATAGTCCATGTACGCGCCAACACCACCGCCCGTCACACCGCCGATAGCAGCACCCTTAAGTGCAGCCTCTTTACGTTCTTTCTTGTTGTCGCCAGTCGAGTAACCAATAGCCGCACCAGCAACCGCACCAATGCCGCCACCAATTGCAGCTTTGCTAACCTGACGCTCACCCGTGTAAGGATTAGTAGTACAGCCGGCAAGGGCCACAACAGCCACGAGAGCCGAGGCAGTCAAAATACGCATTAGAATTCTCCTTACGAAATGCTGGGCCTAATGCCCGGTGGCGCCTTTGTAACAAAAGCGCCGTATGAACGAAACCCCTGACTTACGCGCGAACAACACTTGTACCAAGACAGTGCCTATTCTGGCGAGCAATCGAAGACGGGCATTCGCATTATATTATAGCGGATAAAAAGCCTTGGGGCTGCTTTGTTATCGCCACACTGAGAATGAATGCAAAGACCAAAAGCGCCATGAAAAACATGAATACACGAGCACCCCAAGACTTCATGAAACGAAAAGCCATCATGCCAAAGGCAATATAGACGAACAGGGCAACAATCTTGACCTGCACAAACGCAGGGAAGCTCCCCATCATGCCTACTAGGATAAATGCCGACACCAGCAGGATCGTATCGATCACGTGGGGCAACACCTTAACCAGCTTGGCATTGAACAGGGAGGATTCTTGCATCATCCAGAGCCCGCGAAGCATAAAGAAGGCACCGCTGGCCACTGCAGCCGTCATATGTATGTGCTTGAAAAATATGTAGCCGGTCATAAGAGTCCCCAAGGTTGATGGGCGCCTTTTTCGCAGAATACTGGGCTGCGGTCAAACCCCCTATTACACAAGGCCTCGCCTACTAGGCGAGAATGCAGGGCTCTGGCAATGCTTTCACTCGTAACGCCCACTGCATGAATAATCTGCCTAAGAGTGATTCCAGCGAAGGCTAAGTGTCTGGTATAGTCGCCGCCGATGCGCCAGTGGCGAAACTGGTAGACGCGCTGGATTTAGGTTCCAGTCCTTTGCGGGGTGTGGGTTCAAGTCCCTCCTGGCGCACCACTAATTGATTTATCGGCATTCAAAAGCATCCTGAATGCCCTAAAAAAGCCCAGCAAATGCTGGGCTTTTTGTTTTATTACCCCACTACCAAGCCCTGCTGACTACCCCCTCGCGTAATCCCTCGCTAGATCTGCTCACTCAAATCCTTTGTTTTCTGCCCACGATTCGCCAAGCCAATGACAACGCCAAGTCCCATTCCCGCAAGCAGACCACTTAGATGCCCGACGTTGGATACTGGTCCAAACAAGACGTCCAACACTCCCGTATAGCCAATCGCTAACCAGCCCAACATGAACCAGAGAATTTCCTTACGCATACGAAAGCCGGCGGCAGGGTTAAATATCGGATACAGCCAGAGATACCCCAGCAGGCCGTAAATGACGCCCGACAACCCACCAAAGTTAGGGCCATATTGAATCCCCTGCGCCGCATTACTAATCATGGCAATAACAACACTGATACCCAGTAAACGAAGCGCCGACTGACCTCGTTCTATCAACCCGCCCAACTCCCACCACCAGAGCAGATTGAAGGCGATATGCATGAGGCTGAAATGCAGGATGGCAGGCGTGAGCAAGCGCCACCACTGCGCTCCAATCGCACTTGCCGTCAGCGCGGAGGGGTAGTGAAGCCATTCAAAAAAGATTGTGGGCATAAGATTAAGCCCCGCAAAAACCACCACGCATAAAAGAGTGACTGCACGAGTTAGCTTGCCACCACGATGCCACCAATTCATGGCGGTCGATGTTCCGGCATCTGGGTACACAGGCTCTGCCTGAGCATGCCCACTTTGCCAGGATGCTTGCCAATACCGGTTATCTTGGGGTGATGAAATAAAGGCATCCAGCTCAAGACGTGCTTGTGCGATATCGTCAGAATTGTCTATTAGCAGAGAAAAACCGTCCTGGTTCTGCTCCAGATGATTAGGCAGGCCGATGCTGGACAAGTAATCACTGAATGCTAATGCAATGCGCTTTTCCGGGAAGGACACTAGTTTCATGATGACGTAGGGTTTTCCAGTAGTGATTGCAGGGATTCGTGCCTCGCTGACTGTGTCAGTTTGGCAAGTTGACGGCATTGCTCGAAAAAAAGGGGAAGATCACCGCCGACACTTTGCAGGAGAGCCCGTAGCGCCGGCACCAGATCATGGTACGTTCCCACAGCATTGAGTCGGGCATTGTTTGCGGCGGCAAACCAGGCATCATACCCAGAGTAGCCTCCCCACTGCTCTTTCTGCCGTGTATAGGCTTCACGCAAGTCAGCCATGATGACCGCTTTACGCTCACGCTTAATTTCATCAGGAAGAATCATTGCATAAAGCTGATGCAGCTGTTGGCGAAATGAGAGCACAAGCCGCACAAAATCATTACGCCGCGTTCTAGCCAGCTCAATACGGCCAATATCTTGCGGATAAATCACGCTATAACGCCGCAACCCTTCATCAGCCACCATCACGGCAAGGCTTTCATTAAATACTGTATCCCCTGGAACAAACAAAACCTGATGCGTCAGTTCATGAAAGATCAGCTCAGCTAGATCACCTTCCGGCTGATGTACAAAGCTTGAAAGGACAGGATCACTAAACCAACCGAGTGTTGAGTAGGCGGGGATACCACTGAGATAGACCTCCCATCCCTTTTGCTCCAATTCGTCCGCAAATTTGCGCGCCTTACCTTCATCGAAAAATCCACGATAGGACTGTCGGCCGACAAACCAGTAGTGCCATGTCAGTGGCCGAAGAGAAAGTTCTGGAGCTGCTGTCACAGACCATACGGGATACAGCCTACCAAGCTCGACATACCGGTTGTACTGCCGCTTTGCAGGTAGCCCTAACTCGTTGCGGGCAAAGTTCCGAATACGCTGAACCGCCTCAAGCTGCCGCTTTAACTTTGGTGCAAGCGAGGCTCCTGCCAGAAGCCGATCGATCGAACGGCGCTGCATCAAGAGCTTGAAATGCCCTAGAACTGCCTGAAAATAGAAAGCAACGCTTTCACCTGTAAAGCGTAGGGTTCGATGCAGGGTAGGCAAAAGTGAAGTTTTCTTCATGGAGTCATACTAGCAAAAAGTGGGTGTCGCTTGGCAGCATCAAGGCAATACTTTCATCAAGACCGGCTTGTGCCGCCGCAGAAGCCATCATGAATGATAGAAAGTCAAAGAGCCGTAGTTTGTACATTCTTATAGGCACGCAGATGCCTGCACTGAATGGGTGTATCCTCCTAAAAATCCTATTTTTTTGGCAATATTTACTCGCTAGCCCCCGAAATACATCTCCTTGAGACTGGAGCCGAAAATGACCGATAGCAATGCGATTGTGACTGAACTGCAGCGGCTGAACCGCCTCCTGCATGGTGCCCTGCCTGCCCCAGCACCCACTCCGGATTTTGCAACAGGACTGGCCTTTCGCTGGCGCGCCCATCCGCATGGTGGCTATCTGGAAACTATCAGCGACCTGAGCCCGATCGTACTGAATGACCTTCAGGGTATTGACCGCCAGAAAGCTGAAATCCGGCGCAATACAGAACAGTTTGTTCGAGGCTTTACGGCCAACAATGTTTTGCTAACGGGCACTCGTGGTGCAGGAAAGTCATCCTTGATCAAGGCACTGCTTAATGAGTTCTCAGCTCAAGGCTTACGCGTTATTGAGGTGGACAAACACCTGCTGCATGAACTGCCAGACATCGTAGCCCTGCTGCAGATCAGGGATGAACGCTTCATCATCTATTGTGATGACTTGTCCTTTAGCGAAGATGATGCCAGCTATCGCGCTCTGAAAAGCATCTTGGATGGCAGCATGCATTCAGGCAGTGACAACGTCATCATTTACGCCACCAGCAATCGCCGCCATCTGCTGCCGGAATATCTCCACGAGAACCTTATGACCTCCGTTGGAAAAAGTGGCGAGATTCACCCTAATGAGGTCATTGATGAGAAGGTATCGCTATCGGATCGCTTTGGTCTGTGGCTGACGTTTTACCCTGCCAGCCAAGATGATTATCTGGGCATGGCCTCACACTGGGTGCGCCATTATGGCCTGTCTTTTACCGACGATACCCGTGTTGCTGCGCTGCAATGGGCTATGGCGCGAGGCAACCGTTCTGGCCGCACCGCCTCACAATTCGCTCGTGACTGGGCGGGCCGCCAACAGCTGGCTCGGGCAAACTAACCGAGCCAGCCTGAACATCAGGCGCGCAGACGGCGAGTTTTGAAAGTGTGCCAGCCGTTCTCGGCCATTACCGCCAAAAAAGACAGCACGGCGGACTCATTGGGGCGTGGCTCACGGCCATTGGCCATACGTCGCAACTGACGCGAGTACCACGCTACCTCCATGAGTGCCATGCGGTCGATCGGGGAAATACCCGTCTTGATTGGCTTAACCAGATAACGGGGATCTTGTCCGGCCAACACACGCAACGGGAGATCCGGTTCAATCGCCAAGCCACGGCCAATTCCCACAATATCAATTGCCCCAGAGCTAATGGCCTCGGCCATAACCGCACAGGTACGAAAACCACCGGTGAGCATAAGCGGGGTATTCACCGCGGCTCTCGCCTTTTCGGCAAATTCGAGGAAATAGGCTTCGCGACGACGAGTTGATTCTTTCTGACGCAAGCCACTCATGGCCGGTGCTTCATATGTGCCACCAGAGATCTCAATCAAGTCGATACCTGCATCAGCCAGCGCACGAATCACATCGAGCGACTCCTCTTCGGAAAAGCCTCCTTTCTGAAAGTCCGCGGAATTGAGCTTGATACCTATCGGAAAAGACTTACCTACCTGTGCACGAATCTCGCGAAATACTTCCAGAACAAAGCGGCGACGGTTTTCGGCACTGCCGCCCCAACGATCCTGACGCTGATTGTGATGCCCTGAGAGAAACTGACTCACCAGATACCCATGAGCACCATGAATCTGTACGCCCGTAAATCCAGCTTTCTTGGCCACTGCAGCAGCAAGGCCAAAACGCCGGATAATATCCTCTATCTCAGCCTCGACTAACTCACGCGGCGTGGTAAAAAAACGAGAAAGTGCCTCACCAAAAGGAATTGCTGAGGGTGCTACGTTTTCTGCATTCAAGCCTTTCGGAGACTGCTTTCCTGGATGGTTTATCTGCATCCAGAGCTCTGTTCCGTTACGCGTACCGGCCTTGGCCCACTCGCTCAATTTGGCCAGGTCACGCTCATCTTCAATCGCTACATTATTAGGCTCACCCAGTGCGCGGCGATCAATCATCACATTGCCCGTGATTAACAAACCGGTGCCGCCATCCGCCCAACGCTCATACAGCTTGGCCAGCCCGTTAGTCATACGGTTATCAACCGTTCCTAGCGCCTCACTCATGGCAGACTTGCCAATCCTATTCTTTATAACGGTGCCGTTAGGCAGGGTCAGCGGTTGGGATAAAACACTGGATGCATCACTCGAAAAAGTCATTACGCTATTCCTGTCAGTCAGCGGCGAAAGGGACGCTACCCAATAATTCGATACTTGTCAAACCATCAATATGTGCCACAATGAGCACAATATAATCATACGGAGTTCATGATGTGACTCGCCAACGCCCTGTCGATCTCGACCGTCTGGCCCGCACTTTCAAGGCGCTGTCCAATCCCAACAGACTGGCCATTTATCTGGAAGTGCTACAACAAAACAGAGCCGATGTGAAAAGTTGCGGGCTCTCGCATCTGATCGATAAACTGGATATTGGCGCCCCCACCGTTTCCCATCACACTAAAGAGCTGGTTGATGCGGGATTAATCAGTGTTCAACGGGATGGCCGTTTCATTCGTTGTACGCTCGATGACTCCATGCGAGAAATATTGCACGAGTTTTTTGCTCGCAATAGCAACTCTGCCGACAGGTAAATTTCTATGTCACTCAACGTCCATCATTTGAATTGCGGCACCATGTGTCCAGCATGTGCACGCCTGATCAATGGCAAGGGAGGCTGGCTAGACCCCGCACAACTGGTCTGTCATGTACTGCTTATCGAAACGCCTAAAGATGGACTGGTGCTGGTAGATACCGGCATCGGCACACATGACATCGAAACGCCCTCCCGACTTGGCCAGCCATTTCTCGCTCTAACCCGCCCCCTGCTGGATCACCATGAAACTGCATTGGCACAGGTAGAACGATTAGGCTTTAGTGCCAACGACGTACGCCACATTATCGTAACGCACCTCGACTTGGATCATGCCGGCGGATTGCCAGACTTTCCCTTGGCTCAAGTGCATGTATTTGCCCCCGAATTTAACTCCGCCATGAACCCGACATGGCGTGAACGTGCTCGCTATCTGCCAAGCCAGTGGGCCCACAGTCCTCGTTGGGTGCAGCATGATGGTGGCGGTGAGAACTGGTACGGCTTCCGCAATCTACGGCCTATTCCGGGACTGACTGAAGACATACTGATGGTGCCACTGGTTGGCCATACACGCGGGCATTGTGGCGTCGCTGTGCGTACCGATACTGGCTGGATTATGCATTGCGGAGATGCTTATTTCTTTCATGGACAGATGAATCCTGCACACCCTCACTCAACACTGGGCATGAATATTTTCGAGCGCATGGTGCAAATGGATGCCGCTCAGCGCATTCATAATCAGGAGCGCTTACTTGACCTGGTGCGCCAGCACGGCAATGAAGTCCAACTCTTTTGTGCCCATGATGTTGTGGAGTTTCAGCGTTACACCTGAGAACTTATCACCTGCAGAAAGGGCTTTATTGATGCCGATCCTTGCTGCAGGTGATACATCAGAAATCGCGTCTTTGCAGTCGCCCCAACGCCTCCAACATAACTGCCTCCATGTCCCGCGCCAGCTTTCGAGCATCTCTTCCATCGGGCATCACTGATGGCAAAACAAGAACATCCACTACCATGCGCTCGCCCTTAAGAATATCGATAGCATGATCCATAAACAGATCATCGCCGATGAATGGCGCATGTGGATGAAGATCATCATGCTCGTCGCGATAACAAACCAGTACAGGTTGGAGTGGCACCTCCTCCTTCACTGCCGCCCCGAACAATTTGTGAAAAAACCGCTTTATCTTTTCACCGTTCGTGGTGGTTCCTTCGGGGAAAAAAAGGATATTGCGCCCGGCACGTAAATGGCCTGCCAACCGGATTTCTACATTTCCGGCTTCACCTGATCCGCGCTGTATAAATAACGTTCCCGCCGCACGAGCAAGCCACCCCACTACGGGCCAGTTCGCCACCTCGGCCTTGGACAAAAAATAGACGGGAAAGTGTGCGCCCAGCACCGGAATATCCAGCCACGATACATGATTGGAAATCCACATGGCATGCTGATCCAGTGGCTCGCCATGCACCCGGACATCCAGATTGAGAATCTCGCAGAAACGACGATGCCACCAACGAATCAGTGGCTGTTGGTATATACGGTACTGAACAAAAGCAGCCCCACACACCACGGCCAACACTGCACCCGCTAGCAGATGCAGGCTCAGTCGAACAAAGCGATAATACAAACGTAACCTGATCTTGAACGAAGCACTTTCTATTGATGCCACTGTCTTTCGCCTGTCATGCAATGCGGTAAAAGCCCCTTACCTTTAAAAGTAAAAAGGCATTGGTCTTTAATAAGTCACTATACGGATAGTCTCAACACCCCATTATTTACAAGGTCGGAGCCAGAGCAGCATAACCGAGGTGATCGGTTAGCGTTCAATATTCTGTTTATCTGCACTTACAACAGGATTTGCGTTTGAGCAGGCGATGGTTTCAACTTCACCCTCGCAAACATTTTCAGGAGCCCACATGGAATACCTGCTCTATTTGGGCGTAGGGGCCTTGGCCGGACTTCTAGGCGGACTGCTAGGCATTGGTGGTGGGCTGGTTATCGTCCCCGTGCTGGTTTACAGCTTTCAGGCCCATGGTTTTGATCCTGCCGTATTAACACAGATGGCGATAGCAACCTCCTTGGCGACCATCATCTCCACCTCCTTCAGTTCCGTTAGAGCCCATCATGATCGTGGTGCTGTTCGGTGGGAGTTGGTGCGTCAGATAGTCCCCGGCATTGTGCTTGGTACTTTTTTAGGCGCGCAGATTGCTCATCTACTCTCAGGCAAGTGGCTACAACTGCTAATCGGTATATTTGCCATTCTCATGTCAGTACAGATGCTGACCAATTGGCGGCCCGGTGGTCACAAGTCGGCACCTCCCTCAATACCTGGTGCGCGGGGACTGTTTTGGGGAGGTGGCGTGATTGGTACGGCATCAGCTCTTTTTGGCATTGGCGGCGGTAGTCTGACAGTACCTTGGTTAAGCTCCCATTCGGTGAATATGCGTGAGTCTGTTGCAACGTCATCGGCTTGCGGCATAGCAATTGCTATCGCTGGATCAATCGGTTTTATCTGGACTGGCTGGAACACCACCGGACTACCTGCCTACTCACTAGGCTATATTTACCTACCGGCATTTATCGGCATCAGTCTGACAAGCATCCTGTCCGCCCGGGTCGGTGTTCGCTTAGCGCATCAACTGCCGGCCAGCACCCTTAAGAAGGTATTTGCCATCCTGCTAGTGATGGTAGGAGTCAAGATGATTCTTGGTTCACTGTAGATACATCAAAAAGATGGCTGAACTGCTCATCGCGATTCAATTTAATGACGTTACCGCAGCCGTAGCTACCTGATCACCCTTGAAGCGAATGTCGCAAACATATTGGCTGCTTTTGCCATAAACAACAGCGAGGCTATTTTCTCGACGGAAGGCTGTTGCCTGATCATGCTCCTTCTGCAAGCGGGAAATTACTTTTTCCGATGTTTCCCCCGGCTGACTGGCCGCACAAAAAGAGAGAGCCCGTGACTCCGCATGGCTCTCGCCAACATGGGCATAAAGGCTAGCAGCAGCCAAGCCTACACAGGCCGCCAAAGTGATACGGGGGAAAAGTATTTTTATTGTTGTCATGGCTAATCCAATTTGTGGGCTTTTGTTCATCCGAATCAGGGGTACTACACTGCCTCTAAACCCTGAGGGCCTCATGGTTATATCCCCAACGCCCACTCTTGGAAACCACCCGGTCGACAAACGGTAGCCTAAATCGTCTAGCCAGTGTTTCGAAGGCCGGCGGCAATACCGGCAATAGTCACCATCAAAGCCTGATCAAAAGCGGTGCTTTCCTCTCCAGCCTGCCGTCGGCGCAACATCAGCTCGGCCTGAAGCATGTGCAAAGGCTCGATGTAGGGAGTTCTGACATTAATTGAACGACGTAGTACGGGGTAACTCTGCAGCAAAGGCCTTCCGCCATTGGCCGCCAGTAGAGCATCAACTGTCACCATCAAACGGCGACGCAGTTCCTGGCCCAGTACCTGTAGACCGGGATCACCCGCAGCCAGGCGCTCCTCGTAATTCTCCACAATCGCTGCATCCGCTTTGGCCAGTACCATTTCCAGCATATCCAGCACCGCGTGGAAGTAAGGCCATTCCCGTGCCATTTCATGTAACTGTGTCGTGCGGCCACTGTCCATGGCCATATTCAAGGCACGACCAGTACCCAGCCAAGCCGGCAGCATGAGTCGAACTTGCGTCCAAGCAAATACCCACGGAATTGCCCTTAGTGACTCCACCCCACCTTGCACGCGGCGTCTGGCTGGCCGAGAACCCAGTGGCAGTAACTGCAATTCTCGTTCGGGCGTTACTGTCCGCAAATAACGAATAAAGTCAGGGGTGTCTTGGACCGTTTCCCGATAAACCGCGAGCGATACTTGGGTCATTTCCTGCATCAGATCGCGCCACTCCTGACGTGGCAATGCCGGAGGCAATAATGAGGCTTCCAACGTTGCAGAGGCATACAAATCAAGATTACGAACGGCGATCCCAGCCATACCAAACTTGAAACGGATCATTTCCCCCTGCTCTGTTACTCGTATGGCACCATTGACTGAACCAGGCGGCTGCGACAGCAACGCCTGATGGGCAGGCGCCCCCCCTCTACTGACAGAGCCACCTCGGCCATGAAAAAGCGTCAACGTCACGCCATGCTGGTTTGCCACATCCGTTAATGCCTCCTGCGCCCGATACTGTGCCCAACTCGCTGCCAAAAAGCCCGCATCCTTAGCCGAATCCGAATAACCAATCATTATTTCTTGATGACCATTGATGATGTCGCGATACCACGGAATCGACAGCAAGGCATCCAGACAAGCACCCGCTCCGTTTAAATCATCGAGCGTCTCAAACAGAGGAACCACCCGCATCAAAACGGGCATCTCTGCTTTTTGCTGCAACAACATCACGGCCAGAACATCACTGGGCTGTTCAGCCATGGAAATAACATAAGCGCCCAGAGAGTCAGACGGCTGCACCGCCAGCTCCCGGAAAGTCGCTAGCACTTCCTGTACTTCCGTTGAATGCAGGGGATGATCAGCGATGAGCTGGGGATGATCTGGCAATAAGGGGCGAGGGTTTTTCAGCTCTTGCAGTAAAAATTTCTGGCGTGCCGTCTCATCCCATTCAGCATAGCGACCAATGCCAAGGAATTGCGTAATAGCATCCAGAGTCTGAGTGTGCCTAGCTGACTCCTGACGTACATCCAGCTTGAGCAACTCCACACCAAAACAGGCCAGTCGCCGGATCATATCCAGCAAATCACCATTAGCAACATCCTCCAGGCCACTATCGAGTAATGACTGATAGCATAACTGCAACGGCTCTAAGAGCTCGGCAGATGTGCGATAAATATCACTATCATCTGATGACTCATGACGTAATTCAGCATCCAGCCAATCCCGGGTAAGCGTCAGCCGTTGCCGCACTGCTCGCAATAAATCACGGTAAGGCTCATTACTTTCCTGCCCCACTATCTGTCGTAATGCGGCACTACAATCTGACATCGACAGCTCAGCTCGCAGCGTTTCCACATCTTTCAGATAAAGATCGGCGGCCATCCATCGAGCCAGTAAGATCACTTCACGCGTAACATGATGCGTTACATTCGGATTTCCATCCCGATCTCCTCCCATCCATGATGCAAACCGAACCGGAGAGCGTGTTAGTGGCAAACGCTCACCGGTGTACTCATAAAGTACCGCATCAAATTCACGCAGAAACTGCGGCACTGCCCGCCAGAGTGATTGTTCAATGACGGTAAAGCCCCACTTTGCCTCATCAACAGGTGTTGGTGGATGCTTTCGTATTTCATCAGTGTGCCATGCCGCGATAATGTGACGACGCAAAACAGATAGCTCTGCATCACGCTCTACTGGCGTCAATGATGCATGATCTAGCCGTTCCAACGAGTCCGCAATATCATCATATTTTCGAATCAGCGTGCGTCGGCTTACCTCGGTTGGATGGGCAGTGAGAACCAGTCCAATATCCAGTTTTTCTACCGCCGAAAGAATACTTTCTTTCGGCTGTCCCTCACTGGCTAAACGTGAGAAAAGGGCACGGACTGAACCCAACTGGGGAGGCTCATCGGAACGCCACTGATGTGCCCGTCGACGCCTTACCCGGTGATACTGTTCAGCAATATTTGCCAGATTTAGAAATTGAGTAAATGCACGAGCAACAGGCAGAAGTTCATCATCGCCAAGACCAGATAAAAGACCAATCAATTCATCCCGCGCACCTGTTACACCATCCCGTGCCTGCTTTCCCAAGGAACGAATACGTTCAACCTTGTTAAAAATATCCTGCCCAGCTTGGTGACGCAGAGCATCTCCCAGCATTCGTCCTAGCAAGCGAACATCATCGCGTAACGGAGCATGTGCATCAGACATATTCAAAAGACTGTATCTCCACATTTAGGAAGGCCCCCTGGAGGTGCCATGTACTTACAGCAAGACTCTAGGCCGATATCCCAGTATCGGCAGGAGCCCAGCGAGCCAGCTTTTCCCCAAGCATGCGCAGACTGACTGGCTTCGGTAAATGATCATCCATTCCCGCCGCATAACAGTTATCAATATGATGCTGAGTCACATGAGCACTGACAGCCACAATCGGCACCCGTGCCCGCCCTTCTGCCGCCTCTAGCAACCTGATTTCACGCACCGCCGTGTAACCATCCATCACCGGCATTTCACAATCCATCAACACAAGATCAAATCGCTGCCGCGTGCGACGAATAAGTGCAACAGCTTGTTCACCATTCTCCACCAACTCAGCGGTAATACCAAAACGCCTCAATAGGCCAAGTATGACTAGTTGATTCGTATGATTGTCTTCCGCCACAAGTACGCTTAATGATGAATACTGCGGTAACTTATCCCGAACAAGTACAGACTCTATCGGTCGTTTATCAATCACCGTTAGAACAGCTTGTTGCAACTCACTTGCCATCAACGGCCGCTCGAAAGCATGCGCTACACCTGCATGCACCAAAACACCTGGGTTTGGTTGCAGCTGAGGTAGCGCAAACAGCAGTGTCCTAATGTTCTGCAGAAGAGGCTCATGAGTAACACGCTCATGAAGCGTCAACCCATTCATGTCCGGCAGTTGTAATGCCGTTACCAATAAATCGAAGGGTTTCCCAGCATGTGCTGCATCACGAAGACGAATCAGGGCGGCCTCGCCCGACTGAACGCTTTCGATCAAAAGGCCACGTGTTGCTGCCTCCGAAGCCATCACAACACCAAACCGCTTGTCTTCATCTACTAGCAGCAAACGAACCATTGGCAAATATTCAGGCCAGAAAATACGGGGGACAGCACCTTGCGCAGTCTGCACATATATTGTCGCTGTAAATACAGACCCCCTTCCTTGCTCACTCTTTGCTGTCAAATCTCCGCCCATCAACCGACAGAGATCACGACTAATGCTAAGGCCTAAACCAGAACCCCCATAATTTCGTACGATCGAAGCATCAGCCTGCACAAAACTGTCAAAAATATAAGGAATACGACTCTCTGGAATACCGACGCCTGTATCAATCACGATGAAGCGCAGGCCAATATCCCTACCACTTCCAAATGTTTCAAGACGCAGCTCAATATGGCCATGATGCGTAAACTTGACGGCATTGGATAAAAGATTGACGAGCACCTGTCGCAACCTCACTACATCACCCACTACCTCTGTGGGCACATCCGTCGCCACGGAACATAATATCGTTAACTGTTGCTTATAGACTCTTGCCTTAAATAAAGAAAAGGAATCCTCAACTAACTTATCAACCAGAAAGGGAGCCATTTCGATAGCCATCTGACCCGCTTCAATTTTGGAGTGATCAAGGACATCATTAATAACATCCAGCAATGTGTTGCCGGACGACTCCATGGTGGACAGTATCTTCAACTGCTCATGATTCAGCCCAGTTGTTTTTAATAATTCAGCCATACCTAGCACGCCATTCATCGGCGTACGGATCTCGTGACTCATCATCGCAAGAAACTGACTTTTTGCCTGACTCTGGGCATGCGACATTAATGCCTCCTCGCGGCTTAATGCATCTGTCTGCTTGAGTCGACGTAAATGCAGGCCTAAGCCCAGAGAAAGCAGCACGACCGTTAGCAATAGCCCAATTTTTATCCCGATTACGGAGGAGTGAAACAGAGGAATGACTGCCATCACAGATAAGGCGGTTGCAATGGCACTGCCCAGAAAAAATATCCAGCCCAATAAAAAATAGACCGCGAGCCGATTGGCATCTCTTATCGAAGCCACTGCCATGGCCAGAATATAGACACTTACCAAGACACCTCCGCACAGCGCCACAATCGCCCCGTATGTGGGCCCTAGCCAAGGTAAGGCGAGCATTACTAGCACGCCAACAACCGTCAGATACACAGCACCACGGTACCAAGGCGACTGCCGACTGACATTAAGGTATTGAGTTGAAAACAGCAGATAAAAAATAGCCGCAGAGCCTACAAAAACCGACAATATGAGGTTTTGCAAAAGGCCCGCCGACTTAAAAATAGAAAACATCAGGCCGTCAACACACAGCAGATAGCCAACGGTGGGTACCAGGGCTAGCACATAGAAAAGGAATAACCGTTCGCGCGAGGTAAAAAAAATGAACAGGTTATAGCCCAGCAGAACAAGTATCGCACCGTAAAACATGCCATCCAGCATTTGCCAGCGACCAGCCTCAATCCAGAATGCTTCTGGTTGATATAATCGGACTGGCATAAGTAGGTTGCTTGACGAACGAACCTTTAGAAACACTTCACTCTGCCCTGTTGGCAGTAAAAGCGGCGCAGCCAGCTGCCTTATCGGCCAAGGGCGATCATCCCAAGACTCGGTATCCCCGGTGACTATTTGCTGAAAGCCCCCGCTACCATCCGGGGCATAGACATGAACATGATCCAGGAGGGGAAAGTCGACATGAAGGATGCGTAAATCAGGAGTACTGGATGAATTCTGAAAGGAAAGCCTGAACCAATAGGCAGCCTGAGGATCAAAACCCCAATTAGAAGTATCAGTTTGCGGCTGGAAACGCTCAGGATGCTGCCTGACATCCTCAAGTGTGGCCTCTCTTCCTGCATCTCGCCACCACAGCAAGTGACCGTCAAGGAATTGCACATCTACTTTTTTCAGAACAACAGGTTTGGCCCACAAGGGAGAGTGTCCAAACAGTAACAGCAGTACAATCAGCTGTATGGTACGAATATATAAGACGGCTGCCGGGTCATTCCTTGCCATGGGCATATCCTGTTTCCATCGTGGGAAATTACATCAAAAGTATGACCTTAACTACTATAGTGATATCCCCAAAATAGCTGGTATATATCTGCCTATCGGAGAACAAGCTCCGACAACCGGCTAACACCTCCACTATCTTGTCGTCGAGCTGATTATTCGTACAGATTATAGGTGCCTTACCTTCAAATTTCAGATAGTCATTGCTAGGATTGATCCACCTGTAGCTCACGTGAGAGGCGGTGTGTATGCCTTCATCTCCTGCAACCCCTGCCAATAACAATACGTAACCTTCACGGAACATTCATGAGCGCCCCGAAATCGGACCACATTTCTCCCTTTGCGCCTCAGCAGTTTCTAGGCCTTCATTTACCTCGCGCTCAGCTGGCTTTTCGTATTGCCTTAGCATTGCTCGTGCTGACCTACGCCTACTTTGTCCCTGCCCCGCTCACGCTAACCCCATACGTGGTCTTTCTGATCGGTGTGATTGTCTACATCGGCATACAGAGCCTGCTCGGGCTCACTACTATTTTCAACAAAACCTCTTCTATCATTCTCAATGCCATTACGATGGTAGACATTATTGGAGCTCTTGCGGTCGTTCTTAACGACCCTAATACGTTCCCGCCCACACAGGTTTTAGTATTCATCGCCCTGATATTAGCTGCCGCACAGCATCGTCAACAGGCATTTATGACTGTTCTGGCCTCATCAGTAGCGGCCTCAATTATCGTTATTAGTATTCGACAGCCTCTGATTGATCAACCGTATAACGCTACATTTTTTGGGATGATCGTTCTGCTGGCAGCTGTCTCCTTGGCACTTTTCATCGTGGCATCTCATTTAGAGCATCTGCGTAATCGGGCCTCCCGAGTGACAGAGACCGACCCACTTACCGGGCTGGGTAACCGTTGGACCTTTTACGAAGCCGCCAAATACCTTCTGCCCTATCATCAACGCAATCTGACGCCAATGGTGGTCATGTATGCGGATATTGAAGTTACTCAGTATAAAGGGAAGAAACCGGCCAAAACCGTCAACCAATACCTGCTTAAACAGTTTGCCAGCATTGTGGACCAGCGCGTGCGGGCCAGTGACATTGCCGTCCATTATGGGGGCAACGAGTTTGCCTTTCTGCTGGTTGACACTACTACCAAAGATGCCGAAACCTTGGCATTTGACCTCCAACAGAACTTCAATAACTGGGCACGCCAGAAAGAACTGGCTGCCTACGCCCATATTGGTATGGCGGTAATCCCACCCCGCCCTATCGCCATGGATCAAGTCTTGATCAGTATCAATGCCGCCCTACACCGTGCTCGCCAGTATAAAAAAGGGGTATCTGGAGCCGTCTTTGCCGACCCTGAGCACGGCCGCTGACCCACTATGCGCCTCATTATCCCCAAGCCTTTACCTCACAAGGGATTGGGGATTCTTATTTTTCTCGTATCCCCTGCATTTTTTTGAAAACTGTCAAACAAAAGTGATGCAAAAGGGGATTCTCGATGCTAACATCTCCGCGCCGATTAGTTGGATGCTAGGTAATCTGGGTGCCATGCGGGCATGGAAGTGCCACAGGGTTCCGATAGTGCATTTAGCATAGTCGCCAAACACGCAACCTGAGAGAGACATCATGCAAATCAAGAACATCGCTGTTACTGCCGCTATCGTTGCCGCCCTTGCTATCGCTGGCTGCGCCAAGAAAGAAGAAGCTCCTGCTGTTGAAGAAGCTGCTGCTGTTGTTGAAGCTCCTGCTGCCGAAGCCGCTCCTGTTGTTGAAGCTGCTCCTGCTGTTGAAGCTGCTGCTCCTGCTGCTGAAGCCGCTCCTGCTGAAGCTGCTCCAGCACAGTAATCAGATCTTTCCAGATCTGATGCAAAAAAGGGGTGCATTGCACCCCTTTTTCTATGCCTTTTTTTTACCTTTTAACCTGACTGGATAAAGATCATGACTTCTTGCCCATGCGGCAGCAGCCGTGAGTTTGACGCTTGCTGCAGCCCCTTTATTCAGGGAACTAGCCGTCCCACAACTGCTGAAGCCTTGATGCGCTCACGATACGCAGCCTACGTTAAAGGCAATATCGATTACATCATGGCCACAACATTGCCTGCCAGCCGTGCTGATAGCGATATAGATGCGATGCGCTCCTGGGCTAACAATGCCGAGTGGACTGGACTCGAAATTGTCTCGACCCAAGATGGTCAAGCTGATAACAAGCAAGGTCAGATTGAGTTTATCGCCCATTACGCCATGGGTGGGATTGCACAGCGCCATCACGAGCAATCGCTGTTTGTGAAGGAAGATGATCAGTGGTTTTTCAAAGATGGAGAGGTGCTCTACTCTGGCCCCGCCGAGAAACCAAAACCGGTGGTTAATACCACGCGCATCGGACGCAATGATCCCTGCACCTGTGGCAGCGGGAAAAAATACAAGAAGTGCTGCGGCGCCTGAAAGCGCCCTACTTCCAGTTGGCTGAGTTGCAGTGCTGGCGATTACGCTCGTCCTGCATAGGCAGTATTGCGCACACCAAGGCCTGCTTATGATGGGCCTCTACTCTTGCCCAAGCTCGATCAGCATGCTGCTGCCCAGCTTGCCCTGCCGCCCAGGATTGACTGCGCAGCAGCGTATTGCTGACGATTACCCGACTGGCCGGTGAAATCCTGTACCAGCCATCCAGCCCAATATCCACGATTGCCTCCATTACTTTCGGCTCCCAAGGGCCGAGGCGAGCAGCCTCTGCAAGAGCGCTCTCCATCTCGGCATCATGGCCGCCAGCTCGTACTAAGGCATACGCAAGAGCAGCATGCGCGTAGGGCCACGTCGGCCGCAATCGAATGGAATCACGATAGCTAGCAATGGCTTTCTCACGCTCTGGCCGTGCTTCTGGATCTCCGATAGGAGCCATGATGAAACGGGCCTCATGAATACGGGCCAATCCTTCACGATAATCTGCATTCATTGGCGATAAACGTACCGCGAGATTGGCCAGGGCATAGGCCTGCTGCCAATCTTCATCTTGCGGAGAAAAAAACTCATTTTGAGTTTGTGCCTTAGACAACTGAAAAGACCAGGCCTCTACCCAAGCCCCACCTCTGAACGCCGCGATATCCGCAACCATCCCTAGCATCGACCAGATACCAAATACACCCATAATAAGTGCTGCAGCCAGCCAACCGGTCTGCCGCCTGCTCATGCAGCCCCCTCAAACTGACAGGCAACAATCTCCCAAGGGTTGTCCTGCACCAATCGTAATGCAGCCTCCTCCCCAAGAAGCTCAATAGCCACTGCCAACCCATCAGCAAGCTCAGGCGGCCGGGCCTTCAAGTTATGCGCATCACTTGCCAGTACCGTTGCCCAGCCCTCTGCCACAATTTCTTTAGCGCGCTGCTCGGCAATCTCGCCAAAACGCCCCGATAATGATCCCGATGTCACTTGAAACAGACAGCCCATTTGCACAAACTCGTGCATCCGGGAGACATCACGCATGATGTCTTTATTCCGCTCAGGATGGGCAATCATCGGAATGATATTGCGCTGCAGCAGCCACTTCACCAGCTTATCGCTACCGGGCAGGATATGGCTGTGTGGAAACTCCAACAGCAGAACGCGCTTCCCTTTCCATTCACCATGAAACGGAATCCGGTTTGCCAGAACCATAGGAAGTATTTCAGCAGAAATGCGAACCTCGCCCGAATGCCCCAACTGCAAGGGAATACCCTCACGGACAAGCGCATCACGCAAGGCACTAACAGCAGAAGGAATGGTAGATGCGTCGTTCTCATAACGACCAGGATGAATATGTGGCGTAACCACACTATGCGTAATACCCGAAGCTACCGCATGACGGCACAGGGCAAGAGCCTCTTCAAGTGTGTCGGGACCATCATCGATACCCGGCAACATGTGACAGTGCAGGTCGATCATGATCCCTTTACTCGTTAATCGGCCTTAGTGCCGTAATAATCATAATAGCCGTAGTAACTACCGTACTTGTTGGCTTTGCTGAAATTCACCTGATTCAATACCACACCAGCGAGCGGCGCATTTACCCTCTGCAGGCGCTGGATACCAGTACGGGCAGAATGGAAGGCCGTAGAATCTGACTTAACAACATAGATAACCGCATTTGCCAGTGAAGCCAATACCAGTGCATCACTCACGGCCAGCGTTGGTGCAGAATCAATCACGATACGGTCATATTTTTCCAGCAACTGATTGAGCACTTCCTTGAATCGCTTGGAAGACAGCAACTCAAGAGGGTTAGGTGGAATAAGACCTGCTGTCAGCACATCAATATTGCCGTCTTCCAGGTGATGAATACATTGAGACATATCGGCAGAGCCTGCCACCAGATTGGACAAGCCAGGGCTGGCCGCAGGGATGTTACAGGCCTTTGCTACGCTTGGGCGGCGCATATCCGCATCAATCAGCAAAACCCTTTCCATCTGTCCCATGGCCAATGCCAAGTTCAACGATGTGGTCGTCTTGCCTTCACCGGGAACACTGGATGTCACCACAACAATCTGGTGCGGTGCATCGATGCTGGAAAGAATCACACCCGTGCGTATGGTACGCATGGCCTCCGCAAAGGATTGCATCCCCTCTTCCAGAAAGGTTGCTTGCGCAAAATTGGACTTGGTCTTGGATTTGGCGAGCGGCAATAAACCCAACATGGGTACACCAAGGCGTGCTTCGACATCTTCTGCACCCTTGAAGGTGCTATCGAGATAGTCGAGAAGAAACGCGAGAAGTACACCTAACATCAGGCTCAGCACAAATGCTAACGCCATTGTGAGTTTTTTGTTTGGTTTAACTGGAATCGATGACACCACTGCAGGGTCAACCACACGCGCATTGGATGTTTCTAACTGACGCGTCTGATTCGCTTCTTTGATGCGGGTAAAAAAGGTGTCGTACAGATTGCGATTGGTTTCTACTTCTCGCATTAACTCCTGCAGGCGGAACTCCTTGCGCGCCACCACCATGGCATTCTTGCGTGCCTGACGCAGCGCTATATCGGCTTCATCTAACTCATATTGAGCTTGTAAATACGATGGATGCTTTGGGCCATAACGCTTGCTGATTTCAGAGAGTTTGAACTGTGCTTGAATCTGCCGCTCCGAGAGGTCTTGCAACTGCTTGGCAGTCAGCGCCAATACACCCTCAACATCACCAGTTTTAACCAGATCGTTTTGTTCACGGTACGCCTGCAGTTTTTGCTCGGAAGCATCCAGACTGGTCTTGAGGGAAGACATTCTAACTGTCAGCCATGCCGCTGCTTGCTCTGTAACGGCAATACGGGCTTCCATCTGACTGTTGATATAGGCATATGCCATGGCGTTGGCAACACGCGCAGCCAATGCCTTATCGAAAGACTCAAAGCTGATTTTGACCAACTGCGTATTGCGCACTGGTGCTACCGTAAGGTTTGCCGAGAAACGATCAACGATACGGTTAAATTTCTCATCGTCAGAAATACTTGGGTTTTTTTGATGCCCTTTCGGCAACAGAAAACGCCAGTCCAACTTAAAGGAAGTTTGATCTGTTTCCTGCTTTGTCTCTTCCTGCGGAGCAAACTCAGGATGAGTCTCCAGCTTAAGCTCGCGGACCACGCGTGCGGCAAGCTCTCGAGACTTAAGGATTTCAAATTGGGTTTGCAGATACTCCTTATTGGAGCCATCCAGCCCATAGACCTCTTCGATGGTAATGACTTTTGCCTGTTTCTGCTCAATCAGCAACGTCACCGTCGAACGGTAAACCGGGTCCATGGAAAACACGATAAGCGTCGCCAGTACCGTGATGGCAATCGCCAGTCCGAGAATGCCCCACTTGTACCGCGAGACGATGCGCCAATACTGGCGCAAATCAATTTCTTGCTCCTGCTCGGGAGATGTTCCCGCCAGAGGGCCAGCTAACTTATCCATCCGGGGAAACCTCAGAAGAAGCTTTGTTCAATGGTCAGGATGTCACCTGGCCGCAGCACAGCATCTAGCGACGCTGATCGTGCCTGCCCTGCGGGATCATCCTCATGAATAATGAAAATCTTGGTATAAGAAGCGCGCGGAGTAAAGCCACCTGCGAGTGAAATAGCTTTTCGAACTGTCAAACCTGGCTGGTAGGCAAAGCCACCCGGCTTGTTCACCTCACCGTTCACAAAGAACTGGCGATACTCAAGAATAGTGACGTAGACCTGCGGATTAACCAAGTAGCCCGACTTGAGCTGTGTGGTTAATTGCTCCTGAAGCTTGCCGATCGTCATGCCTTGAGCACGAATTTCCCCCAGCAAGGGGTACGCCAATGTGCCCGCATCAGTCAGCCTCACTTCAAGGCTAAGCTCTTTTTCGTTGAACACCGTGATACTCAGGCGATCACCCGGACCAAGCTTATAGTCTGATGACGGAGAGAATGTCGAATCAAGAGATTGGTTAGATACTCCAGTGTCATTCTCCGTCACTCGATAGCGCTCTGCTACATGACTAACAGCTACCGGAGAAACACCAAAAAGCCGCTCCCACCAAGTGGGGGCGGCTTGTGATGTACCCGTCATAATCATTAACAAAGCGGCCAGCAGTACTCGGGCAAAAAAGTTATGCATGTACAAACAACCACTCACCGCGATGATTACAGGCTGGCCTGAACCGAGAGAAAGAAAACATTGCGATCGACATTATACTGACCGAGTGTCGAGTCAGTGGACTTGGCAGAAACACCACCGCCTAGAACCAGCCAACGGCGCATCTGGTAATCCACTTTTGCTCCGATGCTGGTAATGTCATCTTCACGATTGCCAGGTATCGATAGCGTATGGTCTTGATTGGTCAGACTGTATGAAATCGTTGAGGACAAGCGCTCCAGCCAATCCTGTGTCCAAGCAGCCGAGTAATTAGTAGTTTCAATCGATACCGTAGGCAGGGTACCGTCTGAGAATCCATTAGAGAGCCCAAAGTTAAAACGTGTTAGCTCTCTTGGAGACCAGGTTACGTTGGCATCATACGTAAACTTGGATTTATCAAAACCACTTTCAACTTTACGCTCAGTTTGACCAAAGCGAATCTTACCCGTGGTCTGCGCACTGTTTTCCCAAGTTGCCCCTACCAGAAATGCCATCTGTTCAAAGTCAGACGTATTGGCGGTAGCGGCATTCTTATAACTGCCCTCAGACCGCTCAATATCAAACGTCACCTTGGTTTTTGGCATTACACGGTAGCGAAAACCAACACCATAGTTGAGCGTATCGAGATCACGCGCTACAGCCGCAACGGTACGATCATAGCGCTTATTGGTTAAGCCTAAGTTCGCAACAACCTGCCCCACTGCACCTTCTGCTCCATACGTCATGGCACCATTCAGGCCAGCCAATCTGTACTGATCCGGCTCAGAGAGTGCGTTAATCGCAGCCAGCCCTCCACCTTCAGTAGCTCCCGTTCCCAAGTCATCATGCAGCAGACTATAGGAAGCGCCCAGATCCAGTTTGGACTTGGAGGTCACATTGAGTCCTGCCCCTGCACTCAGTGCATGGTCAATATAATTGTTATCGCCATCTTCCGAATAAAAGCCAGCATTGATGCCATACGACAATGTATAGGAGTTATCACGATCCTGAGCAGACAGACTGACCGATGGGCTGACCACAAAAATCATGGAATCTACTTCATTAGCGCTGAGATTATAGATGTTGTCATCCATAATCATCTGGGCGCCCAGCAGTGGAACCAACTGAAACGGCTCAAGATTAATCGCTTGAGGATCTAAGGCAACACCCGCTACTGCACCCTGCGCTGACAACGCAATCGCAGCGGTCAATGACGACAATGTAAGCTTCTTCATGATGTCCATCTCTTTATCTCTGTTGAGCTTCCTACCTGCTCGAGAGTACCCACTGAGCATAGCAGAGCTGATATACCAGCCAAAACGGCGAGTAAGATACCATCAACATTAACGACAGTCACCTGAATAGTAGTGTGGTCTTTATGCGTAATTTGGGACAACCAAGGCATAGCCCGCTATAATTTTGCCCCTTTGTGACACCCCTTGATCACTTCACTTCATAACGCCCCGCAAACGAGGTCATTCATGAGCACAGATTCTGTTGTCATTGTTAACGGTGCACGCACCCCCATGGGCGGATTTCAGGGCGTTCTCACGCCATGCATTGCCACAGAACTGGGCGCTATTGCCATTCGTGAGGCCGTGAGCCGCGCAGGCCTGAAGCCGGAAGACATTCAGGAAGTTATTATGGGCTGCGTGCTGCCCGCAGGCCTTAAGCAGGGCCCTGCCCGTCAGGCATCACTGGATGCCGGCCTGCCGACTGCAACGGGTTGCACCACCATCAACAAGCTCTGTGGCTCGGGTATGAAGGCCACTATGCTGGCTCATGACCTGATCAAGGCCGGAACCAACGATATTATGGTGGCCGGCGGCATGGAATCGATGACCAATGCTCCTTATATACTTCCCAAGGTTCGCGCAGGCCTGCGCATGGGCCACTCGGAAGTTAAGGATCATATGTTTCTAGACGGCCTTGAGGATGCCAAGACTGGCCGCCTGATGGGCTCTTTTGCACAGGAATCCGCTGACAAGAACGGCCTGACCCGTGAAGATATGGATGCTTTTGCCATCGCATCCCTGAAGCGTGCGTTGGCCGCCATTGCCAACGGCCATTTTAAAGCCGAAATCGTTGCCGTACCTGTAAAGACGCGCAAGGGCGAAGCACTGATCGATACTGACGAGCAGCCCGGCAATGCCAACCCAGAAAAAATCCCTACTCTGAAAGCCGCATTCGCAAAAGATGGCACTATCACGGCTGCCAATGCCAGCTCTATTTCAGACGGTGCCTCTGCACTGGTTTTGACCCGAGAAAGCATTGCCAAGGCTCGTGGACTGCAGCCACTGGCACGTATTGTTGGCCATGCCACACAATCACAGCTACCAAGCGAATTTACGACTGCTCCGACAGGCGCCATCAGCAACTTGCTCGCGAAAACCGGCTGGAAGGCTGACGATGTAGACCTGTGGGAAATCAATGAGGCTTTCGCCATGGTGGCCATGGTGGCCATGAGAGATCACAAAATCCCTCATGAAAAAGTCAATATCTATGGCGGTGCCTGTGCGCTGGGTCACCCGATTGGCTCCACCGGCTCTCGTATTATTCTGACCCTGATTCATGCACTGCGTCAGACAGGCGGCAAAAAGGGCATTGCTACTCTTTGTATCGGCGGGGGCGAGGCAACAGCTGTTGCCATTGAACTGATCTAATACTCGCTTCGCATAAAAAGGCCACCATAAGTGGCCTTTTTATGCGAAGCTTTCTGAAGCCTACGACCCAATAAGCTCCACTCATCGGCCACTATGGCCATACGACACTGGCCAGTCAGTTAATCCTTATACAAGAAATGAATGTCAGGTAAAATTGACAACCCTCCCGGAATTCTTACCAGGCAGGCAATGATGATTCACAAGACAGTTACCTATCTGGCCCTTGTAACCGGTTTACTTTGCTCCTCCGCAGCTCATACTGCTCTCGCTGTACCTGCTCTCCCCGCAGCAAATACAACCAGCCCAGCTGTCCAGGCTATTCATACACTGCAGGGAGTCGAAATGGCTGCGTATCGCGCAGCTACATCGTTCTACCTATACAACGTGCTTAACCGCGACCCACAGCAGTACCGCAAGATGCAGACCATGCTTAGCGAAGGCGACTCTTATATTGCCAAAGCTGATAATCCTGCCCTGCAACTAAAATGGGATGCACTGAAGCACACCTGTACAACAGCTAAATTCACGGCGGAGGGTGGAGTAGCCGATACTGACAGCATTATTGCAGTTGATGCCGCTCTAATCGACCTGACTGCAGCTCTTCACATCAGCATGAAGGTGCAACGAGCAACTGGAACTGTGGCTGTTAACAAGATGGCTGATATGCTTTATGACGAGTATGTCACCATGCAGACGATGACTGCTGCGTATCTAAAGCTCTCGGCAGACTACTTTGGCGGTGCGATTGTTGCTTCTCGCAACGGCAATATTGACATCGCTAAGCTGGCCATAAAGTTTGGAGACCAGCTCGGCAAACTGAATAGCTTCTACGGCAAGCACCCAAAGATTGGACCTCTGCTCAAGGACATCACGATTCGCTGGGGCTTCGTGAAAAACTCACTCATTAATTTTAACGAAAATAATGTACCGTTTGTAGTCGGTCGGTACAGTGAGCAGATCACTGATAAGCTACTGCAAGCTCATGTCATTTTGCTCTAAAATAATTAAAAAGACGCTTACTTAGCGTCTTCTTTTTGAGCAGCTTTTGCGCTATCGGGTTTTCCGCTTGCGACGAGCCGAGGAAACAAATAATGCGCGCGCCACAAAGCCATCACAACAGCAACGCACGCCACCAATACAGAACTGCTAACCACATCCGCCAAACGCTCTTGGCTCCACCCTGCCGTCAGCAGCGATAGCGGTAGCATTTTTGCGAGTAGCGCCAGCAGTACAGCGGCTCCTGCCCCTACCGCCATACCAAGATAAACGCGCTGCTGTGCCGGGCTGGCAGATGCCGCCATTACCACAACCGCATGTCGCATTACCGCAGCCCACATCCAAAGCATGATCGACAATGCAAATAAGATGAAAAACATCTACTTATCTCCTTTCATCACGAAGTTTAGAAGCTTAATGAGTCAGGTATATGCAGAGCAAGACTACTCTGCTGCCGCATAATCAGCGCCAACTCATCTGGTGAAACTTTCTTAAGCTCACTTAATGCCGCCAAAACCGATGGTAAAAACTCTGGAGAGTTTCTGGACCTCCGCTCTCCTGCCTGACGATGAGGTGCAGGTATCATGTCAGGAGCATCGGTTTCCAGCACCAGCGCTTCTAAAGGCATTTCACTCACTACGGTGCGCAAACGTTTTGACTGATCATACGTCAGTGCCCCACCAATCCCCAGACGAAATCCCATTCGGACATAACGCTTAGCCTCTTCAATACCGCCGGAATAGGCATGCACAATGCCACCCTCACGAAATTTCATCTCAGTCAGAATTGCCATCACTTCAGCATGCGCTTTACGAACATGCAGTATCACTGGCTTGTGATACTGCATGGCCAGCACTAACTGCTCGCGGAAAAATAATTCCTGCTGTGCTTTAAGTTCAGGGGCCTTGAGTTCCGGCACAAAGTAATCGAGCCCTATCTCGCCGACGGCGACAATATCCCGACGAGCCTGCAATAGTCGCTCTAGCTCACTCAGGTGAGCGTGCTCATGCTGGGAAACATAACAAGGATGCAGACCCGGCGCGGGCAGCAATCGCGGCTGCTGGATACTGTCACAAACCTGAAATAGTTTTGGCCATTGCGAGGCGATATAGCCAGGAATCACGATGGTATCGACACCCGCAGCAAGTGCGCGTGCAGCAACCTCAGCGCGGTCAGCGTCGAAGTCATCCACATCAAAGTGGCAATGGGTGTCGATAAGTCCAGTCAGGAGAGCCATGCCTCAACGCTAGCGCGTAAGGTCGCCGCGAGCAATCAGTGCTCGCGGGTTTCGTGAAACTGGATATCCGGATAGCGCTCACGCATCAACTGCAAATTGACGCGGCTAGGCGCGAGATACGTGAGATGACCACCACCATCAAGTGAGAGCTGATCATTGGCTTTCTTCTTGAATTCGTTGAATTTCTTTTCATCGTCACACGATACCCAGCGAACGGTGGCCACATTAACCGGCTCATACACGCATTCGACCCTGTACTCATCCTGCAGACGATAAGCGACCACATCAAACTGCAGCACGCCGACGGCCCCAAGAATGAGGTCATTATTGATTTGCGGCATAAAGACCTGAGTAGCGCCCTCTTCCGACAATTCCTTCAGCCCTTTCTGCAGCTGCTTGCTCTTGAGTGGATCCTTCAGGCGCACACGGCGAAAAAGTTCAGGGGCAAAATGCGGAATACCCAAGAAGTGCAGCTCTTCTCCCTCAGTGAACGTGTCGCCAATCTGAATGGTGCCGTGGTTATGCAGACCGATGATATCGCCAGACCATGCCTCTTCGAGATGGGCACGCTCACCCGCAAGGAACGTTAGGGCATCAGCAATGCGCACATCTTTACCCAGACGGACGTGCTTCATCTTTAGCCCTTTCTCGTATTTGCCAGAGCAGATACGCATAAAGGCAATACGGTCGCGGTGCTTAGGGTCCATGTTCGCCTGAATCTTGAACACGAAACCTGAAAATTTTTCTTCTGTCGCACTAACCTCGCGCTCCATTGCTTGACGGGCAGTTGGAGGCGGAGCCCAGTCAGTGAAGCCATTGAGAACGTGGTTTACACCGAAGTTGCCCAGCGCCGTTCCGAAAAATACGGGAGACAACTTGCCAGCCAGAAATTCATCCAGATTAAATTCGTGGCTGGCGCCTAACACCAACTCCAGCGAATCACGAAGATTAGCGGCATCATCACCAATAACCGCATCAAGCTCAGGATTATCCAAGCCTTCGATAATCTTGTCGGCAATCAGTTCTGAGCCATGACCAGGCTGATACAAATAGATGCGATTCTCGATAAGGTGATACACGCCCTTGAAATCACGACCCATGCCGATGGGCCAGGTAACCGGAGCACACTTGATCTTGAGCACCCGCTCAACTTCATCCAACAAATCGATAGGCTCACGAGTTTCGCGGTCCATCTTGTTAATGAAGGTAATGATGGGCGTGTCGCGCATGCGGCAGACTTCCATCAGCTTGATGGTACGATCTTCAACCCCTTTTGCGCCGTCAATCATCATCAGCGCCGAGTCCACGGCCGTCAGCGTGCGGTAGGTATCTTCAGAGAAGTCTTCGTGACCAGGAGTGTCCAGCAAGTTCACCGTGCAGTGGCGGTAAGGAAACTGCATGACGGAGGTAGTGATGGAGATCCCACGCTGCTTTTCCATTTCCATCCAGTCGGATGTGGCATGGCGGTCGGATTTGCGCGACTTCACCGTCCCGGCCACCTGAATGGCCTTACCCCAAAGCAGCAACTTTTCGGTAATGGTGGTCTTGCCGGCGTCAGGATGGGAAATAATCGCAAAGGTACGACGCGCAGCAACTTCGGCAGCGACTTGTTCGGCAAGGCTCATGGTATTTGGCTACGGCAGGTCTGACAGAAAGGTGACGATTATACGGGCAATACGACGGGTGTTGCAGATTATTCAGACAACCCTAGAACGCCATAGCCATCACCATAGCATCTTCACGCCCCCCACCCGCCACCGGGTAGTAGTTACGGCGTAGCCCTACCTCGTTAAATCCTTCTGCCTGATACAGGCCAACTGCATGAATATTGGAAGGGCGAACTTCTAGAAACAGAGTGTCGGTGCGGTTACGTGCGTAATCCAGCAGATGATGCAGCAACTGGCGCCCCAGCCCCATGCCATGACGTTTGGGATCAATGGTGATGTTGAGCAAGTGCCCCTCATCCAGAATGACCTGCACCACGCCATAACCGATGACGGCAGCCCCCTGCTCCATGACCGTCATGTAGTAACCGCTTTTTAAGCCATCTTCGAAGATGCCTGACGTCCACGGAAAGCTATGGGCACGAGCTTCTATAGACAAAACGGCAGGCAGATCGGCGGTGGTCATAAGACGGATGCTGAACTCAGACATGCAGCGATAACCATAAGGATTTTTTTGCCAGAGGTGTAGCCAACAAAGTCGCCAGCGACGGCCCTGCCACCATTACGGTAGAGGCCGGTAACGCCGTCCGAATCAAGACGGATATCGCCTCGCCAAGCACCACACAGCGCGACCCTTCCGGTATTTTCATGGCATTCCGCAACCAGTCGATGGCAGCAGCCTCGCTATGATCCATTCTGGGGTTATTGTTCAGAGGCCAGCGCAACAGGCTGGTTGATCCACTAAAATCCGGCGAGGCGCCCAAGGCATGACTGATGGCTGCTAACAGTCGATGCTCACTAGCTGAGAGATCAGGAACATCACCCAATGCAACAACACCCAGCCAACCGGGTGCTAACGCCTGAACACGAAGCGTAAATCGGGTAGCCGATGGAGTAGTCGAGGCTATCTGCCCCTCAAGCGCTGGATCTATCGGATCGCTTGCAGGAACCGCAGCAACTGCGGGCCTTGTGGGCGTTACAGATGCAATAGGTGCGGGTGCGACGGCCGCGCTGACAACAGGCTCAGCGCTATCCTGTTGAACCATCTCAGGCTCAACAGGATAGATTTCCGGCTGGTCGCGAAGAAAAGGCTCAAACACCAGCAACGAAGATGGAGACGCACCGGGCACGTCATGTCGGGCCGTCCAGAGCGGCAGGCCGAGAGATGCCAGATACGCCTGACGCCGCCCTTCATCCATGCTGCTCATGACCATTACTTAGACTCCGGTCACGCCTTGGGGATGCTCACGTGTGCTGCTCGAGCGCATCAGATTCAGGGCATTGAGATAGGCCTTGGCGCTGGCAATCACGATATCGGTGTCAGCCCCATGGCCGTTGATGATACGACCTGCCTGACTCAGGCGTACGGTCACCTCACCTTGAGAGTCTGTGCCTGAGGTAATGGCATTAACGGAATAAAGCTCCAGCGTGGTACCAGAGTTGGCAACAGCTTCGATAGCGCGGAACGTCGCATCAACAGGGCCAGAACCTGTGGCCGTCACAGGCTTTTCGACACCATTGGCAGACAACACTAACTTAGCCTCTGGCGTAGTCCCGGTCTTGGAGGTGACCTCCAAGCTAACCAGCTTGAAGATTTCCTCGACATCCTGCAGCGTATCGCTGACCAAGGCATTGAGATCTTCATCAAATATCTCATGCTTTTTATCGGCGAGTTCCTTGAAGCGCACGAACAGATGATTGAATGACTCATCCGAACCATACTCAATACCGAGTTGTTCAAGACGGGCACGAAAAGCCGCTCGACCGGAGTGTTTGCCGAGCACCATTTTATTGGCATTCCAGCCTACATCTTCGGCCTTCATGATTTCATACGTTTCACGGTGCTTAAGTACACCATCCTGATGGATGCCAGACTCATGGGCGAAAGCATTAGCACCAACAATGGCTTTGTTAGGCTGTACCGGGAATCCGGTCACGCTAGAGACAAGGCGTGAGGTCGGCACAATTTCGACGGTATTGATGCGAGTTTCCACCGGAAAAAGATCGGGACGTGTGCGTACCGCCATAACGATTTCTTCTAGCGCCGCATTACCAGCGCGCTCGCCAAGACCGTTAATGGTGCACTCAACCTGACGAGCACCGTTAAGTACCGCTGCCAAGGAATTAGAAACGGCCAAGCCAAGGTCGTTGTGACAGTGCACTGAAAAAATCGCCTTATCGGCATTCGGTACTCGCTGGATCAGTTGACCAATCAACTCGCCGAACTGACCGGGAATGGCGTAGCCCACCGTGTCGGGAATATTGATGGTACGAGCACCAGCATTGATGGCTGCTTCGATAACCCGACAGAGAAAATCAACTTCCGAACGACCAGCATCCTCGCAGGAAAACTCGACATCATCGACAAGGTTACGTGCGTACTTTACTGCACGAACGGCTTGCTCGATTACCGCATCTGGCTCCATGCGAAGCTTGTACTTCATATGGATGGGCGATGTCGCAATAAACGTGTGAATACGGGCTGCGTTAGCGGGCTTGAGCGCTTCTGCCGCACGATCAATATCTTCTGTACGAGCACGTGAAAGCGAGCAAATGCGGGAGTCTTTTACCGCTTCCGCCACTGCACGAACAGCCTCGAAGTCTCCCTGCGAGGCAATCGCAAAGCCCGCTTCAATCACATCAACGCGCATACGCTCAAGCGCCTTGCCGATACGCACCTTTTCCTCAAGTGTCATGGAAGCGCCAGGGCTCTGTTCGCCATCGCGCATGGTGGTATCAAAAATGATCAGTTGCGGTTTACTCATGACAAGTCTCTTTTACAAATCGTTAAGTCCGCCTCATCAGCGGCGCTGCGGTTATCAAGCCCGTATGGAAAAACGAAAAAGATAATCAGCCCGTCAAGGGCAGCAGCGGCAAGGCGCGATGTACAGCAGCGTATACACGGAAGACAGCAGCGAAGCGGCAAAAGTGGCCGGTATTCATCAGGTATCAGGCGTCAGGCGTTGGACCAGTTTTGGAACTATAGCCACTCGAGTTGTCCTTGCCAAGCCGGCCAGCCCTATAGTCACGCCAGAGCGTAAAGCTGCCCAGAGCCATCCCGGTTAACCCACCAAAAAGATGGGCATCTGGCATGACCCGGCCATGAATCACTCCGCGTAAATAGTCGGGGTTATAGCCACTGGTCTGTTCCCATATCTGGCGACTCACCAGTAATAACAGGATGCTGGCGGCCAGTATCGGGGCAGTAGCAAGCAGCCTCACCACGCCGAGATAAAGTAAGGCATGGAGCACCCCAGAGAAGCCGACATAGCCTTGAAGCTCTGGCTGCTTGATCCAGAGGCCCAGCGATATCGTGAGAGGTGCTGCGAGCACCAGACACCACCATTGAGGCCGACTGATTTCACGGACAAAAACCAGAGAGACAAGGAGTGTGCCCAGCGCATTCATGGCGGCATGCGCCATATTGAGATGTACAAAATGACCGGTGAATACCCGCCACAACTGCGCTGCGGAGATGGCCTCACGTCGGTATTCAAGAGGGGCGCTGGCCATGGGCATCAAAGCCAACAGCAAGAACAAGGCCGCCAGCAAGAGTGCGTCTGACCAAAGGGCTTGTGGCTTATTCAGCATCCTGGAGAACAGGAACGGCATGTGGACGGGCAATGATCACCTGCCCTTGTGGCGTAGATGCATCGCCCAATGAGCTGATAAGTTCGCGCTGAATGGCATTGATGCACGTCTTGAGCTCATCCAGTTCGCCAATTTTGAGACTTTTAGGTGCTTGGGAATAACGGGCAGCCAGATCCATGCATAATTGTTGATCTGCTTGGGCAACTGATGCCGTCACTGCCAGCAAGGCAGCTGACACGGTAATAATGGATCGCATAGACCCCTCTTCTCTTTTATTTTTCTTATCTTCCATGCAGGTTGCCATAATGACACCTGACCGACTGTATCGGTACGCGCTTTGTATCACTTAGCGTGATGCGTCTCAACAATTGATGGCATGAACGGCCAGTCTCGCTCATCTTTCAGGGCGAAAGGCCATCCTCCCCCCCTTTTTGTTATCAACACCAAAAAACAAACCCCGCCGAAGCGGGGTTTGTTGGTACAACGAGGGGTGCAGACAGATTACATCATGCCGCCCATGCCACCCATACCGCCCATGTCCGGCATCGAAGGGGATGAGCCCTTGTCTTCCGGTGCATCGGTGATCATGGCTTCGGTGGTCAGCATCAGGCCAGCCACGGAGGCGGCATTCTGCAGAGCCGTGAAGGTGACCTTGGCTGGATCGAGAATGCCGAGGGCAATCATGTCACCGTATTCGCCATTGGCAGCGTTGTAACCATAGTTACCCTTGCCGCTCTTCACTTCGTTCACAACTACAGAAGCTTCAGCACCGGCGTTGGTGACGATCTGACGCAGTGGTGATTCCATGGCGCGACGCAGGATATTGATACCGGCTACCTGGTCGGCATTGTCGCCCTTGATGCTGTCGAGAGCAGCAATGGCACGCACCAGCGCCGTACCACCACCAGCAACCACGCCAGCTTCAACAGCAGCGCGAGTGGCGTGCAGAGCATCGTCAACACGGTCTTTCTTTTCTTTCATTTCAACTTCGGTGGCAGCACCGATCTTGATCACGGCAACGCCACCAGCGAGCTTAGCAACACGCTCCTGCAGCTTTTCCTTGTCGTAATCAGAGGTAGCATCTTCGATCTGAGTACGGATCTGGGAAACGCGTGCTTCGATATCAGCCTTGTTGCCAGCGCCATCGATAACGATGGTGTTTTCCTTGGAGACAATGACCTTCTTGGCGGTACCCAGATCTTCTAGGGTCGCTTTTTCCAAGCTCATGCCAATTTCTTCGGAAATCACGGTGGCGCCAGTGAGGACAGCGATGTCCTGCAGCATGGCTTTACGACGATCACCAAAGCCAGGAGCCTTAACGGCACAGACCTTAACGATACCGCGCATGCTATTCACCACGAGAGTGGCCAATGCTTCGCCTTCAACGTCTTCGGCAATCAGCAGCAGAGGCTTGCCAGACTTGGCCACGCCTTCCAGTACCGGGATCATGTCGCGGATATTGGAGATTTTCTTGTCAACCAGCAGGATGAAAGGAGCATCAAGCTCAGCAGTCATGGAATCCTGCTTGTTGATGAAGTACGGGCTGACATAGCCACGGTCAAACTGCATGCCTTCTACAACATCAAGTGTGTCATCAAAGCCGGAGCCTTCTTCCACAGTGATGACGCCTTCCTTGCCCACTTTTTCCATGGCCTGAGCGATCAGGTCACCGATACGAGTGTCGGAGTTGGCGGAAATGGAACCCACCTGGGCAATTTCCTTGGTGTTTTTGCAAGGAACGGCAACGGCCTTGATGGCTTCGACAGCGGCGCTAGTGGCCTTGTCGATGCCGCGCTTCAGGTCCATCGGGTTCATGCCTGCAGCGACGGCCTTGAGGCCTTCGTTGAGAATGCTCTGGGCCAGCACAGTCGCCGTTGTTGTACCGTCACCGGCGACATCGGCAGTCTTGGAAGCAACTTCCTTAACCAGCTGAGCACCCATGTTTTCAAACTTGTCTTTGAGCTCAATTTCCTTGGCAACGGTCACGCCGTCCTTGGTAATCAGCGGAGCGCCGTAGGACTTGTCGATAACAACGTTACGACCTTTAGGGCCAAGGGTCACCTTAACGGCATCGGCCAGAATGTTCACACCGGCAATCATGCGGGCACGGGCGGTATCACCAAACTTTACGTCTTTAGCAGCCATTTTCTAAAACCTCTAAAATTCTGTTTACGATGAAGCCAGTCGACTAAGGACTGCTCAGCCTTCAATTACAGCAAAGATTTCGGATTCCTTCATGATCAGGAACTCCTCGCCATCTACCTTTACGGTAGAACCGGAGTACTGACCGAACAGGACCTTGTTGCCAACCTTTACATCCAGCGGACGCACGTCGCCGTTCTCGGCCACTAGGCCATTACCAACGGCAACGACTTCACCTTGTGAAGGCTTTTCGGCGGCGGAACCCGGCAGCAAAATACCACCAGCGGTCTTGGTTTCTTCTTCAACGCGGCGAATGACAACACGGTCATGCAGAGGACGAAGTTTCATCGATAGTCTCCTTGATAAGATGTAACAGCCGGCCCTACAGGGCCATAACCCAAAGTTCAGGGCGCCGCTTTAGCACTCCCAAGATGAGAGCGCCAGTCTGCGGACGCACCAACCCGCCAAAGTAGCGGATTCGGGGGAAAATCCCGGCCATGAGACCGGGTATGCGAACCTTGATGGGGATGATATTTAGGGATTCAAGGGCAATATCTAAGAACCAATGGGGCTAATGCAACATTGATCAAGCCATCGCAACCAAGGCTGCATGAGTCTCCCGCCATATCGATATCGAATGGTCAAAAGTGCCTTGGACAGTCTGAGCACTCCGCTTGCTGTATATGCCTCGGCCTCGGTCAGTATAGAGGAGGCTGGCATGTCCCATAACGGGTCCGCCTCGCCAGCACCAACCTACCATCCCCGATTAGCCCCGCAACACAGCAGCATGATGTGCAATATGATCAGCAACGAAGGTGGCAATGAAATAATAGCCATGGTCATAGCCTTCATGCCGACGCAAGGTGAGCGGCTGGCCTGCCATTGCACAGGCTGCCTCAAACTTCTCTGGGTGCAGTTGATCCGGCAGAAATTTATCCGCTAGCCCCTGATCGATCAGGATACCGCCGTTAAATGGTGCCTTCGCTTTAGCCATCAACTCACTGGCGTCGTGATGCTTCCATACATCGCGATCCGCACCCAGATAACCCATGAACGCTTTCTCTCCCCAAGGGCATTGCGTGGGGGCGGCAATCGGAGCAAAGGCTGATACAGAGCGGAACAATGTGGGGTATTTGAGTGCGAGGGTAAGAGCACCATGCCCGCCCATGGAGTGACCAAAGATACCCGCGCGCTGCATATCCAATGGCAGTGTCTGCGCCAGAAGTGCAGGCAACTCATCCGCGATATAGCTTTCCATGCGGTAGTGCGATGACCACCCTTCTTGCGTTGCATCAACATAAAAGCCGGCACCCACGCCAAAGTCCCAGCCATCGCTTTCGCCGGGCACATTGGCGCCACGGGGGCTAGTGTCTGGCGTGATCAGGGCAAGACCATGCTCGGCAGCAAAGCGCTGTGCGCCTGCCTTGATGGCAAATGTTTCTTCTGTGCACGTGAGCCCTGCTAGATAAAACAGCACTGGCACTTTTTCTGTTTGCGCTTGTGGTGGCAGATAGACACCAAACTTCATTGGCAAGCCAATGGCAGCGGACTCGTGCTGGTAAAAGCGTTGCACGCCACCAAAACAAGCGTGCTCGCTCAATAACTGCAGTTCTGACATAAGCCGACACCCAAATTTTAATACACGATGACCGAGCGAATAGACTCGCCACTCTTCATCAAATCAAAGCCCTTATTCACTTCTTCTAGCTTCAAGTGATGCGTGATGAGGGAATCAATATTGAGTTTTCCTTCCATATACCAGTCGACGATTTTTGGCACATCGGTCCGGCCGCGCGCGCCACCAAAAGCAGAGCCCATCCAGACTCGCCCTGTCACTAACTGGAAGGGGCGCGTACTGATTTCGGCCCCCGCTGGTGCCACACCGATGATGATGGATTTGCCCCATCCTTTATGGGTGCACTCCAGCGCTTGACGCATCACCTGCGTATTGCCGATGCACTCAAAGCTGTAATCCGCACCACCATCAGTGAGCTGAATGATGGCATCGACGACGTTTTCGACCTTACTGGGGTTAATAAAATGAGTCATGCCGAACTGCCGGGCGAGCGCTTCGCGCTCTGGATTCAAATCCACGCCAATAATCTTGTCTGCGCCAACGAGCTTTGCACCCTGAATCACATTCAAGCCAATACCACCAAGGCCGAACACAACAACATTGGCACCGGCCTCAACTTTAGCAGTGAACACAACAGCGCCCACACCCGTTGTGACGCCACAACCGATATAACAAACCTTATCGAAGGGAGCATCTTCACGGATTTTTGCCAGCGCAATTTCCGGTACGACGATGTGATTGGCAAAAGTGGATGTGCCCATGTAATGCAGAATGGGTTCACCATTCAGCGAGAACCGCGACGTACCATCGGGCATCAAACCCTGCCCTTGCGTGGAGCGGATGGCCTGACAAAGATTAGTCTTGCGCGACAGGCAAAATTTGCACTGACGGCACTCAGGTGTGTAGAGCGGAATCACATGATCACCCGGTTTGAGCGTAGTGACTCCAGCGCCTACCTCCAGCACAACACCGGCACCTTCATGGCCAAGAATAACGGGAAAGGCCCCCTCAGGATCAGCACCTGAAAGAGTGAAGTAGTCCGTATGGCAAATACCGGTGGCCTTGACCTCTACTAGCACCTCACCTGCACGCGGGCCGGCCAGATCAACTTCTTCAATGGTCAGGGGTTGGCCTGCTTGCCAAGCAACTGCGGCGCGAGTCTTCATGAGGGGGTCTCCATAAGGGCCGAGATAAACAGGGGTGTAATAGAATGGATGATAGCCTTTCTTGACACCGTCATCCTCGGGACAAACACAAACATAACGCAATAAGACCATATCCACTGCCTGCTGTGTCGCCATGACTGGTGCATTCGAGGCACAATAAAAGGGTTAGCGTTAACTTCGTCATCCCCCATAGGAACCTGACCATGGGTGAAAAACAGCAGGCCATTCTGATGGTGCTGAATAGTATTCCAAAGGGGTATGTCACCAGTTATGGCAATGTTGCCAAGCGTGCCGGCCTACCTGGTTATGCCCGTATGGTTTGCAGGGTGCTGCGAGAACTACCGGATCGTGGAGCCACACCATGGTGGCGGGTCATTCGTGGGGATGGCCGCTTTGGTATGGATGAGGACTCCGTATCGGGACAGGAGCAACGACAGCGCCTGCGTGCCGAGGGCATCGTTATGACCGCCAGCAAGGTAACCGGCCCGTGGTGGTAATCGTCTTATGACCACACAGAAAGTAAATACTGGCAGCCTGCCCTATGGGCTATTTTCCGCTAAGGTAGCGCTTTGCCCAACAACCATTCCGACATGAACCAATCCCCCCCCAGCCTGCGTGAAGCCTTTGCCCAACCGGCGGCACTCACCATGTTCTTTTTTGGCTTTACCTCTGGCCTGCCCTTCTTGCTGGTGGGGGGTACGCTGTCCGCTTGGCTTAAGGACAGTGGCGTCTCGCTGGAAGACATTGGTTTGATGAGTCTTGCTGGCCTTGCCTATTCAGTAAAATTTCTCTGGTCGCCTGCGGTTGACCGCGTCAGATTGCCTTTGCTGGGCAAGCTACTGGGGCAACGACGCTCCTGGCTACTGTTGGCGCAAATTGTCCTTGCCCTCAGCTTATTGCTGATGAGCATGATTACGCCGCAAGGCCCTGCCCTGTTTTTTGTCGGCATTATCGTTATCGCTGCCTTTGCAGGGGCCACACAGGATGTGGTCGTGGATGCTTACCGTATCGAAATTGCCCCCGAAGAAGTGCAAGGGGCGCTGGCGGCTACCTATACCCTTGGCTACCGGATCGCATTACTGGGTTCCGGCGCCTTTGCACTTATTCTTGCTGATCATTTGCCATGGCCAACCGTCTACCAAGTGATGGCGCTAGCAGTTATCGGAGTAATGCTGGTTACTGTATTGGCTCGTGAGCCTGAACAAACCAAGGTGATGGTCAGGGCAACCTCTATAGCGCAAGCCATTGAAGACAGCATGATCGGGCCCTTCCGTGACTTTTTTAGGCGCTACTCAGGATGGTTGGGGATTGGCCTGCTGGTGTTCATTGGCCTATTCAAGATTTCAGATCAGATGTTAGGCGTGATGGCACTGCCCTTTTATCTGGACAGCGGTTTTACCAAAACCGAGATCGGCGCAATTTCCAAGTTATTCGGCGTGTGGGTCGGCATTGCCGGTGCCTTTTTAGGCGGCGCGGTAGTGGTGCGCTTGGGGATTCAGAAAACACTGCTAATCGCCATGATTCTGGGTGGGGTGAGCAATCTGCTCTACCTTCTTCTCTCCGTTAATCACGGTAACCTTGTCATTTTTACGGCGGTTATTGGTGGTGAAAATTTGGCTGGCGGCTTTCTGGGCACCGCGGCTGTCGCTTGGTTATCGTCACTTGTTAATCGAGAATACACCGCCACTCAGTACGCTCTGTTTAGCTCACTGGTTACGCTGCCGGGTAAGTTGATTGGTGGTGTTTCCGGCTTCATGGTGACGAGCATGGGCTACGAAGGCTTTTTTATCTTTTCTACGGTTGCCGTTCTGCCGGCACTGGCCCTCTTTTTCTGGTTACAGCCACGACTGGCTCAAAGGAAAGACTGAGATGCCCCCTATTCTCGCCGTTGAACATTTGCGCAAACAATTTGGCCAGTTTACCGCGGTTGAAGATGTCAGTTTTGCGGTGCGCCCCGGCATCTGCTTTGGCCTGCTTGGCCCGAATGGAGCAGGCAAAACAACCACGATTGAAATGATCGAGGGTATTACGCCACCAACAAGCGGCCAGATCCTGTTCAAAGGCAAACCAGCGGATGCACACTTCAGGGAACGCGCTGGCATCCAGTTCCAGGAAACCGCCTTACCGGATTTCCTGAAAACCCGTGAAGCGTTAGAGCTGTTCTCCCGCTTCTATGACAACCCACCTCCTCTGGCTGACTTGATCAAGGCGTGTTCATTGGAGGGCTACCTCGACCAATACGCGGGCAAGCTTTCTGGTGGCCAGCGTCAGCGCTTGTTACTGGCAATTGCACTGGTCAATGACCCTGACATTATTTTTCTGGATGAGCCCACCACCGGGCTGGACCCGCAAGCACGACGTAATTTCTGGACACTTATCCAGAGCATCAAGGCTCGGGGTAAGACCATCATCCTGACCACACACTACATGGATGAAGCCGAATTGCTCTGCGATGAACTGGCCATTATGGATCGTGGGCGCATCATTGCCGAAGGAACACCTCAGGCACTATTACGCGAGCACTTCAACGCGATTAGAGTGCAACTGGATCGTAGCGATTTCACGCTGAGCCCGGAAGACTGGCCGGAGCCGGTAGAAGTGCGTGAGGAAATCGTAGAAATCATGTCCTGTGATGTCGCTCATACGTTGTCATTGCTTATTGCCAAAAATATTCCGCTCTCGTCACTAAAGGTGCACCCGCCCACGCTGGAAGATCTCTTCATCAAGCTCACTGGGCATGCGTTGCGCGGATAAACTCATGACACCCGCAATGAACAATAAAACACTCGAGCGCCGAAAAATGTTGAGCGGTGGCATCAAGCTGCTGATCGGCATTGGTGTACTATTTTTGTTGGTGCCTTTTTTCCGAAGCATTACGTGGTCAGAGTCGCCCGTACCGGAAAATAATACCTTAGTGAACAACCATGATCTCGTCGCCGGAGTGGCACAGGCGGTAACGCTACAGGATGGATCAACCGTATTTATTACCCGACTGAACGATGTTGTGCGTGCCCGTCTGCAAGCCGTTCCGGAAGACCGTTTCTGGTACCCCACTGCGCCGGGGCTATTGTCAGGTGACTATGTTGCCGTACAGGCCACTACCTCACTCGATGAGCAGATTACCTGGCTTCCCCCTCAAGGCAATTGGCATGGTGGGTTCAGCGCTCCCAACGGCGCGATCTGGGATATTGCTGGCCGGGCTCTAAAGCCTTCCTCAAATCATCCCGGTAAATCATCCATGAAGTTCTCTAACTTGATGCCTGCCCCTTGGCAAGCCCGCAACGATGCCGTGATGCTAATGCCTCTGCCCCGACCATCCTCTATTATCGAGAGCAGTGAATGAAAAACTTCCTCGCGCTTTTTTATGCCCGCAATCGTGAGTTCATCCGCGATAAAGGATCGCTCTCGTGGTCGATTATTTTCCCGCTGATACTGATTTTCGGTCTCAGTTTTGCTCTCTCGAATGACCGCTACCTCTATAAAGTCGGTGTGCTCGGCAACCCTGACGCTGCTCAGCAGATGCTTCGCGATATTCCTCATTTGGATCTTGTGCAGTATCAAGACAAAAGCGCAGCGCTGCACCGCCTTGGACGGCATCAACTGGATCTGCTTATCGATGCGGGGGGTACGCCACACTACTGGATCAATACTCAGTCCCGTAAAGCTTACTTCCTAGAACAAACACTGCAGGCGCAGTTGCCTGGCAAACTTACCCGTATGACGGTAGAAGGTCAGGAAGTAGGTTATGTGGCATGGGTGATTCCTGGCATCCTCTCCATGAGCCTCATGTTTTCCTGCCTGTACGGAGTGGGCTATGTCATCGTGCGCTACCGGGACAGTGGCGTACTCAAGCGCTATCAGGCCACCCCCGTCACGGCACTGGAGTTTCTCGGCGCTCAGGCCGCTTCGCGCTTACTCATCAGTGTCTCAACACTGGCCATCGTGTTTGCGGGCAGCTACTTACTGCTCGACTTCCCCGTCAAAGGCTCTTGGTTACTGCTTTTGCTGGTCACAGCACTCGGCGCACTCAGCATGATCTCGCTCAGCTTGGTCTGCGCTGCCCGCATCGATAGCCTAGAATTCATGAACGGCCTGCTCAACATCATCAGCTGGCCTATGATGATGCTGTCTGGATTGTGGTTTTCACTGGATGAAGCTCCCGCAATCGTCCAGCAAATCTCGCTATTGATGCCGCTCACACACCTTGTTAATGCCGCCCGTACGATCATGCTTGATGGTGGCGGTATAATGGCGGTGGCCAGCGAACTGCTAGTCCTGTCACTGATGTCAGTCGTACTCATGGCAATTGCAGCAAGAGTGTTCCGCTGGCAGAAGAAATGACCATTTGTCCTGCATACCTTGACGTAGACAGGTGTGGCGGTTAAAGAAAAGGAATGAGTTCACAAAACGGGCACTAAGTGCCTGAGAATAATAATATGCCGAATACTGATACCTCGATTCTGGTGGTGGATGACACCAAGTTTTCCAGTGCGATGGTCAACCGCGTTATTGCTCGTGCAGGCTATCTGAATGTGCGTCATGCCAACTCAGCCGCTACAGCGCTGAAATTACTGGAAGAGCGCCCCGCACATATTCTCATTGCCGACTGGCTAATGCCGGAAATGGATGGGCTGGAGCTCAGTCAACGCGTTCGTCAGCTGGATGAGTCCTGCAACCATTTCACCTATGTCATGCTGCTTACGGCGAAAGAAGGCGTTGAGGCACTTGCCGTTGCTTTCGAGCAAGGTGTTGATGATTTTGTGAACAAATCAAACATGCAGGACCAACTCCTGCCTCGTTTGCTGTCGGCTGAGCGCATCACCAACTTGCAAAACCGATTGTTGCAGGAAAATCAGAACCTGATCGAAGCCAATGCCAAGCTCAAGAAACTATCGCCCTTTGATGGTCTGACCGGCTTAGGCAATCGTGCTTATGCGGCACGTCGGCTGGCTGACACGATCAAACACGTGTCTTCGCGGGGTGGTGCTGCCTGCTGCTTGCTGCTCACCATCAGCAACTTTGATGCCATTCGTAAACAGTACCCACCGGCCATTGTTAGCCAAATGCTACTGGCCGTGGCTCGCCGACTGCGCCAACTGGTCAGACCGCTGGATGTCGTGACACGTATTGGGCCTAATCAGTTTGCCATCATCACGCATCAGCCTGACATCACTCATTGCACCGAGCACAGCTACCGGCGCATCTTTGATGGCGTTAATCTGAAGGCCATCAAGACTGGCGCTGGGTTTGTTTCAATTAAAGCAGCCATGACCATTGCAGCCTGTGATGAGGATGCCTTGGCCCCTTCACCAGAAGCACTGATGGAACTGGCCCAAGCTCAAGTTGGCAAGGCCATTGAAACATCCTCCGTGATTACCATTCGCTGGACCGGCGAGGCCCAGACGGCGTGACCCTGCCTGCAACACCCTCGCACTGGCATATTCTGGGGGCCGGTGCGATTGGCGGCCTATGGGCAGTACGTCTTCTTTCCTGCGGTTATCCCGTTCACCTGATTGAACGCTTGTCTTCTTCCACAACTCATCGCTCGCTTTGCCTCATCGACGACGGCCATGAAGCTCGATGTGATGTTCCGGTTCGAGCATCTAATAGCCACAGCACACTCTCACCGCTACTTATCACCACCAAGGCGGGTGATACCGCTACCGCACTAACTCCATTGCTTGATGATCTGCAGCCCGGAGATATTGTTTTGCTGCTACAAAACGGCATGGGTGTTGATGAGTGGCTCCGGCAACGTCGACCCGATCTCCATATTCTGACGGGTATCACTACTGACGGTGTTTTCCGTAGGGGCCGCAATACGCTGGTTCTTGCCGGCAGGGGGAAAACGCTGATTGGTGGCGAAATGCCAGATGAGCAACTGGCTGCCATTGAAATCGCGCAGCAATGGAATAAGTGCGGCGCCAACGTTGAAGCGGTAACCGATATCCGCTCACAGCGCTGGCAAAAGCTGGCCATTAACTGTGCCATCAACCCGCTCACCGCGCTTTACCGCTGCAAAAATGGCGAACTAGAGCAGCATGCTGATGCGCTCGTCACCATGCGTGATATCTGCACTGAAGTGGCGATAATCATGCGAGCTGAGGGCCTAAGTACCGACGGAGAAGCCCTGTTTAAAGTGGCCTGTCAGGTCGCTCGGCAAACATCGGCAAATACCTCTTCCATGCTCGCTGACGTCATAGCGGGACGACACACCGAAATTGATTTCATGAATGGCTATGTTGTGAATATGGCTTTACGCCACAGCATTGCAACACCGATTAATACGGCTATCACCCTTGCAGTTCAAGCCCTGCACCCCCTTTCTGATCCTGTCATCTGACGACTGTCCGGAAAAGACACTTGGTTTAGTGATCGTCACCGCCTAGAATCGCCGCACTTTCAGGTGCCCAGCCACAGGCTGGTCCGTTTCTGTCGCAAACAGTCACGGATGGGAAATCGGTGAAACCCCGATGCTGCCCCCGCAACGGTAAGTCGTGTCAGCCGCTTCACTATGCCACTGTCGTATGACGGGAAGGCGAATCGGTCTGGATTAATCCCGCGACGAGCCCGGAGACCGACCTGAAAGTCATATGGTCAGTGCGGCGGGCTCACGACCGAAAAATCTCTTGTGCGAATGCACAGCATTTTTCTTCTGCCTCCATGCTGATCCAATTCTTGTTTGCGGGGACTCAAACAGCCTGGAGCTATTAATGAAATTTTCTCTTCTGCCCATCGTGGCTGCTATCGCCATTACCTCATCTGCCCAAGCCGCCAATACCGAGCTTTCACCCATAGTAGTCAATGCTTCACGCCTTGATGAAAACACAGCCGGCACGCTCGTTTATGTTATTGATCGCGAGCAAATCAGCCAATCTCCGGCCCGCAATATTTCTGAGTTGCTGTCCAGCATTCCTGGAATTCATGTTCGCAGCTTGAGTGGCAACCCAATTACTGATGGCACCGTCGATCTACGTGGCTTCGGCCCTGCTGCCGGCCAAAATACACTTATTCTGATTGATGGCCGACGCCTCAATGATATCGACTTAAGCTCCACCGATATTGGCGGTATTTCCCTAACAGCAATCGATCGTATTGAAGTCCAGCCTGGTGGTGGATCGGTTCTTTACGGTGACGGCGCCAGTGGCGGCACCATTAATATCATTACTCGGCAGGCGACAGAGAATGGTGGCAGCATCAGCCTGACTAGCGCCAGCTTTGATACCCGTGGTGCGACTGCATCTGCTCGACTTGCCGGTAAGGATGCATCGCTGTCTTTGTTTGGTCAGCACATGGAAACTGACGGTTATCGTGACAACAGCGAGATGCGTCGCGACTCGTTCGGCGGCAACCTGCGTTTTAACGTAGCTCCTGGACAAGAAGGCTTTCTGCTTATCAGCGGTAGCCGACTCGACTCTCGCCTGCCTGGCGCTCGTACTGTAGATGCAGGCTTGGGGCTTGATGAGGTTCATGATAATCCGCGCGGAACCAGCACTCCCAATGACTGGGCCGACGAAGAGCGCCATCAAATTGTAGCCGGCTGGCAAGCCATGCTCTCGGACAATCTGACGGTCATTATTGATGGCAGTCAGCGCCTGAAAGAACAGTGGTCGTTTTTTGATTACGGTGGTGGGTTCTCGGACTACAACAACACCGAACTGGCTTCTATTTCTGCCACACCTCGAGTACAGCTTAGCTATCATACTGGCCAGATATCGCATGACATGAAAGCTGGTTACGATTGGTATCGCACCGACTACGTTTCCCGTCGTGGTCAAGCTCCCGGCACGGCTGCCATTCATGACATTGGCATCGACGCCGAAACCAGCTCACCTTATGTTTTTCAAACAAGCCGCTGGAATAAAACCAGCGTATCGGTAGGCGCACGCCAGACACATGTAAAGCAAAGCGCACGTGATATCTACGATGCCACTGCACCGGGCGGTGCGTTTGATTCGCAAGCAACCCCTACCACGCAGCGATTTACCGCAGAAATGTATGAAGGTGGCTTGAGTCAAGCGCTAACGCCAGCCCTCACCGCCAGCATCGGCCTAAGCCGGAGCGTACGTTTGGGCACGGTGGATGAGTCCTACGAATACGATCCCTTCTTCCAGCGCGAGTTCTCTCCATTGCGCCCACAAGTTGGGCGTAACATCGAAGGTTCACTCACATATGTGCAAGGTACTAGCCGTTTATCCGCAACGGTGTATCAGCAGAAGCTGCATGACGAAATCCAGTTCAACCCGATCACGTTTACCAACGACAATCTTGATCCAACGCTGCGCCAAGGGGTCACCATTGGTGCATCGGCCCAACTGCTGGAAACAATAACGATCAGCGGCAGCCTGACCGAGCAACGCGCTGAGTTTCGTGAAGGCGCCAACAAGGACAAGGATATACCACTGGTACCACGGCATCTGGGCAGCATGAATGTTCACTGGCAAGCGACTCCAATGTGGAGTATCTCTCTTAGCGACACTTACACGGGAAGCCAGTTCTTTGACAATGACCAAGGCAATAACTTCGGCCAGAAGATTGCTGCCTTCCATCGTCTGGACTCACGACTGGGCTTCACCTGGAAAAAAGTTCAGGCCGGCCTTACTGTCACCAACCTGACAGATGAAGATGACAGCTTCACCTATGGTGTTCGCTCAACCTTCACGCCGGGTCGTTATAACGCCTATACACTGCCGGGTAGTGAATACCGCCTTGATGTAGGAATGAGCTTCTAAACACACAAGACTGAGGGATGACTCATCCCTCATCCCACTTTAATCGGGAGAGCAACATGGGTAACCGTCTTTCAAAAATTTATACCCGCACCGGCGATGATGGCAGCACCGGCCTTGGTGATGGCAGCCGCGTGGCAAAGAATCATTTGCGCGTGGAGGCTTATGGCACGGTGGATGAACTTAACGCCCAGATTGGTCTTCTGCGTGCAGAGCTATCCGCTGATCATGAGGCACAGGCTTTTCTGGAAACAGTTCAGCATGATTTATTCGACCTCGGGGGTGAGCTTTGTATTCCTGGCTACACCTTGCTAAAGCCGGAATGCGTCGCTGAAACCGAGACGGCCATTGATCAGATCAATGCCAACCTGCCTCCGCTCAAGGATTTTATTCTTCCTGGCGGCAGTAAGGCGGCAGCGGTTGCCCATGTCGCTCGCACGGTGTGTCGCCGAGCAGAACGTCGTGTCTATACCCTCAGCCAACAGGAGGAAGTAAACGAAGATGGCCTGAAATACCTTAATCGTATTTCCGACTATCTCTTTGTTCTGGCCCGTGTTCTGGCCCGTGAAAACGGTGGCAAGGAAGTCCTGTGGCGGCAGCGTAATGCTCCGCGACATCCAGAAGCCTGAGCCGGCTCTCGAAAAAAAGCCCGCATTGAATGCGGGCTTTTTTGGGGCTTGGAAAAGTACTTACAACAATAACTGCCGGATATCCGCCAACACCTTAGACAACGCCGATGTGAAGCGAGCGGCATCAGCACCATCAATAACCCGATGATCATAAGACAGCGACAAGGGCAACATCAGGCGTGGCTGAAAATCTTTACCACTCCATACTGGCTTGATGGCCGAACGTGACACACCAAGAATGGCCACTTCTGGCCAGTTTACGATAGGCGTAAACGCCGTACCACCGATCCCACCCAATGACGAGATACTGAAACAAGCGCCCTGCATCTCTGCCGGAGTCAGCTTCTTATCGCGTGCCTTTGTCGAAAGCTCCCCCATCTCGCGCACAATCTCACGTACAGACTTGCTATCTACATTCCGAATCACTGGAACCACAAGACCATTTGGTGTGTCGACAGCGACGCCAATATGTACATATTTCTTGTACACCAACGTTTCGCCATCACTGTCGAGTGAGCTATTAAATTTCGGAAACTGCTTGAGCAGATGCGCACAGGCTTTTACCAGAAAAGCCAGAACAGTCAGGTTGAGTCCCTCCTTCTTCATGGCGTCTTTTTGGGCGACCCGAAAGGCTTCCAGCTCGGTGATATCTGCTTCATCAAATTGAGTGACATGTGGAATAGTCACCCAAGCTCGATGCAAGTTCTGCGCTGAGACTCGCTGAATTTTCGTGAGTGGCGAACGCTCAATCTCACCCCATTTACTAAAGTCGATCACGGGAAGCTTCGGCAATCCAGATCCACCGTTGGCTGCTCCCGCTTTCTCCAGCATCGCTTGCTTCACAAAGGCATGCACATCCTCCTTGAGAATGCGTTCCTTTGGGCCGCTACCGATTCTTAGCTTGCTGAGATCCACGCCCAATTCACGGGCCAAACGACGAACAGCTGGGCCTGCGTGTACGTTGGCCATCTCTACTGACCGCAGCGATAGCTCCTGTGTAGCCGGTGACGGAATGGATACTGATGCTACTGGCGCCGCATCGACCCGTACTGGCGCCTGAGCAATAGGTGGTAGCTCTTTTGCATGGGTTACAGCCGGTGCCTGTACTGATACCTCCAGCAAGCCCACATGCTCCGAAACTTTATCCCCGAGCTTTACCAATACGCTCAGCACCGTACCCTCAACCGGACTCGGCACTTCCATACTGGCTTTGGCCGATTCCAGTACAATAATGGGCTGCTCTAAACGCAGCACATCACCCACTTTTACCAGCACCTCAATTACATCTGCATCGTCAGAGCCAATATCCGGCACCTTCACCAACTGAATTGTTTCTGATGCTGTGGGCGCTGTAGCTGTCGTAGCAAGTACTTCAGAGGCAGGAGCAGATGATGCCTCTGGTGCCAGCACCGAGCTTACTCGCTGTAATTCCTTCTGAATTTCGCGTACATCGGCGGATGAACCCGCCACCACATCATCCAGCTGCAGCAACAGATCGCCCAGCTTGACGCTATCGCCAATTTTCACTGCAATATTACGCACCACACCGCCCTGCGGAACGGGCACTTCCATGCTGGCCTTGTCAGATTCCAACACAACAATAGATTGCTCCGGCAACAGGTGATCGCCAGGCTTCACCAGAATTTCAATGACATCTGCGCTATCGCTGCCAATGTCTGGAACACGTATTTCGGTCACTTAATTCTCCATGTCCACGCCGGGTAAGCGTATTGACGTTTATTCCCTTCACACTTTTGGTGCGTAAGGTTTCTCAGGATTAATATCAAAGCGACGAATCGCATCCTCGACCACACTACGGCCGATTTCACCGTCATCTGCCAGTGCATTCAAAGCAGCAATCACAATGAAGTAACGGTCCACTTCAAAATGATGACGCAGCTTCTCACGGGAATCAGAACGGCCAAAACCATCCGTTCCCAGCGTATAATACGTACGCCCTGGCAGGAAAGCGCGAATCTGCTCAGAGTGAATTTTCATGTAATCACTTGCTGCTACCACAGGGCCGCGGGTGCCTCGTAACTGCTGCGTGACCCATGGCACTTGAGGCTCATCAAGTGGATGCAGCATATTCCAGCGCTGTGCTTCCATTGCCTCTTTGCGCAATTCGTTCATGCCGGTGGCGCTCCAGACATTGGCGCGAATACCAAACACTTCCTGCAGCAACTCTGCAGCAGCCTCTACCTCAAGCAAGATTGCTCCAGAGCCAATCAGCTGCACGATTTTTGCTGTAGAGGACGGGGCTTCCTTGAGCATATAGAGCCCACGAATAATGCCTTCCTCCGCACCGGCAGGCATTGCAGGATGCACATAGTTTTCATTCATCGTAGTGATGTAATAAAAAACGTTTTCCTTGTTCTTGTACATGCGACGTAAACCATCATGCACAATTACGGCTAATTCATAGCCGTACGTAGGATCATAGGAAACACAGTTTGGAATCGTGCTGGCCAAGACATGGGAATGGCCATCCGCATGCTGCAGGCCCTCACCGTTCAGCGTCGTTCGGCCCGCTGTTGCACCGATCAGAAAGCCACGTGCCTGACTGTCACCAGCAGCCCAAGCCAAGTCACCAATACGCTGAAATCCAAACATGGAATAAAACGCATAAAACGGAATCATTGGCTGGTTGTGCATGCTGTAGGCCGTACTCGCCGCAATCCACACGCTCATGGCACCCGCTTCATTAATGCCTTGTTCAAGGATCTGGCCCTTCACGTCCTCGCGGTAATACATTACCTGGCCTCTGTCTTCCGGCTCATAGAGCTGACCGACATTGGAGTAGATACCTAGCTGGCGGAACATGCCTTCCATACCAAAAGTACGTGCCTCATCCGGCACAATCGGCACGATGCGCTCACCCAGTCCCTTCACCTTAACAAGCGCACCCAGACAGCGCACAAAAGCCATGGTGGTAGAAATTGGCTTTACCGATCCTTCCAATAACTGGGCAAATACGCCCAGCTCCGGAATATCGAGGTTTGCAGCCTCTTTGCGGCGTGCGGGTAGGTAGCCGCCAAGTTTCGCCCGCTGCTCGTGCAGATACCGCATTTCTGGCGAGTCTTCCGGTGGGCGATAGAACGGTACGCGGGCTAGTTCTTCATCATTGAACGGCAAGCCGAAGGTATCGCGAAAGCTTTTTAGCGATTCGATATCGAGCTTCTTGATCTGGTGCGACTTGTTGACGGCCTCTCCCGTTCCCGTGCCATACCCCTTTACGGTCTTAGCTAAAATAACGGTTGGCTGGCCCTTATGATTCATCGCCTCATGATAGGCCGCGTACATCTTGTACGGATCATGGCCGCCGCGATTAAGGTTATAAATCTCCTCATCGGACATGTGCTCAACCATGGCTTTTAGTTCAGGATATTTCCCGAAAAACTTTTCTCGCGTGTAGGCACCACCGTGCATTTTATAGGCTTGGTACTCGCCATCCACACACTCTTCCATGCGCTGACGCAGAACTCCGTGCTCATCACGAGCAAGCAGTGGGTCCCACTTTCGGCCCCACACCACTTTAATGACATTCCAGCCTGCGCCACGGAAAACTGACTCCAGTTCCTGAATAATCTTGCCGTTGCCACGCACCGGGCCATCCAGCCGCTGGAGATTGCAATTAATCACAAAGACTAAGTTATCGAGCTTTTCACGGCCTGCCATTGAAATAGCACCGAGTGACTCAGGCTCATCCATCTCGCCATCACCCAAGAAAGCCCAGACTTTGCGATCTTCAACTTTTGACAGACCACGATTCATCAAGTACTTCATGAAATGCGCTTGGTAGATCGACATGATGGGGCCAAGACCCATGGAAACTGTTGGAAATTGCCAGTACTCCGGCTTCAACCACGGATGCGGATAAGAAGGCAGCCCCTTACCATCCACTTCACGACGAAAATTCTCGAGCTCATCCTCGCTGATACGGCCTTCAAGAAAAGAACGTGCGTAAATACCGGGTGAGGAATGTCCCTGGTAATAAATCAGGTCTCCACCAAAGGTATCGTTCTCGGCTCGGAAGAAATGATTGAAGCCAACGTCATATAACATGGCACTGGAGGCAAACGTAGCAATGTGACCGCCCAGATCATCGTCATTCATATTGGCGCGCATCACCATTGCCAACGCATTCCAACGAATCAGGGAGCGTAAACGGCGCTCCATAAAAGCATCACCAGGCAGCGGTGCTTCATCCTTTTCTACGATCGTATTGAGATACGGCGTATTCAGACGGGACAAATGCACGCCACGTAAGCGGGCCTTTTCGGTGAGCCTTTCCAGTAAAAACAGGGCGCGTTCGCCCCCTTCTCTTTCCACGACAGAGGCAAATGCTTCAAGCCATTCGCGAGTCTCTTCCGGATCCTGATCGTTATAGAAGCGTTCAAGTGACATTGGGGTTCCTTGTCTTTTATCGAGTCTGGTCGCCACGTTGTAAGTAGCGCCACATTAGTATGACTTATAGGTCATGGAATGATTATGTCGGCCTGAGCCTAGCCATGTCAAAGCTATACACTCCAGCTGCGCTCACTACTTCTGTGTAGCACTCGCGCGCCACGGCTGCAATTGTCGGCATAGCGGCTCTACGGCATCGAGCAGGACTGGCCCGGGGCGAGCAAGGCGTAGGTCATCCACTACCAGCAAGTGCTGATCTCGCACAGCACGCATCGAGGGAAACCGCGACCAGAATGCACGACTGGCCGCAGCATCGTCTTTGCCAAAGAGAATGATGTGTGGATTTGCCTGCACTACAAACTCAGGCGCAACCAAAGGCGCGGCAATCTTGCCTGCAGGAAGGATATTGTCGGCGCCACACAGTGCCAGTGCCTGGCTGAGCAGATGTCCCCCGTGCAGCGAATAGAGTGGTTGCCGCCAGACTTGATAGAAATAACGAAGGCGCGGGCCTTTGTTGTACTGCTGCTTCATCAGCCGTAAACGCTCACGAAACGCCATCGCCTGCTGTTTACCTAATGCGGGCTGTCCGGCCAGTACACCCAGCTGTTCAAGCTGACGAGCCAGATCATCCAACCTCTGCGTCTTTAGAACGAACACACGAAAACCCAACCGCTCCAGACGAGCAATCCGTGTTACCGGCGTACCCTCCGCCCACACAATCACTATATCTGGACGAAGTGCCAGCAGCCGTTCTTCATTGACTGAAAAAGCATCCGCCACAACAGGCAGACCACTCAAGCTAACAGCGTGGGCACCTCGTGACTCGTGATCATCCACCACGCCGACGATTTGTGCACGAACGCCCAGCCCGATCAATATGTCCGTAACATGAGGAGCTAGTGAGACCAGTTTTAGCGGTGCGGAGGAAAACTCAAAACGACGACCGCTGTCATCCTGAACACTGATGCCAGCATGAGTCCAGCCGGCCAAAACAAGTGACAAAA
>ERZ724520.36-NODE-36-length-67824-cov-28.116454_pt1 | contig 67824 bp, 64 predicted proteins | sample MGYA00376053_ERZ724520 | MGnify/ENA primary metagenome ERZ724520 (study PRJEB28724, sample SAMN07190886) | activated sludge metagenome | isolation source: activated sludge of sewage treatment plant in Hong Hong | place: USA: Christiansburg, Virginia | collected...
AGGTGGCCAACCGCATCTTCGACGGCACGGTCAACCGGGGCGTCGCGCACGCCACGGGCGGCCACCTGATGCAACACAACCTGGTGGCGGTGCTCGACGGCGAGCAGTCCGCTACCTCTGAAGGATCCAGTACATCTGACGAGCTGGAGGGCAGCCGATGAGTTCCAACCGTGTTGCCGTCGTCGGAACCGGACAGACCAAGTACGCCTCCACCCGGGGCGACGTGTCGCTGCCCGGGCTGGTGCGCGAGGCCGTGTACCGGGCCCTCGAGGACGCCCACATGACGATGGCCGACATCGACGCCATCGTCGTCGGGAAGGCGCCCGACTTCTTCGAAGGCGTCATGATCCCCGAGTACGCCCTGGCCGACGCCATCGGCGCCGTGGGCAAGCCGCTGCTGCGGGTGCACACCGCCGGGTCGGTGGGCGGCTCGACCGCCATCGTGGCCGCCAACCACATCGAGTCCGGAGCGCACCGCCGGGTGCTGACGATCGGCTGGCAGATGCAGAGCTGCTCGGAGGCGATGTGGGCGCTGTCGTTTCAGATCCCGTTCCAGCAGCAGCTGGTGGCGGGTGCGGGCGGCTACTTCGCCCCCTACATCCGCAACTACATCGCCCGCTCCGGTGCGCCCGACGACATCGGCATCCAGGTGGCGGTGAAGGACCGGCTGAACGCGCTGCGCAACCCGTATGCGCACCTGCACGAGCCCGAGATCACCTACGAGTCGGTGCGCGAGTCGCTGATGCTGTGGGATCCGATCCGCTACTCGGAGACCTGCCCGTCCTCTGACGGTGCGTTTGCGATGGTGCTCGGCGACGAGGCCACCGCGGATGCGGCGGCCGCCGAGGGGCGTCAGCCGGCGTGGATTCAGGGCATGTCGATCCGCTCGGAGCCCGCCATGGCCGCCGGACGAGACCAGGTGGACCCGCAGGCCGGGCGTGACTGCGTGGCCGACGTGTACTCCCAGGCGGGGATCACCAACCCGATCGAGGAGATCGACGCGGTCGAGTGTTACGTGCCGTTCAGTTGGTATGAGCCGATGTGGATGGAGAACCTGGGCTTTGCCGAGGTGGGGGAGGGCTGGAAGCTGACCGAGTCGGGTGCCACCGGCCCCGACGGGAAGCTGCCGGTGAACATGTCCGGTGGCGTGCTGTCGTCCAACCCGATCGGCGCGTCGGGCATGATCCGGTTCGGAGAGGCGGCCATGCAGGTGCGGGGTCAGGCCGGCGACCATCAGGTGGACGGTGTGCGCCGTGCGTTGGGCCACGCCTACGGCGGTGCCACCCAGTTCTTCGCGATCTGGGTGGTCGGCACCGACAAGCCGTAGGCGGCTGCCGGGCGTCGTGCTGCAGACGTTGGACCGTTTCAGGCTGCAGTTGGCTCGGTGGCGAGATGGGCGGTTCCACGGATCTGGATACCGAGCGCATCTGCGATCTCGCACAGGCGTGTGAGGCTGGCGGTGGCGTATCCATTCGCTTCGTAGCGTTGGATCTGCTGTTCCGCAATCCCAAGCTCTTCGGCGAGCTGGCGTTGAGCCCAGCCGCGCGCAACGCGTGCTTGGATGAGCAGGGTCGCGACATCAGCGAGCGAGTCTGCGGTGAACGATGTGGTCTCGCCGGACTTGAGCTGTTCGTAGTCGCTGATCTCTTGGGCGAGGTCGTCGGCCTGGGCTTGAGCGGCGTCGATCTGGAGTTGGTGAAGTTTCTGGTCGGTTGAGTCGTCGAAGCTGCGTTCGAGCCCGGCAACGGCTGTCTTGAATCGGGAGTAGAGGGTCTTGGTGTTCCGATATTGGACGTCGTTGGTGATCATTTGGTTGTTCCTTTGAGCTCGATGACGATGATGCCTTTTGATGCACCACTGCGGTCGTGTTGGAAGAATTCGGCAAAGCGAAGCCCACTTGAGGATTCGACCCAGTCGGGGAAGAGTTCGCCGCCGAAGCGTTCCTTTTGTGCGTCGCGGTGGTTGGAGAGGTCGAAGAAGATCGGGTCGATCGCGATGGTGTCGACTTGGTGGGGGTCCCAAACAGCATCGAAGTCGCCGGGTTCGTCTTTGGCGGTGACGAAGCTGCCGTTGAGCCAGACTCGGCTGCACCCTGCCTCCGACAGGAGTTCAAGTGCTTCTGAGAGACCATCGAGTTGGCGGCGTCGGACCGAGTTCCATCCGAACCGATCGAGCACGTCATCCCACGTTGCAGCGTGCTCACCGGGAGGTAGCAGCCCTGTCTCTGGATCGAACAACGGAATCGACACGCCCCAACTCTAACGTTGTGGTGACGCAGGCGGAAGGCGTCGATGATCAGGTGCGGGGCCAGGCCGGTGGCCATCAGATTGACGGTGTGCGCCGCGCGCTGGGTCACGCCTTCGGCGGTGCCACGGCGCCGCCGACCCGGCAGCTCTCCCCGAACTCGGGACGATCGTGCCGGTCCTGACCGGCAGCTCTCCCCGGTTGGCCAGCAGGGCTGCGGCAGCCTTGCGAGAAAGTTGATACAAACTACTCTCATGAGTACGGCGCAGAATGTTCGAGAGCATGTTGAGCGCAACCCTGTCCGGCGCTTCATCTCACCTGCGTCGATCCCGGGCTCTCGCCGCGCAGTGGACTGCGAAATGTCTCGTCTCGCCGCCGCAGGCGAGGTCGTGCGAGTCCGCAAGGGCCTCTATTGGAAAGGGCCCAAGACCCGGGCGGGCATGCCGCTGCCCCGCCCGTCCGAGGTTGCGTTGGAGATCGCTGGCCTCGGCTCGGGGCCCTCTGGACTATCAGCTGCCCAGAGCCTCGGGCTGAGCACACAGGTTCCCGCCATCGAACAGGTTGCGGTAGCGGGCAGGGTCCCAGCACCGATTGTTGGGGTGCGGTTCGTGTCCCGTTCAATCGAACGCCGCATTGCCGGGCTGCACCCCGTTGAGGTCGCGTTGTTGGAGGTGCTTCGGGCTGGTCCGGGAGTCGTGGAAGCGCCGTGGAGCGACGTGGCCGGTGCGGCACGTCGGTTGGCCGAGAGCGGAGCGATCCGTCCAGAGCTGCTCGCCCAACAGCTGGCCCGCGATTACCACGTGGCAGCTCGGGGGCGATTCGATGAACTCGGGCTCGATCAAGCTGTAAGGGCCTGACCGGCCTTCTACACGCGGCGGAACGCTCCCGCAGCGCCGCCTTGCCGTCCAGTCGCTGATCACCGAGCATGCCGAGTCGATTGGGCTCCCGATCGATTTCGCTGAATCGCAACCCCTCAGCATCCTCGTGCTTGAACCAATCCGGACGTTGGTCGACAAGCTCATGTTGCTCCATCACGCAGCGTCCGAAGGCGACGCACAGCGCAAAGCTGTGACCGTCCGCCACTACTACGAGTCGACCGACTACTGCGAAACGATGACGTTGTAGAGCGCCACGTTGGATGGGCACGGTGGTGTCATTCAGGGTGGGCACCGGATGCGGGCGTGCGAGAGCGGTGTCACGGCGATGAGCTTGTTTTCGGGCGCGTCGAAGCAGACCTCCACGCGACCTATGAGGGCGGCCAGTAGATCAGCCGTGTCGGGTTGCGCTTCAACAACTCGCCGCCGGTCAACAGAGCAGCCAGCTCCAGCCGGGGTATCGCTTCGGGTTGGTCCGGGTGTTGGTTGTTCCATGCCATAGCGGCACGACCGACGGCTTCGAGCATGTCGCCAAGCTGGGTGCCGGTGGGAGCGATCTTGTCGGCCGCCCGATCGAGGGCACACATCGCGATCGTGGCGTTGGCACGGATGGTTTCCGCGTTTGCTCGGGCCCGACGCAGCCATCCCCGCACTGTTGTTTCCGGCAGCCCGACCCGGGCGGCGATCGTGCGGTGCCCGGCACCGTTTGTGGCCATAGCTATGGCGTTGAGGACGGTCTCCACGCTGTCGGCACGCTTCGGGAACGTGCTGGCTGGGACGAGGACCTGGGTTCGTTCGCACGCTCGGCAGCGGGCCCCTTTGGGGGTGTAGACGTCGACGCCACCGCCGTAGCAGCCCACTGGCCGGGTGTGTGCGGAGCCCCAGGGTCCCAGCCAGCCCGAGCAGCCATCCCAGGGACAGGCGAAGTGGTGGCCGTCTGCGAGTTGTCGGGCTGCTGTGGTCGGGTCCGAGACGATGATCACGAGAAGGCACTCCGTCAGTGTTGTCGCCTCAGGCCTGGGCGGGCAGGGCGAGTTCGTGTTGCAGGCTCAACGCCCCGAACAGCGGTCGGCCAAATGACGTCGGACGCGGCGCCCCCAACGATGGCGCGGGCTACGCGTCAGGGTCTCGTCGGGGTGCCCACCGTCAGTGTCACCAGAGCCTTCGCTCATGCCCAACGAACGTGGCGCCTAACAGACGTGGTCGTTCAGCTCTTGGAGCCTCCCGTCGACGTGCTCGCTCGCGAGGTCACCGGACCTTCCCGAGCCGCCGGACTCCCCACCGTCGACCGTCCCAAGGGTGGGTTCGCCGCCAGCCCATCTTGGGACGCCACCGCGTCCACAGATTCGGCCGATGCTTGCCATGACATCGTGTTGGCGAACCTCGTGTGGGCTGGAGCGCCCCGATCCGACTTCGAGTCCTGTTGCCTCCGCGTGCACGAACTCGCTCACCTCCTGTAGGTGTCCGGCGAAATAGTGCGTTCGTGATGGTGCTCGGCGACGAGGCCACCGCTGATGCGGCGGCCGCCGAGGCGGCGTCAGCCGGCGTGGATTCAGGGCATGGCGATCCGCTCGAAGTCGGCGATGGCTGCCGGGAGGGGTGTTGTTGTCCAACCCGATCGGTGCGTCGGGGATGATCCGTTCCGGTGAGGCGGCCATGCAGGTGCGGGGTCAGGCCGGTGACCATCAGGTGGACGGTGTGCGCCGTGCGCTGGGTCACGCCTACGGCGGCGCCACCCAGTTCTTTGCCATCTGGGTGGTCGGCACCGACAAACCCTGACAGAGTCGCTGCGGGGCCATCGGGCCTCCACTTGTCTCATCCGAGCCGTAGACTCTGATCCATGAGCAGGAACTATCAGCCTGGTGTTGCCACAAAGGTGACGTCCGCTCGCGAGCTTCTGGAGTGCCTCGGCGGAGTCGACCCAGGCCTCGACGATGGCACCCCGGCGCAAGCGCCGGTGCACCGAACCTTTGATGGCTCTGAAGCTGAAGTCCAGTTCCTGATCGACAATTACAAGCGCGAGTTCCCGGATACCCACCGGTCGGGCGCAGGCCTCCGGATCATCGCAACAGCCCCCCGGTTTCCCGACATCACCCGAGACGATTGGGACGAGCTGTTCACTGACCTCGAACCGCCGACTGAGGATGACGTCCCGTGGAAGTTCCCAACGCGCTCCCGATGAACATCCAACCGGCCCGAGATGTTTGAACCCGACCGCTGGGTCGAGCATCTGGACGCCCATCGGATCTCATACGTCTTGGTGGGTGGATACGGGGCCACATTTCACGGCGCTCAACGCCCGACCTACGACATCGACGTGGTTCCGGCCTGGGACCTTGAGAACCTCGCCCGTCTCTGCGACGCCCTCCGCGCCGTTGACGGAGTTCTCCACAACCGGGCCACGCGCAGAAGGCGACGCAGTCACGCCCGAAGTGCTCATCGAACGTGAGGTCACCACCTGGCAAACCAGCCTTGGCAGAATCGACGTCCTGGTCGGCATCCCGGACGCAGATGGGATGCCAGTCGGCTACGAAGCCCTTCAACAAGGGGCGATCGCGCTGCGACCGGCTGGGACTGACATCGACGTCGAGGTTGCCGACCTCGGCGACATCATCATTTCCAAGGAGTTCGCCGGTCGCTCGAAGGACACACAGGCTCTCCCCGAGCTTCGACGAATTGCTGGCCAAGCATCTGACCCCAGCCGACCAGATCGATGACCGAGGCGTTGGCCAAGATCCAGGATGCAGCCGAAGCGGACGAGCGGTCGGTGTCAGCAAGGAGTCTCCTGAGTTGCTCGCCAGGGCCTGCCGCAAGGTCGATCCGTTCGGAGCCGGCGATGGCTGCCGGACGCGACCAGGTGAACCCGCAGGCCGGGCGTGACTGCGTGGCCGACGTGTACTCCCAGGCGGGGATCACCAACCCGATCGAGGAGATCGACGCGGTCGAGTGTTACGTGCCGTTCAGTTGGTATGAGCCGATGTGGATGGAGAACCTGGGCTTTGCCGAGGTGGGGGAGGGCTGGAAGCTGACCGAGTCGGGTGCCACCGGCCCCGACGGGAAGCTGCCGGTGAACATGTCCGGCGGGGTGTTGTCGTCCAACCCGATCGGCGCGTCGGGCATGATCCGCTTCGGAGAGGCGGCCATGCAGGTGCGCGGCCAGGCCGGCGACCATCAGGTGGACGGCGTGCGCCGTGCGCTGGGCCACGCCTACGGCGGTGCCACCCAGTTCTTCGCCATCTGGGTGGTCGGCACCAACAAGCCCTGAGCGGGTCTCGGGGTCGGCTTGGGTCCGTCGAGCCGTCGAGCGAGAACTCGGTCGCACGGGAAAATGGGTCGACCTGCATGCCCGCAAACCCTGTACTTGAAGGCTCGCAGAACCTGTACTTATATGCTCGCAGATCCTGTACTCTGCTGTCCTCGTCCGGTACTCTGACGGCATGGGTCCGGTGTTGTATCCCCGAGCGGTCGATCGGGTTGTGGCGGAAGAACTGCTCCCCGAATTTCCTGCGATCTTGGTCGTGGGCCCGAGGGGAACCGGCAAGTCAACTTCGATGAGTGCGTTTGCCGACACCACGCTGGACCTCTCGGAGCCGGGCACCCGTCTGGCGGTCACCGAGGATCCCGACGGAAGTCTCGCAGCAGCAAGCGGGACTGTGCTGATCGACGAGTGGCAGGAAGCGCCCGAGGTGTTGGGGGCACTCAAACGGGCGGTCGACCGCGACCCATCGCAAACGGCCGGGCGGTTCATCGTCACCGGCTCGATCCGAGCGGCCCATCAAGCTGCCACTTGGCCGGGGACCGGCAGGCTCATCCGAGTCCGCATGTATGGATTGACCCAAGCAGAACTCCGCCACGATCCGAGATTGAACCCGATCGATGCTTGGTACTCGGCGCCACAGCCCTCGCCCGTTCGGTCGAACTACACCCGCGGTGACTACCTCGAAGCCATGACCCAAGGCCGATTCCCAGCGGTGATAGGCCGCTCCGGGCGGGGACGCGACCGTTGGTACCAATCCTATGTTGAGCAACTCGTCGATCGAGATGCCGCTCAGATCAGCGATCGCACCGCTCGACCCGGAACGCTTCGCTCCGTACTTTCCTCGTGCGCCGTTCGCACCGGGCAGGAACTGAACAAGCAGGCGACTGCGGAGGATGCTGAAGTCGATTTTCGCACCGCCGATCGCGCGATTGGGCTCTTGGAAGACCTGCTGGTGATCGCTCGGGTTCCGGCCTGGCACTCGAAACGGCTGAAGCGGCTCACCCGCACTCCCAAAGTTCACCTCACCGACCCCGGTATGGCCGCGCACCTCCTCTCGGTCACAGCCGAACAGCTCGGACGCGAGCCTGGGCTGGTCGGGCAGATGTTCGAGACGTTCGTGGTGTCCGAACTGATCTCCCACATCGAGACAGCGGGGGAGCGAACGGAACTGTTTCACTTCAAGGACCGTGATGGTCGCGAGATTGACGCCGTTCTTGAGCGGGCAGGACGGGTGGTTGGGATCGAGGTCAAGTCTTCGGGCAGCGTCGACAGAAAGGCCGCCCGTGGGCTGATCTGGCTCCGAGATCAACTCGGTCAGTCATTCCACCTCGGTGTGGTGTTGTACAGCGGGGCCAATCCGTTTCAACTCGACGACCGGATTTGGGCGCTTCCAATCAGCTCGCTCTGGCACGCCACCCGAAGGGGCTGAGGCGGAGGGGCCACCGTGCGGGAAGTCCGCGGCACCGAGTCCGAACGCATCCAGCGCGAACGGCTGCTCGTTCCATCTACGAGCTTCGCTCCATCCCCGTCCGAAACGATCGCGTGCGGGTCGCGCAACTCAATCTTGAGCGGGCTCAGCTGAGAGTCGCTGACATGCAGGCCGGTGGCTTGCCCGGGTTTGAGTGTCTCCCCTTTCGTGCCACGTGGTGTCGCGTCTCCTTCGCTGCTGTCGACCTTCCGGTGAGCGATAGCTATCAGTTCACCGTCACTCACCGAGGGACAACGACCTTCTCGGCAGATCAGCTCGCGGCCGACGGAAACACCGTCCTGCTCGCTTTGGGTTGACTGAGACGCAGGTCGTACCAGTGGCCCAGCTGGTTGAAGCTCAGGGCGGCTCGTCCCCAAAGGGTGCCCCACGGGCCCGATGGCGGCCGGGCAGACAACGAACCTTGTCTGCCGTCGGGCGGCCAGGTAGATTGTGGTGGTAATCCGGTCATCGTTCACGCAATGAAGTTGAGAGCGAAGTTCACCATCCTCTGATGAGGAAGTGATCACTCATGGCACACACAGACGAAGAAATCGATGCGGCCTCGCGTAGGTTCGAACAACTGGTCAACGACTTCGACCCTGCGGCGGCGGTAGTAGACAACATCGACGAGCTCAGCCAGGTCGCAGCAGCTTCCGAGGCTGTCCGTGCCGGCGAAGCCAAACTGCGCGAATCCGTTGAGATCGCTCGGGCGCACGGCCGGTCGTGGAACGAAATCGCCCTGGCTCTCGGCGTGACTCGACAGGCTGCTCGACAGCGATTTTCAGACAGGGCGAGCGCCTGATCCAGATCCGCGGCGCGGCCTCGACCGACATGACCGAACTTGGACCAAGCCGGGCCGCAATCGCAATCGACCGGTCTGGCCCAGCGAAAGATTGCCCGCCTGCGACAGTTTTCCGAAGTGGAAAACTCAACGTTCTGGGAAACTCGTCTGAGTTGTCAGCAAACCTCTCGAAGCCCTGCCGGTGAGGTTTCAGCCGCCGGTGACTGGCCAGCCGGAGGTGGGGGTGGGGGTGGCCGGGAGGTGTTGCGCATATGCTTGCAACATGGATGCGGCGGAAGTGCTCCATTTTGCTCGCAAAGACGCAGAGCTGACAGTTCGGGAGTTGGCAGAGCGTGCGGGGGTCGCCGCGTCGACGGTTTCGCGGATCGAGCGACGTCAGATGGACCCAACGGTCGGCATGCTCGCTCGGCTGATCGCTGCCGCTGGTCTCGAGCTTGAACTCAGATCTCTTCACACGTATCGAGGGAACTTTGGTGCGCTAGCGGACGCATTGGAAGTTGACCCAGATGGGACGACGCATCCGGACTGGACCCGGCTGCGAGCAGTCCTCGACTACCTCTACCTTCACCCCACGCTGACCCAAGCGGCGATAGCCGACAAGCCTGAGCCCTCGGGGTCCGAGTTGTTGGACAACCTTCTCGCTGGAATCGCCGAGAAGATCAGCGACGACGCCGGCCTGCCGCGCCCATCCTGGACCAAGGACGTCCCGGCGCTCACAGCGCCCTGGATCTCGCCGGGGACGCCCCGGATGCAGGCTGTGGACCGAAGTGAGACACCTCCTCAGTTGGCGGTCAGGGGTATCACGCTCGCGGCCAACAACCTGTGGCGTGACCGGAGGACCGAGGTTGCCTGAACGCGCGCTCACTGGTGCCCAGATTCGGCGCTACCTGGCTGAGGTTGCCGACACGCTGGATCCGGTTGGCCCTCAACACACACTGATCCTGGTGGGAGGGTCGTTGCTCGCTTGGCACGGACTTCGAAGCACCACTATCGATGTGGACAGTGTTCGACGGCTGGACGATGAGCTCAGCGCCGCTGTGGCATCGGTCGCGATGCGCCACGACCTCGCATCGCGATGGGTGAACTCCAACGCCCTGCCGTTCGCGCCGGCGACGTTGGTGGAGGCGGATTGCGAGGTGCTGGCCGACCATCCGCGTCTGAAGCTTCTTGGTGCGCCGTGGTCCCAGGTCTTCGTCATGAAGCTCTACGCAGGACGCACGCGAGACCGGCGGGACCTCCCAAAGATCTGGCCTCGGACGGGCTTCACGTCGGCCGGTGACGCAGCGAGGATGTTCCGTGAGGCCTTTCCGCACGCTCCAGACGATGAGTTCCTCAGCACCTACATCGAGACCGTCGTGGCTCAGGCGCCGGACGGCCCCCAAGCGATCTAGCACCGCTGCCACCCGGCCTTTGTCACCGGTTGGCGGCGGCCAGGAGGGCGTCGAGGATGAGGTCGAGGCCGAACTCGAACTCCGAGCGGAAGTCGTAGCCGGGCTGGAGCACGTAGTCGTCGGTCAACTCCGCCAGGTGCGGGTACGTTTTCGCCGGCATTCGTTCGATGATCGACTCGGCGAACTCCGTCATGTCAGCCCCGCCGGTGGCGGGGAGGTTCGCCTCCTGGAGGGCGAAGCCATACACGTAACTGTCGATGAGCGCATAGGCGTGAGCGGTCATCTCCAGCGAGAGCCCGCCCCGCCGCAGGCATCCAAGCACCGCATCGTGATGGCCGAGCGTGGCGGGGCCCGGGTTGGTGCGCGACTCCATCAGCGGCGCCGCCCACGGGTGGCATGCCAGGACGGCCCGGGCGGACAGGCAGCGCTGTCGGATCGCCGGTTTCCAGTCGAGGTCGACGGGGGGCGGATCGATCTCGGCGAAGACCAGGTCGATCATGCCGTCGAGGATGGCCTCCTTGCCGGCGACGTGGTGGTAGATCGACATCGGCCTGGTGGCGAGCGCATCCGCGAGTTTTCGGATGGTTAGCGCCTCGACGCCGATCTCGTCGGCGAGCGCCACTGCACCCTCCAGCACGCGCTCCGCGCTCAGCCGTTGTTTCCTAGGTGTCGCCCCAGCTGCTGCCATCGGCCTCCTCCAGATTTCCTGTTGCGCATGGTACTTAGTACGAGTACCGTACTCCACAACCGACTGGCACAAAGTACGAACATCGCGGAGGCGCGCGATGCGCACGACATCGACCCACCTGACCAACTCCGGCTCGCAGCACAGCGCCGGGACAGCCCGCATGCGGGCGGTCACCCAGGTCGAGTACGGATCGTCCGAGATCCTGGAACTCGTCACGATCGACCGGCCCACCATCGGTGACGATGAGGTGCTGATCGAGGTGAGGGCTGCCGGCCTGGACCGGGGCGTCTGGCACCTCGCCACCGGTCTGCCCTACCTCGCCCGCCTCATGGGCTACGGATTCCGGAAGCCGAAGCAGCCGGTGCCCGGCCTGGACGTGTCTGGTGTCGTGGCCGAGGTGGGCCGCGACGTCACCCGCTTTGCGGTCGGCGACGAGGTGTTCGGCATCGGCACGGGCACCTTCGCCCAGTTCGCCGCCGCCAAGGAATCGAAGCTGGTGCACAAGCCAGCCAACGTCACCTTCGAGCAGGCCGGCGTGGCCACGATCTCGGGCATTACCGCCCTGCAGGCGCTGACCACGGCCGGTCGGCTGACCTCAGGCCAGCACGTGCTGGTGATCGGCGCCTCCGGCGGGGTCGGGTCGTTCGCAGTTCAGCTGGCCAAGGCGCTGGGCGCCACGGTTACCGGCGTGGCCAGCACGGCCAAGCTGGACGCGGTGCGGACGCTGGGCGCCGACCGCGTCATCGACTACACCGAGCGATCGATCGACGATGGCACCCAACGGTACGACCTGATCATCGACACCGGCGGCGCCAACCGACTCTCCCGGCTTCGGCGAGCGCTGACCCCCACGGGCACCCTGGTGATCGTCGGGGCCGAGACCGGGGGTCGCATCACGGGCGGCATCGGGCGCCAGGTTCGCGCCATGATGCTGTCGCCCCTGGTCGGCCAGCGCTTGGGGGCCATGTTCAGCCACGAGACGCTGGAGAACATCGAGTCGCTGGCCGAGCATCTCGCCAGTGGCGCCGTGACGCCCGAGGTTGGGCAGCGCTTCGAACTGGACCAGGTGCCAGACGCCTTTGTGGCCATGGAGGAGGGAAGGCTCGTCGGCAAGGCCGCCATCAACGTCTCGGCCTGATCCCCCTGGGGTATCGCCAACCGTGCCACGCTCAGGTGCCGCTACCGTTCCCCGTCGTGGCCACTGATGACCCGCTCGCCGAGCAGCCCAATGGCCCATCCACCGCAGGGTCGCTGCTGAGGGTGCTGACCGCCCTTCCGAAGCGGAGCGACAACCTGGTGGCGGTCGTCAACGGGCTGTTCGGCGATGCACTCGACGACCGGGACTCGTCCTGGGCCACACCAATGACGATCCGTGCGGGCGACACGGTGCTGCCGCTCGACCGTGACTCGCTGCGCAACTCGCTGTCCACCGTCGACGTTGGCCCGCGCCTGTGTGTGCTCGTTCATGGGCTGATGTCGACCGAGTCGATCTGGCGCTTCCCTGGCGACCGATCGACCACCCTCGGCACGCTGCTCGCCGACGACCACGACATGACCGTGCTGTCGGTGCGCTACAACACCGGTCGCCACATCTCCGACAACGGGCGGGAGCTCGCTCAGCTGCTCAGCCACCTCGTTTCGGCGTGGCCGGTGCGCGTCCGCGAGATCAACCTGATCGGTCACAGCATGGGCGGGCTCGTCATCCGATCTGCAGGTCACTACGCACGCCGCCAACGGACGCGCGGTCGACGACTGCCGGTCGGGCGACGCTGGACCAGCAAGGTGCGTCGAGTGGTGCTGATCGGGGTGCCGAACACCGGCGCCGGTCTGGAAGCTGTCGTCCACTCCGCCAGCGCAGCCTTGTGGGCGCTGCCCATCCCCACCACACGACTCGTTGGCCTCGGGCTCGACCAGCGCAGCGCCGGCATCAAGGACCTTCGCTTTGGCGCCATCGTCGAAGAGGATTGGGCCGAGCGGGATCCCGGCGCCCGTCAACGCAACTTCCCACACCTGCCGGATCGGCTTCACCGAGCCAAGCATCTGGTGATCGGCGGCACGATCACCACCGACCCCGACCACCCGCTGGCCAAGATGCTCGGTGACGTGCTTGTCACCTCGCCGAGCGTCTCGGGTCGCTCCACCGACGGTGACCTCTTCCCGCATGCGACGACCCGGACGTTCCCGAAGATCACCCACAACACGTTGGCCCACCACCCCGACGTCTACCAGGCGATCACCGACTGGTGGTGAGCGGCATTCCAGCGTTCCGTAGTCGATCTCCTTCGATCAGACGTTGCGACGGTCAGCCGGCGCAGGCGCGGTACGCAACGCCTGCGGGCCACGACATCTGCGGGGAGTCGATGGGCTCCACGCCCTTGGCGTCGATCGTGCGCCCGGCGGTGAACCACGCGGCGGGGCCGTCGGCGATGCGGACCTGAAGTTCGATCTCACCGTCGCCGGGGTCGATGTCCTCGACAGCCTGGCAGTCGGTTACGCGAGACCAGGCGGTGAGGTCGACGCTCTGGTCCGGTTCGAGGCGGAGAGGGAACGGATCGGACGGGCTCTCGGTTGGCGCGAACTCCGGTGAGGCGTTGGGCTCGGTCGTGTAACCCATCAGTTTGAGTCCCGGGCGAGGACGGGCGCCGTCGACCACCTCGATGGCGACGCGCGAATCGTTCATCACCTCGGAGGTGACGCCCACCGGCCCGGTACCGCCCCACGCCATCACGCTGGTGGACACCTGCGGAATCACCGTGCCCGACGTGGCCGCCCATGAGATCGCACCCACCATCCCGAGGAACGCCACCCAGAGAACGGCCCGCCGCCACAGCGGGCCGGGGGGTGGAACCAACTCGTCGAGGAGGTGCTCGTCGATCGGTGGGTTGAGGGTTGCGGACTCGGGCACATTGTCATACTGTCCTATGACAATGGGACAGTCAAGCAGTGCCTCACTCGCTCCGTCGGTCGCTGACGTGCTCGTCAGCCGGTTCATCGAGCGGTCGCAACGCTTCCGGCGAGCGGGTGCCATCGTCGGCATCCTCGGAATGATCTGCTCTCTGATCGTGGTCGCCGCAGGGGGCGACGAGGGCATCGAATTGAACCTCACCTTGTTCGCCTCGATCGGGCTTGCCGGCTCGATCGGAGGGTCGGTCCTGGCCGAGGGGTTCCGGATGCGGCGCAGCGGTCCTCGGATCGTGTCGCTCGAGGTTCGCGACCCGGACGTCTATCGGGACCGGATTGCGGACCAGCGGGAGCGCGTTCTGCTGGTTTTGGCCGCTCTCGGTGTCGTTGGAGCAGTGATCACGGGCCAGCACTTCGTGCGGGTGATCGCTTTGGGGGTCGTGGTGGCGGTGCTTGCGCTGGTCCGTCCCTGGGTGATGCAGCGGATCGCTGTGCGATCGCGGCCCGTCGTGCCGGCCGAAGTGGCGGCAGCCGACGACGAAGTGCGACGGATGGCCTCATCGGCCGGGATCTCTCGGCCGATGGTGACCTTGGGCGCCCTCGTTGTCTCAGCGCAGTGGTATGCCGTGTTCTCGTCTGGAACGGTCTCCGACTCGTCGCCTGCGGTCGTGTCGTGGCTTGCGTTGCTGGGGTCGATCGTGCTCTTCCTCACGGCGTGCCGATGGTGGTGGACGAATCGGTCGTTTGGCCTGTCCCAACCGCAGCTTCAAGCGGCCGGCGGGTCACACTCGCACCTGGGCGGGTGGGTCCTGGGCATCGTGGCGGTCCTCGTCGTGATGATGGCGCTGCTGGTCCTGGCCCGGAGCATGGGCTGACTGTGCTACTCCGCGTCGATGCCGACCTGCCGCTGCCGGTGTACGAGCAGATCCGCGTCCAGGTGGCTCGTCTGGCGGTGAGCGGCCAGACCGCCGCCGGCACCAGGCTGCCGACCATCCGCCAGCTGGCATCGGATCTGGGGCTCTCGAAGGGCACGGTCGAGCGGGCCTACGAGCTACTGGAGGGCGATGGGGTGGTGGAGCGCCGCGGGCGGGCCGGGACGTTCCTGCGCGTCCGCCCGACGAGCGGTGTCGGAGCGCACGACCTCACCGAGCTTGATGAGGCGGCTGACGCGCTCGCCGTCATCGTCCGCCAACTCGGCGTCGAGGAAACTGCCGCTCACGACGCGCTGGCCAGGGCCTTCGACCGCCTGCGGTGAGCACCCGGTCTCCGTCACGAATACATCATCGATCGGCGTGTAGCCGTCTTCGCCGCCGGGCTGCTGACCTTCGAGCGCCATGGTGTGGTCGACAGCGGCGACCTCCGAGGCGGCTTGGGCCGAGCCTGCTCCCGCACTGTGACGATGACAGCGAGCGCCGCCGAAGCGGCACCCCCCGACGCGTGCGAGCGTTGGGATGATCGGCTCGTGGCGACGCACTGCACCCCCGATGGTGTGACCCATGGTCACGGTGGCCGTCGGTCGGGCACGTACCGGATGACCCTCATCCTTGACGCCGGAGCGTTCGTCGCGCTCGAGCGCAACGACCGGGCGATGTGGCGACGGTTCAAGGCCGCACCACTTGCGGGAGTGCCGCCGCGGACCCACGGTGGCGTGATCGCTCAGGTTTGGCGTGGGGGTGCAGGCCGTCAAGCGCCACTCTCGCTGGCTCTGATCAGATCATCACTTCGGATCCGGGCGACATCGCAGCGCTCGTTGACGCCGCCGAACTGCGAAGCGACGTCGTCGCTTCCTGACCGGGACCAGGCCAATCGGGGGCAGCCGGCCATCGGAGGCTCTCCGAGCCCGTTGTCCCAGGGTGTCACCGGGTGGCGGCGCCGCTGGCAGCCTGGCGCCGTTCGAGACGGATGGCGTAGATGCCGCTGGTGACGATCACCGCGCATCCGGCGAGGGTGAGCGCATCGGGGATCTCGGCGAAGACGAGGTAGCCCAAGACGACGGCGCCGAGCAGCGTCGTGTAGCGGAAGGGCGCCGAGACGCTCAGGTCGCCCACGCGCACGGTCTGGATCGTGAAGACGTAGCCCACGGTGAGGCTCAGGCACGCCAGGACGACGAGGAGCGCGGCGCGTGGCGTGACGGCGTTCCAACCGGTGAAGACCGAGATGGCACCGGTGAGGATTGTGAGCCCAACCGCAGTGATCAGGGCGACCGAAACGGCCGGGATCGCCTTGGGGACGAGTCGGGTTGCGAACTCGCGCACGGTCATGAACCCGGCGCCGGCGACGACGACCAGCGACCACAGCGAGAAGCCGTCGGTCGCCGGCTGCACCACCAGAAGGACCCCGGCGAATCCGGCGAGGACCGTGGCGTACTGGCGTCCCGTGACGGGCTCACCCAGTGCGAGCGCCGCCGTGAGGGTGACGGCGAACGGGACGAGCAGCAGGATCGTCTGCGCGTTGGCGAAGTCGAGGTTGATGAGCGCTGCGAAGAACAGCGCCGTTCCCGCCAGCTCGGCGGCCACTCGGCCGACGAGGGGTCGCGTGAACTGCTGCCGGGTGACACGGACGCCCCGGCGGCGGGTGATCGCAGCGAAGATCGCCGTCATCGCAATCCCGCGGAGACAGAGGGCCTGGTAGACGTCGAGCCCCTCCTCGGTAGCGGCCCGAACAAGTGCGTCGTTGGTGACGTAACCGACCGAGCCGACGATCATGTAGAGGGCGCCGAGCGAGTTGGGTGACAGCCCGGCGAAGCAGGCGCCGGCGGTCGAACGGGCGGACACGGCGCCGACGGTAACGGCCCGCCTCCGGCCTCGCCGCTTCACGATGGCCCCACATGGACCGCCGCCTCGGGTGCGGCGCTTCGAGTTAACTGAGAATCCGAGATCAACAACCAGTGGGGGACCGATGGCCGAGCGAGTGACCTGGGGAACGATCGAAGACCAGACGATCACGTTTCCGATGAACGTCGACGACTTCAACGCCGCCACGATGGGCTTCAGCGTGCCCGCAGCGGCGGCGGCCGCACTCTTGCCCGGCGACGGCTTCGAGATCATCGAGATCGGGCCGGGCGTCGCCCAGTTCATCATCAGCCTCTGCGACTACCGCGACAACCCTTGGGGTGACTACAACGAGGTCAACCTTGGGTTTCTGGCCCGACCGGCGGGGGCGGGCGACGACGTGATCGGCTCGTTCATCTACCGCATGCCGGTGGACCAGCAATTCACCTGCGAGGCCGGAAATCTGGTGATGGGCTTCCCCAAGGTCGTCACCCGGATCGACGCCGACTACACCGACGCGCAGGTGACCTTTCAGCTGCTCGACGGCGGCGAGCTTGCGTTGAGCGTGACCGTTCCCCGCGTCCGGACCGACGACGCCGCCGTCCGGGTCGAGACGACCAGCTACTCCTACTTGAACGGCGTCCCCCACGGGACGCCGCTGGCGATGGACATGTCGGCGGCGGTCGTCGAACCCGGCGACGTGCACCTGACGATCGGCAGCGGGCCGATCGCCGATGAGCTGACGTCGCTCGGGATGCCCGCCGAGCCGGACTTTTGCAGTTGGGGTGAACATCTGACCGCGACGTTCCAGCTGGGGGCACCGCTGTGAGCGCCGCGACGAACCACCTCGAGGGACGCACCGTGATCGTCACCGGCGCAGCGGGCGGTTTCGGGCGCCTGCTCGCCGAGAAGGCCTCGGCGCTCGGCGCCAACGTCGGTGCGTGTGACATCGACGCCGACGCGCTGGCGGACCTGGCCGGCGAGCGGGTGGAGATCGGCACGGTGGACGTGGGTGACCTGGCGGCGATGCGGGCGTTCGCCGACCGGGTTGTCGCCCGCTTCGGTGCCATCGACGTGATGATCAACAACGCCGGGGTGATGCCCCTGGCGTTCTACGCCGACCACGAGGCCGCCGCCGACGCCTGGGACCGCTGCATCGACATCAACATCAAGGGCGTCCTGCACGGCATCATCGCCGTGCACGACCAGATGATCAGCCAGGGCCGAGGCCAGGTCGTGAACATCTCGTCGGTGTACGGCAACGCACCGGTCGGCGGCGCCGCCGTCTACGGCGCGACCAAGGCGGCGGTCAACGTGCTGTCCGAATCGTTGCGCCAGGAGTCGCTCGGCAAGATCAAGGTGACCACGGTGCGCCCAACCGGCGTGCCCGGCACCGGACTGGCCGGCGGGATCATCAACGTCGAGGCGGTCAACCCGGTGCTCGGCGCCAACAAGGACCAGTTCTACGACAAGCTCGCCCAGGTGTTCTCCGAGAACCCGCCGGCCCGCCTCACCGACGAGGACAGCATCGAGCTGGCCGCCCTGGCGCCGGGCCAGATCGCCGACCAGGTGATCCACGCCATCAACCAGCCTTGGGGTGTCAGCATCGCTGACATCACCGTCAGGGCGAGCAACGACGACTACATCGTCTGACCGTGACCAGAATCGCTGCTGGCGGCTGAGCCACGGTCGATCAGGCGCGCACGGACAAAGTTGAACGCCCCGCCGAGCAGAAACAGGGCGCTGCCCACGACGTACTGGGTGGCGAGGAAGGCATCGACGGTTCGCGTGTCGGCGGCGCTCTGCAGGCTGAAGAGATAGGGGATGGATGCGACGAGGAACAGCACCGATCCCGTCACGAAGGTGATGGCGGTGAGGTTCATGTACTGGAGAATGCGCAGGTCCCGGGCCTGGATGATCTGCAGCACGTTGATGACCGCTCCGCAGACGAACAGCAGGCTGCCGACGATGAAGCACACGGCGCCGGCGGTGAACATCCCGACCGATGACAGGAAGAAGATGCTGCCGACGGCGAACAACACGCTGCCCGCCACGTAGCTGGCCGCAGCCCATGCCTCGATGCGGTCCCAGATCGTCGGCGTCCCCTTGAGTGATTCCCGATGCCGGATCACCTCGAGCAGGTCGTGGCCCGTAACAGCGAGGTACATCAGCGAGGCGACGAAGAAGACCCACGCGCCGCGGTTGGCCCGGCTCTCGAAGGCCGGGAAGAACAGCACACTGCCCCAGACGAACATCACCCCGCCGACGAGGTAGACCCCGGTGTTGATCGCCTCCCACCTCCGGTTGTCGCGGTCGCTTGCGTGGGGGTTGAGGACGGCATGCTGCCTCGGACGGTTGACGAACATGTGGGGCACGGCGGTCACCTTCCGGCGCCGTCCGAACCCACGGCAGGCGCTGCGCTTGGATCCTAGGTCTTGACCGCCGGGACACCACCCAGGAGCGTGGGTCGGTGACGGATAGATGGGTGCCGAACTCGCATCGAATGGTCGACCCGATGATTCCTGGTGGGTCCCAGACCACGCTGGTCTACCTGCCTTCGTAGAAACTGTCGACCTGGTACCGGGTCCCAGGCTTGCTCTTCTCCCAGCAGCTCGCGTAATGCATTCCGAGGTTGTGCGCCGGAGCCAGATCGGCCCAGCCCCCAGCCCTCAGCCCTCGCGCCGGTACGACCAGAACGTCGAGGTCGCTCAACGACTCGAACGTGGAGTCGACGGGGGATGCTAGCCCCGCGTCGGCACTATTGTCGTTGAACGCGGTGGTGTACGCCTGCGGTGTTCGGTTGCGATCAGGGGGTGTGACACTCTTGATGACCCTGACCGCTGCCGGTGCGGCTGAGATTCTTGGTTGAGCAGACTTTGCCGTTGAAGTATCTAATATAGAAGTTTGGGAATTCGCCAGAAGTTGGAAACATATAGGTGTAGGACGAATCTTGGGGGTATAGGTAGCCCGTCCATTTGCGGGTCTTGCCGCCGTATTTGCCAGAGCATGTGACTTTTGTATTACCGTTTGTAAGTTGTTTGTCAAAGCAGTAAGTATCCCTGACGCCTTGCTGGCTAAGAGTCCAGGTTATGTCGCTCGTTGTTGGGTGGCAGCCTGCCGCCAGCACCAACGTCATCGCTGCGACAATGGCCACGCCGGTTCGTTTAATATTGATGAACAAAAGCCTTTCTGAATCGTGAAGGTTGAATCCCGAAGTATGCCGGTCTGGGTGTCGCCGCTCTACCGGTGCTGAGAGCCACTGTTCCTTGGTCACTTCCGGCACGGGGTCACCGACACCCGCAGGGACTGTTGCATGCGGGCTTTGAGCCGTCTGCCAAGACCGACTTCCAGGATCGGCAGCTGGCGCTCTCGATCCGCACATATCGCCGCCACGTATCTGCGGTAGCTAGTCCGCTTGCAGCGCACTACTTCGGCCCTTCCTGAACGCCGCACAATCCCGGAGATGCAACCGAAAGCGTCGAATACACGGCGCATCTTGGCTTCTTCAGGCGGATTGAAGTGAGTGTCACTCCAATCTGGTCCGGTCGCAGGGGCCCGGCTCACTCTCGATTGACGCGTGGAGGCCGTCGATGATGACAGCTTGGCCGGTCGGTTCGTAAAGGAATTCGTCCGCGTCCGCGAGGTACCCGCCTGCCGGGTACAGCGGCGTGTTCGGGGTGGGTGTCGGTGCGGTCTTGGTGGCTGTCATAGAAAGGTTGCTCGGGTGCTTGGGCGGAGCTTCATTGAATGGATCGCTCGGTCTGAAGTATGGGCCGGAACGTAGACACCTTCCAGTACCTGACCATCACGGGCAGACCTACAACCAAGAAGGGGCGACTGGGATGTAGCCGTCTTGCTGAGTTGGCGGCGGCCGGTCTTGGTAGCGCGAATAGAACGGTTTTGCTGGGAGGCTCTGGCCGCGGTCGGTGCACCGCGAATTCGGACCAAAGGTGGGTAGTGACGCAGCCGCAGGCGGATTGTCAGCCGCGTTCGGGCCTGTCTCAACCGTGTGCCCGTCGAGTGACCCCCGAGTGTCCAAGACGGTGGCACCGGCATTCGGTGAGACGTTGATTGCGGACACAAGTTGTGAACGCCCGCCGGCGCCCTTCTGCTCGGCTTCGCCGGGGCCTCTCATATGCGGTGGTTCGTGAGACTGCCCAAGGCCCGGCCGTTCCGCCCAACTGCGGCGCCACGGAACCGGCGCATTCGCCCGGCTGTTGACCTGGACTATGCAGAGCTCGGCTAGCGATTTCATCGCCGCCATCTCCGAGAGGGGGAACGTTCCTGGTTCTAATCAACGACCATTGTTGCTTCGACGCATGGCCGTTAGTGTCGAACACGTGTCACCAGGACGAAGGATGCCTATCATGTCGACGATTCCCACCATTTCACGCCGAAGCCTCACCTCGGTTGTCGCCCTGGTCGGACTCGCAGCCAGCAGCTTCGGTTGCGCATGCGCTGCCCCGACGCCAACCGGCCCGCCAGCTGCGTTCAAACTGTTCAACCAGCTCCGCACTGACCACTGCACCAGCCTGGGCGAACTGTCCGACGCGGTCCAAGCCACTCGGGGCCCGTCAGCCAACGAGGTCACCATGAAGCTCCGCTCGGGCGACCTTCTGATTCTCAACACCAAGAAGAAGGTTGTCTACCCCGTTGGCGGACCTACCAAGGTGTTGAAGCCATACAGCTACTCATTTAACTGCGATCCGGACATCTTCCAGGGAACCCTGGACCACTGATCCGCTGGGCCAGGATTGGAGCGGATGAGCTGAGCCCTTTCGACTGGCGCACGACAAACTGGTCAAGAGTGGGTGGGCAGGTTCTAACGGTCAGTGCACGCGCGGGCGCCGGCGTAGCGCTCATCGCTCCGAGCCTCCTCCCCTTGAGCATCTCAAATACGCCGTATTTGAGTCGGCCGGGTTCGGGCCGGTGAGCGTTATGCGGCGCCCTCACTTGACCGGCGGCGACCGACTTCGCCGTATACCGAGTGGCCGCTCGCTTGGTTGGAGTCGCAATGATCGAGTGGCTCGGAACCAGGCTCGACCGTCAGGAACACCCGACTCTTGCCAACACCCATCGAATGTAGCAACATTGCTACATTCGATGAGGAGGCACCATGCCCACGAAGCAGCTCACCAGCCGAGAATTCAACCGGAACACCGGCAACGCAAAAACCGCAGCCAACAATGGACCGGTCTACATCACCGACCGGGGCAAACCCTCCTACGTACTGCTCACCTTCGCCGACTACCAACGGCTCGCAGCCAACCGACCGAGCATCATCGAACTCCTCGCCGAGCCATCTGGGGCCGAAGAAATCGGCTTTCACACCCCAGCCTCCTCCGAGATCGCCACACCCGCCGAGTTCGACTGATGTTCGTCCTGGACACAAACGTCGTCTCCGAACTCCGGAAAGCGGCAAGTGGCCGTGCCAACAAGGGCGTCACGGATTGGGCAAAGAGCGTGCCCGCAACACTGATGTTCCTCTCAGTCATCTCACTTCACGAACTCGAACACGGAATCCTGCTCGCCGAACGCAGCGACCCACCGAAGGGAGCCAACCTCCGAACCTGGCTCGACTCCAGCGTCATGCCCGCCTTCGAAGATCGACTCCTGCCAGTCAATGCCGAGATCGCCCGCCAAGCAGCGGCGATGCACGTACCCAACCCCGCTCCCTTTCGAGACGCACTCATCGCCGCCACCGCCCTCCACCACGACATGACCGTGATCACCCGTAACACCAGCGACTTCGACCGCTTCGACAAACTGACCGTCATAAACCCGTGGACCTGAGCGAGCCCGACATGGCACCGCTCCCCAAAGTTCAACGAGAATGGGCGCACCAGACCTGCACATGTCCCCGCCACAGCATCCCTGCCCCGGAGTGCGGGAACAGCGCCCTGTAACGGCCCCAGTCGCACGCTGCATAGTCCCGGCCAACAGCCAGCCTGAATGTCCCGGACTCGTGACCGAGATTGGTCCGAGCGGCCGGCGCCTCAGATGAACACCGCACGGCGGAAACGTAGGGCGACCCGCGCAACCGGCCGAGGATGCACCACCATGGCTGCACTTCCCGCTACGCGGCTGGTCCGCCCAGTCTAGGTTGCAGTATCGAACCCAACCCGCGAACACGAGGAGCGCCAGGTGAGCAACGATGCGCCCAGGATCGACGGGCTGACACACACGATCATCCGCCCGGGTGGCGACAACGACGTGCCCTGGATTGCGGTGCGCAGCCAGCGCAACCCCGACGGCACCGAGTCGCACGTATGGGAGCGATGGGTGGCGTTCTCGGTGGAACCGCTGTACCTCGCGCTGTTCGCCAGGTGGGATCCGGGCATGATCGTGCGCCGTCACGGGCACCACAGTCCGCACACGCTCACCGTGCTGGCGGGCGAGTTGACCTGCGACGACGAGCTGTGCGGCGTGGGCACGCATCTCGAGCTTCCCTACGGCGCCGCCTTCGGGCCCTTCGTCGCTGGGCACGCCGGGGTCGAGCTGTACGAGGTGATGATGGGCGATCCCCGCTCGTGGAGCGACGAGCCCGAGGCGATGCGCCGGATCCTGGCGGAGCGGCGGGTCGAGCAGCTGCCCGACCCGCCCATCGAGCTGCCTGCCGGGCTCGATGACCTTCGGGGCGTCTTCAGCGTTGGAGGTTCCGGGTAGGGGTAGCCGGCCGCTCACGGCCGCCGTCGATCCTTATGTTCGCGGCCCGAGAGGAGGTTGACACCGCAGACCTCGGTTCCTCGGATCTTCAAGCCACTTGGCCAACGCTGAGCTGTTGGCCTCCTCGAACACCAGCTGATCGAGCGGTGTCAATCGTCGCGCCGACGCCACGACGCGCGGAGGTGCTCGCGGTTGACGGTGGCGATGGCGGTGAGCGGGATCGAAGCCGGACACACCTCGGCGCACTCGCCGTGGGTGGAGCACGGGCCGAACTCGGCGTCGAGCAGGTCGACGGTGGCTCGAGCGCGTCGACCGCGTTCGGCCGAGCCGCGCCCGGAGATGGCGAGATGGGCCAGCTTGGCTCCGGCGACGAGATGGGCCGCCCCACTTGGGCAGGCGACCACGCACGCCCCGCAGCCGATGCACGCAGCAAAGTCGAGCGCCCGCTCGGCCGCCTCGTGCGTGGTCGGGGACGCGTCCGCGTCCGGCGCGGTGCCGGCGTCGACGCTCACGTAGCTGCCGGCTGCCAGCAGGCGGTCCAGGGCCGCCCGGTCGACCACCAGGTCGCGAACGGCCGGGAACGACCCGGCGCGGAACGGCTCCAGCGTGACGGTGGCACCGTCGGCGAAGCTGCGGACGTGCTGGTTGCAGGTGGCGACGTTGGCGACCGGGCCGTGCGGCACGCCGTCGATCGTGATGCCGCACGCACCACAGATGCCCTCTCGACAGTCCGAATCGAACGCAATCGGGTCGACCCCACGCTCGGCCAGGGTTTCGTTGAGCCGGTCGAGCAGTTCGAGCACCGTCATGTCCGGTGCCGCATCGGGGACGGGGTACTCCTCGAACGCCCCGGGCTGGTCGGCCCTGCGCTGGCGCCACACTCGCAGCAGCAGCTTCATGCGTAGCTCCTGGTCTGGAGGTGGACATGGCGGTACTCGAGCGGCTCGCGGTGGCGAACGGGCGGCCCTCCGGCGTGGTGCTCCCATGCCGACACGAACCGCCACTCGTCGTCGTTGCGGAGGGCCTCGCCGCCCGCCGTCTGGTGCTCGATGCGGAAGTGGGCCCCGCAGGACTCGTCCCGGTCGAGCGCATCGATACACATCAGCTCGGCCAGTTCGAGGAGATCGGCTACGCGTCCGGCCTGCTCCAACTGCTGGTTGAATTCACCGGGCGTTCCGACCACCTTGAGATCCCTCCAGAACTGCTCGCACAGCTCGCCGATGGCGACGATGCCGGCCCTCAGCCCCTCGGCCGACCTGCTCACCCCGCAGTGCGTGTACATCAGCGCCCCGAGCTGGCGATGGAACCAGCTGGGCGGATGCGAGCCGTCGATGGCGCACAGCCGCTCGATGCCGGCACGCACCTCGTCGACGGCCGCCCGAACCGCCGGAGCGTCCGGATCGAGTGCGGGGGTGCCGAGCAGCGGGGCGAGGTGATCGGGCACGGAGTAGGGGAGGGTGAACCACCCGTCGACCGACGCCGACAACAACGAGTTGGCGCCAAGGCGGTTGGCGCCGTGGTAGTTGTTGCCCACCTCGCCGCCGACGAACAGGCCAGGGATCGAGCTGCGCTGGTCGTAGTCGGTCCACAACCCGCCCATCGAGAAGTGTGCGCCGGGGGCGATGCGCATGGGCACCGTGTACGGATCCTCGTCGGTGGATTCCCGATAGAGCTCAAACAGGTTGCCGTAGCGCTCGGCGATGACGTCGCGGCCCAGCCGATCGAGGGCATCCCGAAAGTCGAGGTAGACGCTGTTGTTCAGCGGCCCGACGCCATGGCCGGTGTCGATCTGTTCGCGAGCCGCTCGCGACGAGATGTCACGCGGCGCCAGGTTGCCGAAGCTCGGGTACTTGCGCTCCAGGTAGTAGTCCCGCTCGGCCTCGGGGATGTCGTTGGCCGGGCGGTCGTCGCCCGCCACCTTCGGTACCCAGACGCGGCCGTCGTTGCGCAGCGACTCGCTCATCAGGGTCGTCTTGGTCTGCCATGGGGCGTTCACCGGCAGCGCGGTCGGATGGAACTGCATGAAGCTGGGCGAGGCGAAGTAGGCGCCGCGCTTGTGGGCCCGCCAGGCCGCCGTCGGGTTGGAGTTCTTGGCGAGCGTCGAGTGGTAATAGACGTTGCCGTAGCCGCCGGTGCAGAGCACCACCGCATGACCGGTCACCGCCCGCACCTCGCCGGACACGAGGTCCCTGACGACGACGCCCTGGGCGCGGCCGTCGACCACGACCAGGTCGAGCATCTCGTGGCGGGTGTGCAACGTCACGTTGCCGCCCGCCACCTGGCGGAGCAGTGCCTGCGACGCCGCCACCTGCAACTGCTGGCCGGTCTGTCCGCGGGCGTAGTAGGTGCGGCTGACCTGCACGCCGCCGAACGAGCGGGTGCGCAGCGACCCGCCGTACTCGCGAGCGAACGGCGCCCCGATGGCGTCGAGGTGGTCGATCACCCTGCCCGACTCCTCGGCCAGGCGGTAACAGTCGGCTTCCCGCCCGCGGAAGTCGCCACCCTTCACGGTGTCGAGCACCATCCGCTCGACGCTGTCGTTGTCCACCTTGCGGGCGCGGGCGGCGTTGATGCCGCCCTGGGCGGCGACCGAGTGGGCGCGTCGCGGCGAATCGTGGAAGGTGAAGCACTCGACCTGATAGCCGAGTTCGCCGAGCGCAGCCGCGGCCCCGGCACCGGCCAGGCCGGTGCCGACCACGATCACCTTGAACTTGGGACGGTTGGCGGGGCTGACCAGCCGGTAGCCGAGCCGGCGATCGGCCCACAGCCGGGCGGGATCGTCGCCGGTCGGCGCCCGGCCGTCGAGGTCATCGCCGAGGTGGCGTAGACCATCGAGGTCGGGTGCGAACGTCTCGCTCGTTTCGGACATCAGCTGACCACCCCGACCATGACGGCCAGCGGGATCGAGATGTTGCCGACCATGACCACTGCGGCCAGCACGGTGCCGACGATCCACCCAACGCGCCTGCTGCGACCGGCGGTTACACCGAGGTCGTTGATGGCCGCCCACGCGCCGTGCATCAGGTGTGCGCCCAGGAACACCATGGCGATGATGTAGAACACCGCAACCGCCGGCCGCTGAAAGCCGGCGACGAGGTTCTCGTACGCGAAGTAGCGGGTGTCGCCCCCGATGGTTTCGGGGTGCCGGAACCCACCGGCGCCGGTGGTGCCGACGGTCAGGTCGAGGACGTGAAACACGATGAACGCACCGATCACGATGCCGCTGGTCGGCATGGTGCGCGACGTGAACGAGCGCCACCACACCACCCGGTGACCTCGGCTGGTTCGCATCGCTCCGGCGGCCCTCGCCCGTCGGGTGAGCATCCACGCTGCGCCGATGTGGCCGACGAGACACACGATCAGAACCACCCGGAGGGCCCACAGCACCGATTCCTGGGGCAGCAGCGGCACCAGAAGCTCACGTAGGAACCCGGCGTAGTCGTTCATCGAGTCCGCCCCGAGGTACACCTTGAGGTTGCCGATCATGTGAACCGCGACGTAGGCGATGAAGACGATGCCGGTGACCGCCATGGTCATCTTGAGTCGTGCGTTCGACAGCCTCGGGCGGAACACCGCCACGACGGCGGGACGCGCTGGCGGCCCTACCATCTTGGCCCCCCACAGGTGGGTAACCCGCGCACTGCGAACATGATTCGTCCTCCGTGGTCACAAGGCTCAATCTGGCTTCGGAGCAACGCGGGTGGGAGCAGACTCGATCTTGCTTCGGGCGACAGTACACGAGGCCGAACCGGCGGTTACCTCCCGTTGCGCTCCCGGTGCTTGCACCCGGGCCAACAGCACGGGCGCCGCTTGCCTTCCTCCAACTCCTCGTTGGTCCGACGAATTCGACGTGCGCGTGTGGTGTCCTGTTTGGCGTCTTCGACCCAGCAGATGAACTCGTTGCGGGCAAGGGGCGTGATGTCGTGCCAAGCGACGAGCGCGGTGTTGTTCGCCCGTAAGGCGTCGCGTAGATCCACCGGAAGCTGGTGGACCACGCCTCCGGGTACCTCCTCGTCGTTCATGGCTCCCACGGTAGCGACCTGCGGCCTTCAAACCCGGGCGAAACGCAGTTCCAGAGAGACCCGCGTTTGATCCGGCTCGAAGTTCCGGCCGCCGCCGTGGATGAGATATGGGGAGAAGATGAGAGCCTCGCCCGGCCCGGGGTTTGGTCGAATTGGGCGGAGTGGACGTGTGGCGCCGGTAACGGCGGGAACCGAGAACTGCACCCCATCAACCTGGGTGCCGGCGACGGTGCGTTCGGTCTCTGACTCGGGCCAAAGGTGGCTGCCCGGCACGAGCGGAAGCGACGACCGCGAGGTGCTCCCCACCAGCGGGATGTAGAGCGTGATGCTGTCCTTCAAACGATCAAGCCATGAGTCGCGGTGCAGCGGATTGCTGTCGCGAGAGCCAGGTCGAACCATGCGAACCCCGAACACCTGCGGGATTTCCGAGTTGGCCATCACTTCAACCTGAATTGCGAGAAGCGAGGAGAGGCGGGCCTCAATCAACCCGATGTCGATGGGGAACTGGTCGATCCCGAAATAGAAGCTGCGCAGTCGGGATATCTCCAGGTGTTGCTCGCTGGTGGTGACAATCGTGTGGTACCGGTCCAGGCTGAATCCGGGAGGTACGTCATGGCCGAACCTCCTGAGATCCGCAACGATGAGTTCTGTCGTCCCTGCCAGCAGTTTCGCATCCTCCTCAGCCGTCACGATCTTCTCGACGGTGTAGCCGTCGGCGCGCCAACCGGACCCGGCAGTGAGGTCGTCCTCGTGATCGAGGAGCACCTCGTCGCCGCCGAACTCGACGGCGCCATCGATGACGTACTCCAGAAGGTCGTCGCCAATCGGAACCTCAAACCGGCGGGATTCGCCCCGTTCCAGGTGGGACGTTGCTCGATCGGACTGAGAACCCATGATTCGATGATACGGCGGCCTCGGAGCCAAACCCCTGCCCCGGGTAGAGTTCGGCCGCCCACAGGCAGCCGTGGATCGGGCTGGACGCGTCGGCGCACTTGAAGGAGACCGTGTGGTGCCAGGGGAGATACAGCCTGAGGCGGTGACCGTGGTGGTGCCCACGCTGAACTCGGGGCCGTGGATCGAGGGCTTCGTCGACGTGTTGATCGCGCTGCTCCCCGGCTCGCCGATCGTGTTGGTCGACGATTGCAGCGGTGAGGAAACACTGCGGGTGTTGCGGAGGTTGGCTGCCCAACGTGAGGTCCTGACCGTGATCGAAAACCCGGAGCAGGTGGGCCAGGTGCAGGCGACCCTGGCAGGATGCCGGATCGCAACGACCGAGTGGATCGTCACGGTGGACGACGACTGGCGGCTGACGAGCGAGATCCTGGGCAAGCTGCGGGACCTTGGCGAGCACCACGATGCGGTCTACGGACATGCTCGTCGACACTCGTCGCTGGGCAATATCGGACTGTCGCGGGTTGCACGACAACTCGGTCCGCTGTTCGGGGTGCCACGATCGGTGTGTGAAGCCAGCTCAACTCGGCTGTTCAGGCGGGAGTTGCTGGATCCGGCTGCCGATTCCCCCATCGATATGCAACTGTTTTTCACCGCGCAGCGCGTCGCGTCGTGCGACCTCGATCTCGAGATGATCGATGGGGCGCAACGCCGCACCAGCCTGGGCTCCCGGTTGGGGATGGCCGCCTCCTACTTCAAAAATCGGATACCTCGGCGGGCACCATGGCGATAGCGCGAGCGAGGGTGTACCACTCGGTGCCGTTTGACGTTCGCAACCTGGTGACGTCCTCGGTGGCAACGCTGCGGTCCCAAGGTCCGCCCGATGACCAGGTGGTCGAGACGTTTGAGCGGCGCTTCGCCGAGCACGTCGGAGCAGCCCATTGCGTGTCGTTTGCCTTTGCCCGCACCGCGGTGCATCAGGCCTTGGAATCACAGGCGCTATCCCACGGCAGCGAGGTGCTGATGCCGCCCATCACCATCTCCCCGATGATGGACGCCGTGCTCTCGCTGGGCCTCAGGCCGGTGTTTGTCGACATCGACCCAAACTCGCTGATCTTCGACGTCGAGGCCTTCGAACGCGCGATCACCCCGAACACGCGGGCAGCGCTGATCACCTACCTGTTTGGTATCGCCGCCGACCCGACGCCCTTGATCGAGGTGGCGGCGCGGGCCGGCCTGTTCGTCATCGAGGACTTCTCCCACAACCTGGGCGCATCGGTCGGGGGCAGGTCGCTGGGCACGTTCGGCGATGTGGGTGTCTACAGCTGCTCGGCCACCAAGACCCTTGACGCCTATGGGGGAGGGTTGGCCGTGACCAACTCGACATCGCTGGCCGGGCTGCTGCGTACCGCGCAACGGAGGCTGCCGCATCCGCCCGCACGCCGAGTACCGCCCAAGGTGCTGGTTGACCTGGCTTGGAACGCCGGATCGCACAAGTCGATGTGGAGCGCGGTGGCCTTTCCGCTGATTCGGGCACTTCGGCGCTGGGCGCCGGGCGTCGAGGACGCCATCTCCGGCGCCAACACCCCCGGGGCGGGCACCGGCGAGTTGGCCCCCGAGGCGTTCGAACGGCTGAGCGCGCATCAGGCACGGGTGGGTCTGGCCGTCCTGCCCTCCGTAGAGCCCGGTAACGAACAGCGCCGTCGAGACGCCGAGCGGCTTCGAGGGGCGCTGCGGGGCCTCGGCTGCAGCGTCCCCCAGGGTGCGCCGGCCGGAGTTCACGTGTTCTGGCAGACGGTGGTGGTGGTGGACGACCCGGCCGGGTTCCAACGGGCGCTGGCCAGGCTGGGGATCGATACCGCGCCGACCAACCTGCCGCTGTTGAGCGACGGCGGTCTGTACCCCGACGTGGCGAAGTCGTGCACGGTGGCGGAGCGGATCAAACAGCGGGCGTTCTACGTGCCCATGAACAACCGGATGAGCCGACGAGACCGAGCCCGGGTGACCGACGCTGTGGTGCAGGTGCTGGGCGGCAGGGGAGGCGGTTAGTCGTTCGGTGAGTCGCGCGTCGCCACAACCCAGCATCCGGTGCCGCGTCCGGGGGAGTAGCCGCGCCGGACCGCCGCACCCTCCATGCGCTCCAGCCGGGCGGCGACGGCGTCCAGGAGTGGGCTGGCCATCTCCGAGGCCACAGCGTCGCCGGCCGGTGGGCGACGCTGATCACGCCAAGCAATCATGCGGGCGGCCGGCCAGGCCCAGCTGTGGAGAAACCGCCGGCTCACCACCCGAAGGCCGGCGGCCTCGCACGGTTCGACCAGGTCGATGATGTCGAAGCGGCGTCCGGTGTGGCTGACCCGGTCCTGCTGGCGGAACAGCCGTTGGTCTGCTGGCTCCTCCAGCATCAGCAGACCGCCGTTGGCGACCTGGCGGGCCAGTGATTCGACAGCATGTCGAGGGTCGGTGATCGACCGGTGGTAGAGCGAGTTGAATGCGCTGACCACGTCGAAGGTCTCGTCGCCGAGCAGATCGTCCAGTTGGTCCACGCCGCCGAGGAGGAACCGTGCATCCGGGAGCCGTTGGGTGACCCAGCGCTGTGAGGCCGTTGACGGGTCGATGGCGGTGATGTGACCGTAGCTGGACAATTCTGTGGTGGTTCCGCCGGGCCCGCATCCGACATCGAGCATGGTGAGGGCGCCGGCGCCGGGCCCCCACCGCCCGAGTGTCGCGGCGATGCGATCGGCCCGCTCCCGGTAGAGCCAGTGCCACTGGTCAACTGTGGCGAGGGCATCGATCCAGCGATCATCCATCGGCGGGTTCCTCCTGCTGGTTGGTCATTGCCAGGGTGACGATCCGGTCGGCGTTTGCCATGGCCGGCAGGGTCACGGTGGTGGCCGGCAGGTCGGGAAAGACCGAGGTGTCGACCACATGGGTTCGCCGCCAGGCACTTGGACGCCCGAGGACGTCGGTGTCGAGCGGGGAACGTCGCTGGTGCCGCATCGGTAACGAGCCGCCGACGTGCCAGGACACCGGGCGCTGATCGACCAGCTGACCTCGGGGCGGAAGGGTCGCCACGCCTGCGCGGGCCAGCGCACGACGAACCGGGTGTGCCGCCATCCGCGCCCGTGCCGGAAATCGGTCGTTGGCGACGGTGCGGATTCGAAGCTCCGGGATTCGGCCTGGTTGCCTCGTCAGCGTCAGCAGGTGATGACCGGCCTCCGACGAATGGAGGTTGCCCAACGCGGCCAGTGAGCGCCGGGCCACCAAGGTGGCCAGCGCATCGCCGACCGGCAGGCGTTTGAGTCGTCGGGCCAGCTCGGTTTGGGTCAGTTGGTTGACTGGCCCGATCTGGGTGTGAACCCAGTGCGGAGAGTCGGCCAGCCTGGATTCGATGAAGAGCGATGCCAGCGACGTGGGCCGGGTGTACACGATCATTCCGGGCGGGAGCAGGATCGGCAGACCGAAACCCTGCGTGGTCGCCAGGCGGACCGGGCGATCCCACAGCCCGAGGCTTTCCAAAACGATCCGGGTGGAGGCGATGGCCCCTGCCGCGACGAAGACCCGGTCGGCCTCGATCGTGACCGGCCCGGACGGCCCGTCGGCCGCCACGGCGACCCGGTCGTCGCGCTCGATGATGCGACGCACCACGGTGCCGGGCCGGTGATCGATCGACCCGTTTGCGGCCAACCGTTCGAGGGGCGGGGCGCTGGACCAGATCGATCCGTAGGCGCACCCGAGATGGCAGCGGCCACAGGCCCGGCAGGCGAGCGAATTCTCGGGTTCGGACTGGACCGCCACCCGTGCGTGTCCCGCGATGATGCCGTGATCGGGACGAGCCCGGCCCCGGCGCAGAAGCCGAGTGAGGATGGTGGTGGCGGCGGTGGGGATGGGCAGCTTGCCGACCGATGCGGTGTAGAGCGGAAAGTCGCGTTGCAGCGGGTCTTCGCCGCCGCTCAGCGGGACCTGTTGCATCACGGCCCGATAGTGCGGTGCGAGGTCGGCCGCACCGATCGGCCACGAGGCGAGGTCGGCCTCGGCGATGGGAAGCATTGCCCCACTCCAGACGCTGCTCAAGCCACCGACGGCCAACGATGGGACGGGAGCGCCGGGGAAGTCGCAGTCGATCGGGGCCCGTTCGTCGTGATCGGCGTATGGGTAGCCCGAGCCAAACGCCAGGTGCCGCGGAAGGGGGCGGACGGTCGCTCGGTCACCGGTCAGCAGCGCCGAGTCGGCCTCTGAGAGTGGTGCAGGCGGGTGGGCGGCGAGTCGGTCCGCCATCCGCCGACGGTCGGTGTCGAGGGTGGTGCCCCCGTCGAGGACGATCGGTCGGTACCCGAGCTTCACCAGGCGATGCGCGGCGGCAAAGCCGGTGGGCCCGGAGCCGATCACCACGGTGACGGGTGTGGCGTCGCTCAACCCTCGGGCGCCACGAGCGGACGCTCGCCGATGGTGCCAAACACCCGATCCCAGAAGACGGTCGTGAACCCGAAGTTGGCGCGGGCATCGAGGTTGTGGTGACGAAGGTGGGCGTTCCAGGGGGAGCGCGACCGGGCATCGGGCGTGAACGTCTCGCTGTGGGCGTAGCGGTGCGACAGGGAGTAGGCGATCGAGCCGATGCCGACGCCTGTTGCAAGCAGCAAGCTGGAGCGACCGAAGACGATGGCGCCCAGCGCCGCCACGCCGGCAAGGGCGAGCAGGAAGGACCCGCCAAACGCGATGGAATCGCGCCACGTCAACCCCAATGGATCTCGGTGGTGCTGGGCGTGGGATCGACGGATGAACCGCGGCCCCATCTCGCTGTGCATCAACCACCGATGCCCGCAGTATTCAACCAGTGTCCAGAGCACGAAACCCGCTGCGAGTTGACCGGCGATCACGCCGACCTCAACCGGGGACATCGCCGTCGCTCGTTGCAGTCGAGAGGTGCGAAGTGGGGGAGATGAACAGAACCTACCGGAGGCTTCGGCGTCCGGCCACCGGTAGCCGTGGTCAGATGACGCCGACCCCGACCCGAGACCCGGCGAGGGCTCGGCCGCCCAAACGGCCCGCAGCGACCCCATGAGTCCTGAAGTAGTGTTCACAGGCGATTTGATGGCTGGAAGCCGGGAGGTTCCCGGAGGGGAGACGCGTTGCTGGAAGCGGTAGAGGCATCGCCCGAGGAGTTGCTGGCCTCGTCGGCAGCGATCGAAACCGACGACCCGTACACGTCGACCGCCGCCTACGCGATGCTGGGTATCGACCGGTCGGGTGAGCTTTCGCCGGCCCTCCGGTCGACACTGGAAACCCGGGGCGCGTTCGCCCGCATGATCGCGGGCTCCGCTGGGGGGCCGGGCCTGCTGACCGTGCGAACCGACCGACCGGTGACCGAGCATTTTGGCGTGGCCGCCTGGTCGGTTGATCACGTGCTCTACGGCGGGGAGTCCGGTCGTGCGGACGGCATCGAGGAACTGCTCCGCTCGGCGCTTGGCGAACTCCGGGAGCGGGGTGCATCGTTGGTCAGCGTGCGGGTGCGCGCCGATGATCTGGCCGCGTTGGCGGCGTTCCAGAGCCACGGCTTCCAGGTCACCGACACCATGGTGACGCATTCGATCAAGCCCAGGCGTCCCGACCAGCCGATGGCGTTGCGCCGCGAATACGGCGACTTGACGATTATGGCGCACACCACCGAACTGCTGCCCGACGTCGATTCGAGCGTGGTGGATGCGTTTGCGGACCTGCTGTTTCGCTACTACCGGACCAGCCGGTTCCACGCGGATCGACGGCTCGACCCCGACCTGGCCAGCTCGTACTACAGCCGCTGGTGCCGGGAGGCGTTTGCCGGCCGCTGGTCCGACGGGGTGATCGCCGCCTATCGAGGTTCCGAACCGGTGGGTTTCGTGGCAGGCAAGTTTGATGACCTGGCCATCGAGGCGAGCGGAATCAAGATCTACGGCACCGGCCTGGCGGTGTCGAGCGGCCACGGCGGGTTCAGCGCCCTGGTGACCGCAATCGCCGACGACGTCGACACCGACATCTCCGAGTTCACCACCCACGTCTCCAACTTCCCGGTCCATGCCGCGATCGCCAACCACGGCTCCCCGCGCACCCTGTGGGCGACCCACGCGCTGCACCTGTGGCTGGATTGAACCGAGGCTCCAGCGAGCGTTGGCGGCGCCTCCGTCCCGGTGTCCTTCGCGCGCTCCGAGTGGGTGCGGTCGCCATCATGGGGGCCTACCTGCTCGGCGCAGTTGCCACCAACGTGGCGGGTCGAAGAAACGACTCAGGGTGGACGCCCTTTGGCGCCGAGAGCGAGTCTCCGACAGAACGGGTCTCGAGCCAGGAGATGGAGCCGCTCGACCTGCCCGAAACACTCTTGTGGGCGTTCGTCCCGGACCTTGGGGCCGCCACCGACCTGCTGATCGCGTCGGAAGGTGGCGGGACGGAGATTGAACCGTCGATCCGCGACTGGAACGTTGGAGTGGCCATCACCGTGCAGTACTCCGCTTTTGCTCCCGACGGGCGTGTGACGATGCACGGGAGCACGGGCATCGCAACGCTTGAGTTCCGTCCGGCAACCGGCGATGTTGCGCTTGAAGCCAAAGACGGCGCCGGTATGGTCACCGCCGCCTTTTTAAAGCCTTGGGTGCAATCAGCGGCATCGGGGAGCGACGAGGTGTTGCTCGTGCGGCGCGACGAGAGCATTGGAGTTTGGCTTGACCGAAAGTACCTCGGTGACGTGGTGGTGGGAACTCCGGAACGCTTGATCGTTGGCGGAAGTGCCACGTCGTCGGTGCTGGGAGTGCAGCAGGCCGAGGTGACCAGGTGAGCGCGTCGAGCTGGCGTCGGGTTCTGATGGTGATCTCGGCCGTCTACCTCCTCGTGCAGATCGCCAACGTCATCCTGGTGGGAAGGTCGATCGGTTTCGGTCAGCTTTTGGAGCTCGGTGACTCCACCCTGTTCATCCAGTTGAGCTCCAAGCCCTGGCTTTCCGGCGAGCTCTGGGGCGGCGGTGGCATCGTTTTTGGTTATCCGGTGCTGCTGAAACTGTTTGGACTGGGCTTCGGCATGTTGCTGCTGCAAACCCTCGGCTCTGCAGCGGCCTGGCTGGTGTTGGGGTGGGAGGTGTTCCGCGGGTCTCACCGAGCGTCGGTCGGGGTGGTGAGCGCCGCCTTTCTCATGGTGCTGAGCCTCGCGCCGGAGGTTTCCTACCTCCATCAATTCATCATGACCGACTCGTTGGGTCTGAGCGGGTTCGTCGTGATGGTGGCGATCATGTTGCGACTGCTGCGTACCGGATCCCAGGTGGCGTGTGCGCTCGTCATACCCGTGGCGTTGGTGTGGGTGGAGATCCGCCCGACCAACATCGTGTTTGTGCTGCTCCTGTCGCTCGTGGCGGTGGTGTGGGCCGCGAGGTCACGACGACGTGACATTGCGGTGCTCGCAGCCGGCGGACTGCTGCTCTGTGCCGGGTTTGCCGTGTTCCACTCCCAGCAGCGCGGACAGGTGGTCACCAAATGGGTCGTTGATGTCGGCTTGGACGACCCCGAGATTCGGGCGTTTCTTGTTGCGCAGGGCATGCCGATCAACGAGACGGTGCTGAGCCTCGGAGACGGGGCCGGCATTTCAGGCGACTATGCGGGCAGGATGGCGGCCGACCCGAGTCTGCGCGAATTCAACAAGTGGGTGGAGGACGAATCGCTCGACGCCTACACCAAGTGGTTGCTCCGTGACCCGGCTGCGTTCACCGCCGATGCGAGCCGATCGTTTGCAGCCTCGCTTCCTGAGAAGCCGCCGGACTTCATCATTGTGGGTCAGGAGTTTGGCAAGAAGATCACCCCGACCGCGCGTGATGCGGTTTGGCCGATCGGCGGATCGATTGGATCGCTTGCCTGGGTGAGGCCACACCTGCTGTTGGGGCTCATCGTCGGGTACACCCTTGTTCTGGCCACGGTGGTGCTGCGGCTCCGTCCGAAAATGTGGCGCGATGCCAGGTGGCAGACCGGCTGGCTCATGGTCTACATCCTGCCCGTCCACGTGGGGGTGTCGTTCTTCGCGGACACGGTTGAGGTGGTGCGCCATGGGCTGGGCGCCGCACTGCAGTTGCGGGTGGCGCTCGTCCTCTTGATCGCGTGGAGCGTGGACGCGCTCTGGGTGGGTCGAAATGTTCAGCCGACCGTGGGGGGCCGGGGAACCTCCAGCTCGACCCGGTCCAGTGCCACGGAAGGCTTGGTTGCAACGACCGTCGACTCGGACTTGAACTCGCCGGCGTTGCCCGACGTGGATGTGTCGAGGAGCAACTCCGTGCCCAGCTCCACGCGGAGCTGAGACCCTTGGCGCTGGAGCCTCACCGTTGGGCTGTCGCCCAGCGCCTCAGACCACGGAATCGACCGGACCGTGCGGCGACGGCCGTTGCGATCGGCGATCAGCCGAACGTCGTCGTCGGTGAACGCAACGATCCAGGTTTCGTTCGGCCACCAGCCGGCATGCAGCTCGCTCCCGGCCGGTGAGCCGAGGTAGTGCACCGTGAAACTCGCCGGCCGTCCGTTCTCGGAGCCGACTTCGAGCATCGCAGGCCGGCTTGTCGGCCGCAGGGCGGTTCCGTCCGACACCCATGAACCCTCGGGCACGGTCCAGCCGTTCGAGTCTGGGGAGCCGAGCGGCCCGGGGACACGAAATCCGTTGGTGACGAACATGGTGGGCGAGCTCGGCTCCCCAGCGTGGGTGACGCCGCCGCTCAAGGAGTAGGCGACGATCACCACAAAGCTGAGCAGAGCAGGCAGGCCCACGAGTGCAGGGAGCCGCCAGAGCCGCCATGGGCTGCTGGACTGCGCATCGGATCGGGTAGTCAGGGCGGCGACCTCAAGCCTTCAGTAGTCGGCCGTGGGTTCGCCTCGTCCGAAGCGGACCCTGGGGCCTCCAGCCTACGCCGCAATCCCCGGCGCCGGGCCAAGGGCTACGCGACGGCTACTGCACGCCGACCACCCGCAGCGACATGGCCAGATCGCCCGACCACTTGTTGGCGTTGTGCACCTCGACGGCGATGGTGTTGGCGCCGGGTTGGAAGGCCCGGCTGGGCAGTGTGTACGACACGGGTGTCCGTTCCGGGGCTCCAAAGAGCACGGTGAGAGCGCCGGTGGACGGGGTGAGCACACCGGAGGGAAGGTTGTCGCGCACCACCTCGGTGCCGTTGATCGAGATGGCGGCGCCGTCGTCGCGCACCAACTCCAGCCGGATCGAGCTGAACTGGGACGGGTTGGGCAGGTTCAGCGTGGTGCGGAAGTAACCAACCATCGGGAAGGGGCTGGCGTTGGCGTTGGAGATCACCGTCGCAAGGTCGCTTCGGCCGAAGCCGAGCTTGGCCGGCCCTTGGACCCACCCGGTGGGGCTGACCTTGAGCGCCTGCCAGCCGGGGGGTGCGAGCGCCGGGTTGAGTGTGAACTGCCAGGCGGCATTGCTCGGCATCACCTCGGTCTCCTTCGGAGGAGCGATGAGCTGCAGGCTTGATGGCACGGTTGAAGGGCCGATATTGCCCTCCGCGTCGATGGCCGCCACCGCGTACTGGTGCTTGCCGGAGGGAATGTTGCGGTCGACGTAGTTGCCGCCCCAGCTGTAGCCGACGACCTTGCCATCGCGAAACACCAGGTAGCGCAGGTTGGCCGATGGGTCGCTCGCCGCGCCCCAGGTGACCTCCACGGTGCCGTCCGGGCGCAGCTGGGTGGTGTGGCCGTTGGGAGCGGTGGGGACGCTGCGGTCAACCGCCGAGCAGTACTTGGTAAAGCCTCCGGCCCAGTCCAGGGCGGCATTGCCCGAATAGCTGTCCCGCTTGGTGTCGCCACCCTGCCAGATGCACTCGTTCGAGTCCTTGGTCATCGCCCACGGGCCGTCGCCGGTGCCCGTGCTGATCGAGGGCAGCCACCAATCCTGGTAGGCGCCGGTGGCACCATCGTAGAGACCGACCTGCTGGATGCGGTCGGAGCGGGTGGCCCCGTTGTTCAGGTCGCGGTTGTTGCCGCTGTAGATGGTCTTGCCGGAGATGTTGACCCCGTCGGTACCGCCGCAGTGACAGGTTCCGAACATGTATCCGAACGCCTGCTCGGCGGCCTGGTAATCACCACCCTGGACGGCCAGGTTGGCTTGGGTTCTGGCGCCGGTGTCGCGGTTGTAGGCAGAGAAGAAGTGCTCCCGACCGCCGACGAAGACCTGGTTGCCGACCTCCTTGACGGTCTGGCTGTAGGTACCCGACGGACTGGACGAGGTGCGGAGCCAATGCAGCCCGGTCAGCGGGGCGCCGTCCGAGCTGCGGGTGGCGTAGGGCTCGCCGGCCACCCCGTTGATCTTGGTGAACCAGCCGGCGATGTACACCCGGTCTCCGCGCTCGGATGCGTTGATGTCGAAGACCGTGCCATTGGTCTGAGGCCGCCAGCCGCCCACCTGACCGGAGATCGCATTCACCTCGTAGGTGTTGGGCGCCGGCGCGACCCGCCCCCCGTTCACCGCAACCCCGTTGAACTGTCCACCTAGGAACAGCCGATCGCCAAGCAGGTCGATGGTCCGCACCATTCCCCGGCCGCCGTCCTTGGTGATGCGCACCCGGAAGTTGGTGTTCAGCTGACAGGTGGAAGGGTTCAGCTTTGCCAGCCCGGAGGCCACCGGGTTGCCGTTGACCTGCGTGAAGTCGCCGGCGATGAGCAGCCCGCCGTCGCTTGAAACGTCCATATCCCAGACCCGCCCGTTGAGGGTGGGCTTGCACGAAGAGATCCACGCACCGGTGTTCAGGTCGAAGGCAGCGAGGAACTTCCGGTTGATCGACCCGCCGATATTGTTGGTGACCTTGGTGAAGGAGCCGCCCACGAACATGCGGCCGCCGGCCTCCTTCATGGCCAACACGTAGGCCTTGGATGGATCGGCGGTGGAAATGCGGCCGGTCCAGTCGGGTGGGCCGCCGACCCCCCAGGCGAGGTTCTCAGACTTGGAACTGGGCACCCAGGGAACCTGGTGGGCCGGCGAGCCGCCGGGGGGCAGGGCGGCCGGCACCGAGTCCAGGATTTTTGGGCGCAACCACACCTGGGTGAACGGGATCGGCCATCCGCCGCTGGGGGAATACCAGTAACCGCTGGTGGAGGCGCTGATACTGCCCAATGAGAAGCCCGACTGGTTGGCTCTCGAGGGTGCCTTCCAGTAGCTGTGGGTGAACACGCGGTTGGCGCCATCCGCCCCGGAGCCGGCCTGGGGCAGGTTGGTGACGCCGTCGTTGCCCTTGGTGTCGCGTGTGGTGCCTGCTTTCCGGTAGACGGTGCCGTTGATCGACATCGATGCCAGCGGCTTACCGGCGGAGAAATGCCACGACCAGGGCTCCCGGTTGGCAAGGAACCAGCGAACGTCCTGCCAGGAGGTTCCGGCCGGGTTGGCGGCACGTCGAAGCCGGATGCCGTCGGGCAGCGCCGAGGCCGCTCCGCCGTCGAGCAACCCGTTGACCTTGTCGGCCGACAGGTGCACGGGGCTTTGGGTGGCCAGACCGCTTGGATCGTTCTGGAGAAGGGCCTGGCCGCCTTGGGCGGCAGGCGACCAGTTCCAGCCCTCGCGTCCCCGGCCGATCAGCACCCACCCGCCGCCGTTGGTGGTCATGTCACACGTGAACTGTTCAGGTGCGACCAACGTGGCGGTGCGAATCCAGAAGAGACCGTTTGCGGAGGTGGGGAAGCGCTGCTTGATGCCCCAGCAGGACGCACCCGCCGTCTCCGGCGTGGTGCCGTCGCCGGACTGGGCGGGGGGTGTGGCCGCCTGCGCACCGGACCATGCCACCACCGGGCTGACCACGCCCGCCAGCATCAGTGCCCCGATGGCGGCGCGCTTCGGGGAGGTCGCCCGAGTCCGCCCGCCAAGGGTCCGGACGCCGCGAAGGGGTCCGTTGTTGGAAAGTCCGCCAAGTTTCATAGGTATCCGCCTGTGTTCTGACCCGCGTCGAACACCATCGGGCATTCGAGGCCGTGAGAAACGTCCATCCGCCGGACCGTTTCGATGACAAGGGCACGGTACGCACCTGCGGGCCGGAAGACAACGGGCCGTTGGGCCCGGGTCACCTACCCTGACGGCATGCGCAGCGCCACACGACGCGCCGGACCTCGAGGTTTGGTCGAGCCCTTGGATGCGACGGTCCCGGCGCAGTTGACCGAGCGGGCCGTCATGGCGTTGATGGTGGCGGGCGGCGCGTACGTGGCCGCATCGCTGATGGCCAACGTGATGTCGGTGCGCATCCTCTCGCTGGGAGGTTGGGCGGTGGATGCGGGCACGCTGACCTATCCGCTGACGTTCACCCTGCGCGATGTGGTGCACAAGGTTGGCGGCACGGCGGTGGCCCGCACCACGGTGGTGGCCACCGCCGGCTTCAACGTGATGTTGGCGCTGGGGCTGTGGGCGGCGGCGGCGCTTCCGGGAGACCCGGCCACCGTTGGTGCGGGCCAAAGCGAGTTCGGCAACGTGCTCAACCCGGTGTTGCGCATCACGGCGGCGTCGATCATCGCGCAGGTGATCGCAGAACTGGTCGACACCGAGGTGTACCGGGCCTGGGTGGCCCGCTACGGCGTGCAGTACCAATGGGGACGGGTGCTCAGCTCCAATGCCGTGTCGGTGCCGCTGGACTCGGTGATCTTCGCTGTGATCGCGTTCGCCGGGCGTTTGCCGGCGAGCGTGGTGTGGTCGATCATTGTGGCCAACATCGTGATCAAGGGGCTGACCGCAGTGGCCTCCACCCCGCTGATCTACACCGTGAAGGATCGCTGGGTTGACCGAACCCCGCCGACGTGAGGGTTGCGCCGAGCGGCGTGAAACCGTCGATGGTGGATCTCGTCGAACAATGCCCGATTACCCGTCATGAGCGGTGGACACTCGTCTAGGTTGTCGGCGTGTCAACGGTTCATTTCGACCAGGTCACCAAACGCTTCGGAAAGACGACGGCAGTCGACTCGATGAGCCTCGACATCGTCGATGGCGAGTTCATGGTGTTGTTGGGCCCGTCGGGTTGTGGCAAGTCCACCGCCCTGCGCATGATCGCCGGCCTGGAGTCGATCACCGAGGGCTCGCTGAGCATCGACGGCGAGGTGGTGAACCACGTCGACCCGCGAAAACGCGGGATCGCCATGGTGTTCCAGAGCTACGCGCTCTACCCCAACCTGACCGTGCGTAAGAACATCGAGTCGCCGCTCAACGCAAAGGACGTGCCACCCGACGACGGAGGGCCGCCCCGCAGGCTGAACGCCGAGGAACGCAACACCCGGGTGGTCGAGGCCGCTCGCATGCTGGACCTCGAGCCCTACCTGGACCGTAAACCCGGCGCGTTGTCGGGTGGGCAGCGTCAGCGGGTGGCGCTGGCACGGGCGATTGTGGCCCGCGCCAAGGTGCTGCTGATGGACGAGCCGCTGTCCAACCTTGACGCCAAGCTGCGGGCCCAGACCCGGGCGGAGTTGATCGACCTGCACGAACGGCTGGGTGGCACGGTTGTCTATGTCACCCACGACCAGATCGAGGCCATGACCATGGCCGACCGGGTGGCCATCATGGCCAACGGGGCGTTGCATCAGGTGGGTACCCCCGAAGAGGTGTACGACCGGCCGGCCAACACGTTCGTTGCCGGGTTCATCGGTACGCCACCGATGAACCTGATGGATGGCGTTGCCACGTCGGGCGGGGTCAGAGTGGCCGGGGCCATGCTGAGCGCTGCCCACGATCTGGCCGACGGCGTCAAGGTGACCGTGGGCATCCGCCCCGAGCACCTCGCACTTGTCGATGGAGACAGCCCACCGAGCAGTGCCTTGGCGGTGGAGGTTCGAGCGGTCGAGTGGCTGGGCTACGAGAGCCTGGTGACCGCCGACCTGGTGGAGGCGCGTCCGACCGACCCTCAGGCCTCCGCTCGGGCCGCCGCCTCACCCGGGAGCGACGCATCCGGCAGCGATTCATCCGATACGAAAACGCTCGTGAGCGATGCGCCCATCGACCACGACGACCCCGAGTCGGTCGGTGCCACCCGACGTCGGGTGATCCTCCGGGCCGACGGCCGTGTGAACGCCCGCAACGGCGACACCGTCAGGGCCGTCCCAACATCCGGCTCGGTACAGTTGTTCGACGCAGAGACCGGCGTCCACCTGTGATCCGGCGGGTGACGTCGGGCTGTGTTGGAGGTGGGCGCTGATGGGAGTGTTGCCCGGCGCCGATGCCGCAGCGAGCAGCGGCGTCCACGGTCGCCGTGTCTTCGGATACGACCTGAAGGAGACGGGCCTGGCGTTCGCGTTTCTGGCCCCGTCGCTGGTGATCTTTGGTGTCTTCTTCTACTTCCCGTTCGCCCGGCTGGTGTCGTGGGGCTTCTACGAAAGTCGTCAGCGAGGCGCGACCTACCAGAACGTGGGGTTCAGTCACTACGTCGACGTGCTGACCTCCTCTGAGTTCCTTGACGCCCTCTGGATCTCGGTGCAGTTTGTGCTGCTGACCGTTCCCGCCGGCCTGATCCTGGGCACGCTGCTGGCCGTCGCAGCGCATCGTCGCCTGAAGGGGATCAAGATCTACCAGACGATCTTCACCTCGACGATCGCCACGTCGGTGGCGGTCGCCGCCGTGCTGTTTTTCGGGCTGATCAACCCGGCGGTGGGTGTGTTCAAGGTTGACTGGCTGTCCAATCCGTCCACGGCGTTGCCGGCCCTGGCGTTGGTGGCCGTTTGGAAGAACCTCGGCCTCAGCTTCGTGATCGTGCTCGCCGGGCTTCAGGCGGTGCCCGACGAGTTGACCGAGGCCGCCATGATCGATGGCTACGGCGCCATCGGCCGATTCTTCAAGGTGACGGTGCCCGCGCTCAAGCCGGTGCTGACGTTTCTGGTGGTGGCGCTCACCATCTTCGGCATGCAGGAGTTTGCGCTCCCCGACATCATCACCGGCGGCGGTCCGGAGGGCAGCACGTCGACCCTGGTGTACACGATCGCCCAGAAGCTCGACCCCACCAACATCACCACCGGCTTGGTCATGGCGGTCGGCCTGTTTCTCATCACCTTGGTCGTGGGACTGGGACAGTTTGTGCTGCTTGAACGGGGGATGAACCGTGACTGATGCGACCACCAGCGCGGTGATGACCGACGATCGTCGGGGCTCGGATCAACCGATCGTCGAGGCCCCACCTGTCACTGCGCAGTTGAAGAAGGCGGGCTGGTACCTGCTGCTGACCGTGTTGGCGCTGGTGATCCTGTACCCGCTGTACATGTCGTTGATGCGGGCGTTGTCCGATCCGGCCGCCTACGCCAGGGCCGGCAACCCGCCGTGGCCGGTCAACGCCGAGTGGGACGTGTTCAGCCGGGCCTGGAACGGCGGCAACCTGTCGGTGGCAACGTTCTGGAGCTTCGCCATGTCGGTGGTCATCACCGTGACCCAGGTGATCACGGCCGTGCTGGCCGCCTACGCCTTCGTGTTCCTGCGGTTTCCCCTCAAGCGGCTGCTGTTCGTCCTGTTCGTCGCCACCCTGATGCTGCCCCTCGAGGTGACCTTCGTGGCCAACTCGTTGACGATCCGCCAGTGGGGCTGGATCGACACGCTGCAGGGCCTGGTGGCCCCATTCCTCGCGTCGGCGCTGGGCACGTTCCTGTTGCGACAAGGATTCCTGGGTATCCCGAACGAGTTGCGTGAGGCGGCGTTCCTCGACGGATACGGCCACTTCAGGTTTATGACCCGAATTGCGGTTCCGCTGACCGCTCCCGTGGTTGCATCCGTCGGCCTGCTGGCGTTCCTGGCCTCGTGGAACCAATACCTCTGGCCCCGGGTCGTCACCGAACAGGAGAACCACCAGACGCTGCAGATCGCCCTCAAACGGCTGGCCGCGCAGAACGTTCAGCAACTGAACGTGGGGGTGGCCGGCGCAGTGCTGGCCGCCGTACCCATCTTCGCCCTGCTGATCGTGTTCCAACGGGCGATCGTTCGTGGTCTGACCGCCGGCGCGGTGAAGGGATGATCATGTTCCGCAAAGCACGAGCCGGTCTGCTGGGAGCGGCATTGTTGGCGGGGGTGACGGTTGCCTGCGGACCGCCCCCCACCATCGAGGCCCAGGGCGGCGAACCGGTGGCGGCCGACAATCTGCCCGCCTGCCCGATGGCAGCGTTGGACAAGGCCACCGGGGTCACCAACATCGTCGTCTGGCACGCCCTGGGTGCCGAGCCGGGCAAGGCCCTCGAACAGATCACCAAGTCGTTCAACGACAGCCAGGACAAAGTGAAGGTGACCCTGCAAAACCAGGGAGCCGATTACGACGAGGTGCTCCGCAAGTACACCGCCGCGGCGGCGAGCGGCACCGGCGTTCCGGCGGTGGTGTTCTTGGAGGACACCACCATCCAAACCGTGGTCGATACCGGAACGCTGTTTCCGGCTCAGTCCTGCGCCGAGGAGGTGGGCTTCGACATCGACGCGGTACAGCCTGCGGTTCGCAGCTACTACACGATCGATGGTGTCTTCTACCCGGGTTACGTCAACATCTCCGGACCGATCCTGTTCTACAACCGCACTCATTTCAGGAAAGCCGGTCTGGATGTCAACAAGGCACCCAAGACCCTTGCCGAGGTGCGCACGGCGGCGGAGGCCCTCAAGAAGTCGGGTATCGAGAAACCCCTGGCTCTGAAGCTTGAGCCGTGGTTCTTCACCTGCTGGGTGAACGGCGCCGGCGAGGACATCGTCACTCCGGACAATGGGCGGTCGGGCCCGGCCAAGGCGGCCAACCTGGTCAACCCTGCGGCCATCGAGTCGCTGCAGTGGGTGCAGGACATGGTGGCCGACGGCCTGGCCGACCCCATCTCCGATACGCCCGGTCAGATCAACCAGTACCTCAACGTGGCCCAGGAGAAGTCGTCGATGCTGATCGAGACCTCGACCGCGTCCACCTCCATCAAAGCATTTCTCGGAGGCAACCTCGACACCGGTGGCCAGGATGCGTCCTCGGTGGATACCGCAGGATTGGACCCCGCAGCGGTGCCGTTCCCAGGGCTCAGCGAGCCTGGCCAGGTGCGCGTCTCGGGTGGTTACTTTGGCATCTCCAACCGCGTGCCCAAGGCACAGCAGGCAGCGGCCGCCCGGTACCTCGGCTTCATGGCCCAACCCGAGCAGGTGGTCACCTGGCACCTCGTCGGGTCATACCTTCCGGTCATCGGCGACGTTGCCAAGGACCCCCGCATCCAGAAGTTCTGGGCAGAGGATCGGGCGGGACAGCTCTTGAAGGTGGGGTACGACCAACTGTCGTTGATCGACCCCAAGCGGCCCGGACCACTGATCGGCCCCTACCCCGAATACGTCAGCGCCATGCAGACCGCGCTCGAGTCGACTGCCCGCTCCGGCACCACGCCCAAAGCGGCGCTGGAGAAGGCGAACGCACAGGTCAACGCCGACCTCAAGCAGTACTACGGGTAGCGCGCAGCGCGTGAGGCGACCGACCCCGTGAGGGCCGGCGGCTGTTACACCTTGCGCCCGAGGAAGGCCGCCAGTTGCGTGGCGTTGTTCGCACCAGCGGGGGCGTGCTGCTCCGGGCCGAACAGCGAGCCGTCCTCGGTGCGGAATGCCGGTTGGATGGTATGGCGGGCGCCGACGAGAGCCTGAGCCGACAGTTCTGGTGCCAGGTCGTTGTTTTGACCGGTGGCGGTGGCCAGATCCCATGCGTGGCAGATGGTGTCGGTGACGGCCAGGCCGAGCAGCCCCGTGGCCGGCATGTCGCCGAACCCGGGGTTGACCGTGCGCTCCATGGCGCCGTCTTCGCTGAACGCATCGAGCGCGTCCTGGGCGGCTGCCTGGAACGCGCCGTTGAAGTCGCCCTGGGACGCACCGGCGGCATCGCGCATCTCGGATCCTCGAATGCCCGAGGCGGCCCAGTGCTGGGCGCCAACCAGATGGTCGATCAGTTGCCCGACGTTCCAGTTGTCACATGGCGTGGGCAGATCCAACTGCTCTGACGAAACGTTGGACATCACGTCGGCGGCCACCTGCTGGGCATGGTTGAGTACCTGTGGGTCCATCGAAAATCTCCTCTGGCTTGCGCGGTGACCGGTTGCCCCCGGTGGGGGACACTATGCGACTCCCACATCGTCCACGACGTTCGTTGTCCCTGCCCGTCGTTACGGTGACCCCACCTTTCGCAGTACAAATCGCCCAGGGCCGTCGCCGGTCGTGTGGGCGCCGTCGTCAGCCTCGGATCGGGCCGTCCTCTCAAACTCACATCGACTCCGTTGTAGGCGCTGCGTCGCTGGCGGGGGGAGGCACGGCCATGGCACTTCAACTCGTTCAGGACGCGATGCACGGTCCCAACCTAAGACTTGTCAGTCCGTCTGCGGTCGAGCCCGTTGGGTTGGGGGATCGGCTGGTGGAGATGGGCTGGCGGGCATCGGACAGCCATCACCAGGTGGTCCGCCTGGCCGCCGAATTTGCCGGCACCGTCGAATGGTCCGTTGCGGGTTGTTCCTCGGCTGCCCAATGGATGAGCGAGCGTCTGGATGTGGCGCTGCGAACGGCCCGAGAGTGGATCGCCGTCGGTCGCGCGCTGCGAGGGCTGCCGGTCCTTGATGCGGCCTTGAGCGACCGCACCCTGTCGTACGCGAAGGTGCGGATGCTGGTGCGCACGGCGACGCCGGAGACGGAGAGCGAACTGGTGGGGTTGGCTCGATCCGTCTCCGCCGGTGCGTTGGGGTCGGCGGTGGCGGCCTGGTCGCGGGCCCACGAACCGGAGGACGTTCGTGATGAGCGGCACCGCGAAACACGGGGTCTGTCGTGGCGGGTCGAGCCCGATGGCCTGACCACCGGCACGCTTCGGCTGCCGGCGGACGTGGCCGGTGGGGTGATGGCACTGATCGATGCGGCGGTGATGCGGCACCGACGGTCGAGAGGAGATCGTGACGCAGCTCATGTCTCCGACCCCGAGTTCATTGAGGACGACCTGGGGGGCACAGCGCCTTTCCCGACCCTGGCGCAGCAACGGGTTGATGCGTTGGTCAGCGTGTTGTGCGGCGGTGGAGCGGACCTGGTCGCCGAGGTGGTCCTCCACGTGCGTGGCGACGGGGCAACGTTGGACGACGGCAGCCCGATCTCTCAGTCGGCCGTTATCGGTGCGTTGTCAGGTGGTTTCGTGCGGGCACTGATCCATGACGCGGCCGGCACGCCGGTGAATGCATCGGGTCGCCAACGGCACCCGACCACTCGTCAAAAGCGGGTGGTCACCGAACGCGACCGTCGTTGCGTGGACTGCGGTGGTCACGATCTGCTGGAGTTCGATCATGTGCCGGAGTTTGCGATCAGCGGGCACACGTACGTTGACGAACTGCAGCTTCGGTGTGCGGCTTGTCATCGAGCCCGGCATGTACGGTCGGGCCTGCGTGGGTCAGGACCGGCGCCAACCCGGGAACGAGGAACACCCTGAACGCGCAAAAAGCGCTCCGGAGAGCGCTTTTGTCAAGGAAGTTGGCTCAAACCGGGCGGGCGGACAAGCCCGCCGCCGGTCAGTTGCGGCCCAGGTTGGGCTTGCGGCCGTGGTTGGCCTTCTTCTTGCGGGCGTTCTTCTTCTTGCGTTGGGTGCGCTGCGACATGATGCAAGGGTATCGCCCCCGGGCCGCGCCCCCAAGCTGTGGGGCCAACGACCGCGGGCTGCAGGACCCTCCCGGTAACGTTGATCCGGTGGGTGCCTCCTTCTGGGAACAACGCTGGGTCGGTCGATGATCGAGGCGGGCCCGTTACGGGTATCGCCCGGCTGGTGGCGCGACGTTGATGAGGTGGTGCACGACGGCGAGGAGGTCACCGAGTCGGTGCCATGCACCCGGGAGGAGCACCTCGAAGAGATTCGTCGGTTGCTGAGCGCGGCATTCGAGGTGCCACGTTTCGACACTCTGGACTATCTGCGGTGGTACTACACGCAGTGCCCGTTTGGGGAGACCTTCAGCACGCTCACACGACGTCGGTCGGAGGCGATCAGCCACCTGGCGGGCTCGCCGCGTCGGCTGCGCACGGTGGATGGCACGGTGGACATGTGGCTGATCGCCAACGTGGGGTCCATCCCGGGGGCGCGGCGCGAGGGTGCCTTCCTTCGCATGTGCATGCAGGCCTGGCTGATGATCGAAGGCTTCGACCAGGCGGGTATTTACGGGGTGATGAACGACCAGTCCCGCGAGGCCCTGGCGGCATTCGGGGTGGTGACCGAGGCGGAACTGCCGACCAAGGTGCTCAGCCCCGCCCCGTGGAAGCGGGCGTCCTTCAGCCACCACACGGTTGACGAACTGCTGCTGAGCAGCGACCGCCTGGACGAGTTCTTTGCCGACACCGACCTGGCGCCGCGCCGAGGGGTGCGGTTGTGGTGGCATCTGGACGTCGTCCGATGGCGCCTGGCCAGCCCGCTGAGCACCTACACCCTGCATGTGGCCGACGACCTGGTGGCCGTATCGACCACCACGACATGGCGCGGGGCGAAGGTGGCGGTGCTGATGAAGGTGCTGGTGCGCAGCGGGCGACGGAAGGCCGATGGGCTGGCCAAGACGCGGTTGACGCCGTCGATGGTGGGAGAGGTGTGCGCCCACCATCGCACGCCGTTGGCCCTCCACGTGGGGCTGAACTCCGACGTGAGCGTCGTTGGCGCCACCGTGCCCCAACGCTTCCTGCCGTCGCCGCTGCACCTGTGTTTCAAGACGGTGCCCCGGCGAATCGGCACCAGCGACCTGCGCTTCGACAGCTTCGAACTGTTGGACTTCGACGTGCTGTAGCACGGTCGTTCGGTGTGGGCAACCGGGCGGGTCGCGCTGCCCGTCGGCCCGCTTTCATGGCTCCGGTAGGCTGCCGCACCTCATGGAACGCTTCGGATTCGTCGGACTGCCCAACGCCGGGAAGTCATCGTTGTACAACGCCCTCGCGGGTGGTGGCGCCCTCGCAGCGCCATACGCGTTCGCCACCGTTGACCCCAACGTCGGCGTCGCGAAGGTGCTCGACAGCCGCCTGGACGCGCTGGCGGAAATGAGCCAGAGCAAGAACGTGGTGCCAACCGCCGTGCAGTTTGTCGACATCGCGGGGCTGGTGAAGGGTGCGTCGCAGGGCGAGGGGCTGGGCAACAGGTTTCTGGCACACATCCGAGAGGTGGACGCGGTGGTGTTCGTGCTGCGGGCTTTTGAAGATACCGACGTGCCCGGATCGTCCGACCCGGCCGAGCAACTGGAGATCCTGGAGCTCGAGCTGATCACGGCTGATCTTGAGGCGCTGGAGAAGCACATCGACAAACGCCGGAAGGCGGCCCGGTCGAACCCCGCCCAGGCACCCGAGGTGGCGGCGATGGAGGCGGCCATCGATGTACTCGGCGGCGGAACGCCCGTCTGGCGTGCGGGCCTGGACGAGGACACGATGGCGCTGCTCAAGGCCGAGCAGCTCCTGACCTCCAAACCGGTCATCGCGTTGGTGAACCTTGGCGAGGATCAGTTGGACGAACCGGACACGTATCTGGCCGGCGTGCGAGCGTTGCTGGGAGACACGGCGCCGGTGATCGGATTGTCGATCCAGCTCGAGGCCGAAGCGGCCATGCTGGACCCCGAGGATCGCACCGAGATGCTCGAGGCCCTCGGGCTGGGGGAAGGAGCGCTTCCCACCTTCCTGCATACCGCCTACCAACTGCTTGGCCTCCGTACCTTCTTCACCACGGGCGAGAAGGAAAGCCGGGCATGGACGTTTCGAGAGGGCTTCACCGCGCCGCAGACGGCAGGGGTGATTCACACCGATTTTGAGCGTGGGTTCATCCGAGCGGAAACGATTGGTTGGGACGTGCTGTTGGAGGCCGGTTCGTGGTCGAAGGCCCGCGACGAGGGCACGCTGCGCATCGAGGGCAAGGACTACAAGGTGGTGGACGGTGATGTCATGGAGTTCCGCTTCAACGTCTAGGCAAACGGTGCCGCCAGGCGGGGGATGCCCGGACGTGGCCCGACCCGATGGCGTGGTGACCACCGAGCTGGGAACCTCGCTGTTGTTTCGCCGGGCCGGGGGACCGGTGGGGCGGGCCAGGGGGCTGCATGCCCATCCCGGTCTGCTCGGCTGTGACGATGCTGGTGGCGATGATGAGGATGAAGATCCGGTCGGCGATCTTCCGGCGGCCCTGTGGCTGGGGCGAACCCCGCAAGTGCACACCGTTGGTTTGGCGAGCCCGATCGCAGTGTTGACCGCCGGTGTCACCCACCGCGGAACGACACGCGGCCGGCCCGAGGCACTGCGTGTGCAGCGGGTTGAGCTGTTGTCCCCGGGCCGGGTCGGCCGTTGGTCGTGGCCACCACCGGTCACCCTCGAGTTGCATCCAAGCGTCCCAGACCGCCTGAAGCTGGCTGAAGGGTCGTTGCTGGACGTTCATTGGGGTGTCCCCAACAACACGGGCGCACTGTGAGCAGCCGGCCACCCGAGGGTGACGATCGCCGGCGCATGGAGCGCGCGCTGGCCGCACTGGCCGGTTCGGGGCTGGACAGCACCAGGTTTACGGTGCTCGCTGAAGTCGGCGATGCCAGGGGTCGCCTGGATCGATCGATGACCTCGGTGCTCGCCGTGCCGCCGGGTGGCATCGGCATGGTTCTCGATGACTTGGACGCCGGAGGCAGTGTCGCCTGGGTCGCCGACCCCTCGGCTGCTCCGGGTGGAGCCTCGACCGCTGATGCGGAACCGGTGGCGGAACCGATGTCGGATTGGAGTTTTGGAACCGTCGCGGATCTGCGAGCCGAACCGCCGATCGACGCCGATCGGCAAGCAGGCTGGCTGATCGTGGAAGCCGAGGTTCCCGGCGAGGCGAGCGACGCCGAGGTGACGGCGGCAATCGAGGAATTGCTCGCCGGGGGGACCTCTCCGTCGCGAGCCGCCAAGGAGGTGGCGCGCAGGTTCGGGGTACCCAAGCGACGGGTCTACGAGTTGGCGCTGAGGGCGGAACGCTGAGGCGGAGATCGTCGACGTGGTACCGGCAGCCCACTATGGCGTGGGAGCGGGACACTCCTGAGCCACCGAGCCGTAGAACCGAAGCAGGTCGTCGAGAAGGTTCTGGTTGTCGGAGAGAAACTGCACGAACGCACTGGACCGGATCGTCCCGCCGGAGGTGTCGACCCGTTCCTGCACGGCCTCGATCGTCCCACGGGCGCCGCCGAGCTCCTTGAGGAGTTGGCCGCTGAGCTGAGGCTCGACCTGGTCGGCGGTGGTCTGCCACCCGACGAAGTACTCCGCCAGCTCGGAGCGCGAGAGCGTGGCGAGCAGTTTGAGGTCTGGAAGGGAGGTGAGGGCGACGAGGCTGTCGCAGCGGGTGCCCCCCGACGCCGCCTTGTCGAACCTGGCGAGGACGACATCGTATGAGGCGCCGACCTGCCACGGGGCGATCTTGGCGGTCAGCGGATTGTCCTCTCCCAACAAGGTTTCATCCTCGGCCTGAGTCGAGTTGGTTTCGCTGGGTGTGGACGGCTGGTCGACGGCTGCCGATGGGGTGGAGCCACCGTCGGAGATCAGCGTGAGCACTCCGACAAACGCTGCCGCAATGATGCAGACGGCGGCGAGGAGGTGGCGCTCACCCATGGGAAGGCACCGTCACGATGTTGGATTTGGACACTGAGCCGCAACGGCCACATAAAACGGCAGAACCTTTGGGAGCTCGGTCGGCCGAGCATCGAGCAGTATCCGGGCAGCTTGGGCGTTGACCGTGCCGCCGTCGTCAGCGATGGTCTTTTGGATGAACTCGATGACCTTGCGGGCAGCGTCCATCTGGTTTGCGAGTTCATCGCTGAGTCTCGGCCGGATTTGGTCGGCGGTGGCGAACCAGTTGGCGAAGTACTCGTCGAACTGGGCCGCTGACAGGTCTGGAAACACGTTGAACTCGGGGGTGGAACTCAATGCGACCAACGGGACACACAGATCGTCGCTCTCGCCAACCTTCTCGAACCTGGCACGGACCTCCTCGACCGGCACGTCGAACTGCCAGGGGGCGATCTTGATATCGGCCAGCGAGTCGATGGTCGTTGGCGGGTTGCCGCTCGCAGGCGATGCGGCATCCGTCCCGGCCTCGCCTGCGGTTGCCGGTGTGGGATTCTCACCAACAGCGGGAGCGGCAGTGGTGGGAGGAGCGGTGGTCGGAGCCGTTGTGGCGGGTGCGGGAGCCGTTGTGGCGGGTGCGGGAGCCGTTGTGGGTGTGGACAGGGCGGAGGTGGACTGCGCCTGATCGCGCGCGTTGACGTCGTTTCCGGAGTCGTCGCCGAGGACGACGATCAACCCGCCCAAGACCAGGATCGCAGCAACGATGCCTCCGGCGATCATCCAGGCTCGTTGACTCATCGCAGGTCTCAGTTCCATCCGTCGTAGCCGTCGGGCGTCGACCGATTGTAGCGCACCATGGGTCGCTGGACGCTTCTGACACCCGAGACGCACCAGGTGGCCAGGTCCTCACCAGGTGGCGCTCCGCAGTGAGGTTTGAGGAGATGGACAGCCCTATACTTTGCCGATCGCACCCCTCCCTCCCGGATCATCCGCCGATGCGCCGACCGGCGGGTTCTTCCGACGCTGGGTGGGCATTGCCACGGCGTTGGGGGCGGCCGTGGTTCTGCTCGACATTTTGGTCGTCCGACCGCAATGTCCCAAGGACACCGTTCGGCCAGGTTGCTTTGCGGTTGTTGGGGATGCGTTGGGGCTGCTCTCCATGGCGCGGTTGTTGAGTTGGGGCAAGTTCTTCATCAGCCCGGCGCTCTACGAACTCGCCGGCGGCATCGAGGCACCGTTTGTGGGAAAGCCTCCGGCACTCGTGGGCTACATGGGCGCCGTGCTCTGGCTGAGCGAGCGGCCGCTGGTGGTCCAGGCCCTGATCGTGATGGTGGTCGGCGCGGCGGTCGCGTGGGTTTTTCGGAATCGTTGGAAGCACCCGGCGCGACGGGTGGCGGAAGTGGCCGTTCCGATCCTGGTCGTGGTGTCGTTTCTGGCCGACCGTCCGACGATGCTGGCGCGTGTTGCAACCAGCGCGATCGCATTGTTGGCGATACCGGCAGTGGCCATGGTTGGGCGACGGTTGGCCGACGAGCGGGTTGGCGTGGTGGCGGCTTTTCTGGTCGCACTGGCTCCGGCCGTGTGGGTCAATGCATCGATGTTGACGGTTGAGTCGCTCTATATCGTCGCGCTGCCGATGGTGTTGCTTGCCACCTTGCGGGCCTTCGACTCGCCAACCACGGCCCGATACGCCCAACTTGGCGCCGCCATGATGGTTTTGTCGTTCACCAGGTTGGAAGGTGCGGCGGTGGTTCTGGCCTTGTTGGTGGGGCTGGTGATCACCAACCATCGCACCGAACGCATCGGGCGGCGGGTGGGGCTGGCGGTGATGGCGCTGATGATCGTGGTGGTCCCGCTCGTCGGTTGGTCGACGATGAATGCCATGCGGCAGGGTCGGAACGCGGGGGTCTCACCGGGTGGCGGCAGCGTTCTGTGGAGTGGTGCATGCGACGAGGTGGTGTACGGCGAGCTTCGAGGCTTTTGGACGCTGTGCCCCGTCGAGGAGACCATCAAGGAGCCGGTGGTCCTCACCGAGGCCGTCGATGACGCGATCGGCATGACCGGATACGCCGAAAAGGTGTTGGACCCGAACAACGAGAGTTTGTCGCGCGCGCTCGATCGGCCGGCGCGCTCAAGCTCCACCCCTCTGGTGACCTCGGAGGGGGTCCGAGCGGAGTATGCCCGAGTGATGGGCAGGCTCCCCGATGGCAGGCGGGGCGTGGGCATCTGGGTGGATGGTCGCCCGGTGGGTGATCCGGACATGATGCTGCAACCGGGTGACTTCTTGCAGGTGGGGCCCAATGCACTGTCGGGATTCAGTGAGGCTGAGATGGACGCGGGCGCCGGCGTGCGTGCGATTCGCTATTACAAGGAACGCCCCAAGGAACTCCCCATGCTTGCCGCGGCGAGGGTGGGGCGGGCAGTTGGGGCCTACCGGCCGGTGCAAACCGTGCGGCTCGATTCGTTGGTGGAAGGTCGCGGCGCGTGGCAACCGTGGGCTGCGATGGTGTTCTGGTGGGCGTCGCTTCCGCTGGCGGTGATGGGATGGCTTCGTCTGCGAGGCCGTCGTCCCCTCTGGCCGTTCGGCACGCTCTCGATCGTCGTGATCGGTACCGTGGCCATATCGCTCGGCATCCCGCGGTACCGGCTGGGTTTGGATGTGGTGGCCTGCGTCTTGGCCGCAGTGCCGATTGCAGCTTGGATCGGACGTCGTTGGCCGGCCACGGGCCCAACCTTGAGCGAACAGTTGGCCGCCGAACCCGAGACGGTGGAGAGCTCAGCCGAGACGTGACCGTTCGGCCAGGGTGGCGAGACCGACCCCGGCCAGCACGAGCACCGACACGTCGAAGGTGGAACGAAACCTCCAGAGCCCGTACACGATGGCCGCCATTGCGATGGCCAGGGCCATCTGCGCCAGGAGGAGGCCCAGTACCGTCCGCTGCCGGCGCCGGTACAGGGTGACCGCCCCGACGGCGGCGAGGGGTAACAGCAAGGTCATCTCGACGATGGCGATCCAACCGAGCCAGGGCTGGCGCCCCTCGCCGGTGCCGTACTGCAGCGTGTCGCTCGGGTGGTACCACCCGAGCATCCGCAGTACCCGAAAAGAGGCAACCCGGGGGAGGTCACCACGGTGATCCTTGGCGTACTCCACCGCGCGCTCGCGGTAGGCGGCGGCGACCTGTGACTCGTCGAGCGCGCCGTAGGGGTCGGTGTCGCCCAGCAGTTCGGTGAGGTCGTCGGTGCCGTCGTTGTCGAGGTCGAACTCTCGAAGACACCCGAGGGTCCAGAGCCCCACGCCCGGGCCGTCCCAGACGTCGTCGCAATACGAGCCGATGAGGGTGAAACCGTCCTGGGAGGAGGTGAAGGTTGGCTCGGCGAACACGGCCGCGTTGCGAAACACCCATGCGCCGGGTAGTACCAGGGCGGCCCCGACGGTCAGGGCCGATAACGCAATGGTTGCTCGTCCTGCCCGCCACGCCCCGAGGATGGCAACCGCCATCACGATGGGGGCGAGGATCACGAACTCGCTGCGTCCCAGCATCATCAGGCCGACGAGCGCGCCGAGCGCAACCGCCAGGCGCACGCTGGGATCGCGACGGAAGCGAAGCGCCACCAACGTTGCTCCGAGCAGCACCACGATGCTGGGGGTCTCCGACATGACCGACCCATCGCTCAGCACCAGCGGTGCGGCCACGGCGGCCAGCCCGGCGGCGGCCGTGGAGGCCCGCGGTCCGGCGATCTCCAAGGCAAGGCGGCCGATCAGGAGCACCACCACCACCCCGAGCAACACCATGGCGAGGCGCAGGGCCAGAGGAGCGGCGCCGGTCAGGCCCGCAACCGGGGCCAGCATGGTGCTGGTGAGCGGCGGGTGGGCGGCGGTCGGGTGACCCACGAAGGACTGAAGCAGCGTGTTGGGCCACAGGTACCACTTGCCGCGGGTGAGTTCGAACGCCTGGTTGGAGTAGAAGAGCTCGTCGCCCGCCAGCGGGTCGCCGCGCTTGGCCACCAACACAAAGGCCAGACGCAACACGAACGCAGTCTCCAGCGGCCACCTGGCCACCCCCCACACCGTTCTGCTCGAAGGGCGCTTTGCCCTCGCCGGGCCCGTCGGGGGAGAAGCGTCGAGGCTGTTGGCCTCGTCCGACCCAACCGCATCGGTCGGCGGACTTTTATCACCGGTCACGCAACAACACTACGGCCTCACCTGCTGAGGTCCGGCACGCTCCCGGCGTGCGTCGGGGCGCTAGCCTCATCCCGGTGAGCGGCTCTGACCAACCGGCGAGGAGCGACACCCGCCGTCGCTGGATGTCGCTGTTGGCCTGGTCGGCGGCGGTGGTTGCGGTCGTCGCCCTGGGGGTGGGGTTTGACCGTTGGTTCGGTGCCCGTGACCGACTCGGCAGCGCCGAAGCGCGGGCATCGCCCGTGCTGGCAGAGGCCGATGGGTTCAACCGGGCAGACCAGGAGGGGCTGACCCGCCCGGACAACCCCGACTTCTGGCAGACCGATGGTGTCTGGAACGTGGTCGGGGGACAGGCGAAACCGACCGGCCCGGCGGCAGCGCTCACCAGGGTGCTTGGTGGGCCTGGGGCCTTCGAGGTGCAGGTTCGCGATGCCACACCCGGCACAGCGGTGGTGTTTCGATGGGAGGACGCCAACAATCATTGGCGGCTCCGGCCTCTGGAGGACGGTCCTTGGGTCGTCGAGCGGATGGAAAACGGGCGAAGCGTCGGGGTGACCCGCACGGCCGACCTCCTGGGCTTCGAGGATGTGCGACTGCTGGTCGAGTTCAACGGTGACGAGGTGTTGGTGCGGTCCCAGGGGCGTCTGCAATGCACGGTGGTTGACGCCACCTTTGTGGACGCCGACCAACTGGGCTTCTCCAGCGATGGTGTGGGAACACCAACGTTCGACAACGCCATCTTCTGGTTTCCGCCGCCATCGTCGTCGACCGGCGACCCCTGATGTCGGCCGCACGACCGGAGCCGCAGCCACAACTGGATGCGATACGCGGGCTGGCGGTTCTGGCGGTGGTGATCGGGCACTCGATCAGCCCGTATCTGGCGGTTACCCCAACGGTGACCAACCGGGTGATCATCGTCTTCGGGGTGCTGTTGGGCCTCTCGTTCTTTCCGCTCTCGGCCTACTTGCTGGGCCAGCCGATGGCGGCGGCGTTGCTCTCGGATTCGAGCCCGGAACGATTTGGCTCGTTTATGGGTCGCCGCGTCGCCAGGGTGGTTCCGGCCGCCTGGATCGCCGTCATCGTGTCGGTCTGGGTGGTTCACTCGCTGGCCGCTCCCGACGGCTGGGGCGAGTGGTTGGTCGTGCTGGGGTTCTCTCAGGAATGGCGGGCCGAATGGCTGGCGTTGGGGCTCTCGCCCATGTGGACGCTGGGTATTGAGTGGTTGTTCTACCTCGCACTGCCGCTGGCGGCGCTGTGTGGCGCCCGGGCGTTACCCAAGGCCGCCGGACCCGAACGGCGGGCACGCCTGTTGATGTGGGCCATCGCGCCAATGCTGATCATCGGTCCGGCGTTCAGGCTGAGTGCCTCCGTTTTGGGCTACCAGTTCATGGGCGTCGGCGACAGCGTTCAGCGGTGGCCGTTTGCGTTCTTCGATTGGATCGGCATCGGCCTGATGCTGGCGGTTGTGCGGGCGGGCCTCCACCTGGGGGTGCCGATGCCGCGGCCGCTGTCCTGGTTGCTGGAGCGGCCCAGGGTGATCGCCGGGTTGATGATCGCCGGGTTGTGGCTGACCTACTCGACGCACTTGGCGTTGACCCCGGGGAGCATCGCGTTGGTGCCCTCGATTCTGTCGTCAACGATCCTTCCGTGGGTGTCGGGCCTGGGGGTGTTGGCCCTGGGGTTCACCACCCGAGACACCCCGTGGTTGCGTGTGGCCCGCACCCCCGCCCTGGCATGGATCGCCACCGTTTCATTTGGTGTCTATCTGTGGCACTGGGCGGTACTGGCCATGCTGCATCAGAAGATTGCAGACCTGAACTCCTGGCCCCTCATGATGAGGGCAGGGGTGTTGCTGGCGATCAGCTTGATGCTGGGAAGCCTGTCCTACTACGGCCTGGAGCGTCCGATTGCCGACTGGTACTCACAACGCAGGCGGCGGTTGCGGGCCCAACGGTCAGCCTGACCGGCGGCTGCGGGTGCCTCAACCGCCTGCCACGGCGATACCGACCGCAGCCGCGGTGTCCTCTCCAATGATGCCCCCGCAGTTGAAGAGCGCCCCAAGGTCGGCGCCGAGGCGTTGGCGGGAACCCGCCAGGCCGCTGACCTGCTCGGCCAGTTCCACCAACTGATACACGCCGGTCGCTCCGATCGGGTGACCGCGGCCCAACAAACCGCCCGAGGGGTTGACCGCCGGGAGGTCACCGTCCGGTTCCAGCCGCCCGGCCGTGAGCGCACCGGCTGCCTCACCTGGGGCCGTGATGCCGATTACGTCGGTGGCCCACAACAGCTCCGAGGCGTTGGCGTCATGGAGCTCGACGACGTCGGCGTCCCGGGCCTCGACGCCGAGCTGTGTCCAGAGCCGAGCGGCCACGTCGCCAACCCGGGAGTGGTAGTCGCCGGTGCCGTCGCCGCCGACCATGGTCGTTGCCGTGATCCGGGGGCCGTCACCGGTGGCGCTCAGCACCACGGCGGCGGCGCCGTCGGCGAAGCCGGAGCACATCTCGACGCGCAGCGGGTCGTTGATCAACCTGGACGTCGCCGCATGCTCGTGGGTGATCGGTTGAGTTCGGACGCCCACGGGGTTGGCGGCGCCCAGCCGGGCGGCGCGCACTGCCGCCTCAACCAGGACATCGTCACCGAGGCCGTGGCGCGTCATGTACTCGCGTGCCCAGCGGGCGTTCAGGGCCATAACCGGGGTGCCCCGGCCCGCGGCCATGGCTGTGTACATCTGCCGATCGTCCGGAGTCATCGCGCGATGAATGGCGTCTACGGTGGCGCGGGTTGATCCGACCGTCATCTGTTCGACGCCGATGACGAGGACGGTTTCGACCCCGCTCCGAACCAGCTTGTCCGCCGTGTAGAGCGCCGTGGAGCCGCCGGCACAGCTGTTGTCGATGTTGATCACGCCCGCACCGCCAAGACCGGCGTCCCGCAACCATGCCTGCCCCCGGATGTTGTCCTGGGTTTGGAGCGGGCCGCCGAGGGCGTTGGCCACCAGAATCAACTGCGGATCCGGGTTTCCGGCGGAACGCAATGCCTTGGTCGCTGCGGCGACCGTCAAGGCGGCAACGTCGCCTGGCTCTCTGCGAAGCGGGAGCGCATGCCAGCCGGTGATCACCGGGTCATCCACGATGAGGTCCTCCTGTGGTGTGATCCGAACGCCCGGTCACTGTTGAAAGAAGTTTGACGATCTGGTCGAGGTGGGCGCGAGGGTCGTCCATCGTCACCACCAGGCTGAGGTGGTTGGCGCCGGCCTGGACGAACTCGCCTGCCCGCTGCGCCAGTCGCTCATCGGCGGGCAACACCATGCGGGGTCCGATGCCGGGCAGGTTGTACAGGGACTCCAGCCACTGCCGGCCCGACTCCAGATGCTCCGGGGGGCAGCAGAAGAGGAACGGGCCCCGCATCGGCGGCACGATGTGCAACCCGCTCAAACGGTTGAATTGAGCTGCGAAGTGCGAGGGACCCAGAAACGCCGGCAGCCAGTTGGCGCCAAGGGCTGCGACGGCTCGTTGCGACCCGGGGCCGCGTCCGCCGATCCATGGGCGCGGCGCGCTTCGTCCGCCGGTGCTGAGCGCGGCGGCGACCGCCCGATGGTGTTCGACCATGGCGTCCCAGCGATGTGTCGGCGCGGTGAGTCGCTCGGCGGCGTCGTACTCCCGTTGGTGCTCGCCGACACCCAGACCCCAGCCGAGGCGGCCCTCGGCGACGTCGATCAGTGACCCCAACGATGCGGCGAGTACCACCGGAGGGCGCAGCAGCGCCTGGAGCACCCCGGGCCCGACCGCGATGCGGTCGGTGGCCTCGAGGCCGATGGTGGTGGCGGTGAGGGCGTCGATGAACGGGCGGTGCCACAGGATGTGATCGAAGCACCAGAGTCGATCGAAGCCCGCCGTCTCGGCTTCGTGTGCGACCGAGCGCACCAAACCCGGGTCTGGTGCACCGAATTGGAGAAAGGTTGGCAACGCCAGGCCAAGATCGAGTGCGGTTGATTCGGTTGATTCAGCCATCGCCGCAAACCCCCCAAAGCGACAGTACCTGGGTTTCGGCCACCGGGCAGAAGCGCTTTTGGAATGCGACCTGTGCCGCAGGGTCGCCGGCCTCGGCGGAGCGGTTGGGTTCGGCCAGGTTGGGGCGGGACGGCGACACGAGCACCCAGTCGGCCTGCGCCAACTCGTCGGGCAGGCTGGAACCCGCCACGTTGGTGAAGCCCGGGTCCATCTCGGAGTGGTAGGTGCCCACGGCGAGGTCGGCAAACAAGGTGTAGAGGGCCACCGGGTTGTCGTAGGCCCGGGTGAGGTCGCTGGGGGCGACGATCAGCCGGTCACCGGGCCCGGCCCTCGCCGCCAGTTCGTTGACGGTTCGCTGAACGGGCGACTGCACCGACGCGGCCACAGGCAACGAACGGTCACCGACGGTGACCACCCCCGCGTCGCGCGTGCTTTGCCCGGTGGCCGCCCGGCTCCACGGGCCGAGCACAGGTGCGGGGAAGAGCACCAGGATCAGCAACAGCGGCACCAGTGGTGCCAGCGCCAGAATGTCTGGCCTCGGGGACGACTTCCTGGCAACGAGCAACGTGGTGATGGTGACCGGCAGCGCGGCCAGGGGTACGGCGGTGGTCAGCGCCAGGTGGCCCAAATCGGGCCGCTGCACCAGCTGCGGCAGCAACGCAAGCGCCAAGCCTGCGACGGGCACCAGCGCCGGCACGCTGCGCCGAGCCGCCCAGGCAGCCGCCACCAGGAGCAGTGTGGCGGCCACCGACACCCAGAACCACAGCGCCACCTGGGCTGCCAGCGGCGGCGCGGGCAGCGGCCATTTCGGGGAGAGGCTCAGGGTGCGGCTGAGCCCCTGAAGGTCGGCGAACGGGGGTGGCGGCAGGCTTCGGTAGGGGCGCAACGTGAATACGGGGCCGGTCACCAGCACCCGCCAGGCCTTCGTGGGGCCGACGATCAGCGTGTAGGCCGCCAAGGGCGCCAAACCGGCGGCAAACCCGCCCAGCATCGGGGGCCACGCTCGCCTGATGGCCGCGCGGCTGCGTGCGGCCCACAGCGCCCCGCCCCCTGCCAACACCACGGCCAGGGCCAGGTCGGGACGGAACCCCAGGGCCAGACCAAACAGCAGCCCCGCACCGGCAAGACGAGCAAACTGAACCGGGGTTGAGGACGTTGCCAACGGCCCCCTTGTTTGCTCTCCGTCCAACAGGCCCGGTGGTACCTCCCGGAGCAGAAGCACGCCCCACAGCACCGCGGCCAGCCCGAACCACCAGGCGACCGCCACCAGGGTGCCGGCCGAATAGACGGTGATCGACGTGACCACTGCTGCGGCCGTGGCCACGTTGCGTCCCCACGGCCGCAGCAGTTGGCGCACTCCCAACACGATGGCGATCAGCAGCAGGGCACCCACCACTCGTTGCGCGCCGATCGAAGGACCAAACACCTTGAACCAAAGCCCCATGAACCATGGGCCGAGAGGGCCGTAGAGCGCGTGGAAGTCGACGCCCGGCGTCTGTCCCTGCAACACGAGTTCGGCGTGCAGGACGGTGAAGCCCTCCTCGTACAGAGGTCCGGGCGCACCCCGCAGACCCCATGCCGGCGCCAGCGCGGCGAACGCGGTGATCAGGTAGCCGGCCTCCCGGGGGAGGACCCACGTCGACCTGGTCGGCGCCGCCGCCGACGTTTCAGCGCCGGGGGTTTCAGGGCGGGCACTCCGGGGGTCGACCGCTTTGGGATCAGCGCCGGTCACGAAAACCTCGCAGTGGCAGGTCGTTGCGTTGCAGCCAGTTGTCGGACGGGTAGTGGGCTGTCGGATCGATGGCGTGCAGGGTGTAGGCGGCTCGACGCCGTTGGGAACGGTTGGCCAGGCTGTAGTGGGGGAGCAGCCCGTCCAGCACGATCAGCGTGCCCGACCGCACCTCGAGGGGGACAAAGCCGGCCTCGGCGCCACCCGCCGGCGGTTCGTCGCCCAGCACCTCCATCGTGGTTCCCCCTCCGGGGGCACGGCGGAAACGGCGGGCAGGCTTGCGACGGTGTCCGCCGGGCAGCGCCCACAGGCAACCGTTGTCCAGCGTGGCGTCCTCCAGCGCAAACCAGAAGCCGACGACCGACCTGGGCTCCGTCCACAGAAACGTGTGGTCGGTGTGCGACGACACCTCGCCGCCGATCCCCGGCTGCTTAAAGATGAGCATTGACTGCACCAGCGCATGACCACCGACGCCCAGGCGGCCGGCCAAGTCGGCCAGGCGTTGGTGGCGGCTGAAGTCGTCAAAGACGGGTTCGAGGTCGTGCTGGGCATGACCGAACTTGTTGATCGCCCGGTCCAGCGGCACCTGGAGGTTGCCGTTGGAATCGAAGGCCTCGGGCTCAAAGAAGAAGCTGATTCGGTCACCCGAGGCCAGGAAGTAGTCGTCAGACGTGCGGGTCTGCTCGTTGGTGGAAAAGATCGACCGGGTGACCTCATCCGGCTTGAACGCCGCCACCAGTTCGTCGGCCCTGGCGATCAGGGTGGCCGCCTCGTCTGATGGAAAGAAGTCCTCCAGTACCAGGTAGCCGTCGGCTTCAAATCGTTCCCGCGGTGCTGCGTCGGTCGGCCCGGTCGTCATGGTGCCAGTCTCGCAGGAACCGGGCCGGTGCCGCCCCGACACATTCTCAGGACGTCGGTTGGGCGCCGTCACGACTCGCTGCGCAACCGGCGAACGTCGGACGGCCCGAACCCCCAGGGCAACAACTCGTCGATGCCGTGGGGACCGTCGTCCAACAGCACTCCGATACCAGCGCACACTCGGCGCAGAGCGACAGACCGATCGAGGCACACTCGGTGTTGGAGCCCTCCAGCACCCGGCTGTCGGTGGTTTCGGCGGCGGCGGCGCCGACCGGCACGCCCGAGTACGGGGCGTGACTGCGTTCGGTCGCACGCCGTGCGGTGTCGAGCAACAGCGCCCACGGGTCCGGCGTCACGAGGCCTCGGTTGCGTCTATTGGGCTTCGCCCCGGCGGAACGGGATGCCGAGTGCCTTCGGCATGCGCAGCTTGCGCAGCGCAGTGGCCGCCACCACGAGGGTGACGATGTGGGGCGTATAGGGCAAGAACTCCTTTGGCAGCGTCTGGGTGGTGAGGTACCAGATGAGGAGACCCGCCGAGACGAGGCCGGACATGATCGCGTTCTTTCGGCGTCCCTGAATGGCGGCCACGATCGCCACCAGCGCGGTGGCGATGGCACCGGAGAGCAGGAACGCGTGCACGGCCACGCCGCTGGCGCCCCGCAACCGAACCGCGTCGCTGTAGCCGAACAGCGTGGCGGCCCCAACCGCAGACACCGGTCGCCAGTTGCCGAAGATCAGCGCAGCCAGGGCGATGTAGCCCCGTCCGCTGGTCTGGCCCTCCGAGTAGGTGGACGTGGTGACCGTCACGATGAACACCCCGGCCATGCCCGCGAGGAGCCCGGAGATCACGACGGCGATGAACTTGGTGCGGATCACCTTGACGCCCACCGACTCGGAAGCCCAAGGGCTCTCGCCCACCGAGCGCAGCCGCAGACCAAACGTGGTTCGCCACAGGATCCACCAGATGATGGGTACCAGGAAGATGGCGCCAAGGGTGAAGAGCGACAGGTCGGTGATCAGGCCCCGGGCCATGCCCGCCGCATCGGAGATGAAGAACCAGTGATGTTGCTCGATCGAGCCGAGCGCGTTCGACAGCGGCCAGATGGTGATCGTGGGAAAGTCGCCGCTGACGGGCGGGCTCTGGCGCACGCCCGCGCCCTCGCCGACGTTGGCGTAGACGGCCGCCGACAGGTAACGGCACAAGCCGGGAGCAAGCAGGTTGATGGCCACGCCCGAAATGATGTGGTCCACCTTGAAGATCACGGTTGCGGTGGCGTGCAGGCCCCCGCCGAGCGCGCCGCCCAACATGCCAAAGGCCAGGCCACCCCAGACACCCCAGTGCCAGCCGCCGTAGGCGCCAAACCAGGTACCCAGGATCATCATGCCTTCCAAGCCGATGTTGACCACGCCGGCCCGCTCCGAGAACAGTCCACCCAGAGCCGCCAGCGCGAAGGGCACGGTCAGCCGCAACGTCTCGGTGGTGAGGCCCGAGGAGGTCAGGTCGGTGGCTCCGGACAACACCCGGGTGATCGACAAGATGGCGACCCCGGTGACGGCAAAGAGGGCCCAGCGCTTCTCGGGACTGAACCAGGGTTTCGTCGGCTTGTCGGGCTCGAGCAGGTCCTCGTCCAGCGACCGGGGAGTGATTGCCGTGGTCATGAGGCCGCCATGTGTTCGGGTGCGGTGCGATCGTTGGGTTCGGACCCGGTGGTCAGCTCACGGGCGGTCGCCCGCTGCATCTGAACGTCGCCCAGACGCTCTGCCACCCCGTAGGCGATCACGGCGGTCAACAAGACGACACCCTGCATGATCGTGACGATCTCGGGCGGAACGTCGACGAGTTGCAGTCCCTGCCCGGCCCGGTCGAGAAACCCGAACAACAGCGCGCCGGCGGCCATGCCCAGCGGATTGTTGCGGCCCAGCAACGCCACCGCGATTCCGGTGTAGCCCAAACCGGTGGGGAAATCCTGGGTGTAGCGATGGAAGATGTTCTCCGACAGCAGCACCGGCAGGCCGACGGTGCCGGCGATGGCCCCCGAGATGAGCATGGCCTTCATCGTCATCGCCTTGGGGCTGACCCCTGACACCGCTGCGGCGGTGGGGTTGGCGCCCGACATGCGCAGGTCGAATCCAAACCGGGTGCGGTTGATGACCACCCACATGACGGCGCCAAGTCCGGCTGCGATCAGCGCAAACACCGACAGTTTTTCTGCGCTCGACACCTGAGCCAGGTTGCCCACCCAGCCCGAGGGACCAATCGGCTTGGTCTTGATCAGCTGCGTCTCGGAGGTGTCCCTCCACCGATTGACGAGGAACGCCACCGTACCTGCGGCGATGGCGTTCATCATGATGGTGGAGATCACCTCGGACACGTTGCGGGTCACCTTCAACACGGCGGGCACGGTGGCCCATGCCGCACCGGTCAGCATGGCCACCACGATGATGAAGGCCACGTGGAGCGGGGGAAACAGGTTCACCTGGGCTCCGGCGGCGGCGGCCACCACCACTGCCACCGCATACTGGCCCTCGACCCCGATGTTGAACAGGCCCATCTTGAACCCGACGGCCACCGCCAAGGCCGACAGGTACAGCGGGACGGCCTTGTTGGCGGCCACCAACAAGGAGCCTTCGGTGGTGCCGAAGCGGAACATCTCGGCGTAGGCGGAGAACGGATTGTGGCCCGACACGGCCAGGATCACCCCGCACAGCAGCGCCGCCAGTGCGACCGCCACGATCGGTGCCGCGATCGACGGCACCGCCCGCCGGGCTCGAAGTTGAAGCGCCGTGGAGTTCACGCCACCTGCTCCTGACGGCGTCCGGCCATGTAGGTGCCCAGGTCCTCGGGAGTGACGTGGGACGGGTCGAGGTCGGCGGTGAGCGCTCCCCTGAAGATCACCAGCAGGCGGTTGGACAGGCCGATCAGCTCATCGAGGTCGGCGGAGATCAACAGCACCCCAAGCCCATCGCCCCTGGCGATGCGCAACTGTTCCCAGATGGCCGCCTGGGCGCCGACGTCCACGCCTCGGGTCGGGTGGGCGGCGATCAGCAGGGTGGGTTCGGCGGTCATCTCGCGGCCCACGATCAGCTTTTGTTGGTTGCCGCCCGACAGCGCCAGCGCCGGGATGTCCGAACCCGGGGTGCGCACGTCGTAGGAATCGATGATGTCGACGGTGTCGGCACGGGCGGCTTTGCGTCGCAGCCACGGGCCGCGTCGATAGCGGCGCCCCTGGTGACCCAACATGACGTTGGACCACAGCGACTCGCCCAGCACCAGACCCTCCCGGTGACGGTCGGTGGGCACGTATCCCAGACCCGCATCGCGGCGCTGCCGGGTGGACATCGGCCGGAGGTCCGCCCCGTCCAACCGCATCTCGCCGGACTCGGGATGCCGGAGACCCAGCAGGGCTTCGATGAGCTCCTGCTGCCCGTTGCCCTCCACCCCGGCGATGCCCACGATCTCACCCTGATGAACGGTGAGGTCGACGTCGTCGAGCAGCCGGCGTCCGCCCTCGGCGGTCAGCGTCAGCCCGACGGTCTGGAGTGCGACCGTGTCGCTGGGAAGGTGTGGCTCAAGGGAGGGTGTGGGCAGTTCCGAGCCGACCATCAACGTGCCCAGGTCGGATTCGTCAACGTCGCCCGGCTTCACCGTGGCCACGGTGGTGCCCGCCCGCATCACGGTGATGTCGTCGGAGATCTCGAGTACCTCGTCAAGCTTGTGCGAGATGAACACGATGGTGACACCGCCGTCGCGCAGCGCCTGCAGGTTGGTGAACAGCTCGGTCACCTCCTGGGGGATCAACACCGCGGTGGGCTCGTCCAGAATGAGGATGCGTGCGCCCCGGTACAGCACCTTGAGGATCTCCAGGCGTTGGCGCTCACCAACGCTGAGCTCCTCCACCAGGCGATCGGGATCGAGGGGAAGTCCGTGGCGTTTGCCCAACCGACGGATCATGTCATTCGCCCGACCCAGGTTCAGGACGCCGCGGTCGGCCTGCTCGGCGCCCAGAACGATGTTCTCCGCGACGGTCAACTGGTCGGCCAACATGAAGTGCTGGTGCACCATGCCGATTCCGGCATCGATCGCTGCCGCGGGTGAGCGAAAGGCCTTGACGGTTCCACTGACCTCAATGGTGCCCTCGTCGGGCTGGTGCATGCCGTAGAGGGTCTTCATCAGGGTGGACTTCCCCGCGCCGTTCTCGCCGATCAGCGCATGGATCGAGCCCGCCGCCACGGTGAGGTTGACGTCGCGGTTGGCAACGACACCGGGGAATCGCTTGGTGATACCGGTGAGCCTGATTGCCGGTGGTGGTTGCTCACCGGACGCGACGGGGGGACGTCCCGGAGCTTGCTCCGAGACATCCCCGCCGCCGTCGTTGTCCACAACCGTTCCCCGGTCCCTGAGTGACTCAGCCCTCGGGGGTGGTGGGCACCTCGATCTCGCCCGAAATGATCTGCTCCTTGAGCTTGTCCAAGTCGGCCGAGATGTCGTCGACGTACCCGCCCGACGTGGAGTAGTCCACGCCGCCGGCCTCGAGGTCGAAGGAGGTGACCCCGCCCTCGGTCTTGCCGGCATCGAAGTCGGTGATCGCACCTGCGACGGCGACGTCAACCTTCTTGAGCATCGATGTGAGGATCACGGCCTGCTGGTCCTTGGGCACCAGGTTGTACTGGTCGGAGTCCACGCCGATGGCCCACTTGGTGGTGTCCTTGCCGCCGTTGGCCTCGACCGCGGCCTCGAAGAGTCCGCTGCCGGAGGCGCCCGACGCGTGGAACACCACGTCGGCTCCGTCGTCGTACATCTTCTTGGCGATCGTCTTGGCCTTGGCCGGGTCGTTGAAGCCGTCAAAGTCCGGCGGCTGGGTGATGTACTGCGATTGGATCTTGATGTCCGGGTTGACCTTCTTGGCCCCGGCCTCGTACCCGGCCTGAAACTTCTTGATCAGATCGGTCTCGACGCCGCCGATGAAGCCGATCTGGCCGCTCTCGGACTTCATGGCCGCCGCGGCGCCCACCAGGTAGCTGCCCTGCTCCTCGGCGAAGACCAACTGCTTGATGTTTTTGGTCTTGGCCTCGTCCTCGGGCGGATAGGCGTTGTCGACGATGGCGAACGTGGTGTCCGGGTGGGCCTGGGCGGTCTCCAGAACCGAGTCGGCGAACAGGAAACCGACGCCGATCACGGGGTTGTAACCGCCTGCCGCCAGGCTCTCGAGCAGCTCGGCGCGGTTCTGACCGCCCTCGTCCGGCTCGAGTTCCTTGGTGGTGTAGCCGAGCCTGTCGGCAGCCTCGTTGAGCCCCTTGGACGCCGCGTCGTTGAACGACTTGTCGCCCTTGCCTCCAATATCGAAGACCAGGCCGATCTTGCCCTTGTCCTTGGCGCCGTCCGTGGCGTTGGCATCGTCCTGACTGTCGCCGCACGATGCCAGCATCAGTGCGGGCACGCTCAGCATTGCGGCCGCTGCCAGCACTCTCCGTCGTGATGTCACAGAAGATCTCCTTGGATCCGGTTGTCCCTCGTCGCCCCACCGCGTTGGTGGGTTGCACCGTCGGCTCCGGCCCGCCGGGAACGGCCCGGTAACATC
>ERZ724520.40-NODE-40-length-65947-cov-5.762293_pt1 | contig 65947 bp, 56 predicted proteins | sample MGYA00376053_ERZ724520 | MGnify/ENA primary metagenome ERZ724520 (study PRJEB28724, sample SAMN07190886) | activated sludge metagenome | isolation source: activated sludge of sewage treatment plant in Hong Hong | place: USA: Christiansburg, Virginia | collected...
TCTTTGTATTGTTCTGCTTTTGCTTTTAAATCTGCTACATCAACATTTCCTTTTTCGTCGCATTTAGTAACAACAATGGTCATACCTGCCATTGCCGCACTTGCAGGATTTGTTCCATGAGCAGATGAAGGAATTAAGGCTACTGTTCTATTTGCTCCACCATTTGCAATGTGATACTGACGAATAACCATTAAACCAGCATATTCTCCTTGAGCTCCAGAATTTGGTTGGAAACTCATTTTAGAAAAACCAGTAATATTACTTAAATCTTTATCTAAACCATTTATTAACTCTAAAAATCCTAGCGCTTGGTTTGAAGGTACAAATGGATGAATGTTTGCAAACTCTGGCCAAGTTAATGGTATTAATTCAGAGGCTGCATTTAACTTCATGGTACAAGAACCCAAAGAAATCATAGAATGAACTAATGATAAATCCTTATTTTCTAAAGTTTTAATATAACGCATCATATTACTTTCGCTATGATGTGTATTAAACACAGGGTGTGTTAAAAATTCTGACGTACGATTTAATTTTGAACTTGCTATTATACCTGATTTCCATGATTCTTCAGAAATGGCAGCAACTCCAAACACAGATAAAATATCATTTAAATCTTCAAGTTCTATTGTTTGGTCTAATGATATAGCAATGTGCTTATCATCCACTTTTCTAAAATTAATTTCTTTTGCTTCAGCAGCAGCAATAATTTTTGCAGCATCGCATTCAACTACTATAGTGTCAAAATATAATTTAGTTATAACATTCACGCCAGCTTTACTTAAAGCATTTGCAATGGCATTTGTTCCACTATGCACACCTTGTGCAATGGCTTTAATTCCATTTTGCCCATGATATACAGCATACATACTTGCCATAATAGCTAATAAGGCTTGAGCTGTACAAATGTTTGATGTTGCTTTATCACGTTTAATATGTTGCTCACGAGTTTGAAGCGCCATACGTAATGCTGGGTTTCCTTCTGCATCTATACTTACTCCAATTAAACGACCTGGTATTAATCGTTTGTAATCTTCTTTACAGCAGAAAAATGCGGCATGAGGTCCACCATATCCTAATGGAACACCAAAACGTTGAGAATTTCCGTAAACTACATCAGCACCCCATTCGCCTGGAGGTGTTAATAAGGCTAGAGCTAATAAATCTGAACCAACAGCAACTTGTATACTTAATTCTTTACAAGACTCAATATATGCCTTATAATCATTAGCTTCACCATTAATGTCTGGATACTGAATTATTGAACCAAAAAACGAATTATCTAATTTTGTTGTATTTACATTTCCTATAACTACTTCAATTCCAACTGGGTTAGAGCGTGTTTTAATTACATCAATCACTTGCGGGAAACAAGTTTCACTTACAAATAATTTGTTTGCGTTATCTTTTTGTTGTTCGCGTGTACGATTGTTATGAAACATAAAAACAGCTTCTGCAGCTGCAGTAGCCTCATCTAACAAACTAGCATTTGCTAAAGGCATAGCTGTTAAATCCATAACCATAGTTTGGAAATTTAAAATTGCCTCTAAACGACCTTGAGCAATTTCTGCTTGATAAGGTGTGTAAGCAGTATACCAACCTGGATTTTCTAAAATATTACGCTGAATAACAGGTGGTAAAATAGTATTATAGTAACCTAAACCTATATAACTACGAAATACTTTATTTTTCTTACCCAAAGCACGCAAATGTTTGTGGTATTGAAACTCACTCATTGCAGCACCTACTTTTAAAGGTTCTTTTAATCTAATTGCCTTTGGCACTGTTTGATTAATTAATTCTTCAACACTAGAAACACCAATTTTTTTAAGCATTTCTTTTACTTCGTTTTCACGAGGACCATTGTGGCGGGTAACAAATGTATCTGTTGTCATTTTTTAGGATTTAAGTGCACAAATTTAAGAAAATGAGTGTGATAATATTTTTTTATTTTAAACAGCTGTTTATAACGTTTTGTTTAGTCCTTAAAATAAAAAATCACACATTCCAAAAGAATGTGTGATTCAAAATCTATATTTAGAATAAAATTAAGCGTTTTCGGGTTTTCCTTTTGCTTGAGATACTACAATAGCTCTTTCATAATGTTCAGAACCGTTTAAAGCATCTATAGCTTTTTGAGCATCCTCATCATTTGCCATTTCAACAAATCCAAAACCCTTACTTCTACGGGTTTCTTTATCTTTAATTATACGTGCAGAAGTCACTTCTCCAAACTGAGAAAAAAGTTCAGTAAGAGCATCCTCTCTCACCTTAAAGCTAATGTTGCTAACAAAAATATTCATAACAAAAATGATTTAAAAAGTTAATTATAGTAAAATTAATTAAAAAAAATTAATATCCAAACTTTTTAACCGTTTTTTTGCCTCCAAAATGTTATACACCATAAAAATTCTACAGTTAATGTGCAAAATTAGCACTTTAATCTAAAACACTTTTGCTTCTACACTAATTTCTACATTAGCGTCTTTAGGCAATCTATCTGCTTGAATGGTAGCTCTAGCAGGGAAATCGGTTTTAAAATAACTGCTATAAACTTCATTTACATGAACAAAATTATTCATGTCAGATAAAAATATAGTAGTTTTTACAATATTATCGTAAGTTAATCCAGCCGCTTTAAGCACTTCGCCCAAATAATCCATTACAATTTTTGTTTCCTCCTTAATTGGGGCTTTTATCAACTGCTTTGAACCCAAATCCATAGCAATTGTACCAGATACATAAACGCAATCTCCTACTTGCACCGCTTGGTTATATGGCCCTATTGGAGCAGGGGCATTAGGTGTATTAATGATTTTTTTCATGTTTATATTAATTAGTTAGTGTGGCAAAATTAACAAAAAAACGCTCAATTTAACGATAGGAGAATTCAACAAAGCGTTTTTCGTAACAATCTTAAAAAAATAAGTCTTAAAGCATAAAAAAATATAGCTTTACCAAAATGCAACAGAAACCTTTAATTTTAGTTACAAACGACGATGGCGTAAATGCTGGCGGAATATTACATTTATCAAACATAGCTTCAAAATTTGGCGATGTTTATGTAATAGCCCCAGATAAACCCCAATCGGGAATGGGACATGCCATTACCATAAATGCTACCATACGTTTACACAAAACTCATTACCATAAAAACGCCGTTATGGAATACAGCTGCTCTGGCACTCCTGTAGATTGTGTAAAAATGGCTGTAAATAAACTATTACCTCGTAAACCCGATTTAGTGGTTTCTGGTATTAACCACGGGAGTAATAGTTCAATAAATGTCATTTATTCGGGAACTATGAGTGCTGCCATTGAAGGTTCATTAGAAGGTAGATCGGCAATAGGATTTAGTTTATGCGATTTTGACCATGAAGCAGATTTTAGTGGGACTACTGAATATATTGAAAAAATTATTTCATCCGTTTTAAAAGAAAAATTACCAAACGGAGTTTGCCTTAATGTAAATTTTCCAAAACTAAAAGCTAATGAAATAAAAGGCTTAAAAGTGTGTCGCCAAGCAAAAGCAAACTGGGTTGAAGAGTTTGACGAACGCCATGACCCACATGGAAGACCATATTATTGGTTGACTGGGAAATTTGTAAATTTTGAACCTGAAGCCCAAGATACTGACGAATGGCTATTAAGTAATGGTTATGTAACCGTTGTTCCAACTATGCATGATTTAACGGCACATAACTACATTAATCATTTAAAAAACGTATTATAATATGTTAGATAAAATTGATAAAATATGGATTGGATTATTAACTGGGTTATTTATTCCATTCCTCTGTTTTTTTTGTTACTGGCTTTTTCTGCACAATCAATTAAACTTTCCAGCCGGATTAATACGCTATTTAAGAGGTGGGAATATGTTACAAGAAATTTCGATGTTATGTGTTTTGGTAAACTTAGTGGTTTTTTATTTGCTATTAAACAAAAAAGCATACGATATCAGTAAAGGTATAATGTATGCAACTTTTGCTTATGTTGGATTAATTTTATACATATCATTATTGTAACATGAAGTATTACGTCATTGCAGGAGAACCATCAGGAGATTTACATGCTTCAAACTTAATGAAAGAGTTATTAGTTATAGATAACACTATTCAATTCCAATTTTGGGGTGGAGATTTAATGGAACAAGTAGCACATGTAAAACCTCGTAAGCACATTAAAGATTTAGCTTTTATGGGGTTTGTAGAAGTTGCAAAAAACATAAGAACCATTTTTAAAAATATTGCATTCTGCAAACAAGATATTTTAGAGTATAAACCAGATGTTTTATTACTTGTAGATTATCCTGGATTTAATTTAAGAATTGCCGATTGGGCAAAACAACAGGGAATACGAGTAATTTATTACATATCTCCAACCATTTGGGCTTGGAAAGAAAACAGAGTAGAAATTGTAAAACGCAGTGTAGAAAAAATGTTTGTTATTCTACCATTTGAAGTAGCAGTATACAAAAAACATAATTATAACGCAGATTATGCAGGCCATCCCCTACTCGATGCCATTGAACAAGAAAAACATAAATTACCTACTAAAGAAGAATTTATAAAGCAAAACAATTTAGCTACTAAACCAATTATTGCCGTATTACCAGGAAGTAGAAAGCAAGAAATTGAGCGCATGTTTACAATAATGCTTGATGTGGTAAATGATTTTAAAGATTATCAATTTGTAATTGCAGGCACAAACAATTTACCTAAAGAGGCTTATAAAATTGCTGAAGATATGGGTTTAAAAGTTGTGTTTAACCAAACCTATGCATTGATGAATGCCGCCCATGCTGGAATCATTAAATCGGGTACATCAACTTTAGAAAGTGCCTTATTTAGATTGCCACAAGTGGTATGCTATAAAGGCGGAACTGTATCCTATTCAATTGCAAGAATGGTTGTAGGCAATAGAGTTAAATACATTTCTTTACCGAACTTAATTTTAGATAAACCAGTTGTAAAAGAACTCATTCAATCAGACTTAACAGCTTCTAATTTAAAGGATGAATTAAAATTAATACTCAATGGTCCAGTAAGAGAGCAAATGCTCGAAGAATATGATGGTTTAATAAAACTACTTGGAAACAGTGGTGCTTCAAAAAAAGTTGCCGAACTTATGTACGCTCACTTAAATGCTAAAAAATAGTTTTATAGTCATATTAATACTTGTGTGTTTTTCTAATTGGAAAAAAACAGAAAAAGCCTCAAGCCTTAAATACATTTCTAATAACGAAATTTTATACATTAAAATATTTTCCCAATTAAAAGTACAATCATTTACTTTTAGTTCAGAAACCGGTAGTTACCTCATATTTGCAAATGGCGTTGAAATATTAAACACAACAAAATTTCCACTCATTAAATTTTCTTATTCAAACGATTCTATTGAAGTTAAAACGTTTGAAAATGTTATTGGTAAATACAAAAAAATAAAAATTGCTAGTCCTGATGATGTAAAGTCTTTTAGGTTGAAATTAATTTCTCCCGACAGAAAACCACGCTTTTACCAAAATAATTTAATCCTTGAAACCGAAGCAGGCTCTTTAAAATGCATTAATGAAATTGAACTCGATAATTATATTGGAGGAGTTGTTCAAGCTGAATCTGGCAGAAGATCATTTCAAGAATTTTATAAAGTACAAGCAATTTTAGCACGTACCTTTGCACTATCGCATTTACAAAAACACGTTGCAGAAGGGTTTAGCTTATGCGACCATACGCACTGCCAAGCATATTTTGGAAAAACTACCGAATTAGATATTATGAAAGCAGTATCTGAAACAAAAGATAAAGTTGTTGTAGATGATAATTTAAATTTAATTGAAGCGGCATTTCATAGTAACAGTGGCGGACAAACAGCCAATTCGGAAGATGTTTGGGGCAGTAAACTATCTTATTTAAGAAGTGTAAACGATACATTTAGCACTAAAATGCCTAATGCAAGATGGGAAAGAAAAATGTCGAAAGACGATTGGTTATCTTATTTAAAACTTAAACACAACTATCCAATACAAGATAGCAACGCACGATGGACTGCTATTACATTTAAACAAGAAGCCAGAAAATCATATTTAGAATCAAATAATATTAAAGTTCCACTTAAAAATGTGAGAACCGATTTGCAATTAAAATCAACCTTCTTTAGTATTTATCCTGTGGGTGATTCTTTGATATTTAAAGGGAAAGGATTTGGCCATGGAGTTGGTATGTGCCAAGAAGGCGCTATGAGAATGGCTAAACTAGGGTATAAATATCCAGATGTAATAAATTTTTACTACCAAAAAACACTCTTAATTGATTTACATAAACTCAATTTTTTTAAGGACGAATAATTGAATGAGTTTATTAAAGATTAGAAACTTCATTAAAAAGGCATTTTAACAACTTTTTAATAGAGTAATAAAACCATCCCACTAAAATTTTGTATTTTTGAATAATGAAACACTTATTAAGTATTTACATATTATTTTTTTGCTCAAGTTTTTTCGCTCAAGAAAACCCAAATTCTAATGCTATTCAAACCTCATTAAAAATTAGAGCGCTACAAGAAAAAAAATCTGAATTTCACAGACGTAGTAATGGAGAAACGGATGGCTACAGAATTAAAATTCATTTTAGTGCTGATAAATCTAAAGCCAGAGAAGTACAAGCGAGATTTACTTCGAAATATGCAGGTATTAAAACATATGAAGAATACCAACAACCAAACTTTGTAATTAATATTGGAGATTTTAAAACTAAACTTGAAGCTTTTGAAACTTTAAAAAAAATACAAGCAGATTTTCCTTATGCCTTTATTGTAAAAAGTAAAGTACGTCCTATGCAATTACCTTAAACCCAAATTATTTAAGGGGAGTCATATCAATTTCAATTAATCTTTCTTCTTGTCTATGAGGCGGTAGTCCTTGCTTTAAAAACATAAGTTGACCAATAGGTCCTGCAATAAATGTTTCAATACCTTTACCTAAAGTAAATTCAGAGCTTCTTCTAATTATACAAATATTGCGCAAAAGCGGGTAATCAAAAGTTGCAATATTTGATTGGTCGGGCATGTAAGCAGTTTGATTGTCACTTTTTGAAACTGCCAAAATTTTAACCGTTTTTAAAAATTCTTTTGTGTTTAAATCATCCTTATCGCTAAACCATGCATAATCACAAACTCCAATAGACAAAGTGGTTTCAGAAATTGCTTTTACCAATTGGGGCGTAGTTTCTGATGCCGAGCAATTTTTTCCAAAAGATACATTTAATCCTAATAAAGAGTCCTTTAACTGACGAGCACTGCCCGAATTTTGATTATCAAAAATCACTTTAATATGCTTATTTTTTACATATAAACTATCGTTACCTGATAATAATGCTTTTAGCTTTTCTAAACTAATTAATGAATCGGGGAAATTTTTATTTACAATAATAGCTATAGCATCTTGAGCTACAACTGAAGTATTTACTGAAATATTCTTTTGCTTGAACTTATCTAATTCTTCTTTACTTAGTGTTCTAGATATTGCAATTACTTTTGCACTATCATTAAACAAAGCCTCAACAGCCAATTTTTCGTTGGTGCATTTTAAAGTAATATCAGCATACGTGTATGTTGTTTTAAAAGTATTTATTTGATTATTAATATGTAATGTAATGCCTTCATCATAGAACAAACTAATTTTACCCGTAGTAGGGGAATCTTTTTTTGTGATATCATCATTAAATCCGCATGATACCATAACAAATGCTAAAGCAAAAAATAAAAGTGTTGTTTTCATTAATAATATTATTTTAAAACCTGTTGAACAATATTTTCAAATCTTAGTTTAAACTTCTCATATTCTGCGCCAGTTGCTGGGCCAGAAAATCCAGTATAAATTACTTTTACATGATGATTCTTATCTAAGATTAAAGTTGTTGGAAATGCGCTTATTTTATTCAAAAATGGCAAACTAAGCGATGCATTTTCTTTACCCGAAGTACCAGGAACTAAAATTTCATACGTTAAATTAAATCTCTTTTTTAAACGTAATAAGTTGGAACTTGCTTTTGAAATATCAGTAGTTCTTTCAAATGAAATAGCAATCAATTCAAGCCCCTTTTTATTATACGTTTTATATAATTCTGATAAATAAGCAGTTTCATCAAGACAATTTGGACACCAGCTTCCCATAATTTGAATAATTACAGGTTTGTTTTTATACTTGGCATCTGAAAGAGAAACTTTTTTCTTACTAAGATTTAAAAATGAAAACTCAATAATTGAATTTGGATTAACCAAGCTTGTAAGTTGCTCTGGGTCGGTTAAATTAAAACCTTCATTTCTCTTTCCTATCCAGGTTTCATGCCAATGATTTCCAGAATAAAAACTACCATTACTAATTTCAGATCCATTATTTTCAGCAATAAATAAAAATGCATGAGAACCATCAAAACAACTTAAATACATTTTCCTATCATGTATAACACCTTCTAAATATCTATAATCTCCAGTTTCGGTTAAAAACGTGCCCTTTACATACGAACTATTATTTATTTGTGTAAACACGCCAATTGCCTTAGTGCTATCCTTTACATTTGGGCTAAACGTAACTTCCCACTTTCCATTATAAAACAAATTTGGTTTATCAGGAACTAAATTAAATCTATTATAATTGCCGAAATAACCAGTAAATTTAATTTGAGGATGATCCTTTCTTGAGTGATTTATCCAAACACCTTGCAATAAAGTATCACCAATTATTTTGGTTCTAAATTCCGAATCAAAAACTGGCATTTTAAAATTAAGTGAATCCTTCTTTATTGCTACTTCGTCCACTACTATTACTTCATCAGCATTTTTTATTTTTATAATCTTTTTTGATTTGCCATTTTCAATCTCAAAAGTAAATGGCAATTCAAGGTGTTGAGCTTCATCAATTAACAATACCCCTCGCCACGTGCCACTTTTTACTTGGGCATGAATTTGCAAACTTATCAGAAAAAATAAAATTGCTACTTTCTTCATCGTAATTGAATTTCATCAATAAATATAAATGCATCACCGCCTCTTCCTTGATGCCAATTTGGAAGTTTTCCGAAATTAATAGCTTTTACCTTCACATACCGTGCTTTGGTTTTTATTGGGGCAGTATTTCCAAAGAAACGTACAGCTACATTTTGATCTTCAGGCAATATGCTATTTTTAATTTTAGAAAACTCTTTATAAGTAATGCCATCTTCCGACACAAAAACTTCTACTTGTGTTGGAAATAGTATCCATGATCTTGAATCCTGCAAATAACTTGAAGATACAAATTCAAATTCTTTTAATTCCATTAAATCTATTATGCACTCGAAATCCTGACTTTGATATCCTTGCCACTCTCCACTTCGCCATTTTTCATTTCCAAAAACTCCATCAATTAAGCCATTTTTTCCACCAGCAGTATATTGTTTATTAAAACTGCAATTCAAAGTAACACTCCAATTGTTTGGCTTTTTATGCACAAATGCATTTGCATATGAACTTGATTTAGCACCTTCAATTACTTTTGCTTTTAGTGTTGTACTTTTGTTAATAGTAATTGGGTTTGTATATTTCTTGTAAACAGAAGAATTTGAGGCATCATTAATTAAATAAACAATTTTAGATTTATTTGAAAAGCCATACATAGATATTGTGGCAATGCTATCAAAACTAAAGTTTGGAGATTCAATAATTGGAGCAGGAATAATTAAATTATTTGTAATGGAAGTAAACGGCCTATTTGCTTTTTGTTTTCCGAAACTAGTAAGCGAATCTACTTTTGTAGACATTACAAAATCCAATTTACAACCATTTGAAATTAATTGATGACTAATACTGTTTTTTAAACTTTTCTTTTTATTAAGCATTACATACTTAATACTTTGTAATGATTGATTAGAATTTACTTTTTTAATAACTACTTTTTTTCCATTTTCTAAATTCACTATAACTTGGTCAAACAAAGGTGCAGTAAATGTATATTCTGGTTTACCAGGACATACCTGATAAATTCCCATTGCACTCATTACATACCAAGCACTCATTTGTCCGCAATCTTCATTGCCTATTAAGCCATCAGGTGAATTTTTATAAAATTCATTTAAAATTTTATACGTCTTTTGTTGAGTTTTAAAACTCTTACCTACGTAATTGTATAGATATGCCATATGGTGACTTGGCTCATTTCCATGCGCATATTGTCCAATTAATCCAGTAACATCAGCTTGTTCTCTACCACTTGTTTTTTCTTTGGTATTAAACAATACATCCAACTGCTTTTCAAATTTTTTATCACCACCCATACTTGTAATTAACCAATTTAAATCTTGGGGAACAAAAAACGAATATTGCCAACTATTACCTTCTGTATAATGATTATTAATTTCGGTAGGATTAAATGGAGATAACCAATTTCCATTTTTACGGGGACGCATAAAACCTGTAGATTTATCAAATACGTTTTTAAAGCCTTGTGCCCTTTGCGAATACAAAACAAAATCTTTTTGTTTATTTAATTTCTTTGCCATTTGGGCAATGCACCAATTATCATACGAATACTCTAACGTTTTTGAAACACTTTCAGATTCATCATCAATTTGTAAATAATTATTTTCGTTAAAAGTTGGGATTCCTAAATTTGAATAATTTGATGCAGATTTCATTGCGCTATATATACCAAGCGTATCAATACCTCTAATTTTTTTCAAATAAGCATCTGTAATTACAGACACACTATGAAACCCAATCATGCAATTAGTTTCATTTGATGACAATTCCCACATTGGTAATCGTTTTGATAAACGGTATTGATCCATAAATGAATTGACAAAATCTGCTGTTCTTTTTTGTTCTATAATTGTAAATAAAGGATGCAAGGCTCTAAAAGTATCCCATAATGAAAAAATAGTGTATGGAACAAATCCTTTTGCTTGATGTACTTTATTATCTCTCCCTCTATAATTACCATCCACATCGCCAGCTAATGATGGGTGAATCATTGTATGATATAATGCAGTATAAAACACGGTTGATTTAGAGGTATCAATGGTTTTAATCTCTATTTTGGAGAGTTGCTTTTTCCAAGCATTTTCTGCATTAGATTTATAGGTTTCAAAATTCCAATGTGGTGCTTCTGCTTCCAAGTTTTTAATGGCGCCTTCTACACTAGTTTGTGAAATTCCAACCTTTACCATTACTACCGAATCTTTTTCCAAATTAAATTGAAAATATCCCGACTCACTAATCTCATTAATTTTAGTTTGTGGCAATGTTGCGGCTTCTGTAACAACCTTAACGGCATGTTTATAAAAAGGCTTATTAAACTTAATTACGAAATACACATGTTGCTCTTCGGCCCAAGCCTTACTTATACGTTTACCAACTATTGTTAAACTATCTACAACTTTTATTTCTCCATTTAAAAGTTCATCTCTATGCATTAAATCTAAAACTAAGTTCCCTTTATTAACTTTAGTATAGGTATAACGGTGCACCCCTACTCGCTCTGTTGTAGTTAATTCAACATTAATGTGTCCATTATTTAATAGAACATTATAATAACCAGCATGAGCAAATTCATTTTTATGTGAAAACTCAGATGCGTAATCTTTATTATTTAAACTAGGATCTCCTATAGTTGGCATTAATAATATATCACCATAATCACTTACTCCTGTTCCACTTAAATGCGTGTGTGAAAAACCATAAATAATTGAATCTGAATAATGATAGCCACTACAACCTTCCCAGCTTCCGTCAATTCTGGTATCTGGACTTAATTGTACCATCCCAAATGGCATAGTTGCTCCTGGGAATGTATGTCCTGTGCCACCTGTACCAATAAAAGGATTTACTAATTCAGCATAGTTTACAGTTTGCGAATACCCAATTAAAGATGTACAAAAAGTTAGAATTATAAATTTACTAATTTTAAACATTGTATTATTCTTCCTCTTCACTATATAATTCAAGCAATTCACTTGGATAATCATCTTTCAAAATGTAAACACCTTCCATTGGGTTTACAATTTCCTTAATACTTTTTAAATAGATGTTAAACTTTAAACCTTGTTTAGTTTCTAACTTATCTGTTTTGCTAATAGCTTTTTTTGAAAATGGAATCAATACTTTTGAAGCATTAGCTAATTCAAACTCAAAAATGGTCATGTCATTTATTTCAAAACAAAACTCATCATCGCTAGGGTATAAGCCTCTTAATAAGTAAGTGCCATTATTTGTAACCTTATAGCTTTTTACATCACCTTGTACTTCAAATTCATCTTCCCACAAGTACTTTATGTTATCTTCCGTTTCTTCTCCCTCATTGTCTTTATCAGCATAAGCTTGATCAAATTTTGAGTTTACTAGTTTTACATTAATTGTTACTTTCATTTTTATAATATGTTTGAATGTTAATGAGCTTGGGCATTTTTAGTATCAAAATCTATTCCTTGATTTTTTAAAATTTGTTTTGATTTATAACCATAAAATCCTAGGTAAGCGAAACAAAATACGCCCACGAAATAACTTAAATTAATTCCTATAATTTCTGGACCAGCCAACCATCCCTGAAATAAGCTAATGAAACCACCACCCATAATCATCATAATTAAATAACTAGACCCTTGATTGGTTTTCTTACCTAAACCTGCAATAGCCAAAGTAAAAATACATGGCCATAATGTTGAACAAAATAATCCTACACTAATAAACGCATAAACACTCACTAAACCCTGAGTTAACATGCCTATTAACAATACAATTATACCACAAGTTGAATAAATTAGTAATTGACGAGCTGGGTTTCCTTTACTCAAAAAATCTGCCCCAATCATAATTAGTATTACAAATGAATAAGGATAAAATGGTTTTAAATTATGCCCTGCTATAAAATTTGCCAATAAGAACACACCAAATGCAGCGTATGGTATTACAAACCTCATAAGCATTTTCATGTTTTTACTCATTTCAAAAGCATCAACAGAACTTGCCCATCTGCCTATCATTAAACTAGCCCAAAACAATGAAATATAAGGTGCCGCATCTTCGGTTTTTATGCCAATATGTTGTTTCATGTAATCAGGTAAATTAGAGGCTGTTGCAACTTCTACACCAACATAAACAAAAATTGCAATCATGCCCATCCACAATTGAGGGTATGAAAAAACACTTTTTGTGTTGGTAACTTCAGTTTCAGCTGACGCTTGTTCTACCTCAATTTTATTAGGTAATGAAGAGTATTTGAAAACAACTGCTACAATTAAAAATGCCAAACCCAAAATTAAATAAGGAAATTTTACTGCAGATAAATCACTTAAAGCACCATGATTACTTACAGAACCAAAAATTGCAAAACCTACTACTAATGGACCAATTGTAGTTCCAATATTATTAACTCCACCTGCTAAACTCAAGCGTTGCGATCCTTTAGAGGAATCACCCATAACAATTGCCAAAGGATTTGCAGCTGTTTGTTGTAAAGAAAAACCAAGCGCAACAATAAATAAGCCAGTAATCATTAATGAAAATGAAACTAATTGTGCTGCGGGATAAAACAATAATGTTCCACATGCAGATATTACAAGCCCCAATGCAATTCCATTTTTATAACCTATCTTATTTAGAATATCACTACCATAAAGCTTTGAAATTAAAACATACAAGATAGACCCAATAGTGTATGCTACATAAAAAGCAAAGGAAATCATTTGACTTTGCCATTGTTGTAAATGCAATTTTTCTTTAAACACTGGAATAAGTATGTCATTACTTGCAGCAACAAAACCCCAAAAGAAAAATACTGATATTAGTGTTATAAAAGCCGAACGATTAGTCTGCATAAATATATTTTGATAAATATCTAAAGTAAAGGTTTTATGTTGTTTAGCCGTGTTAAAAAGGTGGCATTTATTAACAACCTATTTTTTACTACTTATTACTAATTCGCATACTAAAAAAATAAAAAACAGTAACTTTAATGCATGCAATTACTTACTCCCAAAAATTTTAACGACTACGAATTATTAGATTGTGGCGATTTTGAAAAACTAGAACGTTTTGGAAAATACATTACCATAAGACCCGAACCACAAGCCGTTTGGAAAAAAGTATACTCATACTCTGAATGGGAAAAACAAGCCCATGTAAAATTTATTCCTAAAAGCAGTAGCAGTGGCGATTGGAAAATGTTAAAAAAAATGCCTGAACAATGGACTATAAGTTACAATCTTGGTGATAAAAAAAATGCCAAAGAAATTGTATTTAGACTAGGCTTAACCTCATTTAAACACGTAGGTATTTTTCCTGAACAAGCATGTAACTGGGACGTGATATTTAATTTTTTACAAGATATAGAAAAGCCAAAATTTTTAAACTTATTTGCATATACAGGCGGCGCTTCCTTAGCTGCAAAAGCCGCAGGTGCAGATGTTACGCATGTGGATAGCATTAAGCAAGTTGTAAACTGGGCAAATGAAAACATGCAAAAATCAAACTTAGATAATATTCGTTGGTTAATAGATGATGCATTAAAATTTGCAAAAAAAGAACAAAGAAGAGGCAATTTTTACCAAGGCATTATACTTGACCCACCAGCATTTGGACATGGACCTAACGGTGAAAAATGGAAACTTGAAGATAATATTTTAGAAATGATGGATTGCGTATTGCAAATATTAGATCCAAAACAACATTTACTTATTTTAAATGCTTATTCATTAGGGTTTTCGGCATTAGTGCCGCAAAATTTATTAAACCCATTTGCCACAAAACACAAATCTGAATTAAATATTGGTGAATTATATTTACATGCAAAAAGTGGTGTTGATTTACCTTTAGGTGTTTGGGGCCGATTAGAAAAAAAATAAATACATTTCCGTCTTTTGCTACAAAAATTCTCCCAATTTCAGGAGTTTTAAATCTTTTTATACCTACTATTTACCGCTCATATAATTTGAGTTTTACAACTATTGCTTTTAACATTTTAATAGCATAGATTAGTAATTCATAAATTCGCTTTACTATAAAAGCAATTCTTAAAATAATTAATGATGAAAAAAATACTTTACCTATTTATAATCTTAGTATCAATCAAAACAATTAATGCACAACATGCTTGCGCAGATCATAAAGCAGCACATTTTAACAGAGCCTTAAATAAAAGAATGGCAATGCCAACTAGCTATACTCCTCCAGAAACTAAATATGACTTAAAATTTTACCATTTAAATTTAAATGTTGAAAGAAATACAGCATATATAAGTGGTAATGTTGTAAGTAAAGCAAAAGTTATGGTTGCTAGCCTTGATAGTTTCGCGTTTTTATTACATCAAAACCATATCATTGATTCAGTATACGTAAATGGTGCTCGTCGCAATTTTGTTAGACAAGATAGTTTAGTAAAAGCAACTGCTGGCACTCCAATACCATTAAACACAACATTTGATGCAATAGTATATTACAGAGGAACTTGCCCATCTGGTGGTGGTGCAGCAATTGGTGATGGATATAATGTAGGAACTTCTCCATCATGGGGAAATCAAGCATCATGGAGCTTGAGCGAAAGTTTAGTTGCTTATCAATGGTTTCCTTGCAAACAAGATTTAACAGATAAAATAGATTCATCATGGGTATTTGCTACAACTGATAGTGCAAACATGGTTGGATCTAATGGTTTATTAAAAAATATTGTGAGCTTAGGTACAAAAAAACGTTATGAATGGAAATCTCGTTACCCAATTGATTACTATTTAATTTCAGTTTCAACTGCTAAATACAGGGCTTATAACTTATATGCTAAACCACAATATTTAGCTCCAGATTCAATCTTCATTCAAAATTTTATTTATGATAATGCAATAGGAAACCCGAGTTGGAATACACAAAAAACGGCATTGAATAAAATAAAGCAAACTATTGAATTACAATCAAAACTATTTGGAATGTACCCATTTTACAAAGAAAAATACGGGCATTGTATGGCACCTTTAGGTGGTGGAATGGAACATCAAACAATGACCACACTAGGATTTTTTGATTTTGAACTTGATGCACACGAATTAGGACATCAATGGTGGGGTGATAATGTAACTTGCAAAGCTTGGAAAGATATTTTTATAAATGAAGGTTGGGCAAGCTATTCCGAATATCTATGTCACCAATATCTACCTGCTATTTCTGGGACTTCTGCAGCATCTAAAATGACAAATGTTCATACTAATGTAATGTCGCAACCTGGCGGCAGTAGTTATTTTACCAATGCTGATACAGTTGATGCAAGCGTAATTTTTGATAGTAGATTAACTTACGACAAAGGAAGTGCTATAATACACACTTTACGTTATACTATAAATAACGATTCAGTATTCTTCCCAGCTATACGTGGATTCCAAAATACTTATAAATTTAATGTAGCAAGTGTGATTGATTTCAAAAATTACATGCAAACTTATACTGGCATTAACCTTACCCAATTCTTTAATCAATGGTATTATGGAGAAGGCTACCCTACTTTTAATGTAAAGTGGAACCAAGCTAGTGGTAATTTTATTTTAAAGTCTACTCAAACTCAATCTATGCCGAGTTCTGTGCCATTATTTATTACAGATGTAGATTACCGCATTTCAAGAACAGCTAAACCCGATACCGTTATAAGATTAAATCATGCCAATTTAATAGAAAATTACACTATCCCATTAACTGGAACTGTAACTTCTGTTTTTGTTGATCCATCAAATTGGATTTTAAACAAAGTAATTGGGCCCGTGCAAGATCCAACTTTAGTATCTACAATTGGCATAGAAGAATTTGAACAAGCTACTTTCTTTATTGGACCAAATCCAACTTCAGATGTATTAAATATTTATTTATATAATTCAGATAAAGCAGTAGTTGAAATTACTGATATCACTGGTAAATTGGTTGGTATGCAAATGATTAAATCACAAGCTGAGTTTGATATTTCTAAATACAGCAATGGCATTTACAATGTTACAATTAAAAATACACATGGTGATATTTTAAAAACTACTAAAATAGTTAAGAATTAATTTTAGGTTTTTTCCATTATTAACTGCAAGTTAGTGTAAGTTATATTTGTCACTTTGAGTGATTTTGAGATGTATCAATTGCTCTTGAAATCGCTCAAACTGACATTCAGATCTTTTTTTAAATCAAAAGTCTTTCTTATTCAAATAATCTGAAACAAACTTGCCCATACTAAAACAAGATTGTAATAAATAACCACCTGTGGGGGCATCGTAATCAAGCATTTCGCCAATACAAAACGTATTTGGTATTTTCTTCAATTCAAAATGCTCTGTAAGTTCATTTAAATCAATTCCTCCAACAGTTGAAATAGACTCATCAATTGGGGCAAAATCAACAATTTCAATTGGGAATTTTTTTATGAGTTTTGATAATACGAAAACATCTTGATACTCGCTTTTACTTGTAACCGATTTTAATAAGACAATTTGTAGTTCTGTTAATTTTAAATTTTTTAATAAAAATTCCTTTATTGAAGAGTGCTTGTTTAATTCGAATTTCTGAACCAATTCATGGTAACTTATTTCCGGTTTAAAATCTATAAGAACAGTTGCCTTATTAGTTTCAATTAATTGCTTTCGAATAAATGGACTCAAAGGATAAATACCACTACCTTCTATACCAAAAGTTGTAAGCACAGCCTCCCCTTTAATTTTAGTATCTCCACAAGTAAACGCCGCATTTTTAATTGGTTTACCTTCAATACTCTTAAGTATATTATCAGGCCAATTAATTTTATAAGCACAATTAGATGGATAAAACTCGTTTACTTTTATACTTTCATTCTCAAAAACTTCTTTCCAAGAGCCAGTACTACCCGTCTTTTTCCAACTTGCACCTCCCAATGCAAATACATAAAAATCCGCATCAACTTTTACAACATTACCATCATTTAAAAATTGTGGATTTCCATTATTAAATCCCGAAAATTCAAAACCAGTTCTAATATCAATGTTATTTTTAACTATTTCCTTCATGATAGTCTCAAACACATCAATGGGTTTAATTCCTTTAATAGGAAAAACACGTTTGCTTGTGCCAATAAACGTTGGTATTCCGATACCGTTTAGCCACTCAATAAAATCTATATTCGAAAAATTTAATAAAGCCTCTTTTAAAAAAGTATTAGGCGCGTAACGATTTATCAATAATTCCAATGATTCAGAATGTGTTAAATTAAATCCACCATCACCTGCCACTAAAAATTTTCTAGCTAAAAATTTATTCTTTTCATAAATAGTTACAGAATATTTATTTGAATCTATATTGCAGGCAAACATCAACGCAGCAGGGCCACCACCAATTATTGCAATAGATTTTTTCGGAATATTTTTCATACTAACCTCGAGTACTAAATTAAGCATAGTTTTCATTACAACATGATTATATGACAAAAACCAAATTTCAATAATCAATACATATTCATTATTAAAACGACTAGTTATAAAACTCAGAACTAAAAAAATGACTAAAATTTCAATAATTTTCTAAAAAATTCACTTTTTTTCTTGCACCCCCCCTTTTTTTCACATACTTTTGGCAAAAAATTACATTATTTTACAAAACACCCCCTAAAAAACACAAATTTATGAGCACAAGACGAGTTTTAGCCATGCAAGATGTTGTTAAAAGAACCCCAGTGGAGTTTAACAATAATAATAAGCAAGTTTCTCAATATTATGGTTCAAATGTTTTTGGATTAGATGCGATGCGTGAATTCCTTTCGGAAGAAGCATTTAATAGCATTCAAAATTCAATGCACCAAGGAACAATTGTTGAACGTAAAATGGCCGATCAAGTTGCAGCTTGCATGAAAGCTTGGGCTCAAAGTAAAGGTGTTACACATTTTACACACTGGTTTCAACCATTAAGTGGGGCAACTGCCGAAAAACACGATGGTTTTTTTGAACCAATAGAAGGTGGAAGAGCCATTGAACGTTTTAGCGGAAATGCATTAGTACAACAAGAGCCAGATGCATCATCTTTCCCAAATGGAGGTATACGTAATACTTTTGAAGCTCGTGGTTATACTGCTTGGGATCCAACATCACCAGCATTTATTTGGGGAGAAACATTGTGTATTCCTACTATTTTCATTTCTTATACAGGCGAATCTTTAGATTTTAAAACACCATTATTAAAATCATTAGCTGCTGTAGATAAAGCAGCAACAGAAGTTTGTCAGTATTTTGATAAAAACGTTTCTAAAGTAATTGCAACTTTAGGTTGGGAACAAGAGTATTTCTTAGTCGATTCAGCTTTATATAATATTCGTTACGATATTCAACAAACAGGTCGTACTTTATTTGGACATGCTTCAGCAAAAGGACAACAGCTTGAAGATCACTACTGGGGATCAATTCCAGAAAGAGTTTCGGCTTACATGCGCGATTTTGAATACGAAGCACATTTACTAGGAATTCCAGTTCGTACTCGTCATAATGAAGTTGCTCCAGCTCAATTTGAATGTGCACCAGTATTTGAAGAAACGAACTTAGCTGTTGATCATAATTTATTGTTAATGGACGTAATGGAAAAAGTTGCAATACGTCATAACTTTAGAGTATTAATGCATGAAAAACCTTATGCTGGAGTAAATGGAAGTGGTAAACATAACAATTGGAGTTTAGCTACTAACACAGGTAAAAATTTATTATCTCCTGGTAAAACTCCAAAAACAAATTTACAATTCTTAACTTTCTTTGTAAATACAGTTAAAGCAGTATACGAACACGCTGATTTATTAAGAGCTTCAATTGCTTCTGCTAATAACGATCATCGCTTAGGCGCTAATGAAGCTCCTCCTGCAATCATGTCGGTGTTTTTAGGTGAGCAATTATCAAAAGTTTTGGATGAGTTAGAAAAATCGGTGCATTCAGGAAAGATGAGTCCTGAAGAAAAAACTGCTCTTAAAATGAACATTGGTCGTATTCCAGATATTTTATTAGACAATACTGATAGAAACAGAACATCACCATTTGCCTTTACTGGAAATAAATTTGAATTTAGAGCGGTTGGTTCATCCGCAAATTGTGGTGGCCCAATGACAGTTTTAAATTCAATTGTAGCAGAACAATTAATGACATTTAAAAAAGATGTTGATTCATTAATGGATAAAAAAGTAGAGAAAGATGAAGCAATTTTTCAAATACTAAAAAAATACATTATTGAAAGTAAAAAAATTCGTTTCGAAGGAAATGGATATGGCGATGCTTGGAAAGCAGAAGCTAAAAAACGTGGGTTAAACAATATACCAACAACACCAGGTGCTTTAGAAGCAATGATTTCTAAAAAAACTTTGGGTATGTATGAATCGTTAGGTATTTTAAATCACCGCGAACAAGAAGCCCGCTACGAAATTGCTTTAGAAACTTACACTAAAAAAATTCAAATTGAAAGCCGTATTATTGCTGACATGGTAGATAATCAAATTATACCATCTGCACTAACATACCAAAAAACTTTAACTGATAATGTTGTAGGATTAAAAACAATATTAAGCGGTGCAGAATTTAAAAAAGCAAGCGATACACAAATTGCATTAATTAAAGAAATAAGTGAACGTGTAACAATTATAAAGAAAGCTGCAGATGATATGACTGAGGAAAGAAGAAAAGCTAATAACTTAGATACTGCGAAAAAACAAGCACATGCTTACTGTGAAAAAGTAAAACCATTTTTTGAAACCATTCGTTATAATGTAGATAAGCTTGAAAACATTGTAGACGATGCTACTTGGCCTTTACCAAAATACAGAGAAATGTTGTATTTAAGATAGTAAAAATCAAACAATAAATAAAAAAATAAAAAAACCATGGTAAAATTACACCATGGTTTTTTGTTTTAAATATTATTAATGTGTTAAATTGCCAGTTAACGCTAATGTTGAGCTACCAGCTCCGATAACTTTATTTAAACTTACATTATTTACAGTAACAGATACATCATTAGCATTAGTAATAACAGTAGCTTTATCTCCTCCCATTGAATTGTATACTTCTGAAGTAGCAGTATTTGCATATTCAATATAAATTTTACCATTACCTAAAGCGCTTTTACTTGAAACAACATCATAAGTGCCAGTAGGTGGGTAAGAAGTGCTAAACCAATATTTTAATCCAAATAGTGGTGCTGATGTACTTGATCCTTCGAATTTAAAACTTCCAGTAGGATCTAAAGATACAACTAGTTGAGTAGGATTAAACGTTGTAGAACCAAGTATAAATTGGTTTGCCGTAACTCCAACAGGTGTTGTATAACTTGCATTAGCTGATGGAATAACAGGAATTGTGCTTACTAATTTACTTGATAAACTCATACTATTTAAGCCAACATTAGTGCTCTCGATAGTAAATACACCTCCTGAATTTGTAATTGTTGCCATACCGCCAGTTGTAACATAATTATAAATAAAATAAGGTGCTGTAGAAAAGCTCTTTGCAATACCAACATTAACAACACTTGGAGCGTAAGAAGCACTTGAAGACACAATGCTATATGAACCAGAGGCCATTAAATACGTTGGAAAAGAATATGATAGTATAATTGTTGTATCACCCGAAATTGCTTTTGCAGCTAATACACAAGTGCCATTTGCACTTTTTTCCCAATATGGATTATTAGCAACACTAGTTGCAGTATATACAGTTCCGTTTGCACTCCATTGGTTAGCCGTTAAAGTAGAAGTTCCTCCAGAACCCCCACCTGTTGTACCTCCCGTTGTTGTTACAGGCGTATCTGGTGGTGTATCTTCTTTCTTTTTACAAGAAAAAATTACACCTGTTACTAATAAGACAATTGCTGACGTTTTGATGAGTTGCTTTTTCATAATTTATAGTTTTTAATAGTTTGTATAGTGTTTTTTTACTCTTTAATAAATTTCACAGCCTTTGTATTACCTATTTGTAAAAAATAAATGCCACTATTTAAGTTTTGAATATTTAATGTTGAGTTTATAGTTGTAGCTATTTCAGTTAAAACTACTTTGCCTAAAACATTAGTAATTAAAATAGTTTCTGGGCTATTTATATTATTTAATTCAATATTTAAAATAGAGTTTGTTGGGTTTGGATAAATAGAAAGATTATTTGTTGTTAAAATTTCATTTAAACCAATACTCATTGCACCACCAAGTTTTATGGCATAGCTGCTATTTGGGGCACTATAAGAGGTAACTGTAAATTGTGTTGTTGGTCCTGGATCTAAATCAAATACAACGCCAAAGCTATTAGCATATTCTCCACAAAAATAAGGCGTATTTTTTGTGTCAACATTTACTGCATTAACGTTATTAATTCCACCGCCGCCTATTCTTCTTGCATCAATGTAATTACCATTTCCATCTAACTTAGTTATAAAAACCTCAAGCCCACTTCCATAAGGGTTTACTAAATTATTTGTAGCAGTTGGTGATGCATTAAAATCTACTGTGCCTTGAAAAACTCCTGTAGCATAAATATTTCCTTGGTTGTCTAAATCAATCGCTGATCCGTTATCTTGATAAAGATCTCCAAACTGTTTTACCCAGTTTAAAGTGCCAGTATTATTCAATTTATAAATACAAATATCTTCTGAAGTCCCTGTACCAAAACTTTGAAGAGTAAATGTATTTACAGGATCGGGGTCAAAATCCATTACTCCTCTAAATGTAGAATTAACAAACACATTTCCAGTAGCGTCTACTACTGCTTTACCTGGGGTGCCACTAGCTGTACTACCAGTAAAAGATTTTGCCCATACAAAATTACCATTAGCATCTAATTTAGAAACAAAAGGATACTCGTTACCTATTAAAGTAAATTGAGTAGTAGCATCAGGATCAAAATCAATAATATCATAAAATTGACCAAACGTGTATATATTATTAGAAGCATCTAAAGATAAACTGAATATCTGGCTTTTATCATTACTAGAAAATGTAGTAGTGCCAACAAAACCTTTCGCCCAAATAAAATCACCGTTAGCATCAAGTTTTTGAACATACGCATTACTAGGGCCAACAGGTTGTATAGTATAAGTAGCGCCACTAGGGTCAAAATCTGCAACAGAATTAAAAACACCAGCCAAATAAATATTACCTGTAGGGTCTGTAGCTAAGTCTACTGTCCAATCTAATAAACCAGAAGTTACATTGTTTTTTGCCCAAATAAAATCACCAGCTCCATTAAGTTTCATTACAAAACCATCAGTATTGCTTGCGGCCAAGGTATATGTTGATGTTGGATTTGGATCAAAATCAACCATACTTTTAAAATTACCTCCTACAATAATATTTCCTGTTGCATCAACTACTACTGTATTTGCATTATCCCAATCAAAAGAACCAACTTGCTTTGCCCATAAAAAATTACCCATGCTGTTTAATTTTAAAATAAAAGCGTTTGTAATGTAAGATGTATTAGTTCTTAAATAAAATGTATCAGCTGGCAAATTACTGGGATTAAAATCTACCGTTCCTGCAAAATCTCCAACAATGTAAACATTGCCTAAAGAATCAGTTGTAATATCTTTATTTATTGCAGAGCTTGTTTTAGCCCAACTAAAATTTGGTATTTGAGCGTAGGTATTTAAAATAAATAAGCTTGACAATAGTTTGTAGAATGTTTTCATTATCTTTGTTTTATTTTGAATGATTTTTTTATTTTTTGAAGCTACTAAGTATTTTAATCAGTTTATATAGGGAGAAAACCTTATTTAATTACTTACAACTTTATCTAGTAAATTTATTTTCACACCAATGCCAGCAAAAGCAGTTAAGCCATCTGCTCCAGGATATTTTCCAAATTCTGCATTAAAATGTAAACCTATGTTTTGCATCTTACCAAAATATAATCCTGCTTCAAATGTAAATCGAGCACCTATTGGAAGGCTTCTACCATTTACTTTATCAATTTCAGATGTAGCTCCACCTACAGTTTTTTGTTTTTTATTTATAGAAAGTGTTGAACTGCCAAATAATGCATCAGCCCCAACCGACATATACTGATTTTTTCTTCCTTTTGCTGACATGCCAGTTCCATGATTTGAATTGGTGTGGTTTTTTGAACTATAAATATATATTCCGCCATACGCACCTAATGTAGAATACTTAAACACATATCCACCTCCACTAAAATTTCCGACATTATTAAATATGCTATCTGTGTATGTAATGCCATAAGCCGTTGTTTTTACACTCGTATTGCCATATCCCATATCGGATAAATCACTTGAGTTAACAGTGCTAAATCCTTTTCTAAAAAAGCCTCCACGTAAGCCTTTTAACTTATGAATATTTATATCTGTAATTAAAACTTGATAGGTATTTCCACCAGTAAGTTTATCGAACACCTTACCTTTTTTGCTAACAATTTTATTTTGAAAAGCAAACATAACACCAAGGTCTGTTTTGTTACAAATTTTAGAAATGCCTAAAGATGTTTGAGCAATTAATCTTTTTTGTATAACAAAATTTCCATCGGCAGCTAATACAAAATAGGGCACTTCACCACTAAAGACACCAAATTCTAATTTTGGCGCAATTGATAAACGTTTTTGATAAAGGTCTAAATCAAATTGATTAGCTTTCTCTTGAGCCGAAAAGGCTGTTGTAATAATTAAAGCGGCAATTGTAATCATTTTTTTCATAGTACAAATTTTATACTACAAAAATAGTTTGCCATTACTAATTAGTTATGAGGAGTAAACACCAAAATAATAGGGAGTATTCCCTATTTTACAATATTAAACAGAAATTAAACCTGTTTTAATAGCATATTTCACTAAACCAACTGAGCTTCTGCAATCGCACTTTGCTAAAATATTTTGTCTATGATTACCTACTGTTTTTATGCTAATAAATAATTTCTCAGCTATTTGTTCACTGCTTAACTCCTTAGCAATTAGCGTCAAAATTTCTTTTTCTCTTTCTGATAATTGAGCTATGTTTTGTGTAGCTTTTTTTTCGGAATTAAAATGCGAATAAATAATTGGTATAATTTCTTCAGAATAATAAGTTCCATCATTACTAATTTTAAATATAGCTTCAAGTAATTTATCCTTACCTCCATTTTTAAGCATATAGCCATCTGCTTCAGCTAAAATAGATTCTTTAATAATTTCTTTGCTACTATACATGCTTAAAACTAATACTTTAATATGTGAGTAAGAAGCTTTAACCAAGCGGCAAAGCTCTATACCAGATACTGTTGGCATATTAATATCTGTAATTAAAAAATTAATTCCGCTACTGTTTTTTTCTAAATAATTTAAAACATCAGTAGTGTTATTACAAGTATGCGCCACGTTTATATTCTTTTCGCTACTAAGCATAAATTGTAATCCATCTATCACAATTTGATGGTCGTCGGCTATTATTAAATTTATATTTTGGTTCATATATTAATATTTAAAACAATGTTAGTTCCTTTGCTATTGCTATTTACATCTAAATTAGCGTTTATGATTTTAGCTCTAGTAATTATATTACTCCAACCAATACCACTTGAAGTATATATTTTTTGGGTATCAAAACCAACGCCATCATCTGCAATATTTATTCTTAAATTATTACCTGTTACAACAAAACTTACCAAAATTTGCTTGGCATTCGCATGTTTTATCATGTTGTTAAAAACCTCTTGCACTATGCGGTAAATGGATAGCTCAATGTTTGTAGCAAATTTTAAAGGCTGTGTTTCTTCGTAATTAAATACACATTGAATTGTTCCTACTTCGTTTATTTTTGAGCATAAATCTTTCACAGCGGGCACTAAACCCAGGTTTATAATTTCGGGCATTAGGTTATGTGATATGCCACGGACTTCGCTAATTGTACTATCTAATAAATCTATTTGTTTCTTATTCTCTATTTCATTAACTGATGCGTACATTTTTAGTACAGTTAATTTTTGTCCAATACCATCGTGTAACTCACGAGCAATTCGCATTCTCTCAGTTTGCTCACTTTGTATAATTTTTAAGGAAGCTTCGTTTTCTTGTTCAATGAGTTGTTTGTTTTTTTTGTTTTTAAAACGGGAAAATAGCAAGTAGGAAATAATACCAATTAAAAAAGCTATCAATGAAATAAAAATTATAAGATTACTTCGTTGCTTTAATTTTTCATTTTGCAACAGTATTGTTTTTTCTTTGTTATTTGTATCAAATTTTATTTCTAACTCATTTATTTTATTCTTTGAATCTACATTCAATAATGAATCGTTAAGTGTATTTTTTAACAATAAAAAATCATATGCTGTCTTATAGTCATTTATTTGTTTACTTACAATTATACCCGCATCATAAAATAAATTTAAATCTTCAATATCATCATATTTTTTAGCATAAAAAAAAGAGGAATCTAAAAAAAGTTTAGCTTCATCATATCTATTTAAGAAAGCATCGGCTTTTGCTAAACTAGTATATGATAACGCATACCCATCTAAATTACGCCTCCCCTTTTCTATTAGCAGAGCTCTCATGGCATTCTTGTACATCAACTCATATTCACCTTTTACTTCATATATTAAAGCAGAGTTATTTAAAACTACAGGTAATTCTATTGAATCCTTTCTGGTTTCTGAAATTAATAATGACTTTTGGGAATTTACAAAAGAACTATCTAAAAAACTCTGTTTTTTATCACGATTCTCAATGCGTTTGGCTAATGCAAGAAAGGACATGCTTTTTAAGTCCAAAATAGCTGCAACCCGATTCTCAAATTTATTTTTATTTGCTAAAATCAGGGCTTGATTTAAATTTTTAATTGCTTCTTCTTCATTATTATTTAAAGAATTTAACTTTGACAGCTTTTCATAACCATAAACTTCCATGACTACAATATTATTTTTCTTTACATAATCAATATATTCAAGCATTATTTTAGTCCCTTCTTTATAATTATGCAAAGCGACATAATTTGAGGCTATTCCCAATAAACACGCACCCTTTATTTTATGATAACTAGTTCTAGATAATATTTCCTTTGCTTTAAAGTTATAATAATTAGAACTGTCGTAATTACCATTAGAATAATGAAACATACCCATTGAAAGATTTAATCTCCCTAATCCATAAGTACTATTTATTTTCTTAGCATCAACAATTGCTTTAGTTATTAATGACCGAAACAAAATCTCGTCTCGTGAGTTTGCATCACATTTATTTATTAACTTCATTAAATTCAAAGAATCAGATTCTTTATTTTCAGATTGTGATAACAAACCTGAAGAAGCAACCATTAAAAAGATAAATAGAATATTAAGTTTAATTTTCATTAGAGTTAATTGTTTTATTGAAGAATTAATTATTGAAGTAAATTTAATGTTTTAATTTTATTACATATAGTCATTTCTCCCCATATAAAATTATATTTCAAAATTTTCAACTTTAAATATTGAAAAACTTTCGTTTATAAAAATCTAATCCCTTAACATTTAAATTATGATACGTTTAATTAATGGCAATTAAAAAAGACAATCGCTTTAATAAATTAAAAAGCAGAAATAAATGAAGCTATTTTTTAAACACTAAAAAAATCCAGATTGAAAACCGCAGATGATATGACTGAGGAAAGAAGAAAAGCTAATAACTTAGACACTGCGAAAAAACAAGCACATGCTTACTGTGAAAAAGTAAAACCATTTTTTGAAACCATTCGTTATAATGTAGATAAGCTTGAAAACATTGTAGACGATGCTACTTGGCCTTTACCAAAATACAGAGAAATGTTATACTTAAGATAATAACATACATAATTAAAATTTAAAAGCGGTTATCCTAAACAGGTAACCGCTTTCTTTTTTTCAATTCCCTAAAAAAATAAATAATTGATTTACTGTAAGTTATATTATTTTCAAAAACAAACTTTCATTTTTTATTGAAAGTTTAAGAATAAGTATTACATTTGTATAGAAATTAGAAATAATGGAATTTACTGAAGGAAAACAAAAATTTATACAAACTTGGGGAACACTAGGTAGTAGTTGGGGAATTAGCAGAACGATGGCTCAAGTTCATGCATTATTATTAATTAGTCCAGATGCTTTAACTACAGAAGAAGTGATGGAGGATTTAAAAATATCTCGCGGAAATGCCAACATGAATTTAAGAGACTTAATGGATTGGGGTTTGATTAGTAAAGAACTAGTAGCAGGAGAACGTAAAGAATATTTTGTTGCCGAAAAGGATATTTGGAAAGTAGCAAAACAAATTATTAAAGAACGCAGAAAAAGGGAAATTGAGCCAGTACTAAGCATTTTAGAAGATTTAAAACAAGTAAAGGGAAACAAAACCGACAAATACCATTCTGAGTTTATAAAAACTGTAGCTAATATTGAAGCTGTAGTGGAGAAAACTGATTTCGCATTAGACAAAGCTGTTAAATTAGATGAAAATGCATTTGTAGGAATGTTATTCAAACTATTTAAATAATTTTTTTTAATCTAAACTTTCAATTCTTACTGAAAGTACAAAAAAATAAAATAAGAAAATGGAAACAACAGTAACAAAAAAGCAATTAAAAAACTATTTACTTATAGCAATTATAAGCGGATTAGTAGGTGTTTTCGCATTTATACTATTAGGGTATTTCGAGTTTTTTGTGGGTAGTATACAATTAATTTTTGCACTTATAAAAACCATTTATCAATTTATACGAGATAAATCAATATCCGGAAATATGAAATTGTATTGGAAAATAGTATTCTTCTATTTTCTTACTATGGGCGTACTAAGTTTAATTATTAGCAATTTTATAACTAACTCAAATCACACTCATTTCTTTTGGAGTTTTTACATAAGCACAGCGTGGGGCATCGCAATCTATCACTTTAGGCATATCATGTTTCCTAAACAAAACAAATAAAACTACTATGTTACTTATAATTTCATATGTGCTTTACCTAATAATAACAGCAGTAATTACTTTTTATGTTGGCTGGTTATGTTACAAAAATGGTATTCATTATATACAGGCCGAGCTAAAAGATGAGGTGCTAGCCAATGCTGTAAACCGTTTTTTGCTCATAGGCTATTACCTAACAAACTTAGGTTATGCAGCAATAATGATTTATAATTGGGACCAAGTCAATAATATGGCAGATGTTATTAATGCACTATCTAAACGTATTTCATTTATAGTGCTTTCAATGGGAGGTATGCATTATTTAAATATTACACTAATCTACCTCCTTCGTCAAAACAATAAAACATCAATAAATAAAAATAATACAAACAATTAAAAACAAAACATCATGGACACGCAAACTTTAACACACGAAACAAGTAAATTAGTAATCGCTTATCTAATTTATTTACCAGTATCAATAATGCTAACCTTATATGTTGCACATACTTTATTTAAAAATGGTAAAATCTTTATGCTTGATATCTTTCATGGAAAACAAGACATTGCCTTTAGCACAAATAAATTATTTGAAATAGGCTTTTACCTGCTCAATATAGGTTTTGCTTTACTTATCCTGCGTATAGATAACAGAATTTATAGTTATCAGGGAATGATAGAGGCTTTAAGTGTAAAACTTGGATGGTTCTCCATTTATTTAGGTATAATGCTTTTCTTCAATCTTTATATGTTTTTTAGAGGCAGAAAAGCTAGCAAAAGATCTACAAATGTTGCTGCACATTTCGATACTGGCACTACATTTAATATCCAAGAAAACAAAAAGTAATATCGTAGTTCTTATTAAACGCAAGCTAACGTTTACTCATTATTACAAATCTAATAATATCTATTATGAAATAGCCATGTTTGCCTCAAGCAAAAACACCAATGGGTAAACTGGCTATACCATATGACAACTAAAAAATAATAATTAAAACATATGAAATTTCAATTTATAGTCGCAATATCATTTTTTATAATATCATGTTCAAAGACTTACGAATATACAGATGAGGAAGCTCAGAGAACTATATTTAAACAAGCGTTTAATTTCGATTTGCCTCAAAACATAACTGATTTTCAAGTGGCTATTAAAGATGGTGATAACAATGAAACAGTTTGGATGAAGTTTTCTAATAAAGATGGAATAATAAAAAAATTAGTAAAAAAAGATTCTATTTCAAAAGAAACAAACAAAGTGGAAAGTGCAGTTATAAACGCTATAGTAATTCATACAATGTTTGATGGTTACGAAACATTTGCTGATTCAAGTATCGCTAGCTTATTTATTAGATACTCTATTGACACCCTAAGCCGAAATTCATATATAAGTGCTCTTAATCAAGCAAAGGTTTCGAAATGGGTATACTCGGGATTTTTTAAATCCGTTAACTCAAAGGAAATCACTACTCTATCTAACGGTATAGTCCCTATTACAGATAATTATACAGATGAGCCAAATTACAGAGAAAGCTATTTAGGCTCATCACCAAAATGGATTCCGTTTAAGCGTTGGCAATATATAGAATCAGAAATTGATTTTTATTTTAAGCCCTACTATAAAACGCTCTCAGGAAAATATACTTTATCAGGATTTACCTATTTATATCTTAATAAACAAACAAATGATATTTACTATTTCGCCTCAGGATATAATACTGTTCGCGATTAATGTTATTGCATTTGAAATTGACTGAAGTAAAATTAACAAAACAAATTAGCGTTAATAATTAAAAAATGAAATCATGAAAAAGTTAGTTATTGCAGGTGGTACAGGCTTCTTAGGAACTGAACTTATTAAACATTTTGGGTTAACTTATGATGAAATAGTTATTTTAACAAGACAACATAAACCAAGTTATGGAAAAATTAAATATGTACAATGGGATGCGAAAAATTTTGGAGATTGGCGTTTAGATTTAGAAAATGCAACTGCTGTTATTAATTTGTGTGGCAAAAGTGTTGATTGTAGGTACACTGAGAAAAACAAAGCGGAAATTTTTGCTTCACGATTAGATTCTACATCAATAATTGGTAAAGCAATTGAAAAATGCATATCTCCTCCATTATTATGGATAAACGGCGCATCAGCAACTATATATCAACATAGCGAAAACAACCCTATGACAGAGGCTTATGGAATTATTGGCTCTGGTTTTTCTGTAGAAGTTTGCAAGGCTTGGGAAAAAGTTTTTAATTCTTATAAATTACAAAATACCAGAAAAATAAACATGCGTATTTCAATGGTTATGGGCAAAACAGGTGGCGTATTTCCTGCTCTAAAAAATGTAGTACAAAAAAGGTTGGGTGGAACAATGGGAAATGGGACTCAACAAATTAGCTGGATACATATCACTGATTTTTGTGAAATGATAGAATGGTTTATAACTAACACAAGCACTTCTGGAATTTATAATTGCGTTGCTCCAAAACCTGTTAGAAATAAAACTTTAATGACACTTTTAAGAAAAAAATTAAATATTAAAATAGGATTACCTGCAAATAAATGGATGTTAAAAATTGGAGCATTATTGCTAGGAACAGAAACTGAACTCATTTTAAAAAGCAGGTATTCATATCCCGAAAGAGCATTAAATGAAGGTTTTCATTTTAAATATGAAACTATTGAACAGTGCCTTAATACTTTATAACTAAAACAATAAATTACTTTTAGACTTTTTATCTTTCAAATTTTCCAAATAAATTTCAAATACAGTTATAAAACTTGGATTAAATCTTATAGCTTCAAATATTGCATGATTATGCAAGTAACGGTTATCTCCTTTAATTATTAAAAAATAGTCAGACTTCTCAAGCTCTGGAATTAGTTTAGTAGTGCGTTCTACATCTCCTCCAAATAAATCTAATCCTGGTTGTACTTTATTAGCATGTTCAGGCTGAAATGATGTTTGATTGGCAACCAAATTAAACTCAATATTTAAATCGTCGTGCAAAAATCGATATAATGGAAAATAAAATTGCTCTCCATCTTTATGCGAAAACTCCAACAACTCTTGTAATTGAAAATCAATATTTAAAGCAGTATTTAAAGCGCTTATAACAGTATAAATACTTTCAGTTGAAGTAATAGAAAAGATATCAAAATCAAAATGTTCCTCATCAAAAATATCTAAATTATGTACTGCCATCAATTCTTATTGTTTTTTAACTCAAAACTTGCATCATTGCCTTTGCTTTTAACAAACATTCTTCATACTCATCCTCCGCATTTGCCATTGATGTAATTGCACTTCCAACCGTAAAGCTTAAATATTTTTTCTCTTCATTATAAAAAATACTTCTTATTAAAACACTCAATTCAAAATTACCATTTTCATCAATATAACCAATTGTACCAGAATAGGCATTTCTATTATATACTTCATACTCATCAATTAATTCCATTGCCCTAATTTTTGGAGCGCCCGTCATACTAGCCATAGGAAAGGTAGCATCAATACTATTTTTAAAAGTAGTGTCATTTTTTAATTCGCATTTTACAGTACTTACCATTTGATGCACTTGCTTAAAAGATTCAATATCAAATAATTTATCAACTGTAACTGTTCCTTTTTTTGCCACTCTCGATAAATCATTTCTACACACATCAACAATCATAACATTTTCGGTACGCTCTTTCAAATTTTGCTGTAGTTCAACTTTAAGCTTTTCATCATCATCAATAGTTAAACCTCTTTTTGCAGTTCCCTTTATTGGCTTCGTAATTAATTCACTGTTACACTTCTTTAAATATAACTCCGGACTAGATGATATTATATAGTTACTATCAAACTTTGCTAAACAAGCATAAGGTGCATCACTAATAGAATTAAGTTTTACAAACAATGAATATGGATTTACAATTACATCCTCAGCTTCAAAAGTAATACAGTAGTTAATTTCATAAATATCTCCTTGTTGTATATGATTTTGCAATTTGTTGAATTTTGCAATATATTCCTCTTTGGTAACAGTTGGTTTAATATCAATTTTTGGAGAAATACCTTCAGTATCTTGAGATAATTCAAAACTCAATTTTTCCTCAACCTCCACAAAAAGTGAACTAGGGAATTGTAACGGATTATTTTTTTTGTCTTCGAATTTCTCAATTTCGTTTTTATAATCATACGAAACAAAAGCAATGCAATTATTAGATGAACCAAAATCACTCGAGTTTTTATTTGAGAGATAGGCAGAAAAAAAAGGTTTTGAGGAGTCATTTCTTTTAACAAATCCAAACCTAAATCGATCCAATGCGGTTTTCATTGAGTAAATATATAAAACAAATGTTTAAATAATAGTAAGCGCCGCGTAACTTATCAATAAATTTAATGTATAAATTAATAAATCAACTAAATAAATTGTCATGAATAAACTCTTTATTTTTATACTAATCTCCTTATCATATTGTTTAACTGCTCAAAACGTAGGGATAAACGCAACTGGTGCAGCACCAGATGCAAGTGCAATGCTAGATGTGGCGGCAACTAATAAAGGCCTTTTAATACCAAGGGTAAGTCTCACGGCAATAAATAATAATTCACCCATTGGGGCTGGAATAACAACATCCTTACTTGTATACAACACAGCTACTTCTGGAGTAGCTCCAAATAATGTAACTCCAGGTTACTATTATTGGGATGGGTCTGTGTGGAGAAGACAGGTAGATTTTGTAACCGAAAGATGGGTTTATCCACCTACTAATATAAATTCAAACACAACCTATAATTTAACAGCTACTATTCCGGGTGTTACCTCTTCATCAAGTGTATTTGTAAATTTATATGGAGATTGGGCAACAACACCTAATGTAACCATTCATCACGTAGAAGCCCAAACTGGCGCTGTTAGATTTAGAATTTCAAATAATACATCTGGTGGAGGCTCAATAAATTATACAGGTATGGATTTTATTATTACTGTAATTAGATAACAAAATGAATAAATTATTTTTAATCCTATTTCTATTGATTTCTTGTAATATGATATCTCAAATTACAATTAGCAAAAACGAAGCGGTGTCATCAGCCCCAGATTCAACAATTACATTATCTCCTGTAAATGTAGTATCATTAAATTCATATACCTCTGGAAATTTAAATATGAAACAAAATCCTAAATTAACTAAAGCCGAAATCAAAATAACAGAAGTTGTTGAATCAAAAAATGGCATTCCAATTGAAATTTATATAAGTAATATTCCTAAAACTCAATCTCGCATTTTGTCAGATTCATCAATAAACATTACTAAATCGGCCATTTTATTAAAACCAAATGAATAAAATAGTTTTTATCTTTTTATTACTAATAATAGCCTTAAGCAATTTTTCTCAAGGCTTGATTAATAATGGTGCAAGTATTGTATTTTCAGGCTCATCTCAAGTTTATATAGATGGAGCATCTGGCCATTATACCAATCAACTTGGTGGATTAATTACACCAAGCGCAACAAGTAGCATAACGTTATTAGGTAATTGGGTAAACAATTCATCGCCTGTGAATGTTGCTTTTAACAATGATGGTGGTGGTGTTATACTAGCAGGAACTAATCAAACTATTGGTGGCAGTAACCCTACTGCCTTTTACAACTTAAGCTTAACAGGTAGTGGAACTAAACAACTTACTGTAAATAGCAATACTGTTGGTGGTCAATCTGCTTATTCTGGCATTTTATCATTAGGGTCTCGTCCTTTAGATTTAAATAGCAATAGAATAGATATTACAAATAGTGCCGTAGGAGCAATTACTCGTTCAAGTGGCTACATAATAAGTGAAACAAATGCTGGTGTTAACCCAAGCATCATTCGTTGGTTTCATCGTACAACAACAGGTTCAAAAGTTTACCCCTTTGGTGTAAGTGCAGGTTATTTTATTCCATTTACATTAAATATAACAACAGCCTTACCAGCATCGACTGATTATGTTGACGTTTCTACACGTGCAACTCCATCAGACAATTTGCCTTGGGCAGGTGTTAGTAATGTAGCAGCTGTTGCACATATGTATTCACCTAATGTACCATACGCAGATGGCACAATACCAGCTGTAATTGATAGATGGTGGGACATAACACCTAGTGGGGCAGTAACTGCTGATGCTACATTCAGTTATTTAGGTTCAGAAAACACATTAGATCCATTATATTCGCCAGGTTTAATTGGCGCACAATACTGGAATGGAACAGGTTGGATGCCCAACAATGCGGTTATTGGAAGTGCGGCAGTTGTAAGTGGAGTTGGTGTAGTTGGTTCAGTTACCGCTCCAGGATTAACTAATTTTTGTCCTTGGGTACTTTCTGCATTACTTTCTCCTTTACCAATTGAATTAATAAATTTTGATGCAACTTGTTATGAAAATAAAGTACTATTAAATTGGTGTACTGCTACTGAAAATAATAATCTATTCTTTACTGTAGAACATTCTACAAATGGAATAGCTTTTTACCCATTAGGAAATGTAACTGGCAGTGGAACTACTTCTACTAAGCATTGCTATTCTTTTGAAGCCACGGCTCTTTCTGATGGCATCAATTACTACAAACTAACTGAAACTGATAATTTAGGAAAAGTTACGTCTTCCAAAATAATTTCTATCAACGGCTGTGAATCTACAAAAGACAATATTGTAATAACAAATAGTGGTTCTACAATTGTTGGCATTTTAATCAATTCAACAAGTAATCAAAAATTAAATTGTGTAGTACATAATAGTTTAGGGCAAATTGTAGCGCAAAGGGAAATTGTAGTTATAGAAGGTTTTAATTCTATTGAAATAGATTTATCTGAATTATCTAATTCAATTTATTACATTTCAATGTTAAATAATGAAGAAAATTTAAGTAGTAAGAAAATTATTTTAAGTAGTAATAAATAATTACCAACCTGCTATTTCCCAAGTATCCTGCGAACGCATTACTTGCTCTATTATATCACGTACACAAGCCTCTCCACCTTTTCTATTAGAAATATAAATTGAAATATCTTTTATTTCATGAGCTGCATTTTCAGGACAAGCTGCAATTCCTACTCTTTTCATAACATGATAATCAGGTAAATCATCGCCCATATAAAGTATTTCCTCTTCTTTTAAATCATGTTCTAAAATGTAATTTTCATAACATTCTTCTTTATTACTTTGACTTAAAAACACATCTTTAATTCCTAAATCATGCAAAACAGTTTTAACAGCAACACTATTTCCACCAGTTATAACAGCAATTCTATATCCTTTTTTAACAGCTAACTGTAAAGCATATCCATCTTTTGAATTTAAATTACGCACTATTTCTCCGTTGGGCATAACAAATACATTTCCGTTTGTTAATACACCATCAATATCAAATAAAAGCGTTTTTATTTGAGTAAGTTTCTCTTTAAAATTTTTCATTCTGTTGCGAAATTATTAATGCGGATAATGATTTATAAATTGTACTCAATTGCTTATTTGATTTTAAAATAGTTAAGTGCTTTTGCATGGTAACTTTATCATTTCTTTTAGCCGGGCCTGTTTGGGCGCTTTTTGGGCCTAATGCCAGCATTTTATTAAATGACTGTTTCATGAGTGGTTCCAGTAATTTTACTTCGCTCTTTGAAACACCATTGCTCATTATTTGTTGAGAAGCTTCATACAATGCATTTGTAAAATTACAAGCAAAAACCGCTGATAAATGCACGGTTAAACGCTTTTGTGAACTCATACTTTTTACCAAAGGAGAAAACAATTTTGCCAATGTTTTTAGTTTTGATAATGAACCATTTGAATTTGCTTCAATTAAAATAGGAATTTCATTCCAGTCTAGAGTATCATTTTTACTAAATGTTTGTAGAGGATAAAATACTCCAGCATTTTTCAAACAATTTGAAATGACACTTATATCAATACTTCCAGAGGTATGCAAAAATAATCCTTTACTATTTAATGGAGCTAGTTTTTTTGCTACCTCAGCTATGGCGTCATCTTTCACACAAATAAAATACACATCCGCTTCTGTATTTATCAAATTGTAATTACTAGTAAAACCACAATTGTGTGAGTTAGCTAATTGTGTGGCTACTTTTGTTTTACGGTGATTAAACACTTGCACTAAACGCATGTGTTTATTGGATGAAATAAAATGAGATAAATGAAAGGATAAATTTCCAGTGCCAATAATTACTATGTTAATGGGATTCACGAAAATTTATTTACAATTTAGTTAATGGCAGAATTATTAGCACTACTAATTTTATTTATTCTTCTTCTTTCAATGATGGCAATTATACTTCCTATAATCATTGCTAAACTTCCTATCCATAAAATGTTAATATATGGAAATTCATAGGCTTCTAACACTACAAACTCTTTAGTGTTTCCAACCTTTTCACTCATTTGAATTTCTATACTGCCCTCAGTTGGATTTATCTTCCAAAAAATAAATTTCAAACCAAGCTCTGTAAGTTCAAATTCATCAGGCAAAACCATATTGTTTTTTAATATATACTTTGGATAGGCTTTATACGTTTTTCCGTTTATATCAGTAGCCTTTAAAACTGCGGTAACTATTAATGCACTATCATTGGCAGTTGCATATTGCTGCTCAGTTAAATTCGTAGTAATACTTTCAATTAATATAATTGCGTTTTCTGCAAAAATAGTATCATTAACATGTCCTATAAAATTAGTTGGTTCTTTAAATTTATCAGCATTAGTTTGTTTTGTGTCAGATAAATCTGCATAAGTAATGTGTGTATAAATGTCTTTAGCTAAAAAATGTTTTGTATCAGGGTTAGAGGCTTGCCCCATACGAGGGTTATCTTGAACCATTGGACTTAACTCAAATACTTTTTCAAATTTACCAGTGGCAGTATCTTTTGTAAAATAATCCATGTTAAAAAACACATCAATCCCTTTTCGCTCTTTGCCTTTATACGTAACAAAATAATTACCCATTTGCAAAGTATCTCCTTTTGTTAATACCAAACTTTTTTGCGCATTAAAATTCTCACCTAAACTAGCCACATTTTTGGATGAAGTATTTTGAGAAATAGTTTGTTTTTTAGATGTAGAGATTAATGCTCCAATCATAATTAAAGCAAAACCAATATGCGCTATAGATGAGCCAGCACGGCGTAATTTACCTTTTAAAACAGTAATTGCATAGGTAAAGTTTGCAAAAAAAGCAAACAAGCCAGCTATTAACATCAAAGCATAGGATATTAAATTCCATTTTTGTGCAGATGAAGCATTTGCATAATCATGTAAGAAATAAAGTGGAATGCTACTTATAACGCCAAATAAAATAGCAGCTATAAACGGAATTGTTAACTGAACAATAAATTCCTTTTTATTAGTTTTTTTGTATTTAAAAAACTGAGTAACTGCAACCAATAATAATGACGCAATAGCAAAAGGCGTTTGCCACATATTATAATCTGCTGTTTTTAATGGTGCTTTATCTAAACCAAATAATTTATTTAGTACAGGTATAGATGTGAAATAAGTTATTACTAAAGCCGATAACAATAAAACTAAAGCTCCAACAAATATCCAAAACTCTCTGCTATAAAGACTTTCCTCTTCTTCCTCTTTAGGGAAATATTTTATGTAACCATAAATTGTAAGAATTACACTTCCAAAAATCCAAAACAAAAGTATGGTTGTTTTATGTCCGTATAAAATGGAAGCGTACAACAACACTAATGAAAGCACGATATAAGAAACCTTTATTAATTTATCGTGAATTAATAATACAACGCAAATAAAAATAAATGTAAGCACATAAATAACTAATTGCCCTTGCATACCTAAATCTGTAAAGGCATGCACAGAGCTATTGCCAAGTATACCACTACGTGTTAAGAATGTAGAATATAACACCATTAAAAACGATGCAATGGCTAATAAGTGAGTCATGAATAAAGAACCGCCTTTATTTTTATTAACTATCATTACATGCCCTGCCGCCACTATAATTAACCAAGGAACAAGCGATGAGTTTTCTACAGGATCCCAAGCCCAAAAACCTCCAAAGCTCAATGCTTCGTATGCCCAAGCTCCACCCATTAAAATTCCTGTTCCTAAAATCATGATGGAAAAAAAGGTCCATGTAAGAGCAGGTTTTTGCCAAGATGTGAAATTTTTCTTCCATAAACCCGCAATAGCTAAGGCAAACGGAGGCAATGTAGATGAAAACCCTAAAAACAAAGTAGGCGGATGAATTGTCATCCAATAATTCATTAATAAAGGATTCAAACCACGCCCATCTAACTTAGCAAGGTAGTTAGGCATTTGTATAAATGGTAAATTAGCAAAATCAGGATTTTCTCTTAATAATAAAAATGGGTTAGTTCCTAATTTATAATCTCCAATATAAATACCCAAAAGCATACTAGCTAAAAATACTTGCACTAAAGAAAAAACTGCCATTGCTGGCGCTTCCCATTCGCTATCAATAGTTTTGCGCAATATATTACCTAGCACTACATTCCAAAAAGTCCATAATAAAAAACTACCTTCTTGTCCTTCCCAAAAACAAGACATTATATACTCTAAAGGCATGCTGTTATTACTATGCTGCCATACATACGCATACTCATAGTAATGATTAAACAACATAATAAATAAAGTAATAGCAATACCAAGCACTGCTATTGTATGCAGTGAAAAGCTAAAACGTGCAAATTTTTTCCATTCAGAATTTAAGCTATTATCTTTTGCATAAAAATAATAAGCAACAGTAGCTAGTAAAGCAGCCACTAGAGATAAAACAACAAATGCATTGCCAATATGACCAATCCATAAATGTTCGCCGATGTATGTTGTTGAGTTCAATTATTAAAGTTTTAAGGTCGGTTAAATTTGGGGCTTTCCATCATTGTATTTACTAGGGCATTTCATTAAAATATCATTTGCATGAAAATCTGCTCCTTGCATTTTACCTATAACAACAATCTGTTCCGATTTTTGAAAATCTTGTGGCACACTTTTATGAAGAACTACCTTTTTTTCTAAGCCATTATTATCTGTCATAAAAAACGAACACTCATCTGCATTTATTTTTGGATCATAATTTACAGGAATGATTTTATTTAATTTACCTACAACATGGTATTCGGTATCGGGGTTAGAGATTGCTTCCGAAAAATTAGCATACGATGCATTGCTACCTAATGAATAAACAATTACTCCAATTGCAACAGCAATAATTATGATACCTACAATGTGAATCTTTTTCATTTTACTTATTTTCTAATTTTTTAAGTTTTACATCTATATAAATTAAGTAAGCTATAATGCAAACGAAAATGATTGATAATACACTAATTACCACATATATTTTTCCTTCGCTTCTAAAAGTATCTGCCATACTTGGCCCTGTAGCTATTTCCTGTGCATTACTTACTAAAAACGAAAGTAAAAATGCTACTATTAATAAAATTTTATTCTTCATCTCTTTTATGTTTTAAAATTGCCATTCTATTTTTAATATCTAAAATCCATAAGCTAATAAGCACCCAACCTATAACAGCAGGATAAAATACAGTTCTTAATTGACTATCCATATCATATTGAGCAAATTTGGCATTACCACCATTTCCAGGATGTAAAGAATCTGTTATTCGTGGAAGTATCATAATAAACACATTCATCATTACAAAGGCAAAAATATTATATACCGCCGAAATTCTTGCTCTCTTTAATTCATCAGCTATTGAACTTCTTAAAATAAAATAAGCCAAATAAATAAGAACAGCTATTGCCACGCCGTTTAATTTTGGATCTTCAAATGTCCACCAAGTACCCCAAGTAAAGCGAGCCCACATGCAACCAGTTAATAAACCAGGAATACTAAAAAACAATCCCACTTGCGCTGCTTGATTACTTAAAATATCAGATTTAATATCATTTTTTGAAAGGTGTTTTACGGCAAACCAAACCGAAACACCCATTTGGAATAACATTGCAAACCAAATAGGCACATGGTAATACACATTTCTAATAGTTTCGTTAAGAATATCTAAGCGAGGTACGTTATTTAATAAGCCCCATACAATAGTATAAAGTATAAGAGATGCACCAAGTATTTTCCACCATTTAATCATATAACTTAATCTTTCCAAAGATAATTAAATAAAAGAGTTGCTAAAGCAATTACCACTAAGTTTAGCATTAATAAAATAAGTAAATATTTAAAACTTACGCTCCAAGCAATGCCATCTATAGCAAATTTGCTTAATTTAATTGAAACCAAAATGAGTGGCATTAAAACGGGGAAGCTTAAAATTGCCATTAAACTAATGTTATTTGAGGCTTTTGAAGCAATGGCACTCATTAAACTTAATACGCCCGAAAATGCTGTGGAACTAAACAATAAACATAATAAATACATGCCCATGTTTTGAACCATACTGCCAATAAACCACGAATAAAAGAAAAAAGTAAGCAAGCTTAAAGTGGCCATTAAAAGCATATTGTAAACAATTTTGCTTAAAATAAACATACGTGGATTGTAGTATAAATAGTTAAATAAGGCTTTGCCTTTGGTTTCTTGTAAGAAACTTTTGCTCGAAACATTAATGGTTATAAATAAAAAAATAACCCAAAATAGGGCATTCCAAACAGTAGGGTTAAGTATTTTTTTGAAACATAAGGCAGAAACAAACACTGTAGAAATAATATAAACCAAAATTCCGGCAAGGGTTGATTTTTGCCTAAATTCTATTAAAAATTCCTTTTTAACAAGTTGGATAAATGTGCCTTTTAACATTGGGGCACAAATTTACACTCTAATAGTGATAATAACAATATTATGGCTATTTAAACCATAATATTGTTATTTTGATAGGTGCTTATCTAATTATTTGGAAATAACCTTTGTAATTATTAGGATTTGCTTCAGGTACTGTTAAAATATAGAAATAAGTACCATCTACATAACCACCGCCATTCCAATCGTTTTTGTAGTTATCTTGTTCATATAACTTTTTACCCCAACGGTTATAAATTTTAATGTTATTGGTATTATAAAACTCTAAATTTTTAAATTTCAATACTTCATTTACATTATCTCCATTTGGTGTAATTACATTTGGCAATACTAAAACTGCCTCAACCGTATACATAACTGTTACTGTATCTTTGCAACCTGTTGCACTTGTAACAATTAATGTTACTGGGAATGTTCCTGCATTTGGATATGCATAATTAACAGGATTTCCGCTGGCTCCATTACCATCGCCAAACGACCAAACCGAAGTGGTTATAGATCCTGCGGAAATAGTAGAAGTACTTGCAAAATTAATTAGCTGTTCAGGCACCACAGGCGATGGAGGCGTTGATACAAAACTAGCCACAGGCACAATATCATTTACTACTGTAATTGTTTTTGTAGCTATACAACCTTTAGCATCAGTAAAATTAACTACTACATCTCCTGCTGCACAAACGGTTATAGAACTAGTTGTATTAGAAGGGCTGCCCACCCATGAATAGGTAAATGGACTAAATGAAGAAGTTCCAGCAGCAGTAATTGTTGCACATTCACCTGGACAGATTGTTAAATCAGGTGAAGCTAAAAGAACAGAAGGACTAGATCTTACAGTTGTTATAGTTGCTCTACCTTTACATGCATTTTGATCAGTAACTTGCACCGTATAAGTTCCAGGAGTTGATGTTGTAGCAGTTGATGCTGTACCAAGAACAACTGGAGTCCAAGAATAAGTATATGCAGGTGCACCACCCGTAACAGTTGGTGTAAGAGTTGCATTAAAACCATTACAAAATACAATTGGAGCAGAACCTAAAGTAACAGTAGGATTTGCAGCAACTACAACAGAACATGTATTTGAAACCAAACTAGTACATCCACTTGTTGTATTAGTAACTTGTAAAGTTACCACCGTTGCACTTGTAACCGTAATTGAAGAAGCATGAGAACCTGTACTCCACGTATAAGAATATGCCCCAGTAGGTGAAAATGAAATTGCTGCCACAGTTGCACTTGCTCCTGAACACATACCCACAGAATTAGGAATTGTAACTGTTGGAGTTGGACTAATAACCACATTAACTGTTTTTGTTACAATACATGATCCAGCATCAACCGTACAAGTATAAACTCCAGCAGTAGAAACAGTTGTTGTTTGTGTTGTTGCACCATTGCTCCAACTATAACTAGTAGCCCCAGAAATAGAAGCCGTTAAGGTTGTTGTGCCAGCTCCACAAATTGATAAAGGACTAGCTGTTAAACTTAAAGTTGGCGAATTTGTAGATACAGTAAAGGCTGCACTAGCAGAACAACCATTAATATCAGTTACTAAAACCGTATATGGAATACCAAATGAAGAACCTGTTAACGCAGCAGTTGAAGTTGTAATAGACCCTGGTGACCAAACATAAGTACTGTAACTTGGCATACCCGCTAATGGCGAAGCTAAAGAAAGACTAGTACTTGTAGCAGGTGAACAATAATTTAAAGGACCTACCACAATTGGAATAGGATTTGGAAATACAAATACCGAATCTTTGGTAGATTTATAACAACCCGTTTTTTCAACTGTAACATAATATGGCCCTGTAGCACTTGCTATTATTGAACAACCACTAGCACCAGTGCTCCAGTAAACGTTATCATAATCGGTACAATTTATTAAAGTTAATGTAGCTCCTGGAGTGGCGCAAACTGTTCCGGTTGGAGAGGTTGCCAAAGTTGGGCTTGGAATTGTAATGCCCTTTATTTGAATATAATAGGTGGCCGAAGTGGATAATGGAGGTAATCCATTATCTGTTCCTGTAATTACTATCGTATGAACTCCCGTAACAGTAGGAGATCCAATAACCATCCATGATAATGTTGTTAATCCTGCTGTAGAAGTGGTAACAGCTAATGGTGTAAAACTACCACCAAGTGTTGGAGCGCTTGAGGTAATAGTAATTGACTGAGTAGGTTCTGGAGCTAAAAAGGTTGTAGTATAAACCAAGGTATCGCCCAAAGCGCAAATTTTTAATGTATCACCACAAAGAGAACCACCTCCAGTAGCATCTTGAATAATAGGAGGCAAATTACCACCAGAACCACAAGTATTAAAGAAATATGATTTGTTATCTAAAAAAGAAATGCCATCATTTAATCCATAAGGCCCATCATACGACAAACCAGCTTGGTCAAATCGTCCTAATTGCACATAATTTAAACGATCTCCTTTGTTTACACCAGCAGTTGCAGGTATACCACCAAATCCACCAACACCAGAAGATGCTGCACCTGTGGTCCATTGCATATCACCATAGCAAAATGCCACGTTATTTCCTCCAACAAGAATTGGATCAGTACCATCGGTAATAATTAATTGAAAATCGTTTTTTAAGTCGTCTTCACTTGAATAATAACCAACATTACTCCATTTAACAATAAGTGCTGTGGGCGTTTTTTTAAAATATACAAGTCCACTTCCTGCTGCACGAGTATCAACATCTCCCCAAAAAGGAGCAATCATAATGGTATCTAAACTCAATGGGTCACCAGCAGGGAAACCACCTGCGCTAAAAGAAGCTAAACCAGTATTAAATGTAATATTTCCATTATTATTTATAAAACAACTTGTGTAGGTTGTACCATAAAAACAAAAATTAAAACCTAAAGGAATACTAGCTGAAAATCCATCATCATTTCTGTAACTAGGTGCAGAATAACCCACCATTGGAACAACTGAAAAAGTAGGGTCAACAGGCACCATGCACTGACAAGCAGATGTAGTAGTTGTTCTAAAACTCATTGTATTTGGCTCTGTTGTTAAATTCACATGGTTTTGATCAACATGTGCACTAGCTTCTAAAAACTTATAGTGCGCCCTTGGGTTTAATGTCCCTGCTTGCTTCATTGCATCATAAGCTTGAGGAGTTGTATAAACAGTTTGAGCAAACGAAAAAGTAACAGTTATAATTCCTATTAAAAATAAGGTAAATTTTTTCATGATAATTAATGTAATAAATTGATAACCAAATATAACGATTTATTAACTAAAAAATCTACCTTTACGTTAAAACACCAATGTAAATGAGTAAAATAGCAGTTATAGTTAGTATAGCCATTTTAGCATTCTTAATTTTTTCATTTTTTACAAGAAAAGGAAAGCCAACATCTTCTATTCATCAATTTAAAGCAAAAACTATTGAAGGAGATACACTTGATTTTTCAACTTTAAAAGGTAAAAAAATACTTATTGTTAATACTGCCAGTAAATGTGGGTTTACTCCACAGTTCAAAGAACTTGAAGAATTATTTTTAAAATATTCTGATAAAAATTTCACAATCATAGGCTTTCCTTGCAATCAGTTTGGGGAACAAGACCCAGGAACAGGAACCGAAATAAAAGAATTTTGCACAAGAAACTATGGTGTTACTTTTACAATGATGGAAAAAGTAAATGTAAAAGGCGATAGTATTTCTGAAATTTATAAATGGCTGACTTGTAAAGATAAAAATGGGGTAATGAATAGTTCAGTAAAATGGAATTTTCAAAAATACATGATTGATGAAGATGGTTTTTTAGTAGACTTTTTATATTCTTTTAAAAAACCTAATTCCCAAAAAATTGTTTCGTGGATAGAAAAGAAATAAATATTGAACAGCAAAACTTCAACATTCTGAATTCACAATTAGTTAAATCAAACGCTGATGACGCTGATAATTAAGATTTTTGCAGAATAACCATACCATGTTTATTTCAATGTTACAATAAAAAAATGACTAGCAAGGAATGCCAGGTATGTTAACTAGCAAAAAAGTCGACTACTAAAACGGAACAAATGTTAAACCTGCCATTAAATTAAAACGCTGGCTAGGATATTTTTCCCAACGGTAATATCGCATATTAGCAATGTTATTAAAGTTTACAAAAAACGATAGCATTTTGCTATATCTGTATTCTGCACCTAAATTAATATCCCCTAAGCCTTTCAATAATTTCGGTTCCATTGTAATAACTCCAGAATTATCAACTTGTGTAAGAGCCCATTGATCTCCAATTACATAAATATCTGCTTTTAAAATAATTTTACTTTTCAAATTATATAAAGTTGAAAAAGTTAAATCATAACTTGGTTTATGATAAGGTCGAGTTAAATTTTCGGTTTTATATAAATGGTAATTTCCTTTTGCTAAAAAATGTATCTTTTCTTTATACTGATATTTTAATTGCCCCGAAACATTAAAATAACTGGTATTATCATAAATTACTTTGTACTTATTATCCAGCGTTGTTAAATCACTATAATCTATAACAAAAAAATTCATGCTATCAATTTTACTGTAACTAGCTTTAGCATCATAACTTAAATTAGAACTTAAATTCCCTTTTAAACCACCAAATACATTAAACTTAACGTTTGTGTTCTTGTAATTTAATTCTGATTTTATAAATGGATTTTCTGATGATAAACTACGTAGTGAGTTTTTTTGTAAGCCACCATTCAATCCTACATAAGGTATAATAATACTTTGATACACATCATACTGAGCATTTAATTGTGGGTAAAAATAAAACTTACCTGAGCCTACTTTACTCATTACATCAAGTGCTACAGCCAATCCAATATCAGCTTTCCATTTATTTTTTTGTGCCTCGAAATACGGATTAAGTTTAACTATTACATCATTTAATGTATCATTCGGTAGTTTATGATTATAATAATCTGCATCAAACTTCACAAATAAACGCTCCTTTTGAACATAGGTATTAAACACTGTATTTAGTTTAATGTTGTTTTCAGAAACATTATAAATATCGCTTAAATTGTAATAACCCAATTTTACAAAATGATTAATTTTTGAGCTATCAGTATAATGACTTTGAAGTTTAACTACTGGCTCAAATAATTGGTAACGTTGTTTTGTATAATCTTTAGTTAATTTACTTTCAGAAGTATCATACCCATAAAAATGACTTACATTACGTTTGTAATTAAACTCGCCAGTTAGAGTGTGCTTTTTATAAAACTTTTTAGCAAACAACTCTCCTTCATTATCACTATAACCACTGTAACCAACGCTTTTTAATTGTGAAGAAGATGATAGATGTTTTAAATGTAAGCCATAAGCCATATCGCGAGTTCTTAAACTACTAATCCAAAATTCGCCATAAGGAGTTGTGTATGTTCCTAAACCTAATTTTAGCAATGAACGGTATAACTTAGCCAAAGGTTCATTTTGCATTTTTGCAGCATCAATAGGAATTACTTCATATTTACTTACAAGTGGTGTAGATTGAATACCATAATTAATATTCGAAATTTTATTTACAGAATCTTTAATCTCTGGCAAATCACTCAATTTTACAGCATCCTTAATGGTAGGCTGATAAGTACTAGTAATAGTGTAATTTTGAGTAGTTCCTCCTGTTTGCGCTAATGCGGCAACTACATAACCCAATACCAATAATAAAACAAAAAACCATTGCAGTTTTTTTGTGCGTTTTTTTTGCAAAGATTGCTCTTGTTCAAACACAAAGCTATTGCCATATTTAGTGGATGACAATGTGGTTTTACTTGTATAATTCTTTAAGTTACTCATTTTTATTATCTTTTTTTTCAGTATTTAACTGTTTTTGCTGTGCGTCATATAACTGGTCAAACAAATCTTTATCTTGATTTTCTGATTTAAATTCCACTTTCATATCGCTGGTGTTTCCTGTATTATCAGGCATTGTACGAGCGCTCTTTTTAGCTTTTAATTCCGCTAATTTTGCATTTGCTTCATCAACATATTCTTGTTTTTGTTTAGCATCTATAATAGTTTGAAGCATTAATTCAGCATCAGCATCATCACCCTTAGCAATATAGGCATCAGCTAACAGTAATAAACCTTTCGTATTCCAATCATCATTAGAATAATTATAACTAATTAAACTATTAACTGTTTTTTCTACTTGCGTATAATCTTGTTTTGCATAATAAATCTTTCCTATATGATATAAAGCCTCTGCACCAGTAATGTTTTTAGAGCTTTTGTAAATGGCTTTAAATTCAAGCATCGCGTCATCATAACGTTGCAACTCGTACAATGATTTTGCCTTATCATATTTAGCTTCATTAGATTGTTGTGGTGTAATTTTTTCGGTATTTAAAACTTTCACCGCATTGTCTAAAGCTACATCGTATTTCTTCAATTCAAAAGCACAACGCATAGCGCCTAATCTGCCGCCCAGTTTGTTTGAAGGTGTTTCTGCTAGGTCTTCTAATCTTACATATAAAGGCAATGCTTCTTCATACTTTTTATCTTTATATAAAATATATGATGACTTTGCTAAAGCTGTTTCCGAATTTCCACCGTTTGGTTTACTATTAATGTATTGGTAAGAAGGCAAGGCTTTGTCATACATTAATTTACTATAGGCACATTCTGCATAACAAAAATGGGCTTCGGCAATGTACTTACCCTCAGGGAATTTAGAAATATAACTATCAAATTTTTGCATTGCTAAATCATAATTTTTCTCATTATAATAAGCCTCACGTGCTACTTCATACAATGACGTTTCTAATTCACTTGTATTTAAAGGATTTCCAACATTTTTAAAATATTCTTCTAAACCTGCAATATCTTTTTTAGCTTCAAAAATTCGTTTAATATAATCCAAGGCATCTTTAGCTTCAGAACTTTTAGGGTCTTTCTTTACAATCTTATCAAAATATTCGAAGGCTTTATCATCGTTATTTTTATTATAATAAATTAAGCCCAAACCTGCTAAAGCTGGATTTACATAAGTAGATTTAGGATAGTCGTTTAATACTTTTTGATAATAGGTAATAGCATTATCACCATCATTTAAATCTTTATCATAGGTTTCGGCTGTTTCGAAAACCGAAGCTGTAACATAATTAGATTTAGGGTATTTAGTAACTAAATCTTTTAAATCATTTACTTTTTCTTTATTGTTTTTTAATAAACCATTGCACAAAGCTTTTTGGTATAAACAATAATCAACATCCATAGCATTAAGTGCAATTGCCGATTTGTAATACTCCGCAGCTTGAAGATAAACGTTATTCATAAAATAACTATCGGCAGTTCTAACATTTGCATCAGCTATTTTTTTTGGGTCGTATTTATTTTTAGTAAGCAAAAATTTACGGAATGCAATATTTGCATTATCATAATCTCCTTTAGTTTTTTGTTGAAAATAAGCATAACCTATATTGTAATTAGATAAATCATATTCCTTTAAACTAATTGCCCCTTCATTTAACTGAAAGGCTTTCCATGTTTCAACAGCAGTAGCATAATCTTTCTTTAGATAAGAAATTTCACCTAACCAGTATTGAGAAAGTGCATTATAAGATTTATCAAAATTCACAGCCAAAGATTTTTTAAAGTACCTAGAAGCACTATCTATGTCTGAATTATTAAAAAATTCAACTCCTTTAAAATATATTAACTTTTGATAGGTGATTTTTAAAATTGGATCTAAAGGTTGTATTTTTTCTATTGAACTAATTGCTTGCCCATAATTTTTTGTAGTAGAATACACATTTACTAAATAGTTATAAGCCTCAGGCTTTTTAGCTGATGTGGGATAAGTAGTAATATATTTTTGAAATGCCACTACTGCATCATTATACGGCGCAAATGATAACTCATAGCATAATTTTGCATAACTATATAATGCATCTTCTTTTATCTTAGGATCAAAATCCATTAAACTAGCCGCATAAAAAGCATTACGAGCTTTTGATTTATTATTGGTTTGAATATAGCAATCAGCTAAATGATACCATGCACTTTGAGCTAAACTATCTTTATTATCTACTGCTTTATCAAAATGGGAAATAGCATTTGTATAATCTTTAATTTGGTAGTAGCAATAACCTAATTCATAACTTCCCTGCGGATTAAAACCACCACCAGCTTTTTCAGATTTTTTAAAATAGTTTAATGCATTGCCAAAATCTTTTAAATTAAAATATGATTCTCCAATCATACGATTTATTTCACTTTCTTTTTGAACGTGAGAAGTGTCTGACAATAAAGCTGGCGCATTTTTAACCACTTCACCGTACTTCCCTTGAATAAAATAAATTTGAGTAATATAATAAGGAACTACTTTTCCAAATGTTTCATCTGGTAAAAGTCTTGTAAAACCAGTTAAAGCGGTTTCGTAATTTTTTTCTTGGTAAGCAATGTGCGAGTAATAATAATTTGCTGGATGCGCGTATTTATTATCTACATCTTTAATTTCAAATAAATCTAATTTTGCTTTGTCGTTATTTTTTTCGGTAAAATAACTATAACCACGTTTAAAATAAAGCTCAGCTAAATCCTCTTTATTTAAATCGTAAATATCAACTTTCTCAAGGTATTTAATGGTTTCATCATATTTCTTTTTTCTAAAATTTGATTTCCCCAAATAAAAATAGGCCCATTTTAATTTATTACTTTCGGGATGTTGTTCAATAAATTGCTTCATTTGCCATTCCCCATCTTTATGAAAAAGCTCAATAGCACAAGCTGCTGCATAATACTGTGCTTCAGTTTTTAGCAATCTACTATCAGAGTTAGTTTGCAAATAATCTGTAAATGATTTTTGAGATGCCGTGTATTGCTTTTTATCAAACAACTCAAGCCCCGTTTTATAAAGCATATCTTTATCCAAATAAATTTGTGTTTTTTGTGAAAACACAGTATTTACAAGGCAAAAGTAAAGCGCCAGAAATAGTATTTTTTTAATGTTCATGTTCTTATAATACATTTTATATAAATAGTTAGCAATTATTTACATGAAATAATCACTCCAAAAAATATTTTTTAGGTTGCATAAATTTAAGGCTAACATAATCTCTCTTAACACGTTGGTTTTGTAGTTATTAACCCGAGTGTGTTAAAACTTGTCTTTATATCTTTTCATATCAAAAAACAATTAACGGTACTTTAGTTTTATGATTAACGATGCAGTTATAGAATTTAAAAACGCAACCATTTTCCAAGGAGATGTGCCAGTTATTACTGATTTAAATTTAGCCTTAAATAAAGGCGAATTTGTTTATTTACTTGGTAAAACAGGGAGTGGAAAAAGTAGTTTGTTAAAAACCATCTATGGAGATTTAACATTAACTCAAGGTTTAGGAGAAGTTGCAGGTTTTAAATTACATCAATTAAAACGTAAGGAAATTCCCTACTTACGCAGAAAACTAGGAATTGTTTTTCAGGATTTTCAATTACTTAGTGATCGTTCTGTATTTGAAAACATGCGTTTTGTAATGAAAGCAACGGGTTGGACAGACGAAGTAAAAATAAAAATGCGCGTTAAAGAGTTACTGGCAAAAGTTGGTTTAGAAAGTAAGGAAATGGTTATGCCTTTTCAATTATCTGGAGGAGAACAACAACGCATAAGCATTGCACGTGCTTTAATTAACGACCCCGAAATAATTTTAGCAGATGAGCCAACTGGAAATTTAGACCCCGAAACATCTGAAGAAATTATGAAAATATTACTTGATATTAGTAAAACAGGGCGTTGCATTTTATTTGCTACCCACGATTTACTACTATACAGCAAGTTTCCTGCACGTACCTTAATGTGCGATAATAATAAAATTGCTGATAGTGTTAAGTTATAAATAATTTTGTCCAATTATTTTATATCTCATTATCAATCACCTATTGGGCTAATTGAAATAAAAAGCAAAGATGAAAAAATTTGCTCCGTTTTATTTATAGAACCTACAAACTCACTATTAGAAAGCGACAATAAAGTAAACCAAGAATGCATAAGTCAATTACAAGCCTATTTTAATGGCACTTTAACTCATTTTAATTTACCAACAGAACAAAGTGGTACTCCTTTTCAAAACAAAGTTTGGAATGAATTATTGAAAATTGAATATGGCTCAACAACTACCTATTTAGAAATTGCAAAAAAACTAGGTGATGAAAAAAGCGTAAGAGCTGTTGGAACTTGTAATGGAAAAAATCAACTACTTATACTATTCCCTTGTCATCGTGTAATTGGCAGTAATGGTAATTTAACAGGCTATGCAGGAGGATTGAAGAGAAAAGAATGGTTACTAAAACATGAAATTAAATTTTCTAAAGTAAAAGAAGGTAGGTTGTTTTAATTATGATGGAATTAATTCACTTATCTTTTCAAAATGATTAATAGCAGCATCAATACTTTTAACACCTTCAATTGTTAACCACAATTTACTATTAGATTCTTTTAACTGGCAATGTTTAGAGTGCTTTTGAACGTAAGCCATAACTGCTTTAAACATAGGCGAATTATAATACTCACTATCTTGTTTACTTAAAAAATAACAAAGCATTTTCCCATTCTTCAAAGTCAGTTTTTCAAAACCAAGCTTCATTGCCGCCCAACGCATTTTCACAACATTAATTAATTCAATAGCTTCGGTGGGCAATGGTCCAAATCTATCACGTAATTTTAATTTAAAGTTATCTAATTCGCTTTCGTTGGTAACGTTATCTAATTCTCTGTATAGCAATAATCGCTCAGTTAAATTACTTACATAAGAATCCGGAATCAATAATTGTAAATCTGTATCCACAACTGTTTCATTTACAAACTGACGTGAGAATTTAGATTTGTCAGCTCCAGCACTTTCATCAGCTTCTATTATTTCTTGGTACCAATTTTCTTGTTTTAATTCTTCAATGGCTTCATTCAAAATTTTCATATAGGTATCAAAACCCATATCATTAATAAATCCACTTTGTTCCCCACCCAATAAATTTCCAGCCCCACGTATATCTAAATCGCGCATAGCAATTTGAAAACCACTACCTAAATCACTAAATTCTACAATGGCTTTTAAACGTTTACGAGCTTCTGTAGTTAAATTTATAAATGGGGGAGTTAGCAAATAGCAGAATGCTTTTTTATTGCTTCGCCCCACTCTGCCTCGCATTTGATGTAAATCACTCAAACCAAAGTTTTGAGAATCATTAATAATAATTGTATTCGCATTACTAATATCCAAGCCCGATTCAATAATGGTAGTTGCAACTAAAACATCAAATTCTCCTTCAATAAAACTAAACATCACCTCTTCCAACTTATCTCCATCCATTTGTCCATGCCCCACAGTAACTCTTGCCTCTGGCACTAAACGCTGAATAATACCAGCTACTTCAGTAATATTTTGCACTTTGTTATGTACAAAATATACTTGTCCACCTCTATTTAACTCATACGTAACAGCATCTCTAATAGCTTCTTCGCTAAAAGAAATTAATTCGGTATGCACTGGATATCTATTTGCTGGAGGCGTACTTATTACAGATAAATCTCTAGCGCCCATTAAACTAAATTGTAGGGTGCGTGGAATTGGAGTTGCTGTTAAAGTAAGCGTATCTACAGTTGTTTTAAAGGTTTTTAATTTGTCTTTTATACCAACACCAAACTTTTGTTCTTCGTCAATTATTAACAAACCTAAATCTTTAAACTTAATTTCTTTACCAACAATTTTATGTGTACCGATTAAAATATCAATTTTTCCCTCAGTAGTTTTACTAATAATTTCTTTTACTTCCTTAGCACTTCTAAACCTATTAATAAAACTAACATTACAAGGCAAATCTTTTAAACGCTCTTTAAATGTTTTGTAATGTTGGTATGCCAAAATGGTAGTAGGAACCAACACTGCCACTTGCTTACTATCACAAACTGCTTTAAAAGCTGCTCTAATTGCAATTTCTGTTTTACCAAATCCTACATCGCCACAAACTAATCTATCCATAGGATGTGGTTTTTCCATATCTCGTTTTACATCAGCTGTAACTTTAATTTGATCAGGAGTATCTTCGTAAATAAAAGATGCTTCTAATTCGTGTTGTAAATAATTATCTTGTGGGTAACGATGGCCTGCTTGTGCTTTACGTTTAGCGTATAGTTTAATTAAATCATAAGCAACTTCTTTTACATTACGTTTTGTTTTTTGCTTTAAAGTACTCCAAGTCGTAGATCCAATTTTATCAATACGTGGCACATTACCTTCTTTACCAGTATATTTACTTATACGATGTAAACTGTGAATACTTACATATAAAAAGTCATTATCTTTATAAACAAGCTTAACAGCCTCTTGTTGCACACCATTGGTATTCAACTTCACCAATCCTCCAAAACGACCAATACCATGGTCGATATGGGTAACAAAATCTCCTGGATTAAGAGAAAGTATTTCTTTTAAAGTGAGCGATTCTGCTGTTTTATAACGCGTTTCTTTTAATTGAAAACGATGGTAACGTTCAAAAATTTGATGGTCGGTGTAACAAGCAATTTTTAAATCGTGATCAACAAAACCTTCATGAATATTGATTTTTACATGTTCAATTAAACCCTCAGCTGTTCTGTGTTCTTTAGAAAGTAAATCATTAAAAATAGTATGTAAACGTTCGGCTTGCTTTGTATTTTCAGTTGTTAAATAACTTTTATACCCTTTAGCTTTATTAGCTTTTAAATCGCTAATAAGCATATCAAAATTCTTATGAAATTGTGGCTGTGGTTGCTGATCAAATAGTATTTCATGAGAGGCAATGTGTTTATTTAAACCAAACTCTATAATATTATAATTTTTTATTTGGTCTAAGAAATCATCCCCTGTATTATATATTTCGGCTGGAGCAAGCTGTTTTATAGTAGAATCAATATGCGAATAAGCAAGCTCTACTTTCTTATATTGTTTATCTATAAAATCCTTTGTAAAGATCACATCATCAAAACAAACCAATGTTTCTGGACTGATATAATCAAAAAAAGACTTTCTAACTTCTATAACTTGAGATGAATTTATATCAGGAATAATAGTAACAAAATCGTAACTATGATTTGATAATTGAGAGGCTGGATCAAATGTTTTTATGGCATCTACATCATTACCAAACAATTCAATACGGTAAGGTAATTCATGCGCAAACGAATACACATCCACTATACCACCGCGTATAGCATATTGCCCTGGCTCCGAAACAAAATCACATAGTTCAAAATCATAGCTTAATAAAAATTCCTGAATAAAATCAATACTTAATTTTTCTCCTTTCTTAATTACTAAGGTATTTTTACTAAGGCTCGTTTTTGAAACCACCTTTTCTGCTAAAGCAGAAGCATAGGTTACAACAATGCCCGAATAATTTTCTTTACTCAACTGACTTAATGTTTCTGCACGTTCTTGTACAGAGGCATTACTTGTTTTTTCCTCTTTGTAAGGAACTTTATAACTTTCCGGAAAATAATGTATGTGCTTTTCTGGTAATAATGATTGTAAATCATTTAATACATAAGCTGCTTTTTCTTTATCGTTGCAAACAACTACTAAATTAAAAGTAGAGTTTTGAAATATATCATTGATTAAAAATGAAAATGAGGAACCACGCAAACCCGAAAAAAATACATTTGCATTAAGGTTTACTTGCTTTTTTTGTAATTCTTGCCAATACTTACCGTTCCACCACATTTTAAGGCGATAAAGGTAGGTATATTTTTAAGATTTTGTTTACCTCTTTGTAATTTGTAAAATAAAAACATTAAATTTATTTTTTAATTTGTACCTAACATTTTAATGTTACAACAATAGACTAATTATGGCTAAAAAAGAAACTAAAAATTTAGAATTTTTTACTGATTGGAAATACGCTCCATCTCCCGAAGCTACTGACCATATTCAATTAAAAAAACAATACGATTTATTTATTAATGGAAAGTTTGTAAAACCTACTTCTGGTAAGTATTACGATACCATTAATCCTGCAACGGAAGAAAAAATTGCTAGTATTGCTGATGCAAACGAAAAAGACGTTGATATTGCTGTTAAAGCTGCAAAAAATGCATACGACAAAGTATGGAGTAAAATGCCAGCTAAGGAGCGTGCAAAATATATTTTTAGAATTGCAAGATTAATACAAGAGCGTGCTCGCGAATTATCTGTAATAGAGACTTTAAACGGAGGTAAAGCAATTCGCGAAAGTAGAGATGTGGATATCCCATTAGCTGCTAATCACTTTTTTTACTATGCAGGTTGGGCAGATAAGTTAGAATACGCTTTTCCAAATAGAAATCCTAAATCGTTAGGTGTTGCGGGTCAAATAATTCCATGGAATTTCCCATTACTTATGGCTGCTTGGAAAATAGCTCCAGCATTAGCAACAGGGAATACTGTAGTTTTAAAACCTGCAGAAACAACTCCATTAACTTGTTTAAAATTAGCTGAGATAATTCAAGAAAGTGGATTACCAGATGGCGTTGTAAACATTGTAACTGGTTTTGGTCCAACTGGCGCAGCTATTGTAAACCACCCATTAGTAAATAAAATTGCATTTACAGGTAGTACAAACGTTGGCAAATGGATTCAAAAATCTATTGCTGGTACTGATAAAAAATTAACGCTTGAGCTTGGTGGAAAGGCTGCAAATATTATTTTTGAAGATGCTCCAATTAATCAAGCTGTAGAAGGTATTATTAATGGAATTTTCTTTAACCAAGGGCACGTATGTTGCGCTGGTTCTCGTTTATTTGTGCAAGAAAGTGTTGCCGATGAGGTTATTAAAAAACTAAAAGATAGATTAGAAACATTAATTGTTGGCGACCCTTTAGACAAAAACACTGATATTGGTGCAATTAACTCTAAAATGCAATTAAATAAAATTAATGAGTATTTAAAAATTGGTGTTAATGATGGTGCAGACATGTATCAAAGCTCTTGCTCGATTCCTAAAAAAGGATTTTTTGTAAGACCAACTTTATTCTTAAACACATCTCAATCTCACCGTATTTCTCAAGAAGAAATTTTTGGGCCAGTTTTAGCAATTCAAACATTTAGAACTGTTGAAGAAGTAATTGAAAAAGCAAACAACATTCCTTATGGTTTAAGTGCTGGTGTTTGGACCGACAAAGGCTCTCGAATATTTAACATGACATCAAAATTAAGAGCTGGGGTTGTGTGGGCTAACACTTATAATAAATTTGATCCTACATCACCATTTGGTGGATACAAAGAAAGTGGATTTGGACGTGAAGGTGGATTACATGGATTAATGCCCTATTTAAAGTTTTAAGATTTAACCGCAAAGATGCAGAGAAAAACGCTAAGGGAACAACAAATGTTTTATGTTTTAAAAATTATAAATTATGACAGAAAACGCTCTCTCACAAATTATAATAGGTAGTTCCATTAAAGTGCATACAGCCTTGGGGCCAGGATTGTTGGAATCAGCTTACGAAGAGTGTTTATATTATGAATTGTTAAAATCAGGATTAAAAGTAGAAAAACAAAAAGCATTACCACTAATTTATGAAGATGTAAAATTAGATGTTGGATACAGGTTAGATTTGTTGGTAGAAAATAAAGTAATTATAGAATTAAAAGCATGTGAAACCTTAAATGATGTTCATTTAGCACAAATATTAACGTATTTAAAATTAAGTAACATAAAATTGGGATTATTAATTAATTTTAATGTCTTAAGAGTTAAAGATTGAATTAAAAGAGTAGTAAATAATTTATAAAGTATAGAGTCCTTATTTTTCTTTGCGAAAAAAACATAATATCAAAAAAATTAACATTTAAATTCAATTTACATTGCGGTTAAATAAATAAAAAACAAACTTAAAAAATAAAGTCCTCAGTTTTCTTTGCGAAAATACTTTGCAGACTTTGCGTTTAAACATTATGGAAAGAATAGAAGTTCTAAAAACATATAAAATATTTATTGGCGGTCAGTTTCCTCGTACAGAAAGTGGACGTTACTATCCTTTAAAATTAAAAAATAACATGACAGTAAATGTTAGTTTATCATCTCGTAAAGATTTTAGAAACTCTGTAACAGCTGCTAGAAGTGCTTTTAGCGGATGGAGTGCAAGAGCAGCTTTTAATCGTGGACAAATTTTATACCGTATTGCAGAAATGCTCGAAGGTAGAAAAGAACAATTTTTAGAAGAACTAAAACAACTTGGTTATACAGCTGTAAATGCAAAAAAAGAAATTGAACAAAGCATTGACCGTTTAGTGTATTACGCAGGATGGTGTGATAAATACCAACAAATGCATAGTGCAGTAAATCCAGTAGCAACTTCGCATTTTAACTTTAGTGTACCTGAACCAATGGGCGTTGTGGCAATTATGGCAGATGAAAGCACTGCTTTACTAGGATTAATTTCTGTTGTAGCACCTTGCATAGCTGGTGGAAACACATGTATAGTTTTAGCATCTGAAAATAAACCTACTTGCGCCATTACGTTTGCCGAAGTATTAGCAACGAGTGATGTTCCAGGAGGTGTTGTAAATATTTTAACAGGCAACAGAAAAGAATTACACTCTCATTTTTCATCTCATATGGATGTAAATGCAATTATAAACTGCAACTCTGAAAAAGATTTTAATAAAACAATTGGCGAAAACGCATCGTTAAATGTTAAACGTGTTTATACATGGAATAAAAATTGGAGTGATGAAAAAGAACAAGGCCCTTATTTTATTACTGATTTACAAGAAATAAAAACTACTTGGCATCCAATTGAAAACATTGGCATTTCTGGAATTAAATATTAATTGAAAAAATTACTCAAAAAAAAGACTGCTATTTCTAGCAGTCTTTTTTTATGGGCATTTATTTTATAAATTATTTACTATAAGTAGCACTTGCAATAGTTAACTCTCTATTCATACGTGCAATGTTTTCTAAAGAAATTCCTTTAGGACATTCTGCTTCACAAGCTCCTGTATTAGTACAATTACCAAATCCTTCCTCATCCATAGCTTCTACCATTTTAAGTACACGAGCTTTACGTTCTACTTGTCCTTGAGGTAATAATGCTAATTGAGAAACTTTTGCAGAAACAAATAACATAGCTGAACCATTTTTACAAGCAGCTACACAAGCACCGCAACCTATACAAGCTGCTGCGCTAAAAGCATCATCTGCTGCTTCTTTTGGTATTAAAATATTATTTGCATCTTGTGCATTTCCAGTGTTTACTGAAATATATCCTCCACTTGCAATAATTCTATCAAAAGCACCTCTATCAACTGCTAAATCCTTAATTACCGGGAACGCTGCACTTCTCCATGGCTCAACAACAATTGTATCGCCATTTTTAAAAGAGCGCATATGTAATTGGCAAGTAGTAACACCTTGTTTTGGTCCATGAGGACGGCCATTGATGTACATACTACACATACCACAAATACCTTCACGGCAATCGTGGTCAAAAGCAATTGCTTCTTTTCCTTCGCTAATTAATTTTTCGTTTAATACATCAAACATTTCTAAAAACGACATGTCTGTTGAGATGCCAGTTAATTGATGTGTTTCAAAGCTTCCTGCTGCTTTGCTATTTTTTTGTCTCCAAACTTTTAAAGTTAGATTCAATTCTGTTCCGTGTCCTGATCCCATAGTAATTAGTGATTGGTGGTTAGTGACGAGTGATTATGTGAAAAGTAAGCACTGGTCAATTTTCTATTTATTCTTGTTTTTTATTGCAGTTATTAAACTATTAATCATTTTCGATTCTTCTTCTATAAGAATTCTCATATTTGAGAGTTCATCTAGACTTAAGAATCCAAGCTTTTGTGATAAAATAAATCCTGAAAGCAACTCACTTGCACTTCCTTTTGCGTGACCTAGTTGCAAAATAAAAGTTGCAGTTGATTTAACTGACCCTTCAGAAATATTTAGTGAAATAGAGGTTGATGCTCTTCTAAGTTGCGATGTCATTCCGAAAATTTCTTCTTTAGGAAATTTACTAGTTAGCTTATACACTTCAACTGCAATGTTGATAGCTTTTTGCCAAACTAATAAATCTTCAAATGAATTGATTTTACTCATCACTTAACTCTATTCACTAATCACTATTTGTAAGAACGTTGTGCTATTTTAATATTTTCAAATTTAAGTTCTTCTTTATTAAGCTCCCAATTGCTCTCTCCTTTGTATTCCCAAGCAGCAACATATGCAAAGTTAACGTCATCACGTTTTGCTTCACCTTCTTCTGTTTGGTGTTCTTCACGGAAGTGGCCTCCACAGCTTTCTTCACGGTGTAATGCATCTTTACACATTAGCTCGCCTAATTCTATGAAATCAGCAACACGTCCCGCTTTTTCTAAATCCGGATTAAATTCATCTGCGCTTCCTAAAACACGCACATCACTCCAAAATTCTTTACGTAATGCTTGTATTTCAGCAATAGCTTCAGTTAAGCCTTGTTTATTACGAGCCATACCGCATTTATTCCACATAATTAATCCTAAACGTTTATGGAAACTTTCTACTGATTTAGTTCCTTTTATATTTAAGAATTTATTGATTAAATCTGTTTGCTCTTTTAAAGCTGCATCAAATGCTGGATGTTTTGTTTTTAATTTATCTATTGAATCTGCTTTATCTTTTTCAGCACTCATACGAGAAACTTCTTCAGATAAATACACTCCTAAAGTATACGGTATTACAAAATAACCATCAGCTAAACCTTGCATTAATGCTGAAGCACCTAAACGGTTAGCACCATGGTCAGAGAAGTTAGCTTCACCCAATGCATATAAACCTTTTACAGTGGTCATTAAGTTATAATCTACCCATAAACCACCCATTGTGTAATGCACCGCTGGGTAAATACGCATAGGTACTTCGTAAGGGTTTTCTCCAGTAATTTGTTGATACATATCAAACAAGTTACCATATTTTTCTTTAATTACTTCTTTACCTAAGCGCATGATTTCTTCTTGGCTTGGGTTATGAAGATTTTTCTTAGTAGCTTCTGTTCTTCCGTAACGAGCTGTATTAAATGCAAAATCTAAATACACAGCCATTTTAGAATTACCAACACCGTAACCAGCATCACAACGCTCTTTAGCTCCACGAGAAGCCACATCACGAGGAACTAAGTTACCAAATGCCGGGTAACGACGCTCTAAGTAATAATCTCTTTCTTCCTCAGGAATATCAGTTGGTTTACGGTTATCATCTTTCTTTTTTGGAACCCAAATACGTCCATCATTACGTAATGATTCCGACATTAAAGTTAATTTAGATTGATGATCGCCAGATACTGGAATACAAGTTGGGTGAATTTGTGTATAGCAAGGGTTTCCAAAAAAAGCTCCTTTTTTATGAGCTTTCCAAGCTGCAGTAACATTACTTCCCATTGCGTTAGTAGATAAGTAAAATACGTTTCCGTAACCACCTGTACACAATAATACTGCATGACCAAAATGTTTTTCCATTTCGCCAGTAATTAAATTACGAGCAATAATACCACGAGTAATGCCATCAATAGTAACAACGTCTAACATTTCGTGACGAGCGCATAATTCAACAGCACCCATACCAACTTGGCGTTGTAAAGCAGAATAAGCACCTAGTAACAATTGTTGACCTGTTTGTCCAGCAGCATAAAATGTACGTTGTACTTGTGTACCACCAAATGAACGGTTACTTAATAAACCACCATACTCACGAGCTAAAGGAACACCTTGAGCAACACATTGGTCAATAATATTTGAAGACACTTCTGCTAAACGATGAACGTTTGCTTCACGTGCTCTATAATCACCACCTTTAATAGTATCATAAAATAAACGGTAAGTTGAATCACCATCATTTTGATAATTTTTTGCGGCATTGATACCACCTTGAGCTGCAATAGAGTGCGCACGACGAGGAGAATCTTGAAAACAAAATACTTTTACTTTGTATCCCATTTCAGCTAATGAAGAAGCTGCTGAAGCTCCAGCTAAACCAGAACCTACAACTAATACTTCTAAACTACGTTTATTAGCTGGATTTACAAGATGAACTGTTGAGCGATACTTTGACCATTTTTGATCAATTGCTCCTTCAGGTATTTTTGAATCTAATTTTGACATATCTTAAATATATATATTATTGAATAATGTGTAAAAACATAACTATTGGCATAGAAGCAAACAATAAGCTTACTATAATTGAAAACCAAACACCAAAAGATTTTATAGTTGGTGTATAATTTTTATGATTTAATCCTAATGATTGAAATGCAGATTGCACACCGTGCAACAAGTGATAACATAATGCACCAACTCCTAATAAATAAATAGCTACAAAATACCATTGGTCAAAAACAACTTTCATACTTTCAAATGTATTATGCTCTTGGTGAGAGAATACAGCCACTTTAGTTGGGAACCAAAAATTAGCAAAATGCACTACTAAAAACATTAATAATAATGAACCCAAAACTCCCATACTACGGCTATACCATTTAGAGTTAGCAGCTCCATCAACCTTTGCATAAGCAACAGGACGAGCTTTTTTGTTTTGCATTGTTAAAATTAAAGCTTGTACAGCGTGTAATATTAAACCAGCAAGTAAACCAATTTCCAGAATTCTAATTACAGGGTTATGTGCCATAAAATCGGCAGCTGCATTAAATGTTTGTCCGCCATCATTAAAAAATATGCATGCATTAATGCTTACATGTATAACCAAAAAAGAAACAAGGAACAAACCGGTAAGCCCCATTACAACTTTTTTTCCAATTGATGATTTTAAAAATCCTTTACTCATATAGAAATGTATTTAATTTTTTACGCGACAAATGTATGATTGCAGAACGTCTTTAACAAATTTTTTGTCGTTTTTCCAATATTAATAACACTTTAAAACGCTTATTGTTCAAGGGTTTAGAAGCAAGTCTTTATTTGGAATAATTCTAAATACAGTTGTTGTCGAATTTAACGAGAAATACCTCTTTTATTAAGGGCATCTTGATAAGCTTTGGCATTTTTTTGATGCACTGCATAATCATTTGTAAAATTTGAATAGCCACTAAAATCAGGTTTTGCACAAAAAAAGGTATGAGTATGTTTTGAGTAATTTAATACAGCATCTAAAGTTGATGGTTGAACTAAACATATTGGACCAGGAGGTAACCCTTTATACATGTATGTATTATAGGGGGAATCAATTTCTTTATCAACTGATAAAACACGTTGTACATCAAAATTTTTATTTGCAAAAACTATTGTAGGATCTGCTTGCAATTTCATATCTTGTTTTAATCTATTGATATAAACGCCTGCAATTTTTTGCTGCTCAGTTTTAATATTACTTTCACTTTGAGTAATAGAGGCAATTGTAATGATTTCTGGAACAGAATATCCCATTGCCTTTGCTTTATCTTTCTTTGCCTTTGTCCAAACTTCATTAAATGATTTTTTAAGTTCATCTATTAATTCAGGCAATGTAGTAGCCCAACTTAATTCATATGTTTTAGGGACCACTAAACACATCATATTTTTTGAATCTAACCCAAAATCATCTGCAAGTTTTTCATCATTATTACAAAACTCTTCTAACTCATTTCTTTCAACTTCTATTTTATCGGCAACGTAATCTATAAATTGTTCTTGTGTTCTAATTTGAGAATTAAAAAACAACTTAACTTTTTCTTGCTTGTTTTTTTTTATTGCATTTACAATTGAGCGATTACTCATTTTTTCGTCAATTCTAAATTTACCAGAATGGATGTTATTTGGCAAATCCATTTCGCGTGCAGTCCATTCAAAGCTTTCCTTGTCTTCAATAATGTTTAAGGCGTAAATTTCTTCAAGCATTTCATTATAAGTGGCATTTGACTTAATATAGATGTAAGTATATTTTTTACCGTTTAACTTAACATTACTCTTAAATACATTTTCATAGGCCCAATATCCTCCAAAGGCAACAATACCAAGAACTAAAATTATTATTACTTTTTTAACCACTCCACCTTTCGATTTTGCCATACTCTATACGTTCTCTAAAAAAAACTTTCTTTTATTAATACAAAAAGCCCCACGCATAAAGTAAACCAGCCAAATGCAGGTTTCAACTTATTAGCTGAAATTTTATCAGAGAAATAACTGCCAGCTATAATCCCTAAAATACACACCGCAGAAATACCAAACAATAAAATCCAATTAATATTTTGATGACCAATGTTGCCTGTAAAACCAACTATTGAATTTATTGCAATAATTAATAAAGACGTTCCAATTGCTTTTTTAAAATTCAATCTTAAAAAAAAGATGAGCACTGGTACAATTATAAAACCTCCACCCGCACCAATAAAGCCGGTAATAACACCAACTAAAATTCCCATAAAAACAACAGCAGGAATACCAATAGGACTTTTAGCAAACTCATCCCATTTAACTTGATTTATTTTATTTGGTTTCCTTTTCTTAATCATGCTGTATGATGATATCAATATTAAAATTGAAAACAATACCATAATTAAAATGTGTTTAGCAACCTCAACTCCAAATAAAGTAAAGGTTTCAGGGATTGCTGGCATTACAAATTTACGTACACAAAATACAGTAACCATTGATGCAATTGCAAATTGTATGATTGCCTCCATGCTAATTTCACCTTTCTTTAAATAGGCAATAGCACCAATTAATGAAGTTGTACCAACTATGAAAAGTGAATAGGTAGTAGCTACATCTGCCTGAAAACCCATTATATAAACCAAAACAGGCACACCTAAAATTGAACCGCCGCCGCCAATTAAACCCAATATGAGTCCAATAATAAGAAATGCAATTATACCTATTGTTGTCAACTAACTTTTTGTAACTGTACTTAAAATATTTAACTCTTTTAATTGCTCATCGCTAATTTCACTAGGACTATCAATCATTACATCGCGACCTGAATTATTTTTAGGGAAAGCAATAAAATCTCTAATACTATCACTTCCACCAAACAATGAACATAATCTATCAAAACCAAAAGCTAAACCGCCGTGAGGAGGCGCACCAAATTCAAATGCATTCATTAAAAAGCCAAATTGTTTTTGAGCTTCTTCTTTAGTAAAACCAAGCAAATCAAACATCTGAGCTTGTAATTCTTTATTATGAATTCGAATACTTCCTCCACCAACTTCAACACCATTAATAACTAAATCATAAGCATTAGCTCTTACAGCACCTGGATTAGTTTTTAATAATTCAAAATCTTCAGGATTTGGTGAAGTAAATGGATGATGTTTCGCATGCCATCTACCAGCTAAAGATGCTAATAAATTAGGGTCACCATCATTCCATTCTAATAAAGGAAAATCTATTACCCATAATGCAGAAAATTTTGATTTATCTCTTAAGCCTAAACGAGCGCCCATTTCTAAACGTAATTCGCTCATTGCCTTACGCGTTTTTTCATCAGAACCTGCTAAAATTAAAATTAAATCTCCAGGTTGTGAACCGCACGCAACTGACCAAGCTTTTAAATCCTCTTCACTATAAAATTTATCAACGCTTGATTTAATTGTTCCATCTGCATTATGACGAGCGTATACTAATCCAGTTGCACCAATTTGAGGACGTTTTACCCATTCCGTTAATTCATCCAACTGTTTACGAGTATATTCTGCTGCGCCTTTAGCACAAATTGCAACAACTAATTCTGCATCATCAAACACTTTAAAATTCTTACCTGCAACTACTGAATTCATTTCAATAAATTTCATTTCGAAACGAGTATCAGGCTTATCATTACCATAAAACTTCATTGCATCAGCATAAGTCATATGTGGCACATAAGGCATGTCAATATTTTTTACCGATTTAAATAAATGGCGCACTAAACCTTCAAACGTATCTAAAATATCTTTTTGTTCAACAAAGCTCATTTCACAATCTATTTGAGTAAACTCAGGTTGTCTATCTGCTCTTAAATCTTCATCTCTAAAGCATTTTACTATTTGATAATACCTATCAAAACCTCCAACCATTAATAGCTGTTTAAATGTTTGTGGAGACTGTGGTAACGCATAAAACTGACCTTCGTTCATTCTACTTGGTACAACAAAATCGCGAGCACCTTCTGGAGTAGATTTAATAAGAACAGGAGTTTCTACCTCTAAAAAATTTAATTTATCTAAATAGTTACGAGTTTCAATTGCCATACGATGACGCAGCTCTAAGTTCTTACGCACTTCATTTTTGCGTAAATCCAAGTAACGGTTCGTCATACGTAATTCAGCCCCCATATCTGTATTCTCTTCA
>ERZ724520.45-NODE-45-length-60592-cov-19.684193_pt1 | contig 60592 bp, 45 predicted proteins | sample MGYA00376053_ERZ724520 | MGnify/ENA primary metagenome ERZ724520 (study PRJEB28724, sample SAMN07190886) | activated sludge metagenome | isolation source: activated sludge of sewage treatment plant in Hong Hong | place: USA: Christiansburg, Virginia | collected...
TATACTTATTAATAAAAATGCAAATAATAAACGTGAAACCTTTTTCATATACTTTGTGTTGGTTTAGAATTAATAATTATTTTATTGTTTTATTGTTTGTATGGTTTGTATTAATTGGTTGTTGGTAACTGCTTTTATAAAGTAAGTACCAGTTGGAAATTTAGACGAATTCATTTCTACCCTATTTGTACCAATATTTAATAATGCTTTTTGTTTGTTTAACAATGTACCAAGTTGGTTATACATAAGCAATGATATTTCTTTTTGTTCTGATGAAGAAATATTGAGTATTATACTATTTTTTATTGGATTGTTTTGCAAACTCATGACTATACCCGTTTTATTTTTTTGCAATGAAACGATGGATGTGTAATGGTGTTTTCCGTTTTTATCGAGTTGCTTCAATCTATAGTAAATAGTACCTAAAAAATCTTTTTTATCGTTAAATGAATATTGAGTAGATGCAACTGAATTGCCTGATGAAGATTTGGATGAAACAAATCCAATTTTTGAAAACTGAACTCCATCATCCGAACGTTCAACGTCAAAACCCAAATTGTTTATTTCGTTATTTGTAGCCCAATTTAAAGTAACTGTATTGTTTACCAATTTACCATTAAAAGATGCAATTGTTGCAGGCAATAAAACACTTGTACTAACTGCCATTACTCCATTGTTTGGAATTAAATAAAACAATACAAACGACCCATCACCATTGTCTTTTATTGCTACATCACCAATTCCACTTGTATTGGTATTGAAAGTATTGGTTAACTGTGACGAATCAACTAAAGTAACTGCAGCTTCATCTGTAACATTCAATACTTTTAATTTTCTTCCTCCAGTTGCATCAGAACTTGTTCCTACCAATGCTAAAAATTTACTACCATCCGATGAGGTAAAATATCTTGCATTTGAAAAGTTAGGTTTAACCTGATTTACTCCATCACCATCTGTACTAGTGTACAAAACAGTGCCAGTTGAGCTGATGCGTCTTGAATTGGTATTTTGAGAACGAATCCATAACTCTGAACTTGTACCTGTTGTTATAGGATCTACACTTCTACCAGCCCAAGCATTGGTACCTACAATTGGAATATTAATGGTATTGCTTAATGAAAAATCTGTTTCGTTTGCAGTGGTAAGTACATAAATGTTTACTGAAGATGACGTAATGCCATTTCCACTAACATACAACACTGTATTGGTACCTGTACCACTTAAACCAAAAGCATCGCCACATCTTTCATTTGCGTTAAATGAAGCACACAATGTTGGTATAGCTGTTTGATTTTCCCAACGATAAATTTTGCATAAAAAAGGCGAAGCAGTTGTTAACGAAACTCCATAAATAACTCCATCGGCTGTAACACGAATTTTATTCCATTTATATGCTTCAGTACCAACATGTGGCGATGTGGTTAAAGTTCCTTCAGAATTGCCATTTGTAACATTAATAATGGCAATTAAATTGTTTCTATCTGCCAACAAGAGTTTATTGGTTAATGGATTGTATGCACAACCAGTAGTATTGCTACTTGATGTGGTAAACCATGAGTAAGAACTACCAGCACTTTTCTCCCACACAGTGGTAAGCTGTGCTTTTGCAATTGTTATAAAAAATAACGCGGTGAACAATAGTAAATTACGCTTCATAAGCTTAGGTTTTAATGAATGAATGGGTGAATGATTGTAACATTTATTGAATAATTAGTTTTTCTACTTGTTGCTCACTTGCTGTGTTTATTTGTACTGTATACATTCCTTTTGGAAAACTGTTTGTGTTTACACTTATAACACTACCAATTGAACTACTATATTTATTTTGATACACTATTTGCCCAACCGAGTTGGTTAATCTTAACCAAAATGATTGATTGGTTTCAATTTTTAATTGCAAATTGTTATTTACAACAGGATTGGTAATAACATTAAAAACTTTACCAATTTTAGATGATTTTAGCAATACAATATTTGAAAAAGAAACTTTGCCATCTACATCAACAATTTTAATTCTATAATATCCTGACGGAAGTACAACATTATCGCTATAACTATAATTAGCACCAACATTATTGTTGCCTTTTGGTAAAATTTCGATGCTTATTTGTTGAAAAAAAATGCCATTTTCGCTTCTTTCAACAGCTAAATATTTTACATTTATTTCTGCTTTTGTTTGCCAGTTTAATACGTTTTTGGCTACTTCACTTTTGCCAGTTAATGTAATACCAATAATTGGCAATGGAACTGCAGGCGTTGTAAAAGCTACTGCGTTGCACATAATGGCTTCTCTTACGCTTGCAGATGTAATTGCTTCGAAAGGGAATGCTAAATACAAAACATTGAATGCACCTTTATAGCCTACTGCTGCCCCATCTGATGTTCCTCCACTATAAGTTAAAGCAATTGTAGAGCCTCCATTTACGTCAATTCTATCAGGAGAATCTACATCATAGTATCCATTCAAATTATTGTCGAATCCACCAGTTTGAGCATTGAAAAAATTAGTAGTCCCATTAAAACCATAGCTATTGGCATCATCACCAACAAAATTTGCTTTTAAATAATTGTTGTAAAAATCTAAATCGGCATTGGGAGATGCAGCTCTACCAAGATCCCAACCCAATTCGGCACCAGAGATAATTAAACCTTTACCACCTGAGTTTAAATAGTTTTTAATTAACACCTTTTCTGTACTGTCTAACGATCTATCATTGATTGCATCTTCCCCACAAAACCAATCAACTCCTAAATAATTTTGTAAAACAACTCTACCAGCAATTACTGCTTCATTTTGGCAGCCATCAAAAGCCAAATTAAAACAAGCACTTAAAGCTTTTGCATGTTCTACCATATAATCGTATCGATTCATTCTTTCTAAAATCATTCTACTTACTGTACCTAAAGCAGCACTTTCATTTCTTTGAATCAATGCACTTGCGTCAAGTCTATCAAAACCATCTACAATTAAGTAAGGCACTGAGGTTGTATTTACATTTGGTGTTCTTGCAGCAACTACACTGCTTGTAAAAGATTCTCCACCAGCATTGGTAGCAGATATTTTAAAATAATAAGTTGTTTGTGGATTGCCTGTAAAAGTATACGTTGTATCAGTTACTGAAATTCCATCTTTAAAGCTTTTACCAGTGGTACTAATATACACTTTGTATCCTGTTGCAGCATTGCCTAAAATGCCTCCAAAACTGGGAGCTTTCCAAGTAAGTTTGATGGAAGCATTACCATTGTTTGTTGCAGCAACATGTGTTGGTTCTTCTGGTAAAAAAACCAAAGGACTTCCGTCTCTATTGTTAAAGAATTTTAAAATGCCTTTGTAAAAGGCTCTTGCTGCAATACGCCTAAATTCAGGATGCTTTAGTTCGGTTGCGTCTGCAGCTAAATCGTGAAATGCCAATTCGATTAATGTACCAGGCATGGTATTTAATTCTCTTATTTCTCCAAAGTTGGCAACTTTTACACCTCTATCTGCCCAAGTAGGTTTCCAGCCAGCTCTTATATCTGCAATAAGTTGGTTGTGTATATAATTTCTTAGTTGAAGACTACCTGTTGTAACATTTGGTCTTCCACTCCCTAACCCATCGTAAATATAAGATTCTGTACCTGTACCACCACCTGCATTGGTATGCCATGAAACAAATACTGAATTGTTAATTTCTCCAGCAACGCCTTTACTGGCTTCATATTCTGCAAAACGTGGTCTAACAGTTACGTCCTCATTACAAGTTGGATACCCTTGAAATTGTGCATACTGTCTTGCAGATTCATCATACCTTGGTCTGTTACTACCTGAAGCAGGTGAAGGATTTGCACAATCTGCTTTTGTTCCAATTCCACCACCCAACCTTACAGCATCTGCAATAATTGCTTGACCAGCTTCGTTGGATTGATTGCTCAAAATAATTTTATTTACTCCATCTGCAGTAAAATAAAATTGACCAACATATACCCAAGTTGCACTATGAACTTCTTGATTAACGATAACTTTTGAAGTATCACCACTGTGTATAATTGTAAATGGAACATCTGTTGCACGATTTGTTCCTGCTATACAACGTACAGAAACCCAATACCAACCACTTTGTGTTACAGTTGGTGAGAAACTAGCAGTGGCAGTTTCTATTGCACTTGCAGTGGCAACTCTATAAGTTCCTCCATAACCTGCAGCTGAACCAGTTGACCAAGATCCAGTTTCAGCATAACCACTTGACGCAAGGTCATTGTCCACTACAATTTCATTAATGTTTACATCTCTTTCTCTTACACTCCAAACATTGGCCCCTGCATTGGTTAAATAGTGCATTAAATAATAATCTATACTTTCTACAGTAATAAAATCTTCTACAATGCCATTGTTTGTGCCTCTTTGTGTAAGATAACTTGTTCCTGTATTTTGCCATCCATGACCAGGACTCAACCAAACAGTTTTACCAGCCAAAGCACCCACTGGTTTTGGGCTACCTGTACCACTAGGAAAAACTTTACTTGTAGTTGATGTATGTGTATTGCCTTGAATGGATAAATGAGGTTCGTAATTTATTGTTGGTGTATAAATTGCTGCTTGTGGCAAATCACTAAAAAAATTCAATGTTTTCCATTGATTGGTTTTAGCATCTTTTGCAAACAATAAAATTGATTGTGTATTAAATTGCAGGTTTAGTGGCATTAATATTTCTGGCAACATTTCTATATAATCGGAAGGTAAACTTGATTGTTGAAACGCCTGCTTCGTATTGAAATAAACTTCAAGTCTTTGCTGATTGATTGCAAAGCTATCTGCAACTAAATGCAGATTTGTTTTTGGCAAATGTTCTTTCTCTTGTTCTAACAATACTTTCACTTTTTCAGTAATAGAATTACCAATTTGCTGTGCATTTGTAGTGAAATTGAATAATAGCAAAAACCCGAAAATTGAAAGTAAATTTTTATTCATAGCGTAGCATTATGCGTTTATTTGCGTAAAATAAGGAAATATTTCGGATTTATGCGGTTTTTTAATTTTTATTTATTCACCAATAAAAAAAGCTACCTAAAATAGATAGCTTTTCAATATAAATTGAATTCAGTATTATTTTAATATACTTCTACCAATTACTATTCTTTGCACCTCACTAGTGCCTTCATAAATCTGTGTAATTTTCGCATCTCTCATTAAACGTTCTACATGGTATTCTTTTACAAAACCATAACCTCCATGTATTTGAACTGCTTCAACTGTTACCCACATGGCAGTTTCGCTAGCAAAAACTTTAGCCATTGATGAACTTAATGTATAATCAATGCCATTGTCTTTTTCCCATGCAGCTTTTAAGCACAACAATCTTGCAGCTTCAATTTTTGTAGCCATATCTGCCAACTTAAATTGTATTGCTTGATGGTTGCAAATTTCTGTACCAAATGCCTTACGTTGTTTAGAATATTTCAAAGCCAATTCATAAGCTCCACTAGCAATGCCCAAAGCTTGAGAAGCAATGCCTATTCGTCCACCTGCTAAGGTTTTCATGGCAAACGTAAAACCAAAACCATCGGTACCAATTCTGTTTTCTTTTGGTACTTTAACATCGTTAAACATAATGGTATGTGTATCGCTTCCACGAATGCCCAATTTATTTTCTTTAGCAGCAACGGTGACACCTGGCCAATTTTTTTCAACAATTAAACAATTAATTCCTTTACTCTTTTTAGCCACATCTGTTTGTGCAATTACTAAGTAAACGCTTGCAGACGAGCCATTGGTAATCCAATTTTTTGTACCATTTAATAAATAGTAATCGCCCATATCTTCTGCTGTTGTTTGTTGAGATGTAGCATCACTACCTGCTTCTGGTTCACTCAATAAAAATGCACCAATATACAATTCACCATCTTTTTTGCCTTGAGCCAATGGCGATAAATATTGTTGCTTTTGCTCTTCGCTTGCATAGCTTTGTAAGCCATAACAAACTAAGCTATTGTTAACACTCATACAAACACTCACACTAGCGTCAATTTTGCTAATTTCTTCCATTGCCAAAACATAACTCACTGTATCCATTCCACTACCACCATAATTTGTATCAACCATCATCCCCATAAAACCTAAATCGGCCAATTGTTCAATTTGCTCCTTAGGAAAACGTTGATGCTCATCTCTATCAATAACTCCTGGTAAGCATTCATTAACAGCAAAATCTTTTGCTGCTTTTTGAATCATTATTTGTTCTTCACTTAATTGTAATTGCATGAATGTTTTTTTTGAGGTGCAAAAATAGGCTAACAAATGTTAGTATAAAATTTTGTTGATTATTTTTTTAGAATAATTCAATTTTTTAGTACAAATTATAGTAAAGCTCTTAAACTAGCTCTACCAATGTTGATGATTCTTGTATCGCCAGGCTTTCTTCCTTCATAGTTTAAGGTTAATTCTAAGTTGTTGCCAAATCTTTTTGTAAGCTCTACATTCCATAAAAAATTTTTCCCAGGCAACAATCCATCCAACATAATATAACTAACTGTTGTATTTGGTGTGCTGTTGTATTGAATGTTGTTGTAACTAAACTTAACCAATAAACTTGTATTGTTTACACTGTTCAACTTGCCTTCTACATTCATTGCATTGTTAATGGCTTTTTCTCCTCCAAAAATAAGTGCATTGGTTTTTGAAGCATACATATAAGATGCTTGCAAACGATATTTAGTTAAATAAGTGTAGGTTAATTTAGGCTCTGTACTTACAATTTTTAAAGCATAATTTCTATTGGAAAAACTTGGCGTAGTTAATTGATTGTTGGCAATTTTTTGAATAAGTTCTACCGTGTATTGTTGTTTAAAATTAATTCTACCCCTTATTAACCAATCCACCAATTGTCTGCTTTCAAAACCGTAGGTTAGCAATGATTTATTGTAGTTGCGAACATTGCTTACATCAAAACCCCAAATGCTACTAAACCTATTAAAAGCAATGCTATTGCTAAAAATATTGTTTAAAGAAATTAAAGAAGTATCGGCAATATTTCCTTTAAATGGATTGTATTTTGTAGTTCCATTTGCCAATACTTTTTTACCAGTTTGCATGGCAGATTGTACACTAAACCTTGCAATAAATTTTGCCAATTTTTTATTCTTTATTTTTGATACCAATACTCTAGGATTAATGCTGATATTGTAATTGAATTGTGTGTAATTGGCTTTTACAAATTGATTGGTTGGAGTAAATACACGAATATATTTTGCTTGATCTTGAAACAAAGCAATTTCAAATTCATTCAACTGTGGAATTCCGTCATTGTTATAATCATTCCATGCAAATTCGCCTCTACCTGCTGGTACTTCTATATAAGTAAAATCTCTTTTCTGTTCTTGCCCCGATCCTATTTCATACAATGTTGTTCCAGTTAAAAAACCATTCCATTCGTTTACGATGTATTCAAATCGACTTAATAAACTTTTATCGGCTTTTATGTTGGTTAAAAAACTGTTTTTAATGAGCAATTCTCTATACGTAATATTCAATCTAAATTGATGTTTTTTGTTTTTTAAAAGCTCTGCTAAAAAATTGTAATTGTTACTTTTATCTGTTTGAAGTAAGGTTTTTTCAAAAGGTAATTTATCGGCTCGTGTAAAAAAATTAAAACTCCATTTATTGGCATTGGCAATATTACTCTTCACATAGAAACCCATATTTTCAAAGGCAAAACTTAAAGGAGTTACCGTATCGGTTAACTTGTTTTTTTGCTGATTGTGTTCTATTGAATAAGTAGCTCCAATTTGGTAGTTTTTGAGCTTAGGAAAAACCTTAGAAATATCGGCAGAAGATTTTAAGAAAAAGCCTTTATCAGTTGGTGTATTGCTGTTTACTAAATTCAATGAAGCAATATAATTTAAACCACCTAAACCATTGTTATCATTGTATTGTAGCGAATTTTTAATTGCACTAAAATCATCGCTTCTCAAATAACCATCTACCATGTATTTCAACGAAGCTTGTGTGTTAAGATTCTTAATTTCTATACTAGCTTTTGGCAAATGTTCTGTTGCATAATTGGGTATAATTTGCAAGCCCCAATCTCTTGCAAATTCAACACTTCTTAATCGTTCAATTGATCTAAATTTTTCATCCACCCACTCGTAGCCAATAGTTGACAACAACTGTACATTTTTATTTAAATTGCTGTTTCTGTTAACTAAAAATTTAGCAGCCAACCCTTTGTTATTGCCTTTATCTTTTGTAGAAAAAGTATTAATATCATAATTGCTTAAAGCAACATCGGTTTGCAAAAATGTTTTTTTATTAATTTGATACACTGTTTGCACGGTAAGCAATTGTTGCTTCTTGGGTGTAACTAAAAAAGCAGCAGCTTCATAATTGCCTTGCTTTACATTGTTTATGGGAGCAATGTATTGATATACTTTTCCATTAACGCCATTAAAAAAAGGAATATAATCGCCATTGTTTGCACCAACTTCAATAAAGTTAAGATTGAATTTTGCACTATCTACATGGGTTGAATAAACATATATACTATCCCACAATGGATTTACAGGATTTACTCTTTTTGCATATAAAATTTTATTGGCAGAAAACGTATCTAAACTAGCCGTTTTATAAAAAGCATTTTGTACACTATCCCCTAAATTGGCAAGAAATTGCTTTTGATTAACATCTAAGGATTGATTGATTGAAGAATTTTTTGCATCAACATTGCTGTATGCAGCGATATTGATAGTGAGGTTTTTGTTCACCTTCAACTCATTGCTAGCAAATAAAATGGAGTTTAAATAATTTCTATCGGCATATTCAAATTCAACTTGAATGCGTTTATCTTTTGTAATCATGCGTTTTGGAGTAAACACAATTTCTCCAGTATTGTAATTAATGGTGTAATCTTGATCTTCTCCACGTTGCATCATTTCTCCATCAATAAAAACCCTTTCTGTACCCGATAATATAATTAAATAAAATTCATTGTTATTTCCTTGTAACCTATATGGCCCTTGATTTCCTTCTTGTCCTTGAAAAACATTTCTTACAAATTTTCCTTTGGCAATTGCACCTGCCAACAAGAGTTTATTCTGTTTATTTTTTTTCTCGTAAGAAACTCCTTGCAATCGTTTATAAAAGTTGAGGAAATAATAATTTGACTGACGCAAGTCTATATCTCCCAAATCAATTGACCAATTCTTCTTTTTAAACTGCAACAAAATTTTATCAAATTCATTCAGCTGTTGTGTTGTTCCATCGGGTTGTATTGGAATATTGTTATCAGTAATAGCAGCAGCCAATTCAATGCTATCACCCAACATACCTGTAATTTGTAAATTTAATTGTGAGTTAAATACAGCATTTTGATTGTTTCCAAAACTTAAACTTCTACCAAAACTTCCATTGTAATTCACATTATTTCCTACACCAAAAAAACCTCCTTCATTGCGTACAGTATTGTTTCTATTAAAAATAAAAGGCTGAGCCAAAAAATTATTTTTTACGCTATCGTAATTTAAGCGATTGCTAAAGGTTTTCAACTTAAAATTAAATACTCTGTATTGTATCCAAACACTATCAACGGTAAGTTGCTTTGTCCATAAAATAGATACTGTTTGATTGTTAAACTTATAAAAACTAGAGTCTAAATTTTCAATAATCAATGTATTGGGTACAATTCTATTTTCTCCTAAATAAACAGTTCCTTTCGTTGCAATTTTCTTCTTTACAACATTAGATGGCATATTTATTTGTGCTTGTACAAACAAACATATTACTGAAAAAAGTATGAAAAGTAAGTATCGCAAAAAAATAAAGTAATAAAAAAATAGGTAAAATTCTATGCATACAAATATCGGGAGTAGATTTTTGTTAAAGACATGAAATATAGCCGAATAGCTGCCTTTCGTTTTTTCAAGTTCAATAAGTAATATTCCAATAAATTCATGCCTTACGAAAAGTTTTCACACCGATATTTGTACAAGTTCAAAAAACAACATCATCAATCAAACAGTTTCCATATTAGCTTCTCCAATTGAATATTTAAAAGGCGTTGGTCCTTTACGTGCAGATTTGTTGAAAAAGGAACTGAACATTTTTACTTTTAAAGATTTGTTGAACTTTTTTCCCAATAGACATATTGATAAAACAAAAGTTGCAACAATTAAAGAAATAAACTTTCAATCAGAATTTATTCAAGTTGCTGGCAAGCTAGAAAATTTACAAATTTTTGGAGAAGGTAGAAGCAAACGTTTGGTAGGTTATTTAAAAGACAGTACTGGTGTTGTTGAATTGGTTTGGTTTCAGGGCATTAATTGGGTAATTAAAAATTTTAATGAAGGCAGTTTGTATTTGGTTTTTGGGAAAGTTGGATTTTTTAATAATAAACCACAAATTGTTCATCCAGAAATTGAGTTGTTTATTCCTGCAAATGCAGATGGGAAAGCACATTTAGAACCTGTATATCCATCAACAGAAAAATTAAAAGCAAGAGCATTAAATGGTAGGCAAATTGCTAAATTAACACAGGTTTTATTGCCTCTAATTCAACCCAAAGATGTAGAAGAAAACATTCCAACACACTTGCTAAAACAGTACAAGTTAATGAGCCGTTTTGAGGCTTACGTCAACATTCATTTTCCTTCTAATTTACAAGCATATGAACAAGCATTGCATAGATTAAAATTTGAGGAATTGTTCATTGCACAAATTAGATTAAACCTTGTTCGATTACAAAGACATAGAGCTAGTAGAGGTGTTGTTTTTGGAAAAGTCGGCGATTATTTCAACAACTTTTATCAGCATCATTTACCTTTTGAATTAACCAATGCACAAAAAAGAGTACTCAAAGAAATTCGTTTAGATACAGCCAAAGGACATCAAATGAATCGCTTATTACAAGGTGATGTTGGTAGTGGCAAAACCATTGTGGCATTGCTTTGTATGCTATTGGCAGCAGACAATGGCTACCAAAGTTGCTTAATGGCTCCAACAGAAATTTTAGCTCAACAACATTATCAATTACTCAGTAAATTGTTAGAAGGCACAGGCTTAACCATACAATTGTTAACAGGTAGCAGCAAGGCCAAAGGACGAAAAATTATTTTACAAGGATTGTTAGATCATAGCATTCATTTTGTTGTTGGTACACATGCTTTAATTGAAGAGGTTGTTCAATTTAAAAACTTAGGATTTGTAGTTGTAGATGAGCAACATAGATTTGGTGTTGCACAACGTGCAGCATTGTGGAAAAAAGCAGTGATTCCACCACATGTTTTGGTAATGACGGCAACCCCAATTCCTAGAACTTTAGCCATGACGGCTTATGGAGATTTAGACTACAGTGTAATGGATGAATTGCCACCTGGAAGACAAGTCATAAAAACAGTTCATCGCAATGAAATGCAAAGAATGCAAGTCATGGAATTTATACGTTCAGAAGTTGCAAAAGGTAGGCAAGCTTATATTATTTATCCATTAATTGAAGAAAGTGAAAAATTGAATTATGAAGATTTAATGCAAGGCTATGAACAAGTGAAAGGCTATTTTCCTGAACCAAAATATTTAATTAGTATGCTGCATGGTAAAATGCCTGCAGAACAAAAAGAAACCAATATGCAACGCTTTGTAAATGGTACAACGCAAATAATGGTAAGTACAACTGTTATTGAAGTTGGTGTAAACGTACCCAATGCAAGTGTTATGGTAATTGAAAGTGCAGAAAAATTTGGTTTATCACAATTGCATCAATTGAGAGGAAGGGTTGGTAGAGGCAGTGAACAAAGTTTTTGTATTTTATTAACAGGCAGTAAAAACAGCAATGAAGCAAGGGAACGTATCAATATAATGTGTACTACAAACAATGGTTTTGTAATTGCAGAAAAAGATTTGGAGTTGAGAGGTCCTGGCGATATTGAAGGAACAAGACAGAGTGGAGCCCTCAATTTTAAGCTTGCATCCATTGTTAATGATAAAGAAATACTTGAAATTGTGAAGATTGAAGCAGAAAGATTGCTTACTGAAGATATTGAATTGAACTTGGCAAGTAATTTGCCGCTAAAAAGTTTCTTACAAAGTGAAAAAGGAAAAACTGGTTGGAGTAAAATTTCATAAAATCAACATAAAATTGACACTTATTTATTCCAATGCAAACCATAACTCAAGTTTAATTGTATATTTAGATAGAACCTTTTTTTAGAGTAGGATTTAATGAAAAGAATTGTAAACCAAATGAAGCCCCAATTGAAAGGAATTAAATACATATTCATATTGTTTGCATGTATCAGTTACATCAATGTATCTGCACAAGCCTATTTAGAGTTTGTTGAAAACAAAGGTCAATGGGATGCTGCAACTACTTTTAAAGGTACACTTACCAATGGTGCGTTTGCCTTACAGAAAACTGGATATCGTTTTATGTTGCACAACAACAAAGATTTGCAACAAATTTCTACAATGGCTCATGGGCATCTTCACAACACAAACGAAAACGAAACTTATACAAAATCAATTCCCAACGATCAACTTGTTTTACACTCACATGTATATGAAGTAAAATTTTTAAATGCCAATATTAACCCAGAAATTGTTCCAGAAAAACCAATCAATACGTTTAACAATTATTTTATAGACAACAATCCTGCAAAGTGGGCAAGCAATTGTAAAATATATACTGCCATCACTTATAAAAATGTGTATCCAAATATTGATGTTCGTTACTACACCAACAACAATCAAATGAAATATGATTTTATTGTACACCCTGGTGGAGATGCATCTAAGATTGCATTGTATTTTGATGGTGCAGAAAATTTGAAAATAAAAAATGGTGAACTCATTATTAAAACTTCTGTAGATGACGTAAGAGAGGCTTCTCCTTATACATATCAAATTACACAATCTGGCAAAAAAGAAATTGATTGCAATTTTGAAGTAAGGGGAAATATTGTTCGATTTAAACTCCCTGAAAATATTTCAACTACCGAAACATTGGTAATTGACCCAACACTAATTTTTTCAACTTTTACAGGAAGTACAACAGACAATTGGGGTTATACTGCAACCTATGATGGCAGTGGAAATTTTTATGCAGGAGGTATTTCTTTTGGTGTTGGTTTTCCTACAAGCAATGGTGCATTTCAAACTACTTATCAAGGAGGTATTAATTTAGGTGAAGGCGGTGGTTTTGATATTTCAATTATGAAATTTAATGCCGATGGAAGCAATAGAATTTATGCAACTTATTTAGGTGGAAGCCAAGGCAATGAACAACCACATAGTTTAGTAGTTGACAATCAAAATAATTTAATTGTTGCTGGCAGAACCAATTCTAGCAACTATCCTACAACAGTTCCAAATTTTGGTACTGGTGGAGGTTGGGACATTATTCTTACAAAATTAAATGCAGCAGGAACTGCATTAATTAATAGTATAAAGATTGGTGGTACAGGAGACGATGGTGTAAATGTTCGTCCAAAATATCCTGCTGGCCCAAGTAATGCAACGGAAACCATTAGAAGAAATTATGGTGATGATGCAAGAAGTGAAGTAATTGTTGATGGCGATGGAAACATTTATTTAGCAAGCTGTACACAATCTGCAGGAGCTTTAGATGGCTTTGGAGCTTTTCCAACAACAACTGGTGCAGCTCAAACAGTAAGAGGTGGAAGCAATGGACCAGGTGGTCGTTATCAAGATGGTGTTGTAATAAAAACCAATAGCACATTAAGCAATGTACTTTTTAGTACTCTACTTGGGGGTAGTGGCGATGATGCAGCTTTTGTTTTAGCACTGCATCCACAAAACAACAATATTTATGTTGCTGGTGGTACAAACAGCACCAACTTACCAGGAAATTTTACTGGTAGTATTTTTCCTAGCAATCAAGGAGGTGCAGACAATGTAGATGGTTTTATAACCATACTCAACAACAGCGGAACCCAATTTATCAAATCAACTTATATTGGTACAAATGGTGTAGATATTGTTTTTGGAATTCAATTCGATAAGTTCAACTTCCCATATGTGATGGGTACTACAACAGGCAATTGGCCAGTTGTAAATGCTACATTTAATCAATTAAATGGCAAGCAATTTATTGCTAAACTAAAACAAGATTTATCTGGCTGGGAATATTCTACACGTTTTGGAACCAACATTAGCAGCCCAAACATTTCTCCTGTTGCGTTTCTTGTGGATAGATGCGAAAATGTATACGTTTCTGGTTGGGGCGGTGGTATCAATACCATTTACAATACCAACCAATCTACTGTGGGATTAACAGTTACGTCAGATGCTATCAAGAACACAACTGATGGACAAGATTTATATTTCTTTGTTTTAGAAAAGAATGCCACAAGCCAATTATATGGAAGTTTTTTTGGTCAGAATGGAGGATCTGTTGGTGAACATGTTGATGGTGGAACAAGTCGCTTCGACAAAAATGGAGTGATTTATCAATCCATTTGTGCCAACTGTCAAGGTGGTGCAGTTTTTCCAACAACACCAGGCGTTTGGGCACCAACCAATGGTACAGGCAATCAGCATTGCAATTTAGCAGCTATTAAAATTGCATTCAATTTTTCAGGAGTGGGAAGTGCAGTTCAGTCATCAATTAATGGAGTAAAAGATACTTCGGGTTGTGTTCCTTTATTGGTAAGCTTTAGAGACACAATTGCTGTTGGGCAAAAATATGTTTGGCGTTTTGGAGATGGTTCTCCAGATACAACAACAACCACTGCATTTGTACAACACACGTACAATTTTATTGGTGATTATTCTGTAAGATTGGTTTCTATTGATTCAAATACTTGTAATATTTCCGATACATCGTACACTACTTTACGTGTAAGAAATGATGATGCCTTTCTAGGCTTCACTCCTAGCAAACAATTGCCTTGTCAAGATTTAAAATATAACTTCATCAACAACTCAGTTTCACCAGCAAGTAAACCATTTAAGGCCAATAGTTTTAAATGGGAATTTGGTGATGGTTCAACTATTATAAGTGGCAATCAAATAGTTTCACATTCGTATGCGTCTGCTGGCAACTACAATGTAAAACTCATATTAATTGATACAAATTATTGTAACGAACCCGATACTGTAGTGCAAACTTTACGTGTTGCACCGTTGGTTAAAGCTCAATTTACTACACCTCCTTTTGGCTGTGTGCCTTATAACGCAGCATTTACCAATACCTCTTTAGCTGGTACTGATTTTATATGGAATTTTGGTGATGGTTCTCCAATTTCAACTCAAGTAAATCCTACACATACTTACAATTCAACAGGTATTTTCAATGTAAAGTTGACTGCTATAGATACAAGTACTTGCAACAAAGTTGATAGTGTTACCATTACTATAAATATTAGTCCAAATCCAAATTCTAGTTTCACGTTTAATCCAAATCCTCCAGAGGTAAATGTTCCAGTCAACTTCAACAATATTTCTACAGGTGGTACAAATTATACATGGCAATTTGGCGATGGAGATAGTTTAACAACAGCATCACTAAATGCGATTGTTCGTCACAATTACAATGCATCTCAAACTTATAATGCATGTTTATTTGTAAAAAATAATTTTAATTGTATTGATACATTTTGTTTGCCAATTACTGCAAGAATTATTCCTGCGGCAGATGTACCCAATGCTTTTACACCCAACAATGATGGGAAAAATGATGTAATTTTTGTTCAAGGATTCGGCATACAAAAAATGGCTTGGAGAATTTTTAATAGATGGGGCAATTTAGTGTTTACAAGTGTTAGCCAAACTATTGGTTGGGATGGAAAATACAATGGACAAATACAACCACAAGATGTTTACAATTATGTGTTAGATATAGAGTTTAGCGATGGTACAAAATTTATTAAAAAAGGGGATATCACCTTGTTGAAATAAGTTTAAATAATACAACCACGAATCATTAGAGGACAATTAATTTTTATTGAATGAACAAATGCTTCAACATATTATTAATAATAAGCAGCTTATTTTTTGTTGAAAAAGTAAATAGCCAAGATTTGCATTTTTCACAATATTTTAATGCTCCATTGCTGGTAAATCCTGCCAACACTGGCTTTAATCCTGATTATGATTTTAGATTGGGCGGAAATTATAGAAATCAATGGGCATCAGTTTCAAGCTTTCCTTATAAAACCATGAGCGTTTGGGGCGATGCACAATTGTTCAACAATAAATTTGAAAATAGTTGGATTGGTGTTGGTGGAGCTTTTTTAAAAGATGAAGCAGGCTCAGGAAATTTAACTTCAACAAGGGCCTACGCATCTATTGCTTATCATCAATTATTGGGCTTAAAAAGTTTATTAAGCGGAGGGTTCAATTTAGGTTTTACTCAAAAAAGGGTAGATCTAAATAAACTCTATTTCAACAGCCAATGGAATGGAAAATTTTTTGATATTAGTATTCCGTCAGGAGAACCTTTTGCATCAAATACAGTAAACTACTTTTCATTACAAGCTGGTATCAACTATTCTTATTTTGCTAGCGATAATGTTTATTTAAACACTGGTATAAGTATATCAAATATCAATCGTCCTTCAGAATCTTTTTTTGCTACAAAAACTGCCAACAATCAAGTAGATAGTAGGTATACATTTTTTGCAAACGCAAGTATTAAATTGCAAGATTTATGGATTTTAAATCCCAACATCTATTATAGTACAATTGGTTCTACCAACGAAGTTGTACTAGGTTTAATGGCACAAAGAGATTTGAGTGCAGAAAGAAATGGAAGCATACAATTACTTGCAGGTGCATATTACAGAAACAATGATGCCCTTATTCCTATGATTGGTTTTGATGTAATGAATTTAAAAATTACGTTTAATTATGATGCCACTACTTCGGTATTAAAAAACTACAATCAAACTCGTGGTGCTTACGAAGTTTCAATTGTAAAAAGTGGATTGTATAAAAGCAGAGATAAAAACATTAAATGTCCTACTGTTAGGTTTTAATACCACCAATGTTTTGCTAATTTTTTATTAGTAAAATAAAATAACTATAAATAGAGCTTTTTAACTTACTGTATCTCATTACAACCATTTATTTTTGCCAAAATTTTTTGCATGGCAACCATCAACTTATCTCACATAGAAGAACTAAAAAAAATCGTTGGCGAAAGTTTTGTTTTTGCTGATGAAGAAAATTTAGAAAAGTACGGTCACGATGAAACTGAACGTTTACAATTTAATCCAGAAGTAGTAGTTAAACCAAGAACAGCTGAAGAAATATCGGCTATCATGAAAATGTGTAACAGAGATTTAATACCTGTTACACCAAGAGGTGCAGGTACTGGTTTAAGTGGTGGAGCTTTGCCACATTTAGGAGGCGTTTTGGTTAGTTGCGAAAGAATGAATACTATTTTAGAAATTGATGAACGCAATCTTCAAATAACTACAGAGCCTGGCGTTATTACAGAAATTTTAATGAATGCTGTAAAAGAAAAAGGCTTGTTCTATCCTCCAGATCCAAGCAGTAGAGGCAGTTGTTTTATTGGTGGAAATATTGCTGAAAATAGTGGTGGCCCTAAAGCTGTAAAATATGGTGTGGTAAAAGATTATGTATTAAACTTAGAAGTTGTATTGCCATCTGGTGAAATAATCTGGACGGGAGCCAATGTGCTTAAAAACTCAACAGGATACAACCTTACACAATTAATGGTTGGTAGCGAAGGAACTTTAGGCTTCGTAACTAAAATAGTTTTAAAGCTTATTCCATTGCCTAAATACGATTTGCTAATGCTTGTTCCATTTGTAAGTTTAGAAAAAGCAAGTGAAGCTGTAAGTGCAATTTTTAGAGCAGGTTTTACACCAAGTGGTTTAGAACTTGTAGAAATTGATGCATTGAAAATTGTAAGTAAAATGGTAGATAGCCATGCTGTACCAGTAACTGATGATATTGCTGCACATTTAATTGTTGAAGTTGATGGCAACGATTTAGATGTGTTGATGAAAGACATGGAAGCCATTGCAGAATTGATGGTTCAATACGAAGGCGGTGAAGTATTTTTTGCAGATGATGCCAATCAAAAAGCAGAATTGTGGAAGCTTCGTCGTCGTGTTGCAGAAGCTGTTAAAACTGCAGGTTATACAATTGAAGAAGATACAGTTGTACCAAGAGCTGAATTACCTAAATTAATAAAAGGTGTTAAAGAATTGGGTGAACAATACGGATTTCATGCAGTTTGTTATGGCCATGCTGGCGATGGCAATTTGCACATTCGTATCAATCATCCTACCATAAAAAACAGTCATGGAAGCGAAGAAATGACCAATGCATTAAGAGCATTGTTCAAATTGGTAAAAAGTTTAGGGGGTACTGTAAGTGGAGAACATGGTGTAGGCTTAATTCAAAAACCTTATATGGATATTGTATTTAACAACGCCAACTTACAATTAATGAGAGCCATCAAAAAAGCGTTCGATCCTAACAATATTTTAAATGCTGGTAAAATTTTTGATTTAAACTAATATTTAAATTTGGTATCTCATTAACCAACTCATAATTCAAGTGTATGAAAAAAATATTGTTTACAATTTGTAGCTTAACATTGGTAACAATTGTATTTGCTCAAAGAGAAAGAGAGGAAGAAGAAAAAGGGCTAGGCTTTAGAAAAGAAAATGTTTTTATTGGAGGAAGTCTTAATATAGGGTTTGGCAGTGTAAATGATGCTTATGGTGGTGGTAGCAATTTGATTTTGGGCATCAATCCAGAAATTGGATATTCTTTTGCTCAGTGGTTAGATGCTGGTATTGTTATAAATGCAATTTATAATAGTACTCGTTATAATGAAAACAATTATAGATATAGGCAAACAGCATTTAATTATGGTGTTGGAACATTTGTACGCATTCATCCATTCAATAGTTTTTTCATTCAAGCACAACCAGAACACAATTGGATTTCTTATACACAAAAAAATTTAGATCAACCTGGATTTCCTAAAATCAGACAAACTGTTCAAGCATCTAGCTTATTAGTGGGTGTAGGATACGGACAAAGAGTTATTGGACAATCAAGTTTTTTTACTGTGTTGTTATTTGATTTAGGAACAGAAAGATTTTCGCCATATAGAGATGGATTTGGCAATTCAATGCCAATTATTCGTGGAGGATTTAATTGGTATTTGAAAAGCTCTAAGAAAAAATAGCTGAAGGATCATCAACAACTAAAATTCTATCTGTCCAGTTTTCATATAAGAATCCTTGCTCTTGCATTATATTAATATGACCAATTAAATGCGTATAAAATCCTGCTGAATTCAACAGGATTATTTTTTTCTCATGAATTTTTAAATTGTTCCAAGTAATAATTTCAAACATTTCGTCTAATGTGCCATAACCACCAGGCAATACAATTGCAGCATCGCTCAGCTCATACATCATTTTTTTTCTAATATGCATATCGGGCACAACATGCAACGTTGTTATGCCTTTATGTTGTTGTTCCCATTTCACTAAAACTTCTGGTATAATGCCAATGGCTTTACCCCCATTGTTCATCACTTCATCAGCAATTGCACCCATTAAACCTACACTTCCTCCTCCATAAACCAAGGTAATATTGTGTTGTGCAAATAGTTTTCCCAATTGTTTAGCATGTTCAGTAAATAAAGGGTTTATCCCTGCTTTACTACCACAAAAAACAGCAATACTTTTATATTCCATATAAATTTTTATAAGCAACAATATTAGTTACTAGTTTTTTACACTTTACTAAAACTTATGCACTTTGGCAATAAAGTAGTGTAGCTTTTTATTTAAGAGAACACATTTGCACAAAACTCTTCCTACACTCTTTTTCTCTTGAACGCTTATTCCCATTTCTTTTTTAATAAGATATGAAAAAACAAAAAAGCCGATACAATTAAACTGCATCGGCTTTCAAAATTTTATAAATTAAATTAGCTAATTAACCCTGCAAAATGCTTTACAGTTCTTACCAATTGGCTAACATAACTCATTTCGTTATCGTACCAACTTACTGTTTTAACCAATTGTGCATCACCAACAGTCATTACTTTAGTTTGTGTAGCATCAAATAAACTACCATAGTGAATACCAATAATATCAGTGCTTACCAATTCATCTTCAGTATAACCAAAACTCTCATTACTAGCAGCTTTCATTGCAGCATTAATTTCTTCGGCAGTTACTTTTTTACCTAAAATAGAGGTTAATTCAGTTAAAGAGCCAGTAATGGTTGGTACACGTTGTGCACTTCCATCTAGTTTTCCTTTTAATTCTGGCAATACCAACCCAATTGCTTTTGCAGCACCTGTACTATTGGGTACAATATTTTGTGCAGCAGCTCTTGCTCTTCTTAAATCTCCTTTTGGATGTGGAGCATCTAAAGTATTTTGATCGTTGGTATAAGCATGAATGGTAGTCATAATACCAGTTAAAATACCATATTTATCATTCAATACTTTAGCCATTGGAGCCAAACAATTGGTTGTACATGATGCACAAGAAATAATTGTTTCACTACCATCTAAAATTTCGTGGTTCACATTAAAAACAACTGTTTTTAAATCGCCTGTTGCAGGAGCAGAAATTACTACTCTTTTTGCACCAGCAGCTATATGTGCAGCAGCTTTATCTTTATCTGTAAAGAAACCAGTACTTTCAATAACTACATCTACTTGATGTGCTCCCCAAGGAATTTGAGCTGGATCTTTTTGAGCATAAATTTTAACTGTTTCACCATTTACTATAATTGAATCTTCTGTTGCAGTAACTGTTGCATCAAAACGACCTTGTGCACTATCATACTTTAATAAATGAGCCAATACTTTTGGAGAAGTAAGATCGTTGATTGCTACAACATCTATACCTTCCATATTATAAATTTGACGGAAAACTAAACGACCAATTCTTCCGAATCCGTTAATTGCTACTTTTACCATAGATAAAATTTTTAAAGTTTTAATAATTTGCAAGCGATTGCAAAAGTAAAGCTTTACAATGAATTAATAGCTATTGAAATGTTCTGTTCTTTTACATTTTATTGTGCAGTTTTATGCAAACTTTATAAATAAACTTAAAAATTGTTTTCAAAGTAGGCTACTCAATAAAGCATTTTTTCATATACCATTTCGTTTGATTTATCTTGCCCCAAAAATTAAAAATATGTTATCAAATTATCAACATACAGTTACTGAAAGATTTTTAGAATATGTTCAAATAGACACTCAAAGCAATCCTCAAAGCTCTACACACCCAACAACTGAAAAGCAAAAAAACTTATCCAATTTGTTAGCAAACCAATTACAAGCAATTGGATTAACAGATGCTCATGCCGATGAGTTTGGATATGTTTATGCCACCATCCCTTCAAATACAAATAAACCCGTACCAGTAATTTGCTTTTGCAGCCATGTAGATACTGCTCCAGATTGTAGCGGATTTAATGTTAAACCTCTTATTCATAAAAACTACAATGGAGAAGATATTGTTTTACCAGATGACGCAAATCAAGTGTTATCAATTCAAGAATATCCCTACTTAAAAAACCATATTGGCAATACAATTATAACTGCAAGTGGAAATACTTTATTGGGAGCAGATGACAAAGCAGGTGTTGCAATCATTATGGATATGGCAACTTACTTAATGCAGCATCCATCCATTAAACATGGCAACATTAAAATTCTTTTTACACCAGATGAAGAGGTTGGAAAAGGAACTGCCAAAGTTAATTTGAAAAAATTAGGAGCCGATTTTGCTTATACACTTGACGGAGGTGAACTATCCACATTTGAAGATGAAACCTTTAGTGCCGATGGTGCAACAATTACTGTTCATGGTGTAATTGCACATCCAGGCTATGCAAAAAACAAATTGGTAAATGCTTTAAAAATTGTGGGAGAAATTTTAGCTGCTTTACCCACCAACGAATTTAGCCCAGAAACCACCAATGGTAGAGAGGGTTTTGTGCATCCTGTAAGTATAGAAGGTATTGCGGAAAAAGCATCTATCAGTTTTATTGTTAGAGATTTTGTTACTGCTAACTTAGTTAAACACGAAGCAAGATTAAAAGAAATTGCAACACAAGTGTTGAAGAATCATCCACAAGCAACCATGCAATTTGAAGTGGTAGAACAATATAGAAATATGAAAGAAATTTTAGATCAACATCCTCAAGTTGCAGCAAATGCAATTGAAGCTTATAAAAGAGTTGGTTTAGAAGCTGTGAATGAACCAATACGTGGCGGTACAGATGGAAGTCGTTTAAGTTTCATGGGTTTGCCATGCCCTAATTTATTTACTGGAATGCAAGCCATACACAGTAAAAAAGAATGGGTTGCTGTTAGCGATATGGAAAAAGCTGTAGAGGTGTTGGTTTCACTTGTACAAGTTTGGGAGGAGAAAAGTTAGTGACAGTTTAAATGCACCAACAAAATTTACCCTTTATTTCCCAATAAAACCTTTTGTGTATTAACAAATTAAATTGTAGCAACTACACTCCTATCCAATTATCTTTAATCATAAAAAAAATTCAATGAATACATCAGTTTTATCCATTCAAAATTTGGCAAAACAATATGGCAGCATAAAAGCCTTAGATGGCATTTCTTACGATGTGCCCAAAGGTTGTGTATTTGGAATTTTAGGTCCCAACGGTAGTGGAAAAACCACTACACTTGGAATTATTTTAGATGTACTAAAAAGCAATAGTGGCACATTTACTTGGTTTGGGCAACCAAGTGGACCGAACACAAGAAAGCAAATTGGTAGCTTATTAGAAACGCCCAATTTTTACCATTATTTATCGGCAGTAGACAATTTAAAAATCACACAAGCCATTAGCGGTAGAGGTACAGAAGTTGATATTCACAAAGTACTCGAAGTGGTTAACTTACACAATAGAAAGCACAGTAAATTTAGTACTTATAGCTTGGGCATGAAACAAAGATTGGCCATTGCAGCTGCATTGTTGGGCAATCCAGATGTGTTGGTTTTTGATGAACCAACCAATGGTTTAGATCCTGTTGGTATTGCAGAAATTAGAGACCTAATTAAAAAGTTAGCCAAAGAAGGTAAAACCATTATTATGGCAAGCCATTTATTAGATGAGGTAGAAAAAGTTTGTACCCATGTAGCCATTATGAAAAAAGGACTTTTGGTTACTGCAGGAGCTGTAGATGAAGTATTGGTAAATGAAGATATTGTTCAGTTAGGAAGCAGTAACCTCAATCAATTAAACAATGCCATGCAACAGTTTTCTGGTTATACAAAAATTGAACAACAAAACAATTTTATAGAATTAAACTTTGCTTTAGGTACAGCTCAACTAGATAAAATAAATGAATATTGTTTTCAACAAGGTATTGTATTAAATCATTTAACTATTAAACGCAAAAGTTTAGAAGCCAAATTTTTTGAATTAACAAACAACTAATTTCTGCTCTCTCACAAAAAAATCAAACTTAAAAATTCAACAACAATATATGTTAGCACTCATAAAAATAGAATGGTTAAAATTAAAAAAATATCCAGCTTTTTGGTGGATGTTGGGAATTGTAATTTTAACTTATCCTGGCGTAAACCTAATGTTTTCGGCAATTTTCGATTCAATGTCTAAAGGCAACGAAATGAAATCGCAAATTGTAAAACAATTGTTGGGCAATCCTTTTGCTTTTCCTGAGGTATGGCATAGCGTAGCATACTTTTCGTCTTGGTTTGTAATGATTCCTGCAATTTTAGTTATTATGATTATTGCCAACGAATACACTTACAAAACAAATAGACAAAATATTATTGATGGCTGGACAAGAACTCAATTTGTAACCAGCAAATTATTCGATGTATTAATTATAGCCTTGTTTACCACTTTAGCCTACTCTATGGTTGCCTTATGTTTTGGCTTTTCTTACAGTACCGAATTAGAGAAAACAAGATGGAATGAACAAGCACAATACATTCCACTTTTTCTACTACAAACATTTGCACAATTAAGTATTGCATTTTTATTGGGCTTTGTAATTAAACGATCATTTATTGCATTGGGAATTTTCCTTTTTTATTCAGTTTTGGTTGAACCTTTAGCAGTTGGTTACATAAGCAATGCTACAGCATTTAAAAAAGTTACATCATTTTTCCCCTTAGAAATTTCAGACAAATTGGTTCCGCCAGCAGCTTTTATTGGAAAGTTTAACGAGGAAACGTACAATCAAAATATTAAAGACATCAATATTCATATTGCATACACTTGTATCTTAACTGCAGGAATTTGGTGGTTGTGTTATAGCTTGTATAAGAAAAGAGATTTGTAAATCAAGGTCTATTTATTTAAAAAAATATTCTCCAATGCTATTTCTAAAAGCTTGTATGCATTTGTATACAAGCTTTTATTTTTAATAAATCAAAAACGAAAACCTTATCCATCATTTCTACAACATATTAAACAAGTTACGTAATGATTTTACAGCATATTTTGATACAATAATTAAGAAATCAATTATCCAAAAAAGTACATTTTTAGATTACTTTTTATTAAAAATTGCTGAATCTGCATAAAAAACTTGTATTTTCCCTATTATTTTACCTATTTTGCCGCCCTAACATAAATTAATTTTTATATTAGGTTTAACGAAAAAACTAAAGAACTATAAACCTCCAAAAACTTGCTCTATGGATTTAAAACAAATTCACGAATTGATTAAAATAGTCAACAAAAGCAACATCGGCGAAATTAGTATTGAAGATAAAGATGGTAAAGTAACCATTAAACAAAAAGAAGAACAACTCATAACTGTTGGTGCATCTGCAGCACAACAAGTTTATAACGTTGCTCCTCCCTCAACACAAGTTGCAGCAGCAGCACCTCAAGCATCATCAGAAGCACCTGCACCAAAAGCAGATAATTTAATCACTATAAAAAGCCCTATGATTGGAACTTTTTATCGAAAATCTTCTCCAGACAAACCTTCTTTTGTTGAAGTAGGTACAGATGTTGAAGTAGGAAAAGTGGTTTGTATTATAGAAGCTATGAAGCTATTCAACGAAATAGAAAGTGAAGTATCTGGTAAAATTGTAAAAATTTTAGTAGACAATGCTAGTCCTGTTGAATACGATCAACCCCTATTTTTAGTAGAGCCAAACTAAGTAAAAATTCAAAATTCAAAGTATAGAATTGCTTTGGGGAATTTTAATTTTTAATCTTTAATTTGAATCATTGTGTTTAAAAAAATATTAATTGCCAACCGTGGCGAAATTGCTTTACGTGTAATTCGTACCTGTAGAGAAATGGGTATTAAAACCGTAGCAGTTTATTCAACTGCCGATAAAGATAGTTTGCATGTACGTTTTGCAGATGAAGCAGTTTGTATTGGTAAACCTGCAAGTAGCGACAGTTATTTAAATATGCAGCGTATTATGGCAGCTGCAGAAATCACCAATGCCGATGCTATTCATCCAGGTTATGGATTTTTAGCAGAAAACTCAAAATTCTCACAACTATGTGCCGATCATAATATTAAGTTTATTGGGCCAACACCCGATATGATTAATAAAATGGGTGATAAAATTACTGCTAAAGAAACCATGATTGCTGCTGGTGTACCTGTTGTACCAGGAAGTGGTGGTTTATTAGAAAGTGTTGCACAAGCAAAAGACCTAGCAAAAAATGCTGTTGGTTATCCAGTAATTTTAAAAGCAACTGCTGGTGGTGGTGGAAAAGGAATGAGGGTAGTTTGGAGCGAGGAAGAAATGGAAAAAGCTTTCGACACAGCCAAAGCCGAAGCTGCTGCATCGTTTAAAAACGATGGTATATACATGGAAAAATTTGTTGAAGAACCTCGTCATATTGAAATTCAAGTGGCGGGTGATCAATATGGCAATTTTTGCCACATGAGTGAACGTGATTGTAGCATTCAACGTCGCCATCAAAAGCTAGTTGAAGAATCTGCTTCCCCATTTATGACGCCAGAATTACGTAAAGAAATGGGTGAAGCTGCAATTAAAGCTGCCGCAGCCATTAATTACGAAAGTGTTGGTACAATTGAATTTTTAGTTGATAAGAATAGGAAGTTTTACTTCATGGAAATGAATACACGTATTCAGGTTGAACACTGTGTTACCGAAGAAGTAATTAATTTTGATTTAATAAAAGAACAAATCAAAATTGCCATGGGCGAAAAAATTTCTGGTAGAAATTATGAGCCTACAATGCATGCAATTGAATGTAGAATAAATGCTGAAGATCCATACAACGACTTCCGTCCATCTCCAGGAAAAATTACTACACTTCATACTCCAGGTGGTCATGGTGTAAGAGTTGATAGTCACGTGTACGCTGGTTATGCAATTCCTCCATACTACGATAGTATGATTGGTAAATTAATTACTGTTGCACGTACAAGAGAAGAAGCCATTGATACAATGTATAGAGCTTTGAGTGAATATGTTATTGAAGGTATTAAAACTACCATTCCTTTTCACTTACAGTTAATGCAAAACGAAGATTTTAGAAGTGGAAATTTTACCACTAAATTCTTAGAAGGTTTTAAAATGAAATAACTAAATAACTTTTATCAATAAAAAAAATAGCCATCCTAATAAGATGGCTATTTTTTATGTTCATTTTATTATAAATAATTTATTCAGCAGTTAATGTTGCTGCTAAATACTCTTGATTTAAACGTGCAATATTGCTAATTGAAATTTCTTTAGGACAAGTGGCTTCACAAGCACCTGTATTGGTACAAGCTCCAAAGCCTTCTTTATCCATTTGAGCAACCATGTTAATTACACGACTATTTCTTTCAGGCTCACCTTGAGGCAACAATGCCAAGTGAGATACTTTAGCACTTAAAAACAACATAGCACTACTGTTTTTACAAGCTGCAACACAAGCTCCACAACCAATACACATAGCTGCTGCAAAAGAAGCATCAGCTTTATCTTTATTAATTGGTAAAGCATTGCCATCTACAGCATTGCCAGTATTTACAGAAATATAACCACCAGCTTGAATGATTCTATCAAAGGCACTTCTATTTACAACTAAATCCTTTATTACAGGAAAAGCATTGGCTCTCCAAGGTTCTACTACAACAGTATCGCCATCTTTAAAAGCCCTCATGTGTAATTGACAAGTAGTATTTGCTTGCCAAGGTCCATGTGGTTTGCCATCAATATACAAACTACACATACCACAAATACCTTCTCTACAATCATGATCAAAAGCAACTGGATCATCTCCTGTTACAATTAATTTTTCATTTAAAACGTCCAACATTTCTAAGAAAGACATTTCCGAAGAAATCTCTTCTACACGATACATTTTGAATTCGCCTTTTGTTTTATTGTTCTTTTGTCTCCAAACTTTCAAGTTTAGATTCATGCTGTAATGTTCCATACTAAAAAATTAGTGTATTATATTAGTAAATTCAATATTATTTGTAATTACGTTGACTTGGCTTAATCACTTCATAATTCAATGCTTCTTTATGCAATTCCCACTGATGTTCTCCTTTAAATTCCCAAGCTGAAACATACATAAATTTATCATCATGACGTAATGCTTCTCCTTCTTCAGTTTGATGTTCTTCTCTAAAATGTCCACCGCAACTTTCTTCTCTTTGCAATGCATCAATACACATTAACTCACCCAATTCAATAAAATCTGCTACACGTCCAGCTTTATCTAATTCTGGATTAAAGCCATCAATTTCTCCAGGTATTTTAACATCGCTCCAAAATTCTTTTTTCAAAGCTTGCACTTCAGCAATTGCTTGATTTAAACCTTCTGCATTACGACCCATTCCACATTTATCCCAAATTATTTTACCTAAACGCTTATGAAAACTTTCCACAGATTGATTTCCTTTAATGTTCATTAAAGTTTGTATTCTATCCGCTACCACTTTTTCAGCAGCAACAAAAGCCTCATGATTGGTTGAAATTGGTTTGGTATAAATTTCATCGGCTAAATAATTACCAATGGTGTAAGGAATTACAAAATACCCATCAGCTAACCCTTGCATTAGAGCACTTGCACCTAAACGGTTTGCACCATGATCACTAAAATTAGCTTCGCCCAATGCATATAATCCTTTTACGTTGGTCATTAATTCATAATCAACCCACAAGCCACCCATTGTATAGTGAACAGCTGGATATATTCTCATGGCAACTTCATATGGATTTTCGCCTGTAATTTTTTCATACATATCGAAAAGATTACCATATTTTTCTTTTACCACTGCTTTACCTAAAGTAATTATTTCATCTAAACTCACTCCTTCTCTACCCTCTTTACTTACTTCAATTTTTCCATATCTTTCAATTGCAGCAGCAAAATCCAAATATACAGCTTGCTTAGAAGTTCCAACTCCATAACCAGCATCACATCTTTCTTTAGCTGCTCTACTTGCTACGTCTCTTGGAACGAGGTTACCAAATGCTGGGTATCTTCTTTCCAAATAATAATCTCTTTCTTCTTCAGGAATATCAGTAGACTTTCTGTTATCACCTACCTTTTTAGGAACCCAAATTCTACCATCGTTTCGTAATGATTCACTCATCAACGTTAATTTACTTTGATGATCACCACTAACAGGAATACAAGTTGGGTGTATTTGTGTAAAACATGGATTGGCAAATGTTGCACCTGCTTTATGGGCCTTCCAAGCTGCAGTAACATTGCTACCCATGGCATTGGTACTTAAATAAAATACATTACCATAACCACCTGTACATAATAATACTGCATGACCAAAATGACGCTCCAACTCTCCACTCACTAAATTTCTTGCTATAATACCCTGAGTTTTTCCTTCAACTTTAACTACATCTAACATTTCATGACGAGTATACATAGTTACATTTCCCAATGCAACTTGACGCTCTAATGCTTGATAAGCCCCTATTAATAATTGCTGACCAGTTTGACCTGCAGCATAAAAAGTTCTTTGAACTTGTGTACCACCAAAACTACGGTTGCTTAGTAAACCTCCATATTCTCTTGCAAATGGAACACCTTGTGCAACACATTGATCAATAATATTGGCACTCACTTCAGCTAAACGATGAACGTTTGCTTCTCTTGCTCTGTAATCGCCACCTTTAATGGTATCGTAAAACAAACGGAACACAGAGTCTCCGTCATTTTGATAATTTTTTGCAGCATTAATTCCACCTTGTGCAGCAATGCTATGTGCACGGCGTGGACTATCTTGAAAACAAAATGCTTTTACTTTATAACCCAATTCTCCTAAACTAGCAGCAGCACTAGCTCCAGCCAATCCAGTACCTACAATAATTACCTCTAACTTTCTTTTATTAGCAGGATTTACCAACTTACAATGACCTTTATAATCTGTCCATTTACTTTCTAAAGGCCCTGAAGGAATTTTTGCATCTAACATATATCAGCAATTTATAAAATTGATATTATTTAAAACCCAACACCATTACTACTATTTATCTGCAGTGGCGTCGCACTCTTCAACACTATATTCTCTATTCACCTTTCTAAACCCATCCTAAATAAAAACTGATAGGCATCATAGCAAAACCCAACGGAACTATAGTTGCAAAAGCATACCCAATACTGCTAATCATGGCATGATATCTTTTATTGTGTACACCAATTGTTTTAAATGCACTCTGAAAACCATGAGCCAAATGGTAGCCTAAAGAAATGCATCCCAATACATAAGCAATTACAACAATTATGTTGCTAAATACTTCTTTCATAGTTTCAAACAAATTAATCTCTTCCCCTAAAAGAAATCCTTGAGCAGAACGATTGGGCAACCAAAAATGATACATATGCATGATTAAAAACATCAACAACAATGTTCCCAATAAAGCCATACTACGGCTATACCATTTACTACCTTTATTGCCATAATCAATGGCATATTTTGTACCTCTTGCTTTTCTGTTTTGCATTTCTAACATGTACCCTTGTACAATGTGTAAAATAATTCCAGCAAACAATCCAATTTCTAAAATTCTAGGTACAACATTAGAACCCATAAAATGAGCTCCTTTGTTAAACATTTCGCCACCATCCATTGCCCAAATGCAAGCATTTAATGCAACGTGTACTACTAAAAATAAAATGAGAAAAATTCCGGTAAACCCCATCACTAATTTCTTACCTACCGAAGATGTGAACATTTGCTTCCAAGTCATAAAGCTAAGTTGTGGTTAATAAAAATTCGCTGTAAAAGTAACACATCAAACAATCACAATTTAAAAATATTTTATTTTCAATGGCATCGATACCGAAACAAACACATAATTGTTATTTTGGTTGTAACATTCTACAACAAATTTTATTTTGTACAACAAACCACAATTATTGTAACTACTTTACTAAACATTGTTTCAACAAGTTTAAATTAAAAATTTATTCTTACTACAGTTCTATTAATTTTGATACAATGTTTAAACTAGCTAACATACTATGGAATAGCTTTAAAATGGCTATGCAAGAATTGAGGGTAAATAAACTTCGTACTTTTTTATCGTTGTTTGGAATAACCATTGGTATATTTTGCATTATTGGAGTGCTTGCAACAATTGATAGTATGGAAAGTAAAATTCAAGGTGATATTAAAAAACTTGGAAGCAATTCGATATATATCGATAAATGGGAATATGGTGGTAAAGGAGATAAACCTTGGTGGAAATATGTTAAACGTCCGTCTCCAAAATTTGAGGAGATGGAGTTCATCAAAAAGAAATCTGCACTTTCAGAAAATGTAGCATTTACATGTAGCTCTTCTGGTACAGCATCATTTGATAACAGCAATTTATCGAACATTAAAATTATTGGTGCTTCAGAAGATTTTAGTAAAATTCAATCCTTAGAATTGGAAGCTGGTCGTTTTATAAATGATGCAGAATTTACAAGAGGAACTCCAACTGTTGTTATTGGCGATAATGTTGCCACCGAATTATTTGGCAAACCTGAACGTGCAGAAGGAAAAGAAATTACATTTCAAGGCAAACGTTTATTTGTATTGGGTGTGTTAAAAAAAGAAGGTCAAAGCTTTGCCAATGCTTTTGATTTTGACAATTGTATTTTAGCTCCATATAGATTTTTTGCAAGCATTTACAATCCCGATAACAATGGACCAGTAATTATAGTTCAAGGCAAAAAAAATGTTCAGCCCAGTTATTTACAAGAAGAACTTAGAGGTGTAATGCGTCAAATAAGAAGAATCAGCCCAACTGGTGAAGAAAACTTTTCTTTAAATGATATTAGCATTTTTGCAGAGCAAACAAAATCTTTCTTTAGCTCTGTAACCATTGGTGGCTGGGCAATTGCAGGTTTAAGTTTAATTGTAGGAGCATTTGGTGTTGCCAATATAATGTTTGTTACGGTTAGAGAACGTACCAGCCAAATAGGATTAAAAAAAGCCATTGGTGCAAAAAGTAGAACTATATTAACAGAGTTTTTATTAGAGAGTGCTTTCTTATGTGTGGTTGGTGGTTTAATGGGTTTATTTTTTGTTTGGCTACTTACCAAATTGTTAAGTACAGTAATGCCATTTCCTATTTTTATATCAACCGATATTATAACACTTGCTTTAAGTATTTGCATTGTACTAGGCGTTTTATCTGGCATTATACCAGCATCTATTGCTGCAAGAATGAACCCTGTAGTTGCAATAAGAACAAAGTAGCTGGAGTTGAAAATTGAAAGTTAAGAGTTGAGAATTTAAAGTGATAATTCACAACTCACCGCTCATATTCCATAACTCATAATTCACAACCCATAACTCACAATTCATAATTTGAAACCCATAACAATATTAGCCATAGAATCTTCTTGCGATGAAACATCTGCATCGGTTTGTATAGATGGGAAAATTATTTCAAATTTCATAGCCAATCAAACAGTGCATGAACAATATGGAGGTGTTGTACCAGAATTAGCAAGTAGAGCCCACATGCAAAACATTGTGCCAGTTGTAGATGCAGCTTTGTTAACTGCCAACTGTAATTTGTCATCTATTGACGCAATAGCTTTTACCCAAGCTCCAGGTTTAATTGGAAGCTTATTGGTTGGTACTCAATTTGCAAAATCTTTAGCCCTCTCGTTAAACAAACCATTAATTGCAGTTCACCACATGCAAGCTCATGTATTGGCAAATTTGATAGATGAAAACAATCAACCCAGTTTTCCTTTTTTGTGTTTAACAGTAAGTGGCGGCCATACACAAATTGTGTTGGCACACGCTCCATTGCATTTAGAAGTAATTGGACAAACTATTGACGATGCTGCAGGAGAAGCATTTGATAAAAGTGCAAAAATTTTGGGTTTGCCTTATCCTGGTGGACCTTTGATTGATCAACATGCCAAACAAGGAAACCCCTTAGCTTTCAAATTTGCTGAGCCACAAATTCCAGAACTTAACTTTAGTTTCAGCGGATTGAAAACGTCCATTCTATATTTTATTCAAAAACAAGAACCCGGTTTTATAGAGAAAAACTTAACCGATTTGTGTGCATCTATTCAACATACCATTGTACAAATATTGTTGAAGAAATTAAAGAAGGCTGTACAGCAAACAGGTGTAAAACAAATTTGTATCGCTGGTGGTGTAAGTGCCAATAGTGGTTTAAGAAATGGCTTAGAGGAATTGGGTAAAAAGCATGGCTGGAAAACCTTTATCCCCAATTTTGAATATTGTACAGACAATGCTGCAATGATTGCAATCACAGCATTCTATAAATATAAAGCCAACCAATTTTGTAACCTTGACGCAACTCCAAGTGCAAGAGCTGAATGGTAAATTGAATACTATGAAAAAAGGGTATACTTATTTATTGTGTATTTTATTGACTGCTTGTTTTAAAGAGCCATTTGAAATGAGTACTTCAAAGCAAATATTTATAGACGCCATTACAAACTCAGATACAATTATTGTAAACTACAACCACCAATACAATAGTCTTGATGCAGAAATTTATTATGCACAAAAAAATTGGCAAACAGTTTTTTCTCCATTGTCCAACAGAGGAACTCGAAATATAGTTATAAGAACAAGCGATACCATTTCTATACTTAAAAGCAACAATATTGAAGTAGACAATTATTATTTTAAATTTTCAGATGATGGCTTTTCATTGGAAAGTCAACAGTTTTTAATTGCTCCTAATTTATCTATGAAGCGATTTTTTAGAAAAATTAATTGATTAAAAGAAGAAACTTTTAACTCAATTATACAAAAAATATTTTAGGAAAATTGCAAAAAATAAAAAAGGCATATGTTAAATAAAATTTCTAAAAAACAACTATTCACTTCATTTATCTTTTTGCTATTCACAATAAATTCATTTGCACAATCATCTACTACATATTTTTTTGCTTCTAAACATTGCAGAGATTCAGTAACCAATAAGCTTATTGAACAAATCGAAGAAACAATTTCTTTACCCCCAAATGAATTGAACTACAAAAAACTGTCCGAAACTTTTTGGGCAATGGAATTGATGCTATATGTTCCTAAAGGCTTTGAGCAAAAAATTCCAACACAAATAAAAAATTTATCGCAAACCAATGCAAGTTTTCAGCACTCTTTTTTAGAAATGCTTTATACAATATATCCAAAAAAATTTACAAGTTATATAGCAACAATTTGGGAAACCTTAGCAACAGATAAAGTAAAAGCCATTGCATTAGAATACATGGCAAATTCAAATCTATTTCCTCTTATTCAAAAAACAAATTCGTTCTATACCTCTGCTTACAATACAGCTTATAGTAAAAGATGGAAGCAAAAAAAAACCACTCCTCCAAAGAAAAAATATTTTCTAAATCCTCAATTTTTATCAGGTCAAACAGTGCTTTGCAGTTTTCAATCAACCAATAGAGATCAACCAGGATATTTAATGATTAGAAATGCCAACGGTAAATGGAGAACTGATGAAAATAATGTACCACTTAAGTTTCCACAACTTGCTCGTTCCATCACCAATTTGCCCTATTATTTAACCAACGGAAATACGCCTCAAGGTTTATTTAAAATAACAGGATTGGATACTTCTAACAACAATTGGATTGGACCAACTACAAACTTGCAAATGGTTCTTCCGTTTGAAAATGGAACTGAAATATTTTTTGGCAACGACAGGTTATTTGAAATTTTTTATACCAAATTATTAGGCCCATTAAAAAAATATACATCTTTAATGGAAACTTTCGAAGCAGGAAAATTGGGTCGTTCTGAAATCATTGCTCATGGTACAACCATTAATCCTGCTTACTATCACAAGAAAAAATATTTTCCCAATACGCCTTCAATGGGTTGTTTATGTAGCCCAGAAAGTTGGAATACAAAAGGTGAAAGAATCTACAGTTCTCAAGCTGCTTGGATAAATGAATTAAAAAAAATTAAAAAGCAACCTACTTATTTAATTGTAGCAGACATAAGTGATCTTTAGCTTTCTAAAATTTTGTTTAAATAAAAAACAACAGTTGAAACATATTGAAACAATCTAAATTGGATGTATGAATATAGAGCAAATTAGAGCATTGTTTCCTGTAACCAAACAAGCTGTTTATTTAAACAATGCTTCACAGTCTCCATTAAATACTTTGGTAAATGATCAACTTCAAATAATTCTAAAAACAGAATTAATTCCTGTTGATAAAAAAGCTTTTCAGCGTAATGATATTCGTGTGTTGCTTTCAAAAATATTGGGCGGTTCTGCAGAAGAATTTGCTTTAACAACAAGCACAGGAATTGGTATTGGCATGATTGCTCAAGGTATAGACTTTAATAAAGGCGACAATATTGTAATTCCTGAAAATGAACATTGGAACAATACTTTTCCTTGGTTAAATCTTAGAAAAAAAGGTGTTGAAATTCGCTTTGCTAAATTAAATGAAGATCACAGCTTTGATCCAGAAGCAATAGAAAAACTAACTGATAAAAACACTCGAGTTATAGCCATTGCTGCAGTAAGATTTAATAGCGGTTTTAAACCAAACCTTTTGAAAATTGGTAAAATTGCTCATAAGAAAGGTGCAATATTTGTTGTTGATGCTGCACAAGCAGCTGGCATGATTCCTATTGATGTTGAAAAAATGCAAATTGATGTAATGGCAGGCTGTGGTTTTAAATGGTTACTTGGATTGCATGGAACAGGGTTTTTATATGTTAGCAAAAGAATTGTAAAAATGATTCATCCAACATTGCCTGGAATGTTTGCTGCAGAGCCAATTTATGATGAACTTGCTTACCACAATGATGCTAGAAAATTTGAAACTGGTACAATTGCATATACACTTTTCAATGCTTGGTCTGCAGGTTTACAATTACTGCTTCATATTGGTGTAGAAAATATTTACGAAAAGGCACTAGAAAATACAGATTTTATAATTGCTGGACTTCAAGAAAAAGGATATCAAATAATATCGCCTATAAAAAATAGAGAAGATAGAACGGCAATTGTTCACTTTACTATGGGTTCTTTTGAAACATCTAAAACACTGTACGAAAAACTGATTGAAAATAAAGTGCTGGTAACATTGCAAGGTGAGAACATTAGAGTTAGTCCAAATTTTTTTACCACAAAAGAAGAAATTGATACGTTTTTAAATTTGATATAAATTTTAAACGCTGCATCATCAAAACAAATTTTTATATCATTCCGAAGAATGAGGAATCTGTTGAGCAATCCTAAAAAAAAATGGCAGATAGTGTGAACTAAGCTCTAATTTAGAACAATGGAATTTGAAGTGCTTACAACAGAAAGATTATTATTAAGAAAGCTTACGCCAGAAGGTTTTAATTACATTTTTGAACATTACACCAAAGAAGAAATTAAAAATCAACTAGGACTTACTACCAATGAAGAGTTCTTAAAAGAACAAGAAAAGGTAAAAGGTGGATACACAACTTATGATAGAACAATATTACAATTTAAGCTGATTTTGAAAGAAACCAATGAGGTTATTGGGAGTTGTGGTTTTCACAATTGGTATTCATTGCATAGTAGAGCCGAATTCGGTTATTCTTTAACCAAAGAAGAGTTTAAACAGAAAGGCTATATGAGCGAAGCTGTAAAAACCATTATCGATTACGGTTTCACTATTATGAACTTAAACAGAATAGAAGCATTTGTTGGACCAACAAATATTGCCTCATTAAGTATAGTTAATAAATTGGGTTTTATACAAGAAGGTTATTTAAAACAGCATTATTTCAAAGATGGAATTGTAGAAGATTCTATTATTTTCTCCTTGCTAAAAGCAGATTATAAAGCCAAAATTAAAAATCCTACAAGCTAACTAAACCTATGCCCATTTTAAGTAACAATGCAACTACAAAAAATTCTCCATGTCATTCCGAAGCATGAAGAATCTCTTACTCAACAATAAAAATCCTAGCAAATTTCTCCCAACTCTTAACGTCCAACAACTCACATCTCACAACTCTTAATTCTTAACTCATAACTCGCAACTTCCTCCCCTCCCTACTACATTTTTTTTGTCAATACCAATATTTCCTTATCTTCAAAACTCGTCTTGCTCAATATTGTTTTACAAGTTGAAGAGTGCGACGCCACAGGTGCTTCATGCTTATGCTAAAGCACATTACCAAAACTAAACAACACAAATAATTCTTTATGAGAATTGAACAAATTAAAGTATTACGTGGCCCTAATTATTGGAGTGTTCGTAGAGGAAAACTCATTCAAATGGAACTGAACCTTGAAGAGTTAGAAGAACGTCCCACCAATACAATTGATGGTTTTTTAGAAAGATTGGAAGCATTGATGCCAAGTTTAATTGAACATAGATGTAGTGAAAGTGTACGTGGTGGTTTTTTTATGAGAATAAAAGAAGGTACTTGGATGGGGCACGTAATTGAACACATTGCTTTAGAGTTACAAACCCTTGCAGGCATGGATACTGGATTTGGGCGTACTCGTGGTACTGGTGAACAAGGAAAATATTTTGTTGTGTTTAGTTATATGGAGGAGGACGCAGGTGTGTATGCTGCAAAAGCATCTGTAAAAATTGCTCAAGCATTGGTAAATGGAGAAGTATATAATTTAGAAGAAGACATACAACAATTAAGAGAAATTAGAGAAGATACCAGACTTGGCCCAAGTACTGGTTGTATTGTTGATGAAGCTGCAAAACGTGGCATTCCACACTTGCGTTTAAACAAACACAGTTTGGTACAATTGGGTTATGGTGTATATCAAAAACGCATTAGGGCAACCATTGCAAGTACTACAGGCAATATTGCTGTTGACATTGCATGTGATAAGGAAGAAACAAAAGAACTCTTAGAAGCTGCTGAAATTCCTGTTCCAAGAGGTACAGTTGTACGTTCTGAAGCTGGTTTAAAAGATGCTATTGAAAAATATGGTTATCCGTTGGTAATAAAACCAATTGATGGCAATCATGGCAAAGGCAACACCACCAATATTACTACTTGGGAACATGCTGTTACAGCTTTAGAAAGTGCACAACGCTATGGAAGAAGTGTAATTGTTGAACGCTTTATTACTGGTTTCGATTTTAGAATATTGGTGATTAATTACAAATTTATTTGTGCTGCATTGCGAACACCTGCTGCTGTTAAAGGCGATGGTGTACATACCATTCAATATTTAATTGATGAAGTGAACAAAGACTCACGTCGTGGTTTTGGACACGAAAAAGTGTTAACACAAATTACAGTTGATGGTAGCTCCATGAAAATGTTGGAAGAAGTGGGTTACACATTAGAAACAGTTCCACCAAAAGGCGAATTGGTTTTACTTAAAACAACTGCCAACCTTAGTACTGGTGGTACAAGTGAAGATGTAACAGATGAAGTGCATCCAGAAAACATTGTAATGTGTGAGCGTATTGCAAAAATTATTGGCTTAGATATTTGTGGAATTGATATTATGGCAAAAGACTTACGTACACCTGTAAGTGAAAATGGTGGAGCCATTTTAGAAGTGAATGCAGCACCAGGCTTTAGAATGCACATTGAACCTGCTGAAGGCTTGCCACGTAATGTTGCAGAACCGGTGATTGATATGTTGTTTCCTGATAGAAGTTTTGGTCGTATTCCAATTATTGCAATTACAGGTACCAATGGTAAAACAACAACAACACGTTTAACAGCACACATTAGTAAAAGTGCTGGGAAAAAAGTAGGTTATACAACCAGCGATGGAGTGTATATACAAAATCAATTGTTGATGAAGGGAGATTGTACAGGCCCTGTATCTGCTCAATTTGTATTAAAAGATCCTACTGTAGACTTTGCTGTTTTAGAGTGTGCAAGAGGCGGAATTTTAAAAAGTGGATTGGCATTTCAAAACTGTGATGTTGCCATTGTAACCAATGTTGCTGCAGACCATATGGGGCTTGGTGGAATTAATACTATTGAACAAATGGCTAAAGTAAAAGCAGTTGTTCCTGAAACTGTTTTTCCACATGGATATGCTGTACTAAATGCTGATGATGATTTGGTGTATGCAATGAAAGACGATCTTAAATGTAATGTGGCATTATTTAGTATGGATGAAACTAATCCAAGAATTCAGAAACATTGTAAAGAAGGAGGATTGGCTACTGTTTATGAAAATGGGTTTGTAAGTATTTTAAAAGGCACATGGAAAATTAGGGTATGTAATGTAAAAGATATTCCACTAACATTTGAAGGAAAAGCCACACACAATATTGCCAACTGTTTACCAAGTGTAATGGCTTGTTACTTGTTTAAAACAATAACCATTGAAGATATTAGAACAGGTTTACAAACCTTTGCTGCTGGAAGCATTACTACACCTGGACGTTTAAATTTCTTCCATTTTAAACACTTTACATTCTTAGCAGATTTTGCACACAACCCACACGGGTTAAAACTTTTGGGTGAGTTTGTAGGCAAGCTTGATTATACACATAAAGTGGGTGTAATTAGTGGAACTGGTGATAGACGTGATGAAGACATCAGAGAATTGGGTGCCATCTCTGCACAATACTTTGATGAAATTATTATTCGTTGCGATAAAAATTTACGTGGTCGAACTGCCGAAGAAATTATTGGCTTATTACAAGAAGGAATTAATAGCGTAAATGCTGCAATACCACAAACAGTAATTGCCAACGAAAATTTAGCATTAGAACATATTTATGCCAATTATAAACCTGGTGCGTTGTACACCATAATGTGCGATGTTGTAGCTGGTGCTTTAGATAAAATAAAGGAATTAAAAGATAGAGAAAATGAAAATGCAGGCAAATAGCCTGCATTTTCATTTTCTTAGGGTGAATTGGGGGATATTAGTTTTCCATAAAAAATTATTTTGTTGCTGGTGGTAGCAATACATCATTAATTACATGAATCATTCCGTTGGCTGTAACTATTGATGCTAAAATTTCAGAACCATTTACAAAAGTTTTACCATCTTTTTTAGTAATTTTTACTTTACCACCATACACCATATCAAAATCTTGTCCATCTTGCATGTACTCTACTTTAAGATTGCCAACATACGTATGATAACCTAAAATGTTTTCCAAATCACCTTTCTTTTCAGGTTTCAATAAACCTTCTACGGTTCCTGCTGGTAATTTTTCAAAAGCTGCATTTGTTGGAGCAAATACCGTAAAAGGACCTGCATTACTTAATGCATCTACCAATCCTGCTGCTTTTACAGCAGTAACCAATGTTGAGTGGTCTTTACTTGCAATTGCAGTTTGAACAATATTTTTTGCAGATTGATCATCTTGTACTCCAGATTGACCAGCACCACTTGCAGGCTTTTCTGATGTTGAAGATGTTGTTGATGTTGCTGCTTCATCTTTACACGAGGTAGCAAACAAAGAGAAAAAAACGAACGACAGAAGAATTAACTTTTTCATAAACAATTAATTAGTAATGATTGAATAAGTAAAAGTTGAATAGAATTAGTTGTAGAAATATGAGTCAAATCATAAATGACGAAAGTCATACATTTCACAGTTGAAATATGGAGATTATACACAAAAAAAATGTTGCAGTGCTCAATAGCAGTGCAACATTTTCATTTCTCGTGGAGCCGACCGGACTCGAACCGGTGTCCAAACAAATCCGCCATAAGCTTTCTACATGCTTAGTTGATTATTAATTGTAGAGAAATAACCGGAAGCCAACAAACCAACTATTTCCTTAGCTGAATAATCTTTTGTTGCAGGCACAGCCTATTGCAACAGCATCTTTTTTTGGTTTGAGTCGGCGGCGGTACATGGAAAAAAGCTAAACCTGTACGGCGGCCCAAATGGTTACTTAATCACTGATTAAGCAGCCATGGCATACTGAGTATTGCCATTTGAGTTTTGTATATTCAGATTAAAGTGCTAATTATACAACGCACTGCATGCTTACACCTACAAAGAACTTTGCTGTCAAAACCAATACGGCCCCAATATTTACCTAAAGTTTATAAAGGATTGCAAACTTACCATTTTTTTTACGTTGTTTGCTTTAAATTATATACAAATTGTTTATGCAAGAATACATAGTAGCAGAGCAGCTTTATAAAAAATATATTCAAGAACATACAGAACAAGTAGAAATGCTGAAAAAACAAACTGCTACAATTGCTTGGCTAAGGTTTGGCATTTTCATTGCTTCCGTTACTTGCTTTTATTTTTTGTGGCATTCAGCAACAGCAATTTTAATTGGTGTTGCTTTTGCAGCAATTGGTAGTTTTCTTTGGTTATTATCAAAAGCTGCCAATACAAAAAAATTACAACAAAAAACAGAACTACTCATTCAGTTAAACTTAGAAGAACTTCGTATACTGCAACACGATTTTTTTCACCGATTCGATGGCCAATCTTTTTTACCAAACGAACATGCTTATGCCAACGATTTAGACATTTTTGGAAAAGCTTCTTTGTATCAATACATGAATAGATGTAACTCCGAACAAGGTCAACAACTGTTTGCTCAACAGCTTTTACATGCTCAAACCACTCAGCAAATCATACAACAGCAAGAAGCTGTTAAAGAGTTAAGCACCAACATAAATTGGATGCAAGCATTTTTAGCATTAGGATCAGCAAACCAACTAACCATTGCTACACAAACAAAAATTAACGAATGGATTCAACAGCCCATTACAAGTGTTAAATGGAGTGGCTGGAAATGGTTCATCAACATTTATTCATTGGTAACGATAAGTTCTTTAGTGCTTCATATTGTAGATGTTATTCCTGCAAGTATTTTTTATTTTTCAACCCTACTCTATTTTTTATTTGCAATGGTTCAAAGTAAAAAAGCACATGCTACCTATTTACTTTTAAATAAAGTGGTGAATGAGGTGAGCACTTTATACGAACAATTGAATAGCATTGAAAACAATCCATTCAAAAGCCATTATTTCACACAAATTCAACAACAACTACAACAAGCATCCCCAAAAAAAGCTGCCAACGAAATACTGGATTTAAAAAATATTTTAGATCGATTTGATATGCGGTTAAATGTTTTTGTATTCTTTTTCTTGAACAGTTTTTTGCTGTGGGATGCAAGACAAATGTTAGCATTGAACGCTTGGAAACAAAAACATACAAACGACATCAACAATTGGTTTTTAGCCATTGCATCTACAGAAGTAAGCATCAGCATTGCTATATTGCATTTTAACCAACCCAACTTTTGTTTCCCCACAATTAGCCCAACACATTTCGAGTTTAAGGCAACCAACTTGGGTCATCCTTTAATACAAAGCAACAAATGTGTAAGCAACAATTTCTCTCAAAATGGTACTGGCAATATTGCATTAATAACTGGATCCAACATGGGCGGGAAAAGTACTTTTTTACGCAGTGTTGGTATCAATTCTGTTTTAGCACTTATGGGTGCACCTGTTTGTGCAACAGAATTTACAATAGCCAATGTTGAGTTAATGAGTAGTATGCGTATTGCAGATAATTTGGCAGAAAGCACTTCTACATTTTATGCAGAACTTAAAAAATTACAAGTAATTATTGAAGCTGTTAAACAGCAAAGAAAAGTGTTTGTGCTGTTGGATGAAATTTTAAGAGGTACCAATTCTTTTGACAGACATACAGGCTCTAAAGCACTCATTCAACAATTCATAAAACAAAATGCTGTAGCCATCATTGCAACACACGATGTTGAATTGGCTGCATTAGAAAACCAGTTTCCAACTGCCATGCACAATTATCATTTTGATGTACAAGTGGCCAATGAAGAGTTGTACTTTGATTATAAATTAAAAAATGGAATTTGTACAAGCCTCAACGCATCTATTTTAATGAAGAAGATTGGCATAGAAATGAACTAAAAAAAAAAACCTGCTTTCGCAGGGTTTCATTGTATAAAACATCAAACAATTTATTTAAACAATCTCCAAAAATCCAATCCTAAAGCATATACCATTAATCCAAGTAATAAAACCATTCCAACTGTTTGGGCATACTCCATAAACTTGTCACTTGGTTTACGTCCTGTTATCATTTCAAAAATGCAGAACAATGCATGACCACCATCTAATGCAGGAATTGGTAAAATATTCATAAATGCTAAAATGATAGAGAACAAGGCAGTTAAAGTCCAAAAGCTTTGCCAATCCCACACTTTACTATACACACTACCAATGCTCAACACACTTCCTAAGCTATCGTTAGGGTTTGCTTTTCCATTAAACAATTGCTTTATACCCGAAATATATTTATCTAAACTTTCCCAACATTTGTTGTATCCAACCGGAATTGCTTCAAAAAAAGTGTAGGTTTTATTTTCAACTACAAAACCCATTTTAGGTAAATTGGTTAAATGTTGAACGCCCATTTTACCATCGTTGTTAAGTTCAACAGGCACCATCAATGTATCTACATTTCTAATCACTGTTAAATTAATTTTGCCCCCTTTTTTGCCTTTAACAGCAGCTTGATAATCGTTAAAAAATGGAGTTGGCACACCATCTACAGCAATCAATTGATCTCCCTTTTTTATACCAGCATGTTCAGCAGTAGATAGCTTTGCAAATCCATCAATTATAAACGGAAATCTTAAACCAATAAAGCCATCACCTCTACTTTTATTCAATGCCTTTACAAACTCTTTTCCATAAGGCAATTGCATTTCTTTACCATCTCTTTCAATTGTTAAAGATTGTGCATCGCTCAATACAATTAAACCTACAATTCTAACATCAATAGCATTTTTAACAGGTTCGTTACCAACTTTAGTAATGATATCGCCATTTTGTAAGCCAATGGTTTTACCTAAACTATCGGCAACAATTCCATACTTTAAATTTTTAGCAGGCAAATATTCTTCACCCCAATACCAACTAATTCCTATAAAAATTACAATAGCTAAAATTACATTTACAGTAACGCCACCAAGCATAATAATTAAACGTTGCCAAGCTGGCTTAGCTCTAAACTCATCTGGTGCAGGTGGCAATTTCATTTGCTCTTTGTCCATACTTTCATCTACCATTCCTACAATTTTCACATAACCACCAAATGGCACCCAACCAATACCCCATTCAGTATCACCAATTTTCTTTTTCCATAAACTAAACCAAGGGTTGAAGAATAAGTAAAATTTTTCTACTCTACATTTAAACCATTTTGCAGGAAAAAAATGTCCTAGTTCATGTAATACTACTAAAATAGAAAACGATAAAATAAATTGGCCTGCTTGTACCAATCCACCACTCCAATCAATCGCTAATAATGTCATATCACCTCATCTCAAAAGTGAGACTCTTTTTTATTTTTTAAATTATGTTACCAACTTTTTGGATGTTTATTCAACAGTTGTTGCGTCGCACCCTTCAACGCTTTATTCGCTATTCAGCTAAGTTTCAACAGTAAAATTGCTTATGAAAATTTTGCTTGTAAGCATTTTAACAGCACCTTATCACATTTCAATTAATGTGGCTGCAAAATTTCGAGCCTCGCCATCACATTCATACAATTGCTCCAATGTGGGATTTAGCATAAATGGAATTTTTTGCAAAGTTCTTTCTACCATTTCTGTCATATCTAAAAAACCAATTCTATTTCTTAAAAAAGCATATACTGCAATTTCATTGGCTGCATTTAAAACGCAAGGCATATTACCACCTTGGTGTAAGGCTTCTATCGCCAACGCCAAACTTCTAAAAGTTTTTAAATCGGGTTCTTCAAATGTTAAAGTATCTGGTTTTCTAAAATCATATCTTGGAAAATTGCTTTTCAATCTTTGCGGAAAAGCCATAGCATATTGAATGGGCAATTTCATATCAGGTAAACCCATTTGTGCTTTCACACTTCCATCTTCAAAAACAACCATACTATGTATAATACTTTGTGGATGTACAACTACTTGTATTTGCTCAGGCTGTAAATTAAATAACCATTTGGCTTCAATCATTTCTAAGCCTTTATTCATCAATGTTGCAGAGTCAATAGTAATTTTTGCACCCATCGACCAGTTGGGATGTTGCAATGCATGATCTCTCTTTACATTCACCAAGAAGTTGGGCTTTCTTCCTCTAAATGGTCCACCACTTGCAGTTAATACAATTTTTTCAATTTTATTTCTGCCCTCTCCTACCAAACACTGAAAAATGGCTGAGTGTTCACTATCCACAGGTATAATAGGAACTCTTTTTTCAACGGCTTTTTGCATTACAATTTCGCCAGCAACTACCAATGTTTCTTTATTGGCCAGTGCAATTGGTTTTGCATTTTCAATGGCTTTTAAAGTGGGCTTTAATCCTGCATATCCAACAATTGCAGCCAACATCATATCGTAACAATCCATACCAGCAGCTTCTTCAATTGCAGCTTCTCCTGCAAAAACTTTCACATTCGTATGTGCTAAAGCATCTTTTACTTTTTGGTATTTTTTTTCATCGCCAATAACCACCAAATTCGGATTGAATTGAATGGCTTGTTGCACCAACAACTCATCATTATTTTGTGCAGTTAATATTTCTGCAGAAAATAAATCTGGATTAGCTGCAATTACTTCTAAACATTGCGTACCAATTGAACCAGTAGAACCAAATATTGCTATACGTTTTACACTCATTTTAATGCTTTTGGCAGGTGCGTAAAGATAGGGGAATATTATATGCTTGCACACGTTATCAACTATTTATTCAAACCAAAAGAGCTACCAAAAGGTAGCTCTTTAAATATTTAACTTTCTTGCATATCAAGAAATAGTAGTTAATTAATCTTCAACCTTCACTTTACCTTTACTCTTTGCAATTACTTCTTCAGCAATATTGTTTGGAGCATTGTTGTAATGTGAAAACTCCATTGTTGAAGTTGCACGACCAGAAGATAATGAACGTAATTGAGTTACATAACCAAACATTTCACTTAATGGAACTTTAGCTTTAATAACTTGTAAGTTGGCACGGCTATCCATACCTTCTAACATACCACGTCTTCTATTTAAGTCGCCTGTAACATCACCCATATACTGGTCTGGTGTTAACACTTCTACTCTCATAATTGGTTCTAATAAAGTTGGTTTTGCTTTACGTCCTGCTTCTCTAAATGCAGATTTAGCACATAATTCAAAACTCATTGCATCAGAATCCACATCATGATAGCTACCATCAAATATTCTTACTTTCATGTTGTTAACTGGATAACCAGCTAATACACCAGATGTCATTGATGTTTCAAATCCTTTTTGAATAGATTGGTGGAATTCTTTTGGAATAGAACCTCCAAAAATATCATTTACAAATTGGAAATGTTTGCCTTCATTAGCTGCTAACCACTCTTCATCGGCAGGGCCTAAATCAAATTGAATATCTGCGAATTTACCACGACCACCCGATTGTTTTTTCAACACTTCACGGTGAGTAACAACGTTTCCAAATGCTTCTTTGTAAGCAACCTGTGGAGCACCTTGGTTAACTTCTACTTTAAATTCACGACGCATACGATCGATGATAATTTCTAAGTGAAGTTCACCCATACCACGTAAAATGGTTTGGCCAGTATCTTCATCAGTATTTACTCTTAAAGTAGGATCTTCTTCAACCAATTTAGCAATTGCCATACCCATTTTGTCAACGTCTGCTTGAGTTTTAGGCTCAACAGCAATGGCAATAACTGGTTCTGGAATAAACATATTCTCTAAAGTGATAGGATGTTTCTCATCGCATAAAGTATCACCAGTTTTAATTTCTTTAAAACCTACTGCTGCTGCAATATCTCCAGCTTCAATAAAATCAACTGGATTTTGTTTATTAGCAAACATTTTCATGATACGGCTGATACGCTCTTTTTTACCACTTCTTACATTTAATACATAAGAACCAGCATCTAAGTGACCAGAATAGCAACGGAAGAAAGCCAAACGACCAACGAAAGGATCGGTCATAATTTTAAAAGCCAAAGCTGCAAATGGTTCTTTTGCATCTGGTTTACGGTAAACTGTTTCACCAGTATCAGGGTTAATACCTTCTGTATCATCTACATCAACAGGAGAAGGCAGGTAACGACAAACTGCATCTAAAGCAGTTTGCACACCTTTGTTCTTAAATGAAGAACCACACATCATTGGCACAATGCTTAAATCGATACAAGCCTTACGGATTGCTTCGTGCATTTCATCTTCAGTAATGCTATTTGGATCATCAAAGAATTTCTCCATCAATGTATCATCGTATTCAGCAACTGCTTCAACTAATTTAGCTCTCCACTCATTGGCTTCTTCTACCATATCAGCCGGTACATCAATTTCGTCAAAAGTCATACCTTCAGTTTCCATATGCCAAATAATACCTTTCATTTTAATAAGGTCAACAACCCCAGTAAAATTATCTTCAGCACCAATTGGCAACTGTAAAGGCACAGCATTAGCACCCAACATTTCTTTTACTTGGTTAACCACCATTAAAAAGTCGGCACCAGAACGATCCATTTTGTTAACAAAACCAATTCTTGGTACTTTATAACGGTTAGCTTGACGCCAAACAGTTTCAGATTGAGGTTCAACACCATCAACTGCACTAAATAAAGCAATCAAACCATCTAATACTCTCATACTACGTTCTACTTCTACAGTAAAGTCAACGTGACCTGGAGTATCAATAATATTAAAATAGTAGCTTTTTGTGTTTGCATCAGCTACACCTTTAACAGTAGGGAATTTCCACTGACAGCTAACAGCTGCAGAAGTAATGGTAATACCTCTTTCTTTTTCCTGTTCCATCCAGTCTGTAGTTGCTGCACCATCATGTACTTCTCCAATTTTATGGATCATACCAGTGTAGCGTAAAATACGCTCTGTAGTGGTGGTTTTGCCAGCATCAATATGAGCAGCAATACCAAAGTTGCGTTGAAATTTCAAATCGGCCATAACGCTTGTATTTGTTTTTAAATTTTTAGTTTTTGGGTGACCAGCTTTTGTTCATTTATCAGCTGCAGTGGCGTCGCACTCTTCAACAACAGAAAAAGACTGGTCTTTTTTTCGAGCCGCAAAGGTAAGGGTTTACCAATTCGATTATTAAATTAGTACAATTAATTTAGTCCCTTTTACCTAAAATGTGGTTAACCATGTGGAAAGCCTTTGAAATTCAATCTAAAAAAGCTCCTTTTTCTCCATTTTAAGAAAAACTTAAAGTTATACCAGTAGAAAAATTTGTTGGTGCATATCCCAACACATCAGTTGAGTGATCAATTTTTAAACCAGAACGTTGAGCTCTTTTAACAGGTTCTGGAAAAGTTGCTGAATTAACTGGAGTAATTAACTCATCGTTTAATTGCAATTGTTTACAAACTGCCAAAGCCATTTGATAAGGTGATACAATATCTTTGCCTGCCAAATGAAATGCACCTTGCTGCTTTTGATTTATGATAGCTTCTATGCCTTTACATATATCAATTACATAAGTGGGTGTTCTTCTTTGATCATTTACTACTTTAATGGGTTTATTTTGTTCAAGATTGTTTTTTACCCAATGTAAAAAGCTGGGTCTCATGCCTTCCAAAACTTTTCCATAAATAAATACAGGACGAACAATGGCATATTCTTTTGAATTTGCCTTTACATATTCTTCTGCTTGCAATTTACTTTCACCATAAAAATTAAGAGGTTCAGGCATTGCGTCAACTGCATGTGGACCATCTTCTCCAAAAATAAAGTCAGTTGAAATATAAATGAGCTTTGCTCCAATAATATTGGCTGCTTCAGCAATAAATTTTGTTGCAATTACATTGTGTAAAATACAAGCAGCTTTATCGTTTTCACATTCATCTGGTTTACTCATTGCAGCTGTGTGCACAATAATATTGGGTTGATGCTTTTGTAATGCATTCATTACGTCGGCCTCATTGGTTAAATCTAAACTTTCGTATTGTAGTTCATTCAATAGTTTATTTCGATTTAAACCTCTGTTGGTGGACACAACATTAAAACCCTGTTGTTGAAGATATATGGTTAAATGTTGACCCAAAAAACCATTTGCCCCAGTAATTAAAACTTTCATACTTAAAATTTAGTTGGGCAAATTACCTACTTATTAACAAAAATAGATGTGTATATTCTTATAAAGTTGAAATTTTGAAACACTTATCTTCGCCATTCGTGTATTTTATACACATTTATTAACATGTTGTTTTGTTAGGTAAATTCAAATGATTAATATTGACAGTTGAAAAGCTGAATTTACAAACTAACGTTTGTTATTAAACTACTGATAATCAAACAGTAATAACAAATTAAAATAGCTGAAAAAACTATAAAAAATGGAAAAAAAAGTAAGCAATATTGCTGTACTTACATCAGGTGGGGATAGCCCAGGAATGAATGCAGCAGTTAGAGCTGTTGTAAGAACTGGCATTTATCATGGCTTGGGAGTTTATGGAGTGATGAGAGGCTATGCAGGAATGATAGAAGATGATATTAAAGAAATGGATGGACGAAGCGTTGCAAATATTATTCAACGTGGAGGTACCATTCTTAAAACTGCAAGAAGTAAAGAGTTTTTAGAATTTGCAGGTAGAGAAAAAGCCTATTACAATCTTAAAAAAAGAAACATCAATGGCATTATTGTAATAGGTGGAGACGGAAGCTTTAAAGGTGCTCAAAAGTTTAGTAACGAGTTTGACATTCCTTGTATTGGTTTACCAGGTACTATAGATAAAGACATTGCAGGTAGCGATACAACTATAGGCTTTGACACAGCTGTTAATACTGCAGTACAAGCAATAGATAAAATTCGTGATACGATGGATGCACACGATAGGCTTTTTATTGTAGAAGTAATGGGGCGTGATGCAGGTTATATTGCTTTACACAGTGGCATTGCAACGGGTGCAGAAAACATTTTAATACCCGAAACAAAAACCGATATGGAAGGCATTATTTTATCATTAACAGAAAAAGAAAAAAGAAAAAAACTTGTAAATTTAATTGTAGTGGCCGAAGGTGATGATTTTGGCGGTGCAGAGCAAGTAGCAAAAATTATTAGAAACAGAATTGCTACTGCCGATGTTAGAGTTTGTGTTTTAGGACACATTCAAAGAGGTGGTTCTCCATCATGTTCAGATAGACTGGTAGCAAGCCATATGGGCTATTATGCAGTTGAAAGTTTACTAATTGGAAGAAACAATGTAATGGTTGGCGTAATTAACAACAAAATTCATTACACACCATTGGATAAAGCTGTAAAAGAGAAACAAAAAATAGGGCAAGAATGGATGAAGATTGTAAAAATTCTTGCATCTTAATCAATCATAAAATATTTTCAACAAATAAAAGTATATGAGTAAAAACATCGGTAAATATTTGCACAAAGAAATGAACAAAGAAGCTGGTCTTAAACATATAGCACACAGAACAAAGGTTGTTGCAACAGTTGGTCCAGCATGCGACACGTATGAAAAATTATTAGAATTGGTAAATGCTGGCGTAAACGTATTTCGTTTAAATTTTTCGCATGGCGATCATGCTGGTAAAGCTCAAATTATTGAGCATGTTCGTAACATCAATTTAACACAACCCTTCAATATTTCCATACTTGCCGATTTGCAAGGCCCTAAACTTCGTGTAGGCGAAATAGAAAACAATTATTTAGAAGTAAAAGTTGGGGACATACTCACATTTACCAATGAAAAATGCGTAGGTACTTTAGAAAAAATATATGTTAGCTATCCAAACTTAGCAGATGATGTAAAACTTGGAAATATTATTTTAATTGATGATGGTAAAATTGAAGTAAAAGTTACAGATATTACAAAAGAGAAAGACGTAAAAGTAATGGTTACTTTAGGTGGCGTAATTTCTTCTAAAAAAGGAATTAATTTACCCGATACAAAAATTTCTTTACCTGCTTTAACCGAAAAAGATTTAGCCGATTTAGAATTTATAATTGAACAAAAATGCGATTGGGTTGCATTAAGCTTTGTACGTAGTGTAAAAGATATTGTGATTTTGAGAAGTAAACTCATAGAGAAAAAAAGCAAAACAAAAATTATTGCAAAAATTGAAAAGCCCGAAGCATTAGTAAATATTAGAGATATTATTGTAGAGAGTGATGCTATTATGATTGCTCGTGGCGATTTAGGAGTTGAACTTCCTGTTGAACAAATACCATTAATTCAACGAGAATTAATTAGAAAATGTATTCATCGTGCAAAACCTGTAATTGTGGCAACACAAATGATGGAAAGTATGATGGATAGAGCAAAACCAAACAGAAGTGAAATTACCGACGTTGCCAATGCTGTTTTAGAAGGAGCTGATGCTGTTATGCTCAGTGGAGAAACTGCTGCTGGCAATCATCCTACATTGGTAGTAGAAACTATGTGTAAAATTATTCGTCAAGTTGAACAAACAGAATATCGTTACAACAGGGAACAAGATTTAATGCCACAAGCTCACTCTCCTTCTTTCTTTAGTGATGCCATTTGTTACAATGCTTGTAAAATTGCTCGTGACGTAAATGCTGAAGCATTAATTGGCATGACGCAAAGTGGTTATACTGCATTTATGTTAAGTAGTTTTAGACCAAAATCACCTCTATTCATTTTTTCAAAAGAACGTACATTAATCAATCAATTGAGTCTAAGCTGGGGCGTTAGAGCTTTTTATTATGATGAAGAAGAAAGTGTAGATGATATTGTTACCGATCAAATTAATATTCTAAAAGAAAGAGGATTTTTAAAATCAGAAGATGTAGTCATAAATACAGGTAGTACTCCAGTTCATTTACATTTACCTACCAATATGATTAAGATTACAAAAGTTGAATAAGCACATTTTAAGCTACTTAAAAAAAGTTTCGATAGCAATGTCGGAACTTTTTTATTGCATTTACTTTCAAACTTTTTCTGCTAATACTTATCTTGCAACCAATGAACCCACTGGTTAGCATCATATTACCTGCCTACAATTGCGAAAAATTTATTCGTAAAACAATTCATAGTTTAATCAATCAAACCTATTCAAATTTTGAATTGTTGGTTATAAATGATGGGTCTACAGATGCAACAACTTCTATCATTCAATCATTTAAGGATACAAGAATTCAGTTAATACAAAATGAAAAAAACAAAGGCTTAATTTATACTTTAAACAAAGGAATAGAACTATCAAAAGGAAAGTACATTGCAAGAATTGATGCTGATGACATTTGCTTACCTGAACGATTACAAAAGCAAGTGAATTGGTTAGAAAAAAACACACAAATTGCAATTGTAGCAACACAAATTTTGTTAATTGATGAACAGGACGAAGCAACAGGCAATTGGTTGTTGGATATGCAAAACACAACCGCCAATCAAATAAAGAAAGCAATGCTTTGGCAAAATTGTATTGCACATCCAACTGTACTATTTCGTAGCGAAATCATAAAAAAATATCAATATTCAAACAATCAAAAGCATAGTGAAGATTATGATTTATGGTTGCAAATTTTAGCTGATGGTTTTATAATTGAAAAAGTACCTGAACAATTGGTAAAATACAGAGTACACAGCAATTCTGTAACAGGTGCAATTAACAGAAAACGAAATCCGTTTTTTATTCAATACAATACCAAACGAAAGTTTTTATTGGGTAGATTTCAACAACTCAAATGGGGACTTTTTGAAACAAAAATTTTGTTTACTATGTTGTACGATGGAATGATGGGTATTGGAAAAGTAATCAAAACATTGTTTAAAAATTGAAATATTATCACTACATATTAAAAAGAAAAATTGAAAATATTTTTATTCTTCCCTTCATTATTTTGGGGAGAATAATTGCATTCTTCAACCCATTAAAAGATGAATACGATGTATTTTTTTTCTTCCCGTTTTATCATACAGGTGGTGCAGAAAAAGTACATGCACTAATTACACAAGCCATAAGCAACAAAAAATGTATTGTGTATTTTACACGTACATCTGTTGATACAACCTTCTTTAAAGAGTTTGAAAAAAGTGGTTGTACAATTAAAAATATTTCAAGCTTTACAGACAATAAATCGTTGTACTTTTTCAACTTAATGTATCGTGGAATTGTTGCATCTTATATCAACAAACAACACAAACGGGCCATTGTATTTAATGGACAATGCAATTTTGGTTACAAGATTAGTCCTTGGATAAATAACAACATCAAACAAATAGAACTAATTCATTCATTCAATACTTTTTCTTGGATTAGAATTCCATTTATTGAATTTATTACAACAACTGTAATGATTAGTAAAGTGAGAATTGACAACCATTTATACCAGTACAAAGAATTGAACATTCCAGATAAATTTGCTGCAAAAATTCAATACATCTGCAATGGAATTAGTTTACCAGCCGAACCAATTGTTAAGGATTATTCAACAACCTTGAACGTTTTATACGTTGGCAGAGGCACACCAGAAAAAAGAGTTCATCTTGTTGCTGCCATTGCACAAAAAGTAAAGCAAGAAAATAGTGAAATTAATTTCACCATTGCTGGTGATGTTGAAAACGCCATTCCACAGGAACTACTACCCAATTGCAATTTATTGGGCAACATTCATGATGAAAAACAACTTGCAGCAATTTATAAACAAGCACACATTTTATTGATTACTTCAAATACAGAAGGCTTTCCATTGGTTGTTATGGAAGCAATGGCTTATGGTTGTGCAATTTTTGCAACACCTGTTGGCGATTTGCCAATACACATTCAACATAAAAATGGATATATTACTTCGACAATTGATGAGCAAATTGTAGTTAATGACATGACCCAACAACTTCTATCTCTACAAACAAATAGACAAGTGTTAGAACAAATGGGCAAGAACAATCAACTGTATGCTACAGAGCATTTTGATATTCAGTTATTCAATCAACTGTACAACAACTTATTCGGCCAAACATAGCAACAAAATAGTTTTAAAGTAAATGAATCGCTTGTGAATATTTCCCATAATTTTTATGATATAAAAATTAAAAATTTCTCGCAATAAATATTTTACACATAACTTTAAAAAAGATAATACAATTGGTTATACATAGAGCTTAAAATCCCAAATCCTTCATCAAAAAACAAATCCAACAAAGCTTGTGTACTTGCATAAGATTGCACCCTTGAAAATAAACCAATCATCTTTAAACAAATACTACAATGAAAACAGTAGGCATTATTGGAGGTTCAGGTTTTATTGGAAGCTATAACACTCAAAAGTTTTTAAACGAAGGCTACAAATTAAAAGTTTCAACAACCGATATTTCGAAGAAAGAAAAGTATGAACATTTACTAAAATTTCAACATGCAGAAAACTTAGAAATCGTTCAAATGAATGTAGAAAATAAATTAGACTTAATTAATTTTTTACAAGGTTGTTCAATTGTAATACATGGTGGAACACCTTTTCAACTTGATGTAAAGGATCCAAAAACAGAGTTGTTTGACCCCACCATAAAAGGAACAGAAAATTTTCTTGACGCAATTCAACAAACCGCTGGAATTGAAAAAGTAATTTTTATTGCCTCAGTTGCTGCATACAATACAAATTTTCCACTTCCGCCAGATGACAAAGCTGAAGAAGATTCAATTAGCGAAACGAGTGAGCCATTTATAAGTGAGCAAAGCCACCCTTATGCTCAAGCAAAATTTATTGCCAATCAAACAGTGAATAAATTTATTGCAGATAACCACAACTTAAACTATGAAATTGTTTCGGTTTCGCCTGTAAGTGTGGTTGGCAAATCTTTATCAACAAGGCAAGACTCTACTTCTTCTGGCTTACAATTTTTATTTAAAAATAAAATTGCACCCAATCCATTCGTTCAAATGTTTTACGACAAAGACCCTTATTTTTCAGTAGTAGACGTTGCAGACATAGCTGAAGCCATTTTTAAAGCTGTTCAGAAAAAAAGCAACCACGGCAAAAATTATTTGTTGGCAAGTGAAAGTTATAGAGTATCGGATCTTGTTTTAATGCTCAACAATCAAGCTCCAGCTGGAGCATCTAAAATAATTTACAACAACAATTTAGCAAAAACAGATTTAGAAATAAATTTTAAACCAGCAACAGAATCATTAAAAAGTTTTTCAGCTGAATAAAAATGTTTGTTCCCTTATTTTTGTAAAGAGAGCAATCCTATAAAATACGATTGCTCTTTTTTAATATAATTCAATTTAAAGCAACAAGTTAAATATGAAACTAGCATTTTACACTGTACTAATTTCCACATTAATTATTGGTTGTAACAATACACCAGAGCTGAATGATCCCATTCCTCAACATAAAACTTTTACTATAGAATCTAAAGAACTTGGCGAAAAAAGAACCATCAATATTTGGGTACCTCAAGAGTACACCACTAACAAAGATTCTTTACCAGTTTTATATATGCCAGATGGAGGATTGAAGGAAGATTTTCCTCATATTGCCAATACAATTGAAGCATTAATAAAAGCAAAAAAAATACCACCAATTATGCTTGTTGGAATTGAAAACACACAACGTAGAAGAGACTTAACAGGATATACAGATGTAGCAAAAGACAAAGAAATTGCACCTGTAGTTGGAGGCTCAGAAAAGTTTAGAGCTTTTATAAACAATGAATTGTTCCCATCCATTAACAAACAATATAGAACCACCAATAAAAAAGGAATCATTGGAGAATCTTTAGCAGGGCTATTTGTAACAGAAACTTTTTTACTAAATTCAGATATGTTTAATTTTTATATCGCTTTTGATCCTTCGCTTTGGTGGAACAATCAATATTTACTGAAAGTTGCAGATGAAAAATTAATGAACTTTCCATCAAGTGAAAAAAGGTTTTGGTTTGCAGGTTCTAGTGCTGAAGACATTTCTTCTGCAGCTGGTCAATTACACCAAATATTGGCAGCTAAAAAAATACAAAATCTTGCTTTTAAATATTCAAACGAACACAACGAAAAGCACAATACAATTTTTAGAGCCACTAAAGAAAAAGCGTTAATCTGGACATTGAATTCAAACTAAAACAATTCAATCTGTTGCACAATGAAGGCTTTCATCGCTCTTTACAATACCATTATCTTTGCCCAATGACCAAAGTATTTTTAAAGAAAAAAATTGCTCAACGAATTGCCAACGGACATCCTTGGATTTTTGGGAATGAAGTAGAAAAAATTGAAGGCGATGTTGAACCTGGATCAATTGTAGAAGTTTATTACAACGATAATAAGTTTTGTGGTAGAGGTTATATAAACCCAAAATCGCAAATTTTAGTAAGGCTATTAACCAGAAAAAAAGAAGAAATAAATGAGCAATTTTTTTACGATAAAATACTTGCTAGTTGGAAATACAGACAACAAATTGGTTATGTAGAAAATTGCAGATTAATTTTTGGCGAAGCCGATGAAATGCCAGCTTTAATTATAGATAAATTCAACGATTATTTTGTAATACAAACATTGTCGTTAGGAATGGATGCTTGGAAATCTGCTATAATTAATGCACTACAAAAAATATTTAATCCAAAAGGCATATTCGAACGCAACGATGTGCCAGTAAGAGAATTAGAAGGTTTACCACAACAAAAAGGTTTTCTATCTGCTCCTTTTAATACAAATATCATCATCAATGAAAATGGTTTAAAGTTTTATGTTGATGTTGAACAAGGGCAAAAAACTGGTTACTTTTTAGATCAACAAGACAATAGAAAAGCCATACAACATATTGTAAAAGATGCAGATGTTTTAGGAGCATTTACTTATACAGGCACATTTGAAATACATGCAGCACACTATGGGGCAAAATCTGTTTTGGGTTTAGACATCAGTGCCAGTGCAGTGGAACAAGCCAATAAAAATGCAGCATTAAACGGACTAGAAAAAGTTGTAAAATTTGAAGCATTAAATGCTTTTGATGTACTAAAAAATTGGAGCAAAGAAGGCAAGCAATATGATGTTGTAATGCTAGATCCACCTGCATTTACAAAAAGTAGAGAAACCATATTAAAAGCAATTACAGGCTATAAAGAAATAAATTTAAGGGGCATGAAGTTGATACGCAATGGAGGTTTTTTAGTAACCAGCAGTTGTACCAATTTAGTAACCCCAGAAATGTTTTTACATACCATTGAAATGGCTGCAAAAGATGCAAGAAAAAAATTAAAACAAGTTGTATTTAATGCACAAGCGGCCGATCATCCAATTGTTTGGGGAATGGAAAATACCAACTACTTAAAATTTTTAATTGTACAGGTTTGTGACAAATAAAAACAAAACAATCTGAAGCAGTCTATTTTTGAGAACAAGAATTTAATATCAAACCAATAAGTAAAATTAAAACCAATCAATTATGGCAACTCCTAATTTTCCAAATGGATTTGAATCATGGCAAAAAACACATTTTGAAGTTGTAGAAGTTTTATGTCATATAAGAGACCTTGAAGAAAATAAAAAACCAAAAAGTTTTTCTGAATTAATTGAACGATCTGCAACTGAAGAATTGTACAACCTTGCACTCAACCTTACCAACCAATATGAAGAAGAATCAGTAGGGAAAATAAGAACTAGAAGTCTTTTTGATGAAATAGAAGACTTTGTTTGGAAGCATGTAAATAATTTGAACTAATTACAAGAAGATTTAAAAATATTTTTAGCAAACAGCTGGCATCAGTTGTACCAAACTTGACGCAATCTTATCAGCTGCAAAATAAACAATGAACTTTTATTTTGTTTCTTCCTGAAATAGGTTGACTACAAATCAATCAAAAATAGAGATTAAAAAACAAGTCATTGACGAGTATTTAACTCAAGAAATTGGCTATCGGCAACTTAGAAAAAAGTATGGAGTGAGCAGAACTACCATTAAGAAATGGGTGATGACTCATCAAGGAATTCATAACCTCCCTCCTACAACACTTAAGCAGAAATATTATCATTCCAGTATGAACAGTGACCCCAAAAACCTGCATCTGAAGTGGTGAAAAACAATGAGGCTCTTCAACAAAATGGACCTCAAATTTTAGATTTTGTCATATTGAACTTTTAGAAACATAAACAAATGCTTTTTTAGGCAGTGCATTTTCACAAAAGTCTAAACAACTTCATTTAGAAAGTAACAAACTAAAAGTCTTATTCTATAAATTTTAAGGCAGATAAAATGAAGTATAAATTACTCAACTTAACATTCATTATAAATTTTACATATATTTTTTTGAGTAATGGGAGGAATAAAAGTAACTGAAAGAATTAATTTTATTAGATAATAATTGTAGTGCAAAAACAATTTAGCAGAATTATCCATTTAAAAAAATTTTTTGAATAAACATTATTATTTATTGTTTATCAATAAATAATTGTTACTTTTGTGAAATAATTAAATTTTAAAAAATGACAAAAACAAACAACATTGTATTTAAAAGCTTGCACATTATTGCCTGGATTATTTTCGTTGGCTTGAGTATTGAAGCTGGGGGATTGATTGTTAATTTTATTTTTAGTTTGTACAAACCAGAATTTGTACAAAATTTATATCAAAAGCTAGATTTAAGTGAAATGTACAATCGCAACCAATGGGCATTCTTCGGTATGTATAGTTTTATTTTATTTATTTCAATTTTAAAGGCCTACCTTTTTTATTTGGTAATTGCACTAATTAGCAAATTAAATTTATTAAAACCCTTTAATAGTTTTGTTGCAGTACAAATTACAAAAATTAGTTATTACACATTTTCTATTGGACTTTTAAGTTATATAGGTAAACAAATAGCTAAAGATTTGGCACACTATGGTTATGCAATTGAAAAACTAAACGAATTTTGGGCCGATAGCCAAGCTTTTATTTTAATGGCTGCTGTAATTTATATTATTGCAACAATATTTTCAAAAGGTATTGAATTACAAAACGAAAACGATTTAACTGTATAAGCCATGCCAATAATAGTAAACTTAGATGTGATGATGGCAAGGCGAAAAATGTCGCTAAATGAGCTTTCAGAAAAAGTTGATTTAACACTTTCCAATCTTTCCATTCTCAAAACAGGAAAAGCAAAAGCAATTCGGTTTAGCACATTAGAAGCAATTTGCAAGGTATTGAATTGCCAACCTGCCGATATTCTTGAATTTGTAGATGACTCAAAATAAAAGAGGCTGTTTATTCTTTTATTTTAACTACTCATACTTTTCATACTTAAGGCCCTTTTTGAATATGCTCCCATCTAAAAGGTTCTTTACTTTCAGCCTCCATTTGGTAGTACAATGGCTTTGGGTCATGGTCGTTAATAAATTCAAAAGCTTCACCAACACTTATATCGGCAAATGCTTTATAAAACATTTCATCTCTTTATGTTGGCGGAAAAGGACGTAAGTCCAATTCATTAACAACCGAAAAAGCAAAGCAATATTGCCTATTTAAAAATTAGCATAAAAAAGCCTTTCAATTTTGAAAGGCCTTTTTATTAATTAGGATCACTTTATTTATTTAAAAAGAATATTGTATGTAGCTCCAATTCCTGCGTTGTTAATATTTCCACCAGAACTATTGCTTCGGAAAATACCATTAAAGAATCCAAAATAATTCCAAGAATAGTTATGATATCCTATTTGTGGTTTAATGTAAAAACCACCATCAGCTCCATTGGCGTTGGTTAAAAAACTATAACCAATATCAGTACCTGCAAAAAATCCTTTTGATTGAGGATATATTCTTATAAAAGCCCCTAACGGAATTGTACCAAATTCTTTAAACCCAGTTTTTGCAAAAAAATGATTATAACCAGTGGTTATACCAATACCTAAGTTTGGCGTTGTCATTAATTGCCCTTTCAGATCTAGTCCTAAAACAAAATTACTATAATCGCTTGTTTTACCTACTGGTACACCAGCAGAAAGACCTGCTTTTAACCATGAGTTTTTACTGGTAATCTCAGTTTCTGTTTTCTGTGCAAATGCACTTACTGCTATAAATACAATTGCAGTTGCTAATAAAAATCTTTTCATTTTTTAAGTGTTTATTTCAACATACCTTGCCCAAAACCATGCCAAAAGAAAATTTTCTTGGATTCACCATCTGAAAGAAAATATGATTGGCATTCTATTATAGCTGTGTTTGTCTTGAATTTGCTGAAGGAATTTACAGAGTACTAAAATAAAATTATGGCATCAAAAAGTTTTGGAGATAAAGTAATTAATTTCAATCGTCATTTAAACTACATAGGTAAATTGCCAGAGGGTTTTCATGTATTGAATCCTTACTTAGACAATCCAGAAACAATGGATGTAATGCAACAATTTTATCATTCATTTTATAACGATTTTAAACAACGAAAATTTATTGTTGGTATCAACCCAAGCCGCCATGGTGCAGGAGTAACAGGAGTTCCATTTACAGATACCAAACGTTTAGAAAGTGCTTGTGGTATTAAAATGCAATCGGCACATACACATGAAGTTTCCTCTGTTTTTATGTATGATATGATTGAAGCATTTGGTGGTGTAAAAATCTTCTACGAACAGTTTTATATTAACTCTCCTTTCCCTTTGGCCATTGTTCAAAAAACAAAAGATGGCAAATGGTTAAATGCAAATTATTATGATGACCCTCTTCTTTTTGAATTGGTAAAAGATTTTATGATTACTTCCTTAAAAAAACACATCAATTTAGGACTGGATACTTCAGAGGTTTTTATATTAGGAAAGAAAAATGCAGGTTTTATTCAACAACTCAACAAAGAAGCGAAGCTATTTGAAAGATTAAAAATTTTGGAGCATCCACGATACATTCAACAATATAAATCCAAAGACAAACAGTTGTATATTGATAAATATATTGTAGCATTGAATAACTTAGATAATACCGAAATAAATTGAAGGTACTAAAATAAAAAATCAGTAAAAGAAAAAAGCACAAACTTCGAAAAAAATGCAAGCAACCAATAACATATTATTAATTCGACCTTCAAGTTTTGCATTTAATGCTGGAACAGCTATATCCAATACATTTCAGATTAAACTTAACGAAAGTGAAGAAGAAATTAAACAAAAGAAATTAGCAGAATTTGAATTGTTTGTTCAAACATTAACTGCTAATGGCGTAAATGTTTTTGTAGTTGATGATACTGTATTACCTGAAAAACCTGATGCAATTTTCCCAAACAATTGGGTTTCGTTTCATGCAGACGGAACTGTGATTCTCTACCCTATGT
>ERZ724520.47-NODE-47-length-58810-cov-5.151664_pt1 | contig 58810 bp, 54 predicted proteins | sample MGYA00376053_ERZ724520 | MGnify/ENA primary metagenome ERZ724520 (study PRJEB28724, sample SAMN07190886) | activated sludge metagenome | isolation source: activated sludge of sewage treatment plant in Hong Hong | place: USA: Christiansburg, Virginia | collected...
ATTTTGTTATTGAACGAATTTTTGAGAGGGGGTGTGGAAGACATACGACAATGCAGGAGATATTATGGAGATGAAAAAATCACTCAAGTTTTATTAAAGGCAAAATATCTTCCCGAAAAACGTTTATATTTAGCTAGTGCAATTATTAATAAACCTGTTACAGAATTTAGATGTTACACACTTCAACAGTTGACTCCAACACTATTTCCGTATTAAAGGAATTATTGGCGTTGCCAATTTTAAAAGATTTTACTTTAAAGGAAATAATAGAAAATCATCAGAAAAAATATCCTAATCAGATGCTGTTAATTTCAATTCCTCAAGCATTAGTGTTTTTTGAAGATGCTGAAGAAAGTGAAAATCCAATAAGTTTGAACGAGCAAACATGGAAAAATGTTCAAAGAATTATAAAGCAAAAAGTAAACGAATATTTATCTTGACAAGCATTTTATAAAAACATGACTACCACCTTACTCATATTAACCATTGGGCCCGCTTTAGCTGTTTGCGGATATATCATTCACAAAGACAGATTTGAGAAAGAACCGTTGGGATTGATGGCAATGGCTTTTTTATTTGGCGTGTTCAGCGTTTTTCCGGCAGGTATTAGCAATGAAATGGGTGGACAAATATTAGAAATGGATGGTAGTCTTATTAATACAGCATTGTTTGCATTTTTGGTAGTTGGTTTAGGCGAAGAGTTTTTTAAATTTTTTTTCTTGCGCTATATTTTATATAATAGAAAAGCATTTAATGAACCTCTGGATGGAATCGTATATGCCGTAATGATAGGAATGGGTTTTGCCACTTTTGAAAATATTCTATATGTTTCAGAAGGCGGATTTGGCGTGGCAATAGCCCGTATGCTAACGGCAATTCCGGCACATGCTATCTTTGCAGTAGTCATGGGATATTATGTAGGATTGTCCAAATTTGATTTAACACACAAAGACGAGTTTTTACGCAAAGGATTGGTTTACCCAGTATTGTTACACGGCGCTTATGATTTTTTTTTAATGCAAAAAAGTATTCCAGCATTATCCTTATTAGCATTTATTGGAGTTGCTTTTGCCGTAAGAAGAATTCCTTATGTAATTCGTCAATCCAATTCCCATTCACCTTTTAATGGAGAATAATTATTTATGATGCCAGAACGCACGATTGATTTGCTCAATTTTTATCACGATAAATATCATCGGGTGGAATTTATTGCAGAGGATCCAATTTCTATTCCACATCGTTTTTCAAAACAACAAGACATAGAAATAGCAGGATTGTTTGCAGCAGTTTTAGCGTGGGGCAATAGAAAATCAATCCTCAATAGTTGTAATAAATTGATGAAATACATGGACAATCGTCCGCATGAATTTATTTTATATCATTCTGAAAAAGAATTAAAACCATTCACCACTTTTGTGCATCGAACCTTTAATGCAACAGATGTTTTATATTTTATCGAATTTCTAAAACAACATTATTCAAAACACGATTCATTAGAAGAATTGTTTTTACAGAATGATGCTGAACAACGACTGATTCAATTTCATCATGCTTTTTTTTCTTTAGATAATTTTCCGGAAAGAACTAAAAAACATATTGCAACACCTGAACGTAAATCTGCCTGCAAACGATTAAATATGTATTTACGGTGGATGGTGCGCAAAGATACGGCAAACAACAAAGTTGATTTTGGATTATGGAATAGAATTCCTGTTCACTCTTTGATGTGTCCGTTGGATGTTCATGTAGAAAATTATGCTCGACAATTAAATTTAATTAAAAGAAAACAGCGAGATTGGTTGACAGTTACAGAATTAACTGCTAACTTAAAGCTCATGGATGCAAAAGATCCAGTGCGTTTTGATTATGCACTTTTTGGAATGGGAATAGAGAACGTTATTTTATAGAAAAATAAGTATGGAAGACTCTTTGAAAATACAAGAATACACGCTACAACTTTTAGAAGAAAGTGGCTTGTCATTTAATTCTTTTGCAGAATTTCGCAAACACATCATCCAGCGTATCAACGATTGGATTAATAATGATTTCGAACACTTACTGTATATGCTCTATCGCATAGATGTACACGAAGATAAAGTACGTAAATTAATGCAAGAACATAAAGGAGAAAATGCCGCAGAAGTAATTACCGATTTAATTATCGAACGGCAGCAAAAAAAAATAGAAACTCGAAAATTATTCCACATGGAAAAGCCTGCCGATGTGGATGAAAATGAATTGTGGTAATAATAATTACAATCCAAAAGGTGTAATGTCTGTTTGTCCTTTATAAAATTCTTCGTGTACTTCTCCTACCAATTCTGTATCAAAAATGGCAGGGCGTTCGCTAATTTCATGATAGCAAATAACACCTTCTGCAAAATAATGAACTACCATACTTTTGCGAGTCAATTCCTTATGAAGCATGGGTTCTCCTTGGTGTATGAGATTTCCGTGCCATACTAACATATCTCCTTTTTTTGCAGTAAATATTTTCTTTTGCAGATGCTGTTCTTCTACGACAGCTGCAATTTTTGCTTCATATTTTTCATTGGCTTTTCCATCTACCATATAGGCATTTGAGGTATTGTCATAATCGCTATTGTTCAAATAAGGCAGTAAATGAGAGCCTGGATAATAAGAAATAGCACCTTGCTCTATCGAAATATCCTCTAAAGCAAACCATACACCAATTAAATATCCTTTGGGAAAAGTACTCATGTGTATCCAATCTGAATGGGCATTTTGCTCACTGCCTTTTATGAAATTAATCGTTTGAAAGGGCAATACTTTTTTATCTAAAATAAAAGACAATAATTGTAATAAGCGTTTATCTTTTATCACTTTTCGAATGGTATATGATTGCTGATAAGCATTGAATATTTTTCGGTTGGTGTAGTTAAAATCCACTTCTTTTTTTTCTAATAAACGATCAATATCATTGTTAATATCGTCTATAGTTTCATCCCCTAAAAATTTATCCCAAATAATATACCCTTCTTTTCGCCACTTTAATAGTTGTGTTTCAATAGCTTCAGAAAACATACAGAAGGTAGGATGATTCTGAATGTCTTTTTCATTGATGATGAAGTCTAACCAAGGAAGTTTCGTTTTTTTTCCTTCAAAATCTTTATGCGAAATACTGCTATAAACCGATTTTTTTAAACCATAATATGGATATAAATGTTTGTTATGCGCCAATCCTTTTCGATGCAGTAAGTTATAAAGGAAATGTACCCAGCGCAAATTGCGAAAAAAGCCCGTGTAACGTTGGATTATTTTTTTCATGTAAGCTATAAAGATAAATGTTTAATTTTAAGAATGGAATCTAGTAAAGAACAAAAAATACTATCAAAAAATGAGGAGATGCAAACAACAACAGCTGCTCGACTAAAAGAAATGAAACAAGGTGTGGAGCAAGTGGAACAATATGCTAATCCGACAGAAAGTTTGATGCCTGAGTTAGAAGAATTAGTAAAAAAGAATCCAAATAGATTGATTGGGTGCGGTGGTTAATAAGAATCATTTGGTATTGACAATATCAATTTTTTTTACTATCTTAAAATATCTTTTATCAAAACCATAAGGATTATGCAGATTCAATTTTTATTTGTTGCAATACTTTTTATTGTTCTTAGTAGTTGCAATAGTATCGAAGCAAAAAAAGCAACGGACAGTGATATGCAAACTGCTAAACCCCAAAAAACTGAAAATAAAAAGGGAAACTGGCAACCCATGCCTATGCGTGAAATAAAAGACGACAAAGGGGTAATTCTTTGTATAATGCCTATGCCAGAATCTTGGAAATTAAACACTAATGGATACACTATCGTTGGCGCTAATAACATTAGAGTAAGTAGTTTTGCGCCTAAGTCCTTTATGATGAACTATGACCAAAGTTTGCAATATGCTTATTCTCAAACGCCCATGCGTGCCATGCCCGAAATTGGACAGCTGATACAAGAAGATTTGGTACCTTCTGCTGCTAAAAAAGGTATGACATATATAACCCATTATGAATTACCAGAAGTTAGTAAAATGGACAAATGGTATAGCGACCAACTGTTTAAAGCCCTGCCTTCTAAATCATTTGTGAAAGCTTACGGGGTCGATTTTAAAGATAAAAACGGCAATCCTGCTTTTGTGATTTTTCATGTCAATCAATCTACAACACAAGCTATGGAAACATGGTACTACATGGCTTCATTATTAGAAGCAGATAAAAATATTTTTGACCTGGCAAAAAAACAATATATTTTTTCTTTAGCAAATACACGCTATAATTTAGAACCGATAATGGCTTATAATAAAGCAGAAGCGCAACGTGTTGGGCAAAGTTGGGCTATATTCAATAAAAAAATGGCAGCGAATCAGGCAGCTTTTGAGGCCAGCCAAATTGCACATGTCAATAAAAGCAACGCTATCAATGATGCCATTATGAGTGGCTATAAAGCAAGAGATGCTGCAAGTGACAAAAATCAAGATCAGTTTTTAGATTATGTATATGAACGTCAAAATGTGCAAGATGGAGAATCGGGCAAATCTTATAAAGTGGAGTATGGATATAACAGATATTGGATGAATAGTGATGGAGAATATATTGGCACCAAACAACAAAATTACGATCCAAATCAAGATGAAAACATGAACGATGTAAAATGGAAAGAATTGAATAAAGTGAAATAAATTTCCATCATTTTTTCTAAAAATTAAAACGGCGATTGAGTATTCAATCGCCGTTTTGCGCTCCCTCCTGGGCTCGAACCAGGGACCTACTGATTAACAGTCAGTTGCTCTAACCAGCTGAGCTAAGGAAGCAATCCGTTAATTTCGGAGTGCAAATGTAGGACTTTAAAAATAAAAATGCAATATTTGCAGAAAATAAATTATAAAATGAGTCTTTTAGTTGTAGGTACAGTTGCTTTTGATGCTATCGAAACCCCTTTTGGAAAAATTGATAAGATTACCGGTGGTTCCGGAAATTATATTTGCCATTCTGCTGGTCATTTTGTTCATAATATGCAGCTAGTCAGTGTAATTGGCGATGATTACGATCAAGATGAATTAAATTATTTAAAATCAATAGGTACGGATATTGATGGAGTGAAAGTTTTAAATGGAGAGAAATCATTTTTTTGGAGTGGACGCTACCACATGGATTTGAACCGCAGAGATACGCTGGCAACCGAACTCAATGCCTTAGCCTCTTTTGATCCCGTTTTACCCGATAGTTTTAAAAATGCAGAATTTCTTATTTTAGGAAATATAGATCCCGCTTTGCAAGCTAAAGTAATATCTCAAATGCAGGAACGCCCGAAATTGATAGCAATGGATACTATGAATTTTTGGATGGATATTGCTTTAGAGCCATTAAAGAATGTTCTAAAAATGGTAGATTTATTGGTGGTCAACGAAGAGGAAGCTCGCCAATTAACGAACGAATATTCTTTGGTAAAAGCAGCTACAAAAATTCGGGAAATGGGTCCAAAGTTTTTAATTATTAAAAAAGGCGAACACGGTGCTCTATTGTTTCATGGTAATCGTGTGTTCTTTGCTCCGGCATTGCCCTTAGAAGATGTATTTGATCCAACAGGCGCTGGCGATACTTTTGCCGGTGGATTTATGGGTTATCTTGCAAAAACAAAAGATTTATCTTTTGAAAATATGAAACGTGCCGTTATTTATGGTTCAGCAATGGCAAGTTTTTGTGTTGAAAAATTTGGTCCACAACGATTAAAAGAATTAACAGAAGCAGAAATTGAAGAACGCGTACAAATCTTTATCGAATTGGTAGATTTTGATATTATCTTGAAATAATATTTTTCTAAAATTTAGGTGAACGTTGATTATTAATTCAGCGTATTAATTACTAATCCTGATTTTAATTTAGGTTCAAACCAAGTAGATTTGGGGGGCATAATATTACCCGAATCTGCAATGTTAATTAATTGGCCTAATGAAACTGGATAGAGTGCAAAAGCCACTTTCATCTCTTCGGAATCGACACGTTTTTGCAATTCACCTAACCCACGTATTCCTCCCACAAAATCGATTCGCTTGTCGGTGCGTTGATCCTTGATTCCTAACAATTCATCCAGTATGTATTTTGATAAAATTGTTACATCCAATACTCCGATAGGATCATTTTCATCATACGTATTTTTATGGGCAGAAAGCTGGTACCAATTTCCATTCAAATACATCGAAAATTCGTGTAATTGTTGTGGTTTATAGATTTCAGTTCCTTTTTTTTCTATATCAAAATGAAGGAGTAATTTTTGTAATAATTCTTCTTCAGATAAATGATTCAAATCTTTTACCAAACGATTGTAATCTTGAATTTGCAACTGATCGCTTGGAAATAAGCATGACAAGAAAAAGTTATACGATTCATTTCCAGTATGATTTGGGTTTCCTTCGCGCAGTTGTTTGCCTACCTTAGCAGCACCTGCCGAACGATGATGACCGTCGGCAATATAACTTGCAGATACTTTTTCATTAAATAGTTCAACCAATTTATGAATGATATTTTCATTGTCTATTTTCCACAACTGATGTCGTACATTTTGTGAATCTACGAAGTCATTTTCTGCAGGATGGTGTTCGCAATAATGCTCGATAATAACATCAATTTCTTCCACCGCTTTGTAGGTCAAAAATACCATACCTGGTTGTGCCATTTTGGTTTTCATGTGACGGATTCGGTCGTTTTCTTTTGCTACTAAAGTTAGCTCATGCTTTTTTATAGTATCGTTGAAGTAATCATCAATGGAGCTTCCTGCTACTAAACCTGTTTGAGTTCTTCCGTCCATTGTTTGCGCATATATATATAAGCAAGGTGTTTTATCTTGCTCCAATATTCTGTCTTTTACAAAACTGTCAAAAATTTCTTTTCCTTTAGCATATACTTCATCTGAGTATTGATCAATAGCGGTGTCAAAATTTATTTCCGGTTTAGATATTCTTAAAAATGAATATGGATTATTTTTTACTTCTTCTTTTGCCTCGACAGAGTTTAAAACATCATAAGGTTTGGCTGCTACTTTATCTACTATATCTTTGCGAGGTCGCAAGCCTTTAAACGGACGTATTGTTATCATTTTTTTGATTTATTTTTTACAGATCGCTGGATGATTTTTTTCTTTTTCTTAACTACGGGTTGTTTCTTTTCTTCTTCAATATTATATTTATTAAAAGAACCATCTGAAAATGCTCGCAATGCTCGAATATAAATTGGATTTTGTTCATTGGTTATTTGATAATAGGCATTGGTGTTAAAAAGATTTTGTGCAATAAGTCCTTTTAGTTGATTTTGTATGGTAGGAATACTTTGACTATAATTTTCTGCACTATCTGGCACTGCTGATTTTGTTTTTGCATACGCATACAACTGCTCTAAAAATGCAGAATCTACTTCAAATTTTTTTATAAAAACAGCTAAGTTTGGGTATTCTTTTTCTAATTCTGTGCGATGCCCATCTACGTAATCTACAGTAAACTGATTGAAAGCTCCGGAACGTATTAGTTTTCCATAAAATTTAGAATTCCAAGAGGTATCTAATGGTACAAAAATATCCGAAGTGATACCACCACCACCATATACTACCCGTTTGTGGCTGGTGTAGTATTTGGTAGAGTCTTCAATTTTTATTTTGGTTTCATCAAATAACTCACCGTCTTTATAACGTTCTTCAATATCTTCTCTATATTTATCTACTCCTTTTGAATATGGTTTTTGAATATTTCTTCCACTTGGCGTGTAGTAGTGTGCCATAGTGAGCCGCACGACCGACATATCGGGCAAGGTATAACCTTTTTGTACCAATCCTTTTCCGTAGGTTCTTCTTCCTATAATTAATCCTCTATCCCAGTCTTGTACGGCACCCGAAACAATCTCACTGGCGGAGGCTGTATTTTGATCTACCATAATGACTAATTCTCCTTTTTCAAAATTTCCTGCGTTGGTGGCTTTTAAATCTGCACGTGGTTGGGCGCGTCCTTCGGAGTAAACTACTAATTTTCCATTAGAGATGAATAAATCTGCCAAAGAATGTGCTTGATTTAGATAACCACCACCATTTCCAGTTAAATCTAAAATTAATTTTTTAGCACCTGCTTTTTTTAATGAATCAATTGCGGCTTGTGTTTCTTCTGTGGCAGTGGCAGAAAAACGTTCTAATTTGATGTAGCCAATTTCTGGTGTGGCCATGTATTTGGCGGCGATCGCATAAATTGGAATTTTATCACGAGTGATAGTGAAATCTAATAGGGTTGGTTCGCTGCTGCGTTTTATTTTTACAGTTACATCGGTTCCTTTTTTGCCTCTAAGTTTTTTCAATACACCATCATTAAGGATGCCAACGCCCGCTACTTTAGCGGTATCTACATAAATGATTCTGTCGCCATCTTGGATTCCTACTTTCTGAGAAGGCCCTCCTGGAATTACATGAATTACTAAAATAGTGTCTTGAAAAATTTGAAATTGAATTCCAACTCCTTCAAAATTCCCTTCTAATGGTTCGTTCGCTTTTTTGATTTCATCCGCATTCATATATACGGAATGTGGATCCAATTGTTTTAGTATTTCTTTGATGCCCGTTTCTACCAGTGAATCCATTCCGGGTTTTTCTACATAGAAATTTTCTAACAAATTTAGAAATGAACCCATTTTTTGTTGATACATCTGCGCTTGGGATAGGTTGGCGGTACACAACAGAATACAAACGATAATTAATAATTTCTGCTTCATTTTTTTGAATAGAAAGCTAAAATACAAATTTGAAATAGTTTTAAATGTTATGCTTTCTTATTTTTTGTTCGAAATCTAATATTTAGTAATTCTACTATAAAAGAAAATGCTACAGATACATAAATAAATGATTTTTCAATTTCCCTGCCTAAGCCTTCCATGATTAAAGTAACTCCAATTAGTATTAAAAATGACAGTGCTAATATTTGTAGGGTAGGATGTTTATGCACAATTCGGCTGATGGGCTGGGTGAATTGCATCATGATAATCATAGAAATAATTACTGCCGTAATCATAATGATAATTTCTTTTGCAAGCCCGATGGCTGTAAGAATTGAATCAAAAGAAAATACTAAATCTAATAAGGCAATTTGTATTAATATACTTGTAAAGGATATTTTTGCCTTTGGCTTATTGTTTTCTACATCTTCCTCGTCGCCCGAAATTTTATGATGTATTTCCATGGTTGATTTATAAATTAGAAAAATTCCACCAGCAAGGAGCACCAATCCTTTACCAGACATTTCGAATCCCCAAGATTCGGGAAGTAGATTGTTATTCATCTTCAAGATGTATCCTAAAGAGAGCAATAGGATGATTCGCAATACTAAGGCGAGCATCAATCCTAATCTTTGTCCTCGTTGCCTATCTTCGGCGGGGAGTTTTTGCGTTACTATAGATATAAAAATAATATTGTCTATTCCTAAAACGATTTCTAGGAATGTAAGGGTGAGAAGGCTGATCCATGCGGATGCTTCTAAGAAAATGCTAAAATCCATATTGTGTTATAATCTAATTTATTTAAAGACAAAGTTACTCATCTATGTTATTATTGAATAGTAGGATAATGCATATTTTATTTAAAAAGTTCCTTTATCTTTTAAAATAATGTGGCTGCTGTGTGTTCAATATCATCTCGTGGCTGGATTTGCTGTTTATTTAGCCAAAAGCCCAAGTAATATAATAAGCAAAAGGAGGAGGGAGTATTGATAAGCTTGCAAGCTTTCGTGGATAGGTATATGTTTTTTCATATTTACGATTTTAGGTATAAGTTAACCCCAAAATGCAATATTGTCAATAGTATTAATGAATATTAATAGGATTTGTAGAGTGTTGAAATGTGGATAATGTGTAAGTTTAAGAACGGTCTATGTTTTTATACCTCAAGTCGTGTTGGTAATAGAATAAATCCCATTGTCCATTTACATATTCTAAGGCAGTAAGATTTTCTACCCAATCGCCACTATTTAGATAAATAGCTTTTCCTTCATCAGAAGATACTTCTCTGATTTGTGGTTTGTGTATGTGTCCGCAAATGATATAGTCATAACCGGCTTCGATACCAATTTCGATGGCTACATTTTCAAAGTCTTGTACATTTTTCTTTACGATAGATTTTACTTTATCTTTTATATACTTAGAAATAAAAACTTCGTCTTTACCGTATCGCATTCGTACATTGTTGACCAATCTGTTTACTCGCCAAATGGCATCATACGTTCTTCCACCTAGTTTTGCCAACCAGCGCGCCGAACCTCCTACGGATAAGTCGTATTTGTCTCCATGAAAAATCCAGTGTTTTTTGCCGTCCATTTCTAATACAATTTCGTCGCGTAGTTGTAAGGTATCGAATTTGTATCCTGAAAATCTGCGCATTTGGTCGTCATGATTTCCAGTGATATAATAAACAGGAATACCTTGACGTGCCATATCTAATACCAAAAAAACATTTTCTATATGTTCTTGTGGAAAATATCCTGCTCCAAAATTCCATATATCCAACCAATCTCCATTGATGATTAAAATAGTTGGGTCAATGCTTTTTAAATAATGGTTTAACTCAGCAGCATGGCAAGCTCTAGTGCCCAAATGTATATCAGAAATGATACAAATTTCTACTTTTCTTTTTTCTGTTGCCATGCTTCTAAAAATAAGAAAGAAAAAACAAATACTTATTTATTTTTTATTAAATAAGTGTAGTTTCTTTATTGCTTGCGTTTAGTTTTTAACCGTGATAAAATTATCCTAATTGTTTTTGAAAAAACTCCCCCATTCTATCAAATGCATTTTTCCCTTGTGGCGTATTGAAAAATAAATGTGGAATGCCGTGAGGCAATGCATACCAGTAGGATTTTAAATGACCGTTTAATTCTTTTTCTAATTGTTTTACGCGCCACACGGGGCACATCGGATCTATATACGAATAGTGTCCTTGTACTTCTTTATCAATCAAAGAGGAACAGCTTTTGGGTATGCCGCTCCCTTTTAATCCGAATGAATGGTGAAATACGACTGGTGCTTTTATCTCAGGACGGATGGCTGCATGCAATACAAATCCGCCGGTGAGGCATTGCCCTATTACGCCTAAATTATTTTCATCCACATTTTTTAATGTTTTAAAATAGTCTAATATTTCAAAAAATTCTGACAAGGGTGCATTGTTAGAGGGGTCATTGTTGCGGACGTATTCATTCAATATAAATTGAACACAATATTTTTGTAAGGAAGTTCCACCACTGTATAAGTTGGGAATCAATACATGATAATTGCCTTCTTTGCTTAATATTTCAGCACTCTTATGTGTTACATCGCGCACTCCTGTAAGATCTGGCAAAAAAATAATTCCAGGTCTTTTTTCAGTTGAATTGGCTTCGTACCAATAAGCTTCCAATGTTCTTTTTGATAAGGGTAAATGGATAGTTTGCATATCTATTGTTTAAATCCAAAAAAGAAAGGTAGTATTAAATTTTAAAAAAACCTATTCATTTATTATTTAAGATTTTTTAGAAAACAACGGGTAAATCATAATATCTATTGAAAATATTAGTGGCAAAAGATACCATAAATGAATTGGTTTTTAAAGTAGTGGCGGTAGCAAGTTTAGTGGTATATTTTCTAAATTGTACTTTTCCTTCTATCACCATATTAATTTTTGGGTTGATGATAAATCCAGCTCGTAGTTCGTTGTCTAATACGGTATAGGGGAATCCATTTTGAATTTTTACGTTTGTTTTAGTAGTTGCCAAAGTACCAATATCTAGGATGTTGTTTCCAAAATTTTGGTTTAAAGCGGAATCGGCAGCCGTTTTAATATATGACATTTTATAGGAAGCATAAAAACGTTTATATTGGTAGTTGACCATTACCAATAATTCATTAAAATTAGCGCCCATTGGGTGTCCTAATGATTGATTGTAATGAGAGTACCCGATACCAGTATCTTGTCCTTGATAAGTATAAGGACGAACGCTATTGTATTCTATTTGGAAGTTCAAATTTTTTACCCCGCCCACATCAAAATATTTTGCACCGGCTTGCCATCCCATGCGTCTGTCAGATGTGTTCTTCTTTCCAAATTTATTGAACATATACTGTCCGTACAGTACAATATATTTTGGGCAAGTAACCTTTACATTTAAGCCATATACTTTGGTAGAGTTAGGGTCTGTTTTCTTTTGGAACGCACGAACTCCTAAAATTGGATTCAAGAAATTATAATCGAAAAAATTATTTCCTTTTGCGGTGGTTCTTCGCCAAGTGATTCCTTCAAAAATACCTATTTGTAAGAATTTTGCAGCATCAATACTCAAATAATTAAAGTTGGCTAATTTGCGTGGAAAGCCCTGTCCGAAGTCATTAAAATTCTTAATATTATCAATTAATTCTGCATAAATTGTGGTGTATTTAATGCGCCACACATTGGTAGTAAATTGTAGATATGGATAAGTATAGGCATTGTCAGATAAAAATAAAGAACGATAACCATCGCCAATAAAATGTTTACTGTTGCCCACTTGAATATTAAATTGTTTTACTGGAGAATAAGAAATATAAGCATTGATACTGGAGAAGTCCAATCCTCTTTTGTCGCCTCGTCTTATGTTTCCTTCACCCGGAACTACGCCAGTTTGCGAGCTAAATAGATTTACATAAGCAGGAAATTTCCCAACCGTATTTATAAATGAAGTATAGATAGTTACCTTTTGTCCAATATTGACTTTCAATTCTAACCCTTTTTGGTTGTAACTTAAAATCTTTTTTTCTGTTAAATCATAACCAAATCCTAAGTTGAGTATTGGGTTTATGGTTACATATACTTTTCTTTTTTTATAGGCTTTGTCATAAATATTGTCTTCGTAAAAAACAGAATCTTTTGCCAGTATTTTCCCATAATGTTTGACGTATCCATTTTCGTCAAATTCTAATAAATTTTCATATCCAAAAACATTCATGAATTTACTGAACCAGTTAGTGTGAGGTACGCGTTCATAATGTTGTACGGTATCAGGATATACAAATTTATATACTTCAGATGCCACATAAGGTTTTACGGCGGAGTGGAACACTTCTTTGTCCCAGCCGTTCAATGATTTCTCATAATTGAGCATCATATTTCTGTTTAATGGTAAATTTTCTTGTTGTGCATTTGCTGCAACAAAAAAGGATAATGTTAGAAACAGGAGTATATATTTTTTAGAATGCATTTTCTTCACCTCGCAGTAGATTGATTATAGTCAGAATAATTATTTTAATGTCCAATGTAAAACTCCAGTTTTCGATATACCAAACATCCGCTCGCACTCGCCCTTCCATATCTTCTACTTCTTTTGTTTCACCTCTGTATCCGTTCACTTGTGCCCATCCGGTAATGCCCGGTTTTACCAAATGGCGAACCATAAATTTATCAATTATTTTGGAATATTCTTCAGTATGTTTCAGCATGTGCGGTCTTGGACCAATTACAGACATTTGACCAGTTAATACATTAATAAATTGCGGCATCTCGTCTAAGCTAGTGCTTCGTAAAAATTTACCAATAGGAGTAATGCGTTCATCGTATTTGGTGGCTTGCTTGTAGTGTGCATCATCATTTACGTACATCGTTCGAAATTTTATTACATTAAATGATTTATTTTTGATTCCAGAGCGTTCTTGAATAAAAAAAACGGGTCCTTTGGAGGTGAGTTTTATAATGAGTGCGATTAATGGAATAAACCACCACAAAAATAATATAAAGACTAATGTCGAAAATCCAATATCAAACAGACGTTTTACAAAACGATTGACAATATTTTCTAAAGGCTCATTCCGCAAGGTCATTACCGGGATTTGCCCATAATAGTCTATTTCTACTTTATTTAGATGATGTGTTAAAAATCGAGATAAATCAGGAACAATCTTTATTCGAATAAGATTTTCATCCCCAAATTGAATAAAATCTTTTGTTTTTTCTTCTTCATAAAAAGGCAATGCACAAAATATTTCATCGACCTCATGGTCAATAGCATATTGTTTAGCTTCTTGCGTATTGCCTAAGATGTGTTTGCGTATTGAATTGTTGTATTTTTCAGGTTTGTCATCAAAAAAACCTAAAAATTGATAGCCATATTCTATTTTATGGTCCAACATATTTTTAAACTCTTGTGCTGTTTCACCTGCTCCAATCACCATTACTTTCCGGTTGTTAAATCCTTTTGATCTATATATACGGATAATTTTTATCAACCCAAATCGCCAAATTATTGTTAGAATAAAAGCGAATAGATAGGTGTACATTAATAATTCTCTCGATATTCTAAATGTTTCATTAAAATCTTTAAAAACTACGATGTAGGAAAATGACAACAGAATTTCAAAGAAAATTAATTTTAATAATGCAGATAAAAGAGTGAAAAATCGAGTATTCCGATACATGTCAAATGTCCCAGAAAGTTGTGCTGCAAACAGGTAAATAATATTGAGGTAAATCCAAAGTTGCAGGTATTTGGTTTCAAACATTAAGCGGTAATTTTCGCTTAATAAATGACCAGCAATGTACGATAGGTTTAAGATAACTAAATCACCAAGTGCGTGCACTAATACATACAAATTGGTAATTTTCTTTCTCATCTCAATTATATTACTCTTTATAAAAATCTATTACAAACCTATTTACATAAGTTAGTTCTATTTTATTGTATTTTTAAAGACATTTTACGCACTTTTGCCCGTTTGCATCTACAGGACAATACAAAAATAAGCATCTTTACCTATAATTTCTAATAAACAGAAAAGTAATGTTACCAGATGGAAAATGTAAAATATTTAACATCTAATTTATATATTTATTCCAAATGTGTATAATTTTCCAAGATTATTTATGGAATTCATTTCATTTCGGTATCTTAACAGCATAAATTTGTTTCAAGAAAAATTCAATAATAGTATCATGGCGAAAGTAGAAAAAGTAGAAAAAGAAGTAACAGGCGAAAAACAAAAAGCACTCCTCCTTACCTTAGAAAAATTAGACAAGCAATACGGCAAAGGTACCGTAATGAAATTAGGCGATAACAGTATAGTTGAATCAGAAATAATTTCAACAGGTTCATTAGGATTAGATTTAGCCCTAGGAATCGGCGGTATTCCCAAAGGTAGAATCATAGAAATCTATGGACCAGAATCTTCTGGTAAAACAACCTTGGCTATTCACGCTATTGCTGAAGCACAGAAAAAAGGAGGCATTTGCGCTATCATAGATGCGGAACATGCTTTTGATAAAAAATATGCAGAAGCCTTAGGCGTAGATACCGATAATTTATACATCACCCAACCGGATGATGGCGAGCAGGCTTTAGATATTGCAGAGCAATTAATCCGCTCGGCAGCTATAGATTTAGTAGTGGTGGATTCCGTAGCAGCATTAGTGCCTCGCAGTGAAATTGAGGGAGAAATGGGTGATAGCAAAATGGGTTTGCACGCTCGTTTGATGAGCCAGGCAATGCGAAAACTAACAGGAGCCATCAGCAAAACTTCTTGTAGCTGTATTTTTATTAATCAGTTGCGCGATAAAATAGGCGTGATGTTCGGTTCTCCAGAAACTACTACCGGTGGTAATGCATTGAAATTCTATGCTTCTATCCGTTTGGATATCCGCCGTGCCGGACAAATTAAAGACAAAGACGGCAATGTAATTGGCAATCAAACGAAAGTGAAAGTGGTGAAGAATAAATTAGCTCCTCCTTTCAGAACTACAGAGTTTGACATCATGTTTGGCAAAGGAATTTCTAAAGAAGGTGAAATTGTAGATATGGGAACAGATTTAGGCGTTTTGCAAAAAAGTGGATCATGGTATAGTTACGAAGGACAAAAAGTAGGGCAAGGGCGAGATCAAGTAAAGCAATTACTATTAGATAATCCGGGATTAGCAGGAGAAATAGAAGGAAAAATTAGAGAAAAACTTAACAACGCATAAATAGAAAATACATTTCCTGTTTTTTATTTTATAGAGTCAGCATATCTTGAATAACTGAAAATAATTTTATGCAATTTATAGAAAACATTATTGCAGATTTTAGTGCACATTGGATGCTGTATTTATCCATGCCCATTATTGCTGCCGTCATTGGATATATTACCAAAATTGTAGCGATAGAAATGATGTTTAAACCATTAGAGTTTTTTGGTATTCCACCATATCTTGGATGGCAAGGCATCATTCCTCGTAAAGCAGCAATAATGAGCAGTATCGCTTGTGATACATTGACCTCTAGGCTTATTTCTCCAAAGGATATTTTTTCACGTTTAGACCCTGAAAGAATCGCTCAAGAATTGGAAAAACCCATGCTGCCCATCGTAGAGAAAATCACCCATGATGTGATGAGCCACTACCAGCCAGGACTGTGGGAAGCTATTCCTGAGAATCTAAAAAAACGACTCATCAAACAAATACAACAACAGTCTCCTGAAATGGTTCGGCAGTTGATGGAGCAAACCAAAGATAATTTAGAACAAGTATTTGATTTGAAGGAAATGGTTATCTCTAATCTTACGAAAGACAAAAAATTACTGAATAAAATCTTTTTAGAAAGTGGTGCAAAAGAATTTGATTTTATCCGTAATTCCGGAATTTATTTTGGATTTCTGATTGGCTTGGTACAAATGATAGTTTGGTTGCTCACGCACAATCCCATCGTAATGCCCATCTTTGGTTTATTTACTGGATGGTTCACCGATTGGTTAGCATTGAAAATGATTTTTGAACCTAAAAAACCAACAAAATATCTTGGATTATTTACATGGCAAGGCTTATTTTTTAAAAGACAACAAGAAGTGTCTGCTGCTTATGGTGAATTAATTGCAAGAGATGTTGTAACCCCTTCTAATATGATAGAAAGTATTTTGACGGGAAAATTATCCGATAATCTATTTAGTATGATTCAACAGAATGTACAAAAAATGGTGGATGAGCAATCAGGCGTTTTAAAGCCGGTAGTCGTATTTGCGGTAGGTTCAGATAAATACAAGGCAATGAAATCTTCTATTACAGAAAATATGATAAAACAATTGCCAATAGCACTCAAACATATAGAAAAATATGCAGAAGATGCAATGGATATTAAAAATACATTGGTTAATAAAATGCAGCAATTAACACCAGAAGAATTTGAGGGAGTATTGCGCCCAGCATTCAAACAAGATGAGTGGATTTTAATAACCGTTGGTGCCGTATTGGGATTTTTAGTAGGAGAGTTGCAAGTATTGCTCATGGAGCATTTTGTTTTGCATGTGAGGTAACAAAGATATTATTAATGTTTCATCACCAAAAACCCTTGTTTATGCTCATTTAAACTATTCTTAACTCTTTTTCAAAGTAACACATACATTAGTTTTTGTAATTTTATATATCTCAATCAAAGCAATAGGTTTGCTTGTTGAGATTTTTTATTAAAAATAACACAAAAAAGTCATGAGCGACAAAATTTACATCTTCGACACCACCCTCCGAGACGGCGAGCAAGTACCGGGCTGCCAATTGAATACCGTTGAAAAAATAGAAGTAGCATTAGCATTAGAGGAATTGGGCGTAGATATATTAGAAGCAGGATTTCCAATTTATTCACCAGGAGATTTTAATTCTGTGGTAGAAATTTCTAAAAACATTTACAATCCTACTATCTGTGCCCTGACGCGTGCCGTAGCTGCCGATATTGACTGCGCCGCAGAAGCCTTGAAATTTGCCAAAAGAGGTAGAATTCACACAGGTATCGGTTCATCAGATATTCATATCAAAAATAAATTAAAAACCACCAGAGAAAATATTTTAGAAAAAGCAGCTTGGGCAACTAAGTATGCCCGCAATTATGTGGAGGATGTAGAATTTTTCTGTGAAGATGCCGGCCGTGCGGATTTAGATTTCTTGGCAAAAATGGTGGAAACCGTGATTGCCGCAGGGGCTACGGTAGTAAATATTCCGGATACAACGGGATATTGCTTACCCGAACAGTATGGTGAAAAAATTGCTTATTTGATGAACAATGTTCCGAATATTGATAAAGCAATTATTTCTACCCATTGTCATAATGATTTAGGCTTGGCAACTGCCAACTCTATTGCAGCTATAAAAAATGGCGCCCGACAAGTGGAGGTTACCATGAATGGAATTGGGGAGCGTGCAGGAAATACTTCGTTGGAGGAAGTAGTGATGATTTTGAAATCGCATGAAGCAAATTTGAATTTGGAATGTGGGATTAATGCGAAAAAAATATACCCTACTTCTCGATTGATTACCCGCTTGATGCGTATGCCAGTGCAGCCTAATAAAGCAATTGTAGGCAGAAATGCCTTTGCACATTCTTCCGGCATTCATCAAGACGGTGTATTGAAGAATAGAGAAAATTATGAAATTATCAATCCGCATGATGTAGGAGTTCCGGAATCTTTGATAGTGTTGACAGCAAGAAGCGGTAGAGCTGCTTTAAAATATCGCTTAGAAAATATCGGTTTTAATTTGGAGCAAGAAGAATTGGATGCTGCGTATAAAAAATTCTTGGATCTTGCTGACCAACGCAAAGAAATTTTCGACGAGGATTTATTGGAAATGATGGGGCAAAGTAGAGAGGGTAGGATTTTTGAGATTGATGAGTTGGAAGTAAACTGCGGGAAACGTCATCAATCATCGGCAACAGTTGCCTTGTTAAAAAATGGCATTAGAACGGTAGAAACGGCACATGGTTGCGGTCCGGTAGATGCAACCCTAAAAGCGATTGATAAAATAGCCCAACAGCCGGTGCGTTTAGAAGAATATTTGGTACAAGCCATCACGGGCGGTAGCGATGATACGGGAAAAGTACATATTCAAGTGTCAAAAGACGGAGTATTTTATTATGGATTTGGCAGCGATACAGATGTAATATATGCATCAGCAAAAGCGTATGTAGATGCTTTGAATAAGTTATAATAAGTAAGAATTAGAAAAATGAAAACAAAAAAGCCTTGAAAAGATATTCAAGGCTTTTTTTGTGGTGTGGGGCGGGATCGAACCGCCGACACAAGGATTTTCAGTCCTTTGCTCTACCGACTGAGCTACCGCACCGAAATTTCGAGTGGCAAAGATAGTGTTTTTTCTGTTTCTTCCAAATAAAATGGCTAATTAAATGCATATAAACTGTCTTTGAGTGGAAAGTAACGTTTATTTAATTGAACTGTTGAAGCGAAAATCCACTCTGCACCCAAATATTTAGTAAAACCACTTAAATAATCATCTATTTTATAAAAAGACTCTTTGATTAATATTGTTTTTGCAGGTGGACTTAAGGAGGTTGAAAAAAATTATATTTTATAAATTATTGCTTGTTTATATATTCCAATCGGCTGACCTAATTTTTTGATTAATTCTTCATATTCAATTGAGTTTATAATTATTAAATATTTTGCACCCTTCTTTCTCAAATTATTTAGCTTTTCTGTATCAAATCTTCCAACATGAAATTCTGTAAATCCAGGCGTTTGAAGTGCACACAACATAATTTGCGGACTGCCATCTGTAGTCACTGCTATATAGTCTGTTTCCTTTATTCCAATCGAGCGTATGTATGGAACTAAACCATCCTCTAACAAATATTTATCAGCAGGATATAATTTTCCTTCTTCATATCTTCTCTGTAAATCATGTTTTACATGCACCGCATTGGCAACTAATAATAAGATTCCGGCAATTTTGAGAAAATTATTATTAAACAATTTTGAGAAATTTTTTTTCAGGAATGAGAATAAATTTAAAAAAGAAAAAAGGACTAACGAATAGAATAAAATAGTGTAATAATCATGCACTAAAAATTGTAAGTACCATAATAAATAATATAAAATGCAGCCAATTAATAGTAATAAAGTGGTGAGTGATAAATATTTATTTCCTCTTTTGTATCTAACCGGAAGAAACAATAAGGAAAATAGAAAAAAGTAATTTGTAGGAGAAGCAAAGAAACGTAATGCCCATTCCGTAAATGTACGTTTTAAAATATAGGCCTTTTCGGTGCTTTCGTGCCAAATTGGGTTGATTGAATTTAAGAAGTAAATATGCTCATTAATGTTGTTGTAATTAGCTGACCAAAAATACCAGATGACATTTATAGCAATGACACAAAATATTAAAATACTTATCTTAAAATGGAGTATTTTTTTAATAAAAAAAGTCCGAATGGATAATAAAAAAACAGTACCAAACCACGCAAAGAACAATAGCAGATAAGTCATTTTCATTAATCCTGATAAACAGAAAAATAACATACTTATCCATAAAAATTGTTTTCTATTATTTTCTCTAAAATCTAAATATAAACTAAACCCAATAAATGAAAAAGATAAAGCAGCTACATCAGGAATACAAGAATTTCCATAGAAAACCAAAGTAGGCGCAGTAAAGAATAAAGCAGCCATAAAATATGCCCAAAATAAATCTTTTATAAAATGTTTCGTTATGCGGAATATTGCTATCAATCCTAAAAAATAGATGCCGACATATATTGCTTTAGAAACCCACCAATGAAACCCAAAAAGATTATAAAATAGGGCTATAAAATATTGTAATATAGGAAACTCACTGACTGCAAATCCGTCACCATAACTTCTGTTGAGTATTTGAGGGTGAAAAAAATCGAATCCATTTTTCCAGTAACACCACGCAAACGATAGGCTGTCTGTTTGTCTCCAAATATGCGTTCCTACCGGTGGTGCGCAAAGCAAACTGAAGTAGTCATAATAAACAAATGGAATAGCAAGTATTAAAAGAAATACGGCATATTTAAACCACCTGTTTGTTTCTAATAATTTCAAAATTACTTACTTTTCTCCAATGCTTGTTCAATATCTGCTTTAATATCGTCGATATGTTCTAAGCCAACAGAAACACGGATAGTGCCAGCAAAAATGCCGCTTGCTTCGCGTACACTTTCTTCAATTTTGGAATGTGTAGTAGAAGCAGGATGGGTGGCTATCGTTCTGCAATCGCCGAGGTTTGCCGTGTGTGAAAACATTTCCAAGCTGTCCAAAAATTTACGACCTCTTTCCAGTCCGCCCTTCACTTCAAAGGTAACTATGCCGCCGCCTTGTTTCATTTGTTTTTTAGCTAATTCATATTGTGGATGCGAAGGCAAGAAAGGATAAATCGTTTTTTTAACTTCCTCTTGTGTTTCCAACCATTGCGCCAAAGCCAATGCATTTTCACAATGTCTGTCCATGCGCACATGTAAGGTCTCCATACTTTTGGATAAAATCCAAGCATTAAATGGCGACATAGATGGACCTGTTTGTCGGCAAAACGTACGCACTTCTTTTATAATTTCGGCACTTCCTAAAATTGCACCACCCAATACCCTTCCTTGTCCGTCTAAAAATTTAGTTGCAGAATGTGTGATGATGTCTGCACCATATTGTGCAGGAGTTTGTAAGTATGGCGTTGCAAAGCAATTGTCAATATTCACTAAGACATTATGTTTTTTTCCAATATTGCACAAAAATTCTAAGTCTATCAAGGCTAATGCAGGATTAGAAGGCGTTTCGGCAAAAATCATTTTTGTATTGGGACGAATACAACTTTCCCAAGTTTCAGGTTGGTTAATATCAAAAAAAGAATATTCTATTCCCCATTTTGGTAGATACTCTTTTAGGATGCGTGTTGTGGAGGCAAATAATGCCGAAGAGGCAAGGATATGATCGCCTTGTTTTAAAAAAGTAATAAAAGACGCAAACACGGCTGCCATTCCTGAAGCGGTGCCAAATCCGTCTTCCGTTCCTTCCATCACACATAATTTATCTATAAACTCATTTACATTCGGGTTGGAATACCTGGAATAGATATTGTCCACGATTTCTTCTGTAAACAATGCACGAGCATGCTCGGCATCATCAAAAGTGAAAGACGAAGTGATATACAATGGAACGCTGTGTTCTCGAAATGCACGTTCGTGTTGTGTGCGAATTGCGTTGGTTGCAAAATTTTTATATTTTTTCATTGTTGAGTTTTTTGAGAAATGGGATTTGAGAGATGAGACTTGAGATTTAGATAAGATAGGTTATTTTTCTTCTCTCACATCTCTTTTTATATTTCTATTTTAAGATTTCATAACTGTGTGTAATATCGGCTGTTTTATTAAGCATGTGTGTTACACTACAGTATTTATCCATAGAAAGCGCAATAGCTTTTTCTACATTTTCTTTTTTCAAGTTGCCTTCTAAAATATAGTGAATATGAATTTTGGTAAATACCATTGGATGTTCCGTGGCGCGTTCTGCTTCAACGTTTACTTTGTATCCTTTTACATCTTCCCGCATTTTTTTTAAAATGGAAAGCATATCCATAGAAGTGCAACCGCCTAAAGCCATCAAAATCATTTGCATAGGACGTGCGCCTAAGTTTTCACCGCCAATTTCAGGAGAGCCATCCATGTCCACTGTAATGCCTTGCTCGTTCTTGGCTTGCAAGTGTACGTGTTCGTTTACTCTTTCTATTTCGATTTTCATAGTATAAAGTTATTGGTTATTTGTTATTGATTTTCAGTTTATAGTATTTTTTTAGTGTTAAAAGACTGTTGGTCTTCTTTAAAATAGAAACAGCTCGCCATTGGCGAGCTGTTTCTATTTTTTTTAAATACCTTAAATTTTAAATAATGCGTAAACTATAGCATTAGTATGTAATACTTTCTTATTATCGTTTATAATAAACTTTGGATTGGTGAAGTCGATAAGACCTTGTTGAACGCGAGCACCAACACCAAAACCGCTTTTGGAAACAAACTCAAATCCAACATTTACACCAGCATCATAGGCTCTAAAAGGACGTTCTCCATTGATGTCTTTTCCATTATGATTTTTTAAAAAATTGTTTTCCCTTTCGTCAGAATCTTTAAAAATACTGTTGTCTTTTAAGTCAATTTTAGTTCTTAATTGAACATTAAATGCATAAGAAGCAAATCCACCAACATTTAAGTTAAATACTTTTTTCTTGCCCATGTAAAATTTCATGATTACCGGAAATTCTAAAGAATGAAAGTTAAAACGAGTAAATGAACGATTTAAATTGGGGTCAGAAATTTTTTGTTGTGTTCCTCTATTTGCATATTTTGCACCAATTTCTAATCCAAAGACCTTGGGTGCTCTAAATTCATAATTGATACCAAACACCCCTCCTGGTTTTATGGTATTTTTACTGTCTTTAAATTTTGAATCTTTTTGCAAACCCATCGTGTTCATGGAGAATCCTGCTTCCAATCCAAATAAATGTTTTTTCTCTGAAATATCGCGTGCAAGAGCAGACGATAAAGTTATTGCCGAAAGAATAAATGCTACAAATGTCTTTTTCATATCTTATTATTTAAATGTTTTACAAAGTTACAATCTAATTTATAGAAATGTCAGTTGTTTTATTAAATTACTTAGTATCTGGTAGTTTTAATTTAGTATTCGTATTTTTTATTGAATAAATTTTATTTATTTCTTTACTATCGTTACTCGTTCGCCTTTTGAATGTGATTTGAATTCGGGAGCATACATACTTTCTATTAACGTAATTCCGTTGGAGAAATTGCCCGCAATGGTGGCTCTTACAGAATATTCAAATACATAAATACCTTTGTTTACCCAATCCATAAAGAAGTGAGTTGCTACATCTTTGGTGCTTTCGTAATATCCTAATCCGTCTTGATACTTGTATTGTGATAAAACATTTACTGGCTCGAAGCTCGCAGCTCGCATGTCTTTCATGTGTACGTATTCCAAATTTCTATCAGTGCGCAATTCAATACGAACTTTCACCTCATCGCCTACTTGCAACGGAGTTTTATCGGTAATTTCCATCAGTTTTTTTCCTGAATCCGTATTTTCAACTTTGAATAATTTTTTAGTCAATTGCAGAGAAGTATTTGCGCTGGTAATTTTATCTAAGTTTTCAAAATATTGCCAATATACTGCGCCATACGCCGGACCTTTATCTGTTTTTTTCAATTCTATTTTTCCCATTTCTGGTTTTATGTCATCGCCTTTCCAAGACACTTTGTAATAACCCGTTCCAGGCTCTACAACAGCGTTTAATTTTGTTGGGTCAATCACTTTATTATTCATTTTTACTTCTACTAATTTGTCAGATTTTGTCCAGTCTTTACCTTGTAATAGTAAAGCATAACAAGCTTCTGCGGTAGCTTTAGTAGATTTCCAGGAGGTAGTTTGTTTTTGTTTTAGCAACCACACTTTCATTTCATCAACAGATTTTGTATCGTTGGCTACTTCTGTAAATGCTTCAATTAATAATGCTTGTGTTTCTACCGGCGCTTGATACCAATACCAACCTCCATTTTCATTGGCTTTCCAATACATTCCCAATTCTTCGCTGTTAATGGCATTTTGTTTTAAAGAAGTAATAATTTTATCCGCAATGCTGGTTTCTTTAGTTCGTTTTAAGGTTAAAGCCATCATTCCTTTGTTGTACAAACTTTGGTCTAACCAATATTTTTTCTCTTGTTCAATAAAATAATTATAAGCTTCTTTGTTGTTGTCCTTTATTTTAAAATCGAAGAAAGAACGGGCATACAATGCATGAATATTATTGTACGTTAGATGGTTGTTTTTCAGATAATCTTTGTCGTATTTTTTGATGTCATTTAAATCTTCTTGTAATCTATCATCTAAATAAGCAACTGCTTTTTTTAGCATATCATTTACCTTGGCATTGTCTTTTAAATTCAACACTTCTAATTTTATTAAATGTCCGATGCCTGCTACAATATATTGAGTAATATAACGGTTGTCGGGCATTCCCGGAAACCACATAAATCCACCGTTTGGCGTTTGCATTTGCAGCAATTTATCTAAAGCACGCTGTTGCTCTTTTGCCATTTTTGTTAAATCAAATAATAAAGCAATGCGTTTTTTTTGTTCGGTTTCATTTTGTGCCTCGCGCACCCAAGGCGTTTCTTCCAGCAATACAGATTTTAGCTCTTGATTTTTCTCTAAGTTGGATAATAAAGCATCTGTATTTTTCCATTTTTCAAAAATAGTTTTGATTTTTGGATTTTGATTCGCAATATAGGTTGCTAGTGTATTAGCATAATATCGAGAAAATAATTGCTCAGCACATTCATACGGATATTCCATCATGTATGGCAATGCTTGTACTGCATACCATACGGGTTGCGAAGACATCTCTAAAGTAAGGTTGTAATTCTTTAAGGTAGTAGATTTGTTTTTCAATAATTTTTCGAAAGTAAACGATTTTTTACTGTCTCCACGCACCCACAACGGTAAGGTTTCTGTCACCATCATTCTGTTGGGTAATACAATTAAAGAGGCTTGTTCGCCATCGCTAAAATTTTCGGATTGTGCTATTGCTTTGTAGGTAACAGCATCTATTCCTGAAGGAATTTGAAGTGACCAATTAACTGCGGTATTTTTTCCTTTTTCAACAGAAAATGTTTTGTCAAAATTAATAGTATTACTTTTTATAAATAATGGAGTAATTTCTTTCATGGTCGCAGCATCATACAAAACTAGCGTTGCTGTGCCATTCAAATTTCTATCCGACAGATTGGATATTTTGGTGGTGAATTCCAACTGGTCGCCTTCCCGCAAAAAGCGAGGAGCATTTGGTGTTACCATCAATTCTTTTTGTGTAACTATTGATTTTGTGAAATACTGATAATGCAAATCTTTGGTATGTGCCAATCCTAAGAAATTCCATTTGGTTAATGCTTCTGGCATTTGGAAATTTAAGATAATATTTCCAGCAGAGTCGGTTTGTAGTTGTGGAAAAAAGAAGGCTGTTTCGTTTAAATTGGTGCGAGGAGAAATCTCTTTTTGTATGGGCTTGTTGTTTTTGACAGAATCGATTTTTACGGCACTTAATACATCTGTTACTTTGTTAGCAGATTCTTCTTGAGCCGCTCCAAGTGCCTGCGGCGCTGCCATGGCATCCGATGCAATTGCATTTTTTTTCATCATAGATATGCCCCCACCTCGTTCAAAATACATCATGCGCGGGTAGCCTAAACTCAATCCAAATAAATTTAAATCATCATAACTGTGCGAAGCATATTCTTTAGAAAAATTCCAATTTTTAGAAATATACAAACCGCTATTACTAATGCCAAATGCATTGCTGGTGTAATTTCCTAAATAACCATTGAAAATAGATTGTGGCAATGCAAAATCAAAACTATGCGGCAAAAATGCATCTAAAGAAGCATCGTATAAAGTAGCTACTAACTCGGCAGCTATTTTTTCTTTGTTTGCACCAGAAATTTTTAATTTCCATTGTTCTTTTGCTCCAGGCAATAATTTATCTCGGAAAGTCATCCATTCAATGTTTAAGTTTTTATCTTCATACGGCACATTGATAAAAGAATGTCCAGTGTAATTTCTGTTTTTATTCACCAATACATAATTTATTTCTATCCCACCTTTATAATCTTCTTTAATTGGAAATGAAAACGTTTTTATTTCATTGCTAAGTTGCAGTGTTTTCTTTTCGATTATTTTTCCTTGGTATCCAATTTCTATAATAGCATAAGCTTCTTTCATGGAAGTGCCAATTTGATACGATACCGTTTCGCCCACTTTAGCGGTAGTTTTATTGGTGTTGAAGAATGTAAATGTTTTAGGATTAGGTGTTTTATCGTTTGGAGAAGTGGCGATAAAGTTCTTTTTAATTTCTATTAAATTTCCATTTTTGTCTTTGCAAGAAAATTCTATTAAATAAGCGCCACTTTGCAAAGTATTTGGTGCTAAATTTATGTCTGTTTGTTTTCCTGTATTGAAAGAATAAGAATTTATCAAACTTCCTTTTTGCCAATTGCTCATTAAATCTTCTTTGTCATAAACTTCAAAAGGAAATAGTTTATCGTGTTCAGATTTGTTCATGCTGAATTTATCCGGCTGTTCCCATAAGCGAGCTTTTTTGGGATTAGAAGGCTCTATCAATTTGTAAATTTTTACAATAACATCAGTAGGTTCAGCTTGTCCGTTTAAATTATTAGTAGAAACGGATATTTTATTTTCAGAAGAATTATTCAAATTATCATCAATAGACAAATTTGCATCGATGGCTAAATAGCCCACTCTTACGGAGCTTGTAGTGCTGTGTGTTTCTCCATTAATATCAACGACATCCGCAGTTATTTCGTAATTAAAATAGGGTTTTAAATCTTTTGAAATAGTTAAATCTGGAATGGCTGAAAAATCAATCGTAAAGTTCCCATTGTCGTCCGTTTTGGTAATGCCATTGGTAATAATTTTTTCATTAGTAGAAGGAAACCAAGGTCGTCGCCAACCCCACCAGCACCAGATTGGAAATTCCGCTATTCTCTTTACGGTATATCTTACTTCAGCGTTGTCAATATTTGCACCTGCGTAAGAAACGGCTTTTCCCAAAACGTGTATCGTGTCATTTAGGTTGTAAGATTTTTTGACAGGTTCAAAATTTACTTCAAACTTAGGGCGTTTGTATTCTTCCACTTGAACATTGGTCGAGCCATAAGGCGTTTCAATCGTCATGCTGCCAAGTAATCCGGTAGTTGGAGCGGAGAAAGTTCCTGTAAAAGAACCAAAATCATTAGTTGAAAATTCTTGTGATTTTATTTCTTGATAATTAACATCTTTAAACGTAATTTTTATTTTTTCATTGGTCAGTATTTTATAATTTTCGCCATCACGTTGTGTAAAAATGCCTTTAAAATAGATAGTTTGACCAGGACGATAAATACTTCTGTCTGTAAATAAGTGTACTTGTTTTTGTGCAACTATAGAAGAAGTATTTGGATAATAATATTTATAATAAGATTCTTCGCTTGGTAAAAAATCATTTTGATGGGTGATGTCAAATTGAAAATTCTCATTGTAGTAATAAACATTATTTTTTTTGTCAATTTTTTTAGACACATAACCATCTGCATCGGTAGTAGCCGTGCTTAATTCTTTTCTAATATATTTTCGCTGCGTATAATCATATTCGTTATTATAAAATTTTACGGTAGCATTCTTTAGCGGCTGTCCTGAATTTCTATTTAACACATACAATTCAAAATCTTCTTTGTTGTTATTGTTGTTGGTTACATAGCTAATGTCAGAAGAAAAGATGGTGGTTACGGCGATGGCTTCCTTTCCGATGGCGATAGAAAATTTAGGAGTAGTAGAAACTAAAACAGCATAATATCCCTTTTTCAAGCCATCTAATTTTATTTCGGTGGAATGTTGTAAATAATCGTCAGCCGTTGGCAATGCTTGGTTCCATACTTTAATTGATTTGATTCCATTCAATCGTTTAATAATATCTTCTTGTGTTTCTTTGTTTTTTAAATTGAAAATTTGCTCTTTTGTTTTGTAATCAATCGGTACAATTTTTAGATAAATTCTTTCTATATTTTTATATTGTACCAATGCTTTAAAAGCTTCATTTGGCACTGCTGCTTTCTCTGTAGTAATAGAAATATTTTTATAAAAAATTTGCTCTCTTAATGCCTCACAGTTTTTCGCGCCTTCAGTGTTTGGATATCCTTTATTAGTTTCATCACAAAGAGTCAAAGCATCTTTTATTTTGAATGTTTTGTCTGCATTTTCTTTTTGTGCTTGTTGCGAAATATAACTGGCAATTTCATAATTGATAGTAGCACCAACATTACAACCAGCATATTCTTTTTGGATTCTTTTTAATGCTTCAAAGTACATTGATTCATTATCGCTTTTGTCAAAATAATGTGCTTTTATATATTGCAATCTTTTTAAATCCGCATCAGCTAAAGCATCTGAGTTTGCTTTGTCTTTTAAACGAAATGCTAATAAGTCTTGATAGATTTTTAGAGCATTATAATCTTGCGAATTTTTATCGTTATCTTTTAATTTTAATTGAATAAAATCAGTAACGGTAGTAAAATATTTCTTATCATTAATAGAAAATGCATTAGAAGGTTCTGCTAAATTACTTTTATCATCATTAAAATAATCAATCGCTCTATTAGCTAATAAATCATACAAAGTTGGACGAAATACAGTAGAACCTTTTTGTTGTTCCAAAAGAAGATGAATAGCATCTAATTTAGTTTGTTGCAATAATTCTTTATTCTCCAAAGAAGCAATATAATAGTTGTTGATTTCATGAAACAATGTTTTCAAATCCCAGGTGCGAAAATCATTACTTTGTTTAATTTCTGTTTCGGTTCTGTTAGAAAATTTCCAAGTATTACTGTTGAAATATTGAAAATACAATTCACCCAAAATACTTTGTAATATTGCCTTCTCTACCCCCGTAGCTTGTTGAATTTCATTTTTCAATCCTTCCGAAATTTTCAATTCAGCCTCTTCTTCCAAAGTCATCAGGTATTTGTATTTATATAATAATGCTTTGGTGGTTTGTGCTGGATTTTTATCCTTTCTGGATTTTTCAACTATATTTTCTATTGCTTTTTGCGCATCTTTTGTTTTGCCGTCATTTTCTAATTTAGTTACACCTTTCCAAAGTGTTTCGTAATTGGTTTGTGCCATAGTTGGATGGTTTATCAGGAAGAAAATCAAGATAAAAAAGAGTGTTGATTTGAATTGGTTCATCATAATTCTAAATTTATTTTATACAAAATGCCTAAGAAGCTTTTTGCGCAACAGTTTTATTTATTACTTTTTAAAAAATTTTTAATTCTTAAAGCTACATTTTCTCGAATGTTTATGTAAAATAAACTATAATCAAATAGGTGATAGTTTTTCATTACCATGGGTATAAAGCCGCCTTCTGGTGGTTTTTGTATCTCTAAAATACCGTTTCCGTTTTTTGCTCCAAAATAATTTGAAATAATTTCACCTGATTTTTTGGATAAACTGCCTAAGTTTTCTTTCCCTGAAACAAATACGTTATCCGTTGACCAGTTTAATGGATTTACAGAAACAGCACCATTATAATCTGGAACAATATCTAATATTTTAGAATCCTGCCCAAACGTACAATAAGAAATATATCCTCCAAAATCTTCAGGATGTTCGGAAACTTTTAAAAATTGAAATTGATTTTCATGTGTCGGATAGCCAATAATATAAGCTTCTACTAATTGTTTTTGCAAAGGTGTGCCATCAAAAAATTCTTGTAATAATCGTTGGGCATGCTTGCTTCCTTGTGAATGTCCGGCAATTATAATTGGTCGTCCATGATTGTAATTTTTCAAATAATATTCAAAGGCTTCTTTTACATCTTCATACGCAACATCAAAGGCTTGTTGAGAACGGTCGCTGTTTTTAGTAAAAAAATTATGCAAAGCAGCTTGTCTGTATCTTGGTGCATACACTTTACAGCTGCCATTAAATACGCTTGCCTGATATTTAATAGAATAATTATCGGTTTGTTGGTTGATGAAATTATTATCTATGTTGGCATTGCCCTTAAATCCAGTTACATCTGTAGTTGGATGAATAAAAAACACATCTACTTGTGCAGTGGCTTGTTCCTCTTTTAATCCTTGTGGCGTCCAGTCGGCATTGTCTGTCATGTCGGGAAGAGCCGCCCAGTTTTTTTGCTTAGAATAGTCCGTTGCAAAAATAAAATCACTTACAATTATTAATAGTATGCTTAAAATTAATTTCATCTTTATCGTATCTTTTAAAATGCAACGAATACTCATTAAATAAATTTTTAAATAATCTTTTTTATAACGCAAATTACGTGCCTTTTGTATAAGTGTGGTATGTTTTTACAAATTTTGTGATTTTCTAATAAATTATTATCCTTGTAAAACTTCGTATCTTTGCACTATGGAAAACACAAAACGTACAGAAATTGCCACTTTGGGCGAATTTGGTTTGATTGACAGATTGACAAAAAATGTTGTTTTAAAGCATACATCATCTATAAAAGGAGCAGGCGATGATGCTGCTATCATCCAGCCGGCTACCTCACAAGTAGTTACTACCGATATTTTAGTAGAAGGTATTCACTTTGATTTAGTTTATACCCCTTTGAAGCATTTAGGTTATAAAAGTGTCATTGTAAATCTTTCTGATGTGTATGCGATGAATGCCGTGCCAAAACAAATATTGGTTTCTATTGCTATTTCCAATCGTTTTTCGGTGGAAGCCGTAGATGAAATTTATGACGGAATAAAATTGGCTTGCAAACAATATAATGTTGATTTAGTGGGTGGTGATACTACGGCTTCTCCCAAAGGATTAATCATAAATGTAGTGGCAATTGGAGAGCAGGAAAGAGAAAAAATTGTATGTAGAAATACGGCGAAAGAAGGAGATTTACTTTGTGTTTCGGGTGATTTAGGTGGTGCATATATGGGATTGACCATCTTGCAACGCGAAAAACAAGTTTTTTTAAATGCACCAGAAGCAAACGTAGAATTAAGCGGGAATGATTATATTATTGGGCGTCAATTAAAACCGGAAGCCCGAAAAGATATTATTGAATTTTTAGCCGAACAAAAAGTAATTCCTACTTCTATGATTGATATTTCCGATGGATTGAGCTCGGAGATTTTACATATTTGCAAACAAAGTAGCGTTGGATGCCAAATAAATGAAGCAGACGTTCCGATTGCCAATGAAACGTATAACAAAGCGTTGGATTTTGGTATCGACCCGATTAATTGCGCATTGAGTGGTGGCGAAGATTATGAATTATTGTTTACTATTTTACCAAGCGATAAAAATAGAGTAAATGCACATCCTGATATTAGTATTATTGGTGAAATTACAGATGCAAATCTCGGGGTAAAATTATATACCAAAGGCGGTAACTATCACGATATAATTTCCTTAGGTTGGGATGGCTTAAAAGAGGAAGAATAATTCAATAAACCTCTTTATCCGTTTTTTGATACCATTCTTCAAATATTTTGATAGCGGTATTTCTACCTAAAGGAATCATCGGAATTTTTCGTTGATGCATCTCTACTGAAATTTCATCGTAAATAAACGAATCATCAAAATTTATATTTTTGGCATCTTCTCGTGTGTTGGCAAAATATATTTTGTCTGGTCGTGCCCAATAAATGGCACCCAAACACATCGGACAAGGCTCGCAAGAAGTATAAATCTCACAACCTTCTAATTGAAAAGATTGCAAATAATTGCAAGCATTCCGAATGGCTACTACTTCCGCATGTGCCGTTGGGTCATTAGTAGAAGTAACTTGATTATTGCCTTCTCCAATAATTTCTCCATTTTTCACAATCACACATCCAAAAGGTCCACCATCTCCTCTGTCCATACCTTCTTTAGACAGCTCGATGGCACGCTGCATAAATTTATTTAATTCCATATTTCAAAAGTAAGTAATTTAAAATCTATAAAATTTATTCTGTGAAGTAAATATTGTATTTTGCAAATATCAAAAATAAAAAAAAATGAACGAAGAACAAGCATCTTTGATATTATACAAAGCCTCCGCAGGTTCGGGTAAAACATATACCTTGGCTAAAGAATATTTGAAAATAGTCATTCAAACTCCTTATGATTATAATAAAATTTTAGCCGTTACTTTTACTAAAAAAGCAACTGCCGAAATGAAATCGCGCATCATAGAGAACTTAACTTTATTGGAACAAAAAAATGATAAAGTAAATAAGTTGCGAGCAGAAATTATTCAAGATATAAATGAATCCAGCGGTAAAGATATAAGCACTGTTTTTGATAAAAATGTCAGCACTGCGTTGCAATTAATTTTACACGATTATTCTAATTTTAATATTTCTACTATAGATAGCTTTTTTCAAAGCATCATCCGCTCTTTTGCAAAAGAATTAGATTTGCCGATAGGAATGGAAGTTGAACTCGACACAGAAAGCGTTTTGGAACAGGCAGTTCAGGCGATGCTCAAAGAATATAAAACAGATAAAGATGCTTTTTCTAAATGGATTGAAGAATATGTTTTTGATTTGATAGAAGAAGATAAAAGTTGGAAAATTGAAAGAAATATAAATAAACAAGCCAAACAATTATTATTGGAAGAGTATCAAAGCATCACGTCAGAAAACGTTAGCACATTTGATATTGAAACATATAAAAATGTACTGACTCAATTAAAACAAATTATTTATAATTATCGTAATCAATTAGATACACTGACCAACGATGTTTTGCAAAAAATACAACAAGATAGTTTAGATACCACACTCTTTTTTCAAGGAAAAAGTAGCGTGCAGTCTTTTATAAAAAAATCTAAAGAATACGCACCCGAAGCCAATTCGTATATTCAAAAAATGCTGAACGGTGAGAGTTTGTGTTCTTCAAAAGTAAAAGATAATTTATCTATTTCCATTGCATTAGAAACAGCTTGGAATAATTATATTGAATCTTATATTCGGAATGTATTAGCATTAAAAGAAACACATGAAAAACAATATATTTCAGCAGAATTGGTTAAAAAAAATATCTATTCGCTGGCTTTGTTAGAGTCTATCAACACCAAAATTAAAGAATATAAAGCTGAAAATAATTTAATTCTAATTTCAGACACCAATCAAATTATTAGTGTTATTGCACAGCACGAAGAAGTGCCTTTCATTTTTGAAAAGTCTGCTACTTTTTTAAAATATATAATGATAGATGAATTTCAAGACACCTCTACATTGCAATGGAATGGAATGTTGCCGCTCTTGTTGGAAATATTACAAAAAATAAAAGGAATAGTATTAATAGTAGGCGATCCGAAGCAAAGTATATACCGTTGGCGCGGCGGAAATATGGAATTAATTATTGATGGAATTGCCAAAGGACTGCATCAAAATTGGGAGAGTCGAAAAGACACACCACTTACGAATAATTTTAGAAGTGCAAAAGAAATTGTTGAATTTAACAACCTGTTTTTTACAACCTTAAAAGATGTAATTAAGCTACCCAATCCACTCCTTTCGGAAGTATTAAAAGATGTAGTACAAGGGAATATTAAAGCAAATACAGAAGGATTTGTTCAATGCAAATGGCTGGAAAAACCCGATAAAAAAAAGGAAAAACCAGAAGACAAATCCAACGAAGATGATGTACAACTATTAGAAATATACAAGATTATTCAATCGGTGCATCCCTCCAAAAAATACAGGGACATCGCAATATTAGTTAGGGATAATAAAATTGGTGCTACCGTTGCAAATTTTTTACAACAAAACAACATTCCAGTAGTTTCTACGGAGTCTTTGCTGTTAAAGAACGAACCTTCCATACGGTTACTTATTGCTGCCATTGAATATGTTTTACATCCGTCAGAAACTTTTTTCGCAGTTAAATTAAATTATCTGTTAGCAAAATATTTACAGCAAGAAAATTTGGAGCAATATTTATCTAAAAAGAAACAACAGGAGCAATATTTCTTTGAAGAGAAGATGGAAGTATTAAGAAGAGAAAATGTAGATGCTTTATCTTCTCTTGCTATTAATGAATTGGTATTTACATTAATGAACGCACTTTCGTTGGATGTAAATGCAGATAATTATTTGTTGCGATTTCAAGATGTAGTGTTTAATTATGTTCAGAAAAAAAATACCTCCTCTAAAGAATTTTTAGAAAACTGGGAAGAAAAGAAAGATAAATTGTCTATTATTTCTCCCGAAGGTATAGATGCTGTAACCATTAGCACCATTCACAAATCGAAAGGATTGCAATATCCGGTGGTGATAGTGCCTTTCGCAGATTGGAGCATGAAGCCAAAATCAGAATCCACCATTTGGGTGAAAAACGATGCGCCGCCTTTCAATGAATTACAAGCTATTTCAGTGAATATGGTTAATAAAGTAGAGCAAAGTTTATTTGCAGCTGATTTTAATAAAGAACTAGAATTGACATACATTGATAATATTAATCTTCTTTATGTGGCTTTTACACGACCCGAAGAACAATTATATATTTTAGCATATAAAAATGCAGAAAATGAAAACAAAAATGAATTACCTAAATCAGCAGGGAAATTAATAAAATCAATAGTCTCTAAATTAGAGATAGCACCAGTAGATAATAATATATTTGAATACGGAAATAAGAAGATAAGCCATGAAGCAACTAACGAAATAAAAGAGCACAATACACTGAATCTAACGCCTGTTTTGTTTCAGGATTTTAAAACAAAAATTCCTTTAGTACAACAACGTATTTATAATGATGCACAGTTAAAAGGTAATATTGTGCACAATATTTTATCCAAAATAAAAACTCCAGAAGAATTGCGAAAAGCAGTAATTATTAATGCTCCAGACGAAAAAACTACTTATACAGCTTATGTTCAAAGGGTCTTAGAGTTGTTTCAACAACAAAAATGGTTTGACCAAAAATGGCAACACATCACCGAAAGAGATTTTGTTTTTAAAGATAAAATTTTGCGTGCAGACCGTATTCTGTTGAGCGAAAATGAATGTGTAATTATAGATTATAAAACAGGAATTAAAAAGAATGATTACGTCAAGCAATTAATGGAATATAAAGCAGCTTACACTGTTTTGTTTAATAAAAAAATTACGGCCTATTTGCTGTATATAGATACGTTAGAAGTTCAAGAAGTAGCATAGAGTATGAATGATACACCACAAAATAATTTTGAAATAATTACATTGCAGCTCAATGATTTATCCGCCGAAATAGCAGTAAATATTGGTAATACACTGTTTTCATTAAAATACAAACAAAAAGAATTATTGTATTTTCCGTTCTCTTTGCAGGATTATAAATCTAATCTAAAATTAGCTGGAAATCCCTTTATGCATCCTTGGGCAAATCGCTTAAACGGAGAATATATGCGCATTGAAAATAAAAAACATTACTTTCCAAAAAACCAATTACATTGGTTGTATCGAGATGCCAATCAGTTGCCTTTGCACGGCTTATTATTAAAATCAGATAAATGGCAAACAAAAGAATTATACGAAGATGAAACGCAATGTTACCATACCGCAGAATTCATTTTTAACGATGAAAATTTATTATCAATTTTCCCATACAAACATACTGTTTCTATTACGCATCAACTCCAAGAAAATACACTAACAATTTCTACCACTATTATCAACCAAGATGAAAATGCAATGCCGATAAGTTTTGGATTTCATCCCTATTTTTTGAGAAATAAAAAAGACACCAAACTAACCATTCCTGCAAGCGAAGCAATAGAAGTAAATGAATATATGATTCCAACAGGAAATACTATTTTAAAAGAAAAAAAATGGAATTTTATAAACAACGAAATTTCATTGGAACAAATATCCTTTGATGATGGATTTCAATCTTTACAAAGAAACGAATCGAAGCAAGCCGTTTTTAAGATAGAAGATATACAATTGATTATGGAGGAACAATATACTTTTGCTCAAATATATACGCCCAATCATCCCGATAAACCATACATTTGTGTAGAACCAATGACGGCCGCTACTAATGCTTTAAATGCGAATACTTGCAAGTTAATAAAGAAAGGAGAACATTATACTGCAACATTTTCGATAAGGATAAATCGTTAAAAATTTCAAAAACAATAAATAGCTGTTTAATTAGGCATAAATTTTGTTTAAACTTGTAATCTATTTAAAATCAACATGAATAAAAAAATACTATCTCTTTGTATTGTTGCGCTAAGCATATTTTCTGCACAAGCACAAATGCCGGCTGTTGGCACTAAAGCAACAGAACTGAATTATAAAAATCCAGAGGGAAAGGAAATTTCGCTTTCCTCTTTACAAGGTAATATAGTTTTGTTAGACTTTTGGGCATCTTGGTGTGGTCCGTGCCGAAGAAATAACCCAAATTTAGTGGCACTTTATAACAAATTTCAAGGTAAAAAATGGACAAAAGGAGTAAAAGGTTTTACTGTGTATAGTCTATCGTTAGACCAAAATGCAGAAAGCTGGAAACAAGCCATTAAGCAAGATGGATTAGTATGGCCCAACCATGTTTCTGACTTAGGAGGATGGTATTCTGGCGGCGCTACAAAATATGGTATTCGCTCCATTCCTCAAACGGTTTTGGTAGATGAAACGGGCTATGTAATTGCCATTAATCCAGCTTTTGAATTAGTAGAACAATTGCTTAGTAAAAAATTAGCAACCAATACACCGACAAAATCTAAAAAGACGAAAAAATAAAAACTGCTCTTTCATTTTTAATACAGGATTTTAATGTCAAATTGTCTTAAAATTCCTTTGGCAAACTATTTGCCATATTATTGAAAAATAGTACGTATGTCAGAGGAAAAGGAAACGGTAGAACCAACTCAACCAGATGAAACGAATGTAAATGAGACTCAAAGTCCGTCAGAAAGTCAGCCAAACGAAGAAAATACTGAAATCTCCAACGTAAGTGAGGAAGAATTGTCTGCTTTAAAAAACGAATTGCAAGACCAAAAAGATAAATATCTCCGTTTATTTGCTGAATTTGATAATTTTAAAAAGAGAAGCGCCAAAGAACGTTTAGAATTATTCAAAACTGCAGGACAAGATATTATACGAGAATTACTTCCTGTATTAGATGACTTCCAAAGAGCACAATCTTTATTTCAACAGGATAACAACAAAGAGATTTTTACAGACGGCACCCTTCTTATTATAGAAAAATTCCAGAAAACATTACTATCAAAAGGACTTAAACCAATAGAAAGTATAGGTAAGGAATTTAATGTAGAACAACATGAAGCAATAGCAGAAGTGCCCGCGCCTTCCGAAGAAATGAAAGGAAAAATTATGGATGAAATACAAAGCGGCTACACGTTGAATGATGTTATTATTCGATACGCAAAAGTGGTAGTAGGAAATTAAGATTAATAGAAAAGAATAAGACTTATAGTAGCATTTTAGAAAATGCTCAATTCTCAAGAAAATACAATGAAACGAGATTATTACGAAATATTAGGCGTGTCCAAAACGGCTCCTGCTGACGAGATAAAAAAAGCATACCGCAAATTAGCCTTGCAATATCATCCCGATAAAAATCCTGGAGATAAAGCTGCCGAAGAAAAGTTTAAAGAAGCAGCAGAAGCTTATGATATATTGAGTAATGACGAAAAACGAGCTCGCTACGACCGTTTTGGGCATCAAGGTGCCGCAGGTGGCTTTGGTGGCGGACAAGGTGGCGGCGGCATGAATATGGATGATATCTTCTCTCAATTTGGAGATATTTTTGGAGGAGGAGATGGTGGCAATCCATTTGAGTCATTCTTTGGCGGTGGTGGCAGACGCAGAGAAAAAGGAAATGGACAACGCGGAAGCAATTTGCGTGTAAAAGTGAAATTGAATTTAGAAGAAATTGCCAACGGTGCCCAAAAGAAAATAAAAGTAAAAAAACACATCAACTGCGACCAATGCCATGGAACAGGAGCAAAAGATAATGCATCTTTTCAAACGTGTAATACTTGTAACGGAAGTGGCGTAGTAAGAAAAGTAACTCAAACTTTTTTGGGGCAAATGGCTACAACAGCTACTTGTCCTACTTGCGAGGGAGAGGGAAAGATTATCACCAATAAATGTACTAAATGTAGAGGAGAGGGGCGTATGTATGGCGAGGAAGTAGTGTCTATTGATATTCCGGCAGGCGTAAGCGAAGGTATTCAGTTATCTATGAGTGGCAAAGGAAACGCCGGTATTCGCGGTGGCTATCCAGGCGATTTGTTGATTAATGTAGAAGAAGTTCCTCACCCAGAATTGAAACGAGAGGATACAAACGTCATTTATCATTTATACTTAAATTTTGCTGAAGCTGCTTTGGGTACTAATGTAGAAGTGCCTACCATTGGAGGAAGTGCAAAAATTAAAATTCCCAAAGGAACACAAAGCGGAAAATTATTCCGATTGCAAGGAAAGGGAATACCCAGTTTAAATGGATATGGAAAAGGAGACGAAATAGTGGAAGTACAAGTATTTACACCACAAGAATTAACCTCCGAAGAAACTGCTTTGTTGGAAAAATTAAGAGAATCTAAAAACTTTAATCCAGCAGTACAAAAAGAAAAGCACAAAGGATTTTTTGATAAGTTTTTCCATTAAGTTAGGTATAAATTCAGCCTAATGTATCAAACGTCACGCCAATGTTAGGAGTCTTTTTTATAATAATATAAAATGAATAGATATGAACAGAATAATGGTTGTAATCAACCTTTCAGATAATGGTATTGAGACAATAAAATCAACACCCGAATTGCCAAAAAGTGAAATGGAATTCATTAATCAATGGAAACAAGAAAATATTTTGGAAAGTTTTTTTATATCAGTAACAAAAAAAGATGCTGTTTTAATCTTTCAAAATATGGATGAAAACAAAACCAAAGAGCTTATAAAAATATTACCTTATTTCCCTTATATGGAGAAAATTGAATATCACAATTTGAACAAGCAGTTTTAAGAACAGCAGAAATCTCTCAAACAAAGTCTTCTGAAAAGGACTTTGTGAAATTATTAGCCATTACATTAATTTACTGCAAAACTGATTTAATATATTTTCCTGAGATAACTTGTATATTTACTGCCTTAATAATTTTGAATTGCACTTACTCGACGTACAACATATTTCTAAAATCTTTCAAGATACCCCCGCCTTACAAGAGGTAAGTTTTTCTATAGAAAAAAATAAAATATATGGATTGTTGGGACCAAATGGTGCCGGCAAAACTACCTTGATTCGTAATATCACTCAAATATTTATCCCAGATTCAGGTGCTATCTTTTATAACGGAGAAAAATTAAATTCTAAACATCAGAATAACATTGGATACATGCCCGAAGAACGGGGATTGTATAAAAAAATGAAAGTAGGAGAGCAGTTGCTCTACTTTGCCCAATTGAGAGATTTTACCAAACAAGAAGCAGAAAGAAAAATTAAATTTTGGCTACAAAAATTAGACATAGAAAGCTGGAGAAATAAAACCATAGAAGAACTTTCTAAAGGAATGCAGCAAAAAGTACAATTCATAGCCACCGTATTACACGAACCAGAATTGTTGATTTTAGATGAACCTTTTTCAGGCTTAGATCCAGTGAATGCGGAGGTTATTAAAAATGAAATTTTCGAATTGCACGCCAAAGGAACGACCATTATTTTTTCTACACATCGCATGGAAAACGTGGAGGAAATTTGCGAAGAAATTTTCCTAATTAACAAAGGCAAAATTATTTTAGAAGGCAATGTGCAAGCCATCAAACAGCAATATAAAAAACACCTAATAAAAGTAGAAATAAGTGCCTCATCTATTATAAATGAATCAATACAACAACAAACCAATATGGTGGAACAAACCTCTACCTATTTGATTTTTAAATTGAAAGAAGCGCAAACACCAAACGATATATTGAAAATATTATTGCAAAATAATATTGAAATAGCAGGAATGACAGAGATTTTGCCCACCGTAAATGAAATTTTTATACAAGCAGTAAAAGAAAAAATTTAACCAATAATGACAAAAATTTGGTATATCATTCAAAGGGAGTACAGCACGAGAGTGAGAAAGAAATCTTTTATTTTGGTTACATTATTACTGCCAATTTTAATGGGAGTAATGACAATAGTTTTGGTAGAAATTGCTGCAAATGCTCAAGAAAAACTGACTATTGCAGTGAAAGATGATAGTGGTTTGTTTGAAGATAAATTTAGAGGAATGGATATTGGCAATAGCTTGCGCTTTATTTACCTAACGAATAATCCTCAATCCATAGATACGCTCAAACATATTTACCACAATATAGATTGTGATGGACTTTTGTATATTCCAAAAATTGATTTAGAACGTCCTTTGGGAATTACCTATTATTCCGATAATGAATTAGGCATTAGCACGGAGCAACACATCAAAAAAAATATCACAGATGAAATAAGAAAACGCGCTTTAGAAGAACGACACTACAACGTTGATACCATTGAAATGTTCAACAAACCAATTGGTATCGAAAAAATAATTGACAATGAAAAAAAACGTGGAAGCTCAGAGTTAGCAGGCATTTTCGGATATGCTTGCGGATTTTTAATCTATATTTTTCTAATTGTATATGGTGCTATGGTGATGCGCAGCGTGACCGAAGAAAAAACGAACAGAATTGTAGAAGTATTAGTAACCACGGTAAAACCATTTCAATTAATGATTGGAAAAATTATTGGCATTGGAGCGGTTGGCTTAACGCAATTTGTTCTTTGGGGAATATTTTTATTTGGGATTAATATGCTGTTGCCTATTTTTTTAGGAGATAAAATGATGGCAATGCAACAACTACAAGAAAGTTCACAAATGGCTACTTCTTCCATAGAAAGCACTCAACTATTGATGAATTTATTGAATGCTTTGCATGATTTAGCAATAGGTCGCATCATCTTCAGTTTTATCTTTTATTTTATTTTTGGATACCTATTTTATGCGTCACAGTTTGCGGCTATTGGCGCAGCCATGACAGACGATAGCGATGCACAAAGTTTTACTTTTCCTGTTACCATTCCCATTATTATTTCAATGGTGCTGATGTCTGTAACACTGTCACAGCCGTTTTCTGCTGCTGCGTTCTGGGGTTCCATGTTGCCATTCTCTTCGCCTATTATTATGATTACCCGCATCCCATTTCAAGTGCCTTGGTGGGAGCAAATTTTATCTATGGTTATCTTGTTGGTATCTTCTTTAGGAATGGCGTATGTGGCAGCTAAAATTTATCGGGTGGGTATTTTAATTCAAGGAAAAAAAATTACATTTAAAGAAATTGGAAAATGGATTTTTATAAAATAAAATCAGAAATTATAATTTCAATTCTTTCATTTTTAATTCCCAATTCCATGCGCTAAGCATGGCATCTTCTAAAGAATATTGACATTCCCATCCTAATTGTGCAGTTGCCTTTGAATTGTCGGCGTAAACAGCGACAACATCTCCCGGGCGTTTTGCGCCTATTTTATAATTTAATTTTTGATGGCTTACTTTTTCAAAAGCATGAATAATTTCCAAAACAGAAACACCGTTTCCGGTACCTAAATTAAATACTTCAACAGGGGTTATTTTTTTATTTTTTAAAAGATATTGTAAAGCCAACGTATGTGCATGTGCAATATCGCAAACGTGTATATAATCGCGAATACAAGATCCATCACGCGTGTCGTAATCATCGCCAAAAACAGTCATTTGGGATAATTTTCCGATAGCCGTTTGAGTGATATAAGGCACTAAATTATTCGGTTTATCTATCGGGATTTCGCCAATAAGTGCAGAGGGATGCGCACCTACCGGATTAAAATATCTCAATAAAATATGTTGAGATGCATCCGCTTTTGAAAAATTAGCAATAATATCTTCTCCAATTTGTTTGGTATGTGCATACGGACTTTCTGCTGTTTGCAAAGGGGTATTTTCAGTAACTGGTAATTCTTCTGCATTGCCATAAACGGAGCAGGAAGATGAAAATACCTGATTCGGAATATTGAATGCTTGAATAGCAGCCAAAACGGTGAGCAGCGAATCAATATTATTGTTGTAATATAATAAAGGTTGCTCTACCGATTCAGGAACCGATTTTAAAGCAGCAAAATGAATGATGCCAACCGCCTCTTTATGTTGCGCAATAATCTCAAAAGTTGCTTTTTTATCACATAAATCAACCTGATAAAAAATAGGCTTAATTCCGGTAATTTTTTCTATTCCCTCCAATGCATATAAATTGGAACGAGATAAATTATCCAGACATATTACCTCAAAACCATGTTGAATCAAATCGACTATAGTATGGGAACCTATATAACCTGTACCGCCTGTAACGATTACTTTCATACTTGTAAATGTAGAAATAAAAAATTATAGATTCCATGAAGAAAAACAACTCACACTCACACTTTCACTCTCACTCTCACTCTCCTATAATATCCAATAAATACTGACCGTATCCACTTTTTAATAATGGCTGTGCAATATCTTTTAATTGTTGCGCAGAAATAAACCCTTTTTGATAAGCTACTTCTTCTATACAACCCACTTTTAATCCTTGCCTTTGTTCGATTACTTGTACAAATTGAGAGGCTTGCATTAAAGAGTCAAATGTTCCGGTATCTAACCATGCTGTTCCTCTGTCTAAAATGCCTACTTTTAATTTTCCTCTTTCTAAATATATTTTGTTGACATCGGTGATTTCGTATTCTCCACGAGGGCTTGGTTGCAGATTTTCGGCAATTTCTACTACATCGTTATCATAAAAATATAAACCTGGAACAGCATAATTTGATTTTGGTACGGGCGGTTTTTCTTCAATAGAAACCGCTTTTAAATTTTTATCAAATTCAACCACACCATATCTTTCCGGATCAGAAACATGATAAGCATAAATTACACCGCCGTCGGGATTATTATTTTTAGTCAACAAATCCGTCAAGCCTGTTCCGTAAAAAATATTATCACCCAAAATCAAGGCTACTTTATCTTTCCCGATAAATTCTTTTCCAATAACAAAAGCTTGCGCCAAACCATTGGGTACTTCCTGAATGGCATATTGGAAATTACAACCAAATTTTTTTCCATCACCTAATAATCGCTGAAAATTAGGCATATCATGCGGAGTAGAAATAATTAAAATCTCATTAATTCCTGCCTGCATCAACACAGATAAGGGATAATAAATCATCGGTTTGTCATAAATCGGCATAATTTGCTTGCTGATAGCATAGGTAATAGGATATAATCGAGTACCAGATCCGCCAGCCAATATGATTCCTTTCATATAAAATTGATTATTTTGGGATAAGTATATTAATAATAATGGTAAAAATACATACTAACCCGTAATAAAATTAATATGTTTGCATATTAATTTTGTAAAATAAAAAAAATGTGTTAATTTTGCGTTAACACAAAAAAATAAACGACCAAACAAATGGCTGAAAAAGTTTTTAAAATCCTAGTAGTTGATGACGAACCGGATATTCTTGAATTTTTAAGTTACAACTTAGAAAAAGAAGGTTTTTTGGTAGAAACTGCCGAAAATGGTAAACAAGCATTGGAGAAAGCAAAGAAGAACCAACCTGACATCGTATTGTTAGATGTAATGATGCCCGAAATGGATGGTATTGAAACATGCAGAACCATGCGAGAAATGCCTCAGTTCGAACATACGATTATCGCTTTCTTGACAGCAAGAACGGAAGATTATTCCCAAATTGCAGGATTTGAAACAGGTGCAGATGATTATATCAGTAAGCCAATTAAACCTAGAGTTTTAGTAAGCCGATTGAGAGCTTTATTAAGAAGATACGAAGCCAAAGAATCTAAATCTTCATTCTTAGATGTAGGCAATATTCAAATTGACAGAGAACGCTACCTTATTATATTTAATGGTAAAGAAATGGCTGTTCCACGCAAGGAGTTTGAGTTACTATATTTATTAGCTTCCAAGCCGGGAAAAGTGTTTAAACGCGATGAAATCCTTAATGAAATTTGGGGGCGCGACATTATAGTAGGAGATAGAACTATTGATGTACACATCCGAAAATTACGCGAAAAATTAGGAGAAGATTTAATTAAAACAGTAAAAGGTATCGGATACAAATTTGAAGAACAATGAGAAGAATAACTTCTCCGAATATCATATCCTTATATGCAAGCATGGCAGTAGCAATTTTTTCTACTGCCATCTTTTTATTAATACATTTCATCTTTCATTTAGCAATTCCGATAGAATACTATGCAATTTTTGCTATAATTATTTTCGTTTTAACCATTATCTTTTTCAGGTTTGTTTTGATTCGCTTTATTTATGATAAAATTAAAATTATTTATAAAACAATTGGCAAACCACTCAAGTTTGAAAGTAAAGCAAAAGAAAGCAGCAGCAATATGCTAAAAACAGTTGAACGAGATGTAGCAGAATGGGCTATTAACAAGAATAAACAAATAAGAGAATTGAGAAAAATGGAACAATACCGCAAAGAATTTGTCGGGAATGTTTCGCATGAATTAAAAACACCCATTTTTAATGCTCAAGGATATATAGAAACTATTTTAGATAGTGATTTAGATGATCCAGCGTTTATAAAAACGTATTTAGAAAAAGCCAACAGCAACATCGAACGATTAGAAACGATAGTAAACGATTTATTAGAAATATCAAAATTTGAAACCGGAAGAATTGAACTCGAAAAAGAAGCTTTTGATTTAGTAAAACTCATCAAAAAAGTATTTTTCCAATATCAACATTTAGCCCAGCAACAACAGGTTACTTTAAAAGTACACAGCGAAGAAAACAAAATATTTGTGTATGCCGACCCCAAAAGAATTATGCAGGTTTTGGAAAATTTAATTTCTAATTCTATAAAATATGGAAAAGAAAATGGACAAACGGATATTTATTTTCATGATTTAGACGAACAATTTTTAATTGAAATTTCTGATAATGGCCCAGGCGTTTCTCCAGAGCATTTACCTCGTTTATTTGAACGATTTTATCGAGTAGATAAAAGTAGAACCAGAAAAATTGGTGGTACTGGATTAGGATTGTCTATTGTAAAAAATATTATACAAGCGCACGAACAAAATATTGAAGTGAGAAGTGAGGTAGGAAAAGGAACGACGTTTACCTTTACCTTGCAAAAATATATTCCTTAAATCTGCTATAGTATCAAAATTCGCAATAGCGAATTCCTTTTGTTTTATATAATACCTTGCCAGTGCTATCTTTTACTAATATAATATTGATGCCTACGATGAAGTCGTTGACGTTTAAATAAATGACATTTTGAGAGGTTTGATATTCCAATTTCTTTTGTGTAATAATATTCCCATTGACATCAATGATTTCAATTATTAAAGTTTCATCTTTTGGGTGACGAATATTTAGCTTGGGCTGCAATAAGCAAGAAATAGGATTCGGTGTTATATTGATGGCATTATCGCCTGTTTTTAAACTATCTTCTTTACACCAATAAAATGTTTCAAAATTTCTACAATCCCCCAACGGTTTTGACGTAATGGAATCGCTGGCAATATTAATAGAAGGCGTAAAAATTCCATTACTGGTTTGCTTAATAAAATCTACCGTTTTTTGATTGATATAATTGACAGCTTGCAGGTCGCCACCTTGAGGTGTGGTCAAAGAATTAAATCCATGATTATACCCACAAAATACATGCAGACTGTATGGTACTTCGTATTGTTCTAATGTTTTTGTAAAAATACCCGGACCATAAGAACGAACAGTATTACTGCAATTGCCTAACCAACCATTATAAAAATCAACAGCACCATCACAAGTATTATTAAATAACAACAAAGGATATTTTTTTAAAATGGAAAAATTATTAGAATAAAAACCACCCACAACACTAATAATCCCAGCAATATCTGTAGTGTTTTTGTAATTATTTCCTTGATTATCCAAACTTCCAAGCCGTTGCAATCTGTCCTTATCTACAGTGGAGTCATTTTTATACAAATGATGTAATACTAAAAATCCACCGGAGCTCATGCCAAACAAAAATATTTTATTGGAATCAATACCCAAAGATGTTGCATTGGCTTTGCAATATCGTATCAGTGCACGATTGTCCTGATAGGCTCGATGTGCAGCATCTTCAAATTTTTCGGGTGTTACGCTTTCACATAAAGGCTTGGAGGAAGATTCATACCAGCCTTGCCTAAAATCAGGAATAATAGCAGAAATAGTATGCGCCACCAAAAATTCAGAAAACAATTTCATTACAGCAACATTTCTATCACCCGCAGCATAACCACCTCCGTGGTATAAAAGCACTAAAGGCAATTTAGATGCTCCCATAAATGGTTTATATAAATCTGCTTTTAATTCTTCTTGTTGCCCAGCGTAATCTTTATTGGTAGCATACGTGAAGGTTGATTTGGTAGCGGTAGTTTCACTTGTTTTATAAGTAATATTCTGTGCATATCCGAAATAAGAAATGGCATAAAGTATAAAAATAATTTGTGCAAACTTATCCATGTTTCTCAATTATTTTATCACAAGCTTTGTCCAGCATATCAAAAACAGTTTGAAAGCCGTTGTTATCAAAAAATGGATCTGGAACATTGATGTTTTCACCTGGATATACTTCATTCATAATCAATTTTATTTTGTCCTCTTCATCCTTATCCAAAGCCCATCGTTGCAAATCTCTAAAATTAGATTTATCCATTGCGAAAATAATATCGAATTCTTCATAATCAGAACTGTGCACGCTGCGCGCCCGTTGAGCAGAAATATCAATATTGTTTTTAGCAGCAATTTGTACGGAGCGTTTATCTGGCGCACTGCCCAAATGCCATTTGCCCGTACCAGCACTGTCTATGTACCAATCCAATTTTTTATCGATGCATTTTTGCTTCAAAATACCCTCTGCTAATGGAGAGCGACAAATATTTCCAAGGCATACCATTAAAATCTTCATTTCATATATTTTTTACACGTAGTAATTTAACGCTCGTTAGAGATTTTATTCCAAAACAAAAATGAATGTTTTATCTTACAACACAAAATGCGACGGCTTATTTTTATACTAAGTTTTTGGATGGGTACAATCCTTTTGTCTTGCACCAAGATGAAATGGAATCAAACAACGACAGGGCTAAAGTATAAAATCTATACAAGCGATACAAGTAAGGAAAAACCAGTATATGGAGATTTTATTTGGATGCATTTACAGAAAATCTCCCCCGAAAAAAAAGAACTATTTAATACAAAAATTTTTGAAGCCAAAGATGGCGTAGAAATGGAATACAAAAAACCATTAAAAGAAACAGATGTTACAACTATTTTTTCTTTGATGGGAAAAGGAGATTCTGCTATAGTGAAAATACCAGCCAAAATAATTGACAATAACCACCCAAAAAGAGGAGATTATTCTTATAAATTAAATCTGATAAGTTTTAAAAAAAGAGCAGCGTATGAAGTAGAAAAACAAGAACAGTTTTCACAACAGCTAATTTTAGACTCATTAGCAATAATTGATTATTTGAGCAACAAAAGATTGTCGGAAATTAGAAGAGATACCTTTGGAAATTTTTTCCTTATTAACCAAGAAGGAATAGGGAAATTAATAACAGAAGGAGATACTGTAACCATACACTATATTGGAAAATTACTGGACGGTGTCGTGTTTGATAATTCTTATGACAGAAAACAAACTTTGCAATTTATTGCAGGAAACAAGCAAGTAATAAAAGGACTAGATAAAGGAATTCAAAATTTTCATATCGGAGATAAAGGCATGTTGATTATTCCAAGCAGATTAGCATATACGGACAAAGAAGTAGGAAAAATTCCACCTAATTCAATTTTGATTTTTGAATTGGAAATTATAAAATAAAATAATTTATGCGTGCCGTTATACAAAGAGTTTCTAAGGCTTCTGTTGAAATAGAAAATAAAATCAACGGGCAAATCCAAATTGGACTTTTAATTTTATTAGGAATAGAAGACAGCGATACACAACAAGATATTGATTGGCTATCTCGAAAGATTATACAAATGCGTATTTTTTCGGATGCAGATGGAAAAATGAATTTGTCTTTGCAAGAAGTAAACGGCAATATTTTATTGATTTCTCAATTCACTTTATTTGCCTCTACTAAAAAAGGAAACCGCCCAGGATTTACACGTTCTGCCAAGCCTGAATTTGCCATTCCTTTATACGAACAATTTATAAAAACACTAGAAATACAATTAGATAAAAAAATACAAACAGGAATTTTTGGTGCCGATATGAAAGTGGAATTGCTAAATGATGGCCCAGTAACAATTATTATGGACAGCAAAAACCCTGAATAATTTAAATAGCTTTTTGTTGTATTTTTTATTAACTTTAATAGAATTTATCTATTAAATGAACAAACTAAAAGCATCTAAAATAATAATGTTCGTACTGTTGTGGAGTGTTTTCATTACCAGTTGTATTCCGATTGGAGGAAACGACAATCCAACCCCAACTGGTACTGCTTTTAGTGTAATGCTAGCGCACAATACCAGCTCTATTTTGCCGAATGATACTACACTTATAATGGATGGAGACACTATAAGATTTACCATCTTTGAAGTAGATTTTTTCACCATTTCTACATTTGTGGTATTTAGTACCAATAATAATAATTTTGAAATACTGACGGCAAATAGATATTGGTATAATTATCGTACCAATACGTATGATAGCACTTCTATAAATCCACCCTTTAATGAAATAGATGCTTTTAAAGGAGGATTATTAATTGATAATAATTACAACGCAAATACTTGGCGAGCATTTGTCAAGAACGATAGCGTATATGTGGCGGGAGTTTTTTGTTTTCAAAATACCCAAAAATCACCAGATTTATACAATGGTCTGCATCACAATACGGATGAATATATTGTATTGCGAAAACCAAAGGATGCATCTTATCAATATTATTGGATACGAGTGCGAACAGAGGGTATTTATACCGATCCACATGCTTTTACGGTAAAAGTATTAAATGGAAAATATAAATTGAATTCCATTACAACCGGACAGTGAGAATTATTTCCTCGTTTTTAAATAACATTGCTCAAACACCAATAAATATTAAAGTAAACAACTGTCTTATCAGGTATTTTTAGTATTACGCCACCATAAAGTACATGGCAGGAATTAGCGACTGTATAGTATCATTTAGCAAATGAGAGAAACTTAATGCAAATAATATTGGATAAATAGTTGCGCCAGGATTGTTACGTGTGGTTCATTTTGGTTGCATAATTATCAGATGCAAAGGTGTAAAAATCGTATTCTGCTATTATATGTAAATTATTATTTAATGATAAGGGATAAACAATTATATTTTGTTCTTTATCAGTATTGCCATTATAACATTTATCCTTAATACCGTACCTTTGTTGCATGGTTCTCGTAACGGGTGCATCCGGTTTTTTAGGAGGTGAATTAGTGAAACAACTAATTGCTAAGGGCGAATCCGTCCGTATTATAAAACGAGCAACTTCCGATATTTCGCATTTGCAAAATATATTAGATAAAATCAATGTCGTAGAAGGAGATATTTTAGATGTTTCTTTTTTAGAAGATGCTTTTGAAGGAATAGAAAAAATATATCACGTTGCCGCTGTTGTTGGTTATGATTCCACGTATTATGATGCAATGTATAAATGCAATATAGAAGGCACCGCAAATGTGGTTAATATTGCATTAGATAAAGGAATAAAAAAACTTTTGTATGTAAGTTCAATCGCTGCTATTGGCGGCAAGCCAGATGAATGGATTACAGAAGAAACCAAATGGGAAAAAACTAAATGGACAGCACATTACGGCATTACCAAAATGCTGGCAGAGCGCGAAGTATGGCGCGGTATGCAAGAAGGATTAGAAGCGGTTATAGTAAATCCGGGAATTATTGTAGGATATAGCCAAAATGACAACAAAGCAACCATGCGCCTTTTTCAGCGAATTGCAAATGGTAAAATGCCCGTTTATACCAATGGAACCAACGGTTTTGTATCGGTAGAAGATGTCGCAGATATTTGTATTCAATTAATGAATAGCAAGACGCACTCTGAACGGTTTATTGTAGTTGGTGAAAATATTTCTTTCAAAACTTATTTTGAACAAATAGCAAAGCAATTACAAGTAGCACCCCCCAAAAAAGCATTGAATAAAAAAATAGGATACTGGCTGATTGCGTTAGATTGGCTATTGTCAAAAATTACTAAAAGAAAGCGCGGTATCACGAAAGAAAATTTTAGAATATCTATAGAAAATTTTAAATATTCCAATGAGAAAATAAAACATCAATTGAATTATTCTTTTACTCCTTTGGAAACAATAATTGCTAATGTTGCAAAACAAATTAAACAACATGAACGAAGGTAAACGCAAGAAAATAATAGGTGTTTGGTTTATTATCGGAGTCGGAATGTTACTCGGACAAATCATTTTAGGCGGCATTACAAGACTAACAGGCAGCGGATTATCTATTACCGAATGGAAAGCAATTTTAGGCGCACTGCCACCCATGAATGAACAAGACTGGAATATTGCTTTTATAAAATATCAGCAATACGGACAATACAAATTGTTGAATACCACCATGTCTTTGCAGCAATTTAAACACATTTATTTTTGGGAATGGTTTCATCGCCTGTGGGCACGTACGATAGCCGTAGCAGCCCTTTTGCCGCTATTATATTTTATGTATAAGAAAATTGTTTTTAAAGAAGACATTATAAAAATTTTGATAGCAGTAGTATTAGGCGGTGTAGCAGGTGCAGTGGGATGGATAATGGTACAAAGTGGATTAAAACAAGATACCGTATTAGTAAATCCTGTGAATTTGATGTCGCATATTGTGGTCGCTACAATAATTGTGGTATATGTGCTGCGTGTCGCATTAGAATATTTATACCCCAAAGAACAAGCGACTTACGATAAAAATAAAAGAACACTATTTCTGATTCTTTTTATTTTGATTTTTATTCAAATAGCTTTAGGCTCTTTGGTGGCAGGCTCAAAAGCGGCTTTGATAAGCACCACTTGGCCCTGGATGAATGGTAATTATTACCCGGCAGGATTGGATTTTTCCAGCAGTGATAAATACGAATTTTCTGTGAAAATGATGTTGCAATTTTTACATAGAAACATGGCGTACATAATTTTCTTTTATGTAATTTTTATTTTTTTTAAAACAAAAAATGTAACAGCGCAATTTCAATTTCATCGCACAAGATGGTTGTTGTTGGGCATGGTTATTATACAAGTATTATTAGGCATTTTTACTTTAAAATACACCAAAGGAGCGGTGCCAGTTACGCTGGGCGTTTTGCACCAATTAGGCGCATTTTTATTATTGATATTTTCTATCGAAGGACACTATTTTATAAAATATAGAAGTGGAAATAAATTAAGAATTAAAAAATAAATCTCTCGTTTTTTATTTCCTGTTTTCTATTTAAGAATCTATCCAATGCAACTTAAAATTTCCAATATAACCAACCTTACAGATGCTCGATTTTTTAACGCCTTAGGCGCAAATTATTTAGGCTTTTGTTTTGATTCTTTGCACGCGAATAATATCAGTATAGAAAAAGCTAAAACAATTATTCAATGGTTGCACAACCCTGTAGTAGTGGGCGAATTTGGATTGCATCAATCCAAAAGTGAGGTTGAATATATTGCACAACAACTCGAACTAAATGACATTCAAATTCCGCTCGAACATCCGCAAATGCAGGAATTTAATTTTGAAAAATTTTTGTGTATAGATAGTGTTTCAGCAGTTTACAGTCCACAGTCTGCTGATTTTTATGTTGTAAAAATCAATGAGAGTGATATGGATAATCACGACTTAAAAAATTTTATTTCTAATAATAAAGTTTTTATAGAAGCAAATTTTTCTAAAGAAAATATAATTCCTATTATAGAAAAACTTCAACCTTTTGGTATTCAAATTTCTTGCAAAAAAGAAGAAAAAACAGGATGGAGTGTAGTGGATGAATACGCCGAACTATTAGATGTGATTGGTTTTTCGTGATGCCACAATAAGAATATTTTTACGCAGAGAACGCAAAGAAGCAAAGCTTAATAATTTTAGTTTCCTTTTACTCGTAATTTTTGTACAACGTTTTATAAGCGTTGACATTGCCGTCAATGTATTTATTCTTACATCAAATATCTTTAGCTTCTACCGTTTCTGATGTGGTAAATTTTATTTTTAGGGGCAAATTTTAAAACACAAATATTTTATCGTTCGATTGTCTTTCAAGTGCATTTTTTCATAGTATGTTTGAATACCATGCAACTCTTCATTTTTATTCATCGCATAAACATCCGGATAATTTTTCAAAATTTCGGAAGGAATCTCTAACAATGTTTCTTTAGTAAATTCATACAACAAATCGCTGTCCGTTTTTACGTGAATAATTCCATCTTTATTTAAAACAGATTTATAAATTGGTAAAAATTTAGAAGAGGTTAATCGCCTGCGTGCATCGCCTTTGCGTGGAAACGGATCCGAAAAAGTAATCCAAATTTCATCTATTTCACCTGCTTCAAAATATTCATTCAAATGGTCAATTTGATCGCGAATAAAAGCAACATTTTGCAAATTTTCTAAACCAGCAATACGGGCAGCACTCCATATTCTATTGCCCTTTATATCCATTCCAATATAATTGTTTTCAGGAAAAAGCTTTGCCATCCCTAAAGTGTAATCGCCTTTGCCACAAGCCAATTCTAAAACTATTGGATGATTATTTTTAAAAAAATCACTTTTCCATTTTCCTTTTAAAACAGGCTTTTTATCAAATACGATTGGATTTTCTACTAACTCTGCAAACTTCTGCAATTTGGATTTCGATGCCACAAATTTTTTTTGCAAAAATAAGAATTTATAATAAAGTCACTACCAATAAAATTTGATAATGACTTTGTCAGTTTATTAGATTATTGGTATAAGAATATCAATGAATTTCTACCAAAGATTGCTCTTTGGAAAAAGCCAAAATCTTTTGAACAACAGAAGTGCCTGGTGCTCCGCCATCCGATTCATCTAAAGCATATTTGCTAGCTTGCAATTGTTTAAATTCTTGTTGCAAGTTTACATCGTTTGCCAATGTTTCTTTTACAATAGCAGTTTCAGTTTCAGTAGTTTCGTTGTAAAGATATTTTACGAGAAGTTCGGGTGTAAAAATCAGTTGCATAAAAATTGTTTTATACCATTAACGTCTAACACATGATTTTATTTTGTAATAGGACAAAAAAATAAATTAAAATTATTATTCGCCACCGCCAGTCCCTTTAAATTGGTCTTCTTTAAATCTAAAAAGCACATTAAAAGTTGTCAGTCTACCGTAAATTCTGGTGATATATTGCTGTAATTCAACCTTTTCTGCATCCGAAATTTTAGAAGTATTAATTTTTTGTTCCATCACCCGCAATCGGTCGCGCGTCATCACAATTTTATGAAAAAAACCTTCGATGGGCATCTCTTTTGCTTGTAAACTTTTGTCTTTTGGCTGCAGGAGGAGTGTTCCGCCTTCCCATTTCTCCGCTATTTTACAATCTTCCATTGGTTGAGTAAGAGGCTCTATCAACTCTTCCAAAACAGATTTTATTTGTTCTAATGAAACCGAATCTGTTGCTTTTTCAATATGCTTTAACACCACATAACCATCAAAACTTTTGGATAATTCTTTTTCTCCGTGTTCTTTAAAATAAATACTGTAAGAAAATTCATCACTGTCGTCAATAATAATGCCTGTGCCGAATTTTGGATGTTCTAATTTGGTGCCTATCGGATAAGATGTCATGCGTTTTTTTTACGAAATTAGAAAAGAATAGAATATTTCCAAAGGTCAATTTGAATTAACGACCATTAAAGGATAAATAAAAATTTAATAGTTCATAAAAAACGATAATTTTGAATTATAAATTTTAAGATAGGATGATAATAAAAAGACATCTTTGGGTTTTTGTATTAATGATAACAATAGTTTATGGTTGCCATCGCGAATCACCTACGCCGATGGTCGATAAGAAAATAAAATCCATGACACTATATGCATTTGGAGATTCTGCGATCTTTTCATTTACATACACACACCATAAATTAATTGCAGTTACTAAAAATGGAATTCCCTATGTAGAAATTTCTTATTCATCTAATTTCGCTTCTATAGCCTATAAAAGCCCGACCATATACGATACTTTAAAGACCTATTTCAATTCAAAAAATTTAATAGATTCAGTAATTACAAATCACAATAAAATACGAATTTATTACAGAAACAATACCAACGATTTATTAGATTCTTGTCGCTATTTCGAAGGCACAAATTTGTTGTGCAATTCCTTTGTTGATGAAAACTATCAGCCAATTACATTTCAACAACAGCGACCTTATACCTGTGGGATGTTTTACGATGTTTGTATAAAAACAGGCGTAGATACGGCAACTTATACCACCATGGAAAATCAATATAATATTCCATTTCAATTTTTCACCACCCCACTTTCAGAAGGACTATCTTTCTTAGATTTAAATCCTTTGGTATTAATGCAACAAAGTGAGATATATCCGTACAAACCACACCAAAATTTATTGAAAAACTGGAATACATTTTATTCAATTTTAATTACACAAGTACCATCACCAAGGTTTCATTTCAGATTTAAATATGAAAAAGATACCAAACAACGTATCGTAAAAATGGAACTATTTGACACCCTCCAATCAGACAGTATTCCCATGCGAAAATTTCAATTCAACTATTTTGATTAATAAACCGCAATAGATACCTCAAATACTCTATTTATTAGAAAAAAGACAAGGCGAGTTTTATAAAATAAATATCACCACAAAAATTCCACTTCCTTGAAATTAAATTTTCTGATTTCATTTCCTGATTTTATTACCAGAACTCCAGACGCTTCTATATCTATAATTTTTCCTTCAAAAGGAAGGTGTTGCTGCTGGTATTTCGCTGATATATTGTATTGAAATAGATTTTCCAAATACATTGCTTTTAGTTGCTCGAACTTCCGTTCTCGCAGGCGCAGAAAATATTTTTCAATAGACATTAATATTTTTTCAAATACTGTATTCCTGTCCACTTCCTTTCCTGTCAATTGCGCCAAACTGCAAGCATTAGGAGCATTTGAAAAGATGGTTTGGTTCACATTAATACCAATGCCAATAATCGAATTTTTTAAAAAATTACCAGAAATGGTGTTTTCTATCAAAACACCCGAAATTTTCTTCCTATCCACCAAAATATCATTTGGCCATTTGATAGCAATTTCAAAAATATTATCTAAAACCGTATTTAAAGCTACTCTAATTCCCAGCGATATAGCAATATTTAAATAAAATTGCTCCGATGCTTTTAAAAATGAAGTATTATAAATGATGCTAAAGGTTAAGTTTTTGTTAGGTTCAACCTGCCAAGTATTGCCTATTTGTCCACGTCCGGCAAACTGTTCGTCTGCTAAAATGACAGTTCCATCAATTGGACTGCTATTTGATATATGTTCTTTAGCAAAATTATTGGTAGAATCAACGGAAGGAAGATGTATCAGAAATCTCCCGGTGAAAAAAGTGTTATGTACTTTAAGTTCCAAAATTTAGTAGTTTTGTACGTAGTAGTTTTACAAAGAGATAAATAATAAAAAATAAATCATTGGATAAAAAGATAAAAATAACAAAAAAACGTCAAGCAGTAGCGGTCGATAGTTTATGTAATGTAATAATAGCAGCCATTCAGGATAAAAAAGGCAATAATATTGCTTGTTTAGATTTACAAAATATACCCGAAGCAATTACCGATTTTTTTGTGGTATGCGATGCCAATTCCACCGTACAAGTACGCGCAATATTGGACAATGTAGAAGAAGAAGTGAAAAAACAACTACACGTAAAACCTTTTCATCTCGAAGGACGCTCTAACGGGGAGTGGGCTTTGTTAGATTTTGGAGATATAGTAGTACATGTATTCCAAACAGAAAAGAGAGAATTCTATCAGTTGGAAGACTTATGGAGCGATGCCGGTATAAAACATTATGATTAACAAAAGAATCCAAAACAAAACACTCACAATTTTTGTAATAGCTTGAAAGAAACGTATAAATTTTTTATAATTAATAAATAAGAATGGATTTTTTACCGGAAAACGAACAGCCAAAAAAGAAAAAGAGCGGAGGGTTTAACAGCTATTGGCTGTTTGCAATCTTATTAGTCGGTCTGCTGGCAACACAATTTATATCACTAAATTTTCAAGTTAAGCCAATCTCTGAAGACGAATTTTTTAGAAAATTAGTCCCATCAGGTGATGTGGCAAGAATTACTATTGTGAACAAAGAACAAGTAGAAGTTTATTTAAAAGAAGACTCGCTGAAGGATAAAAAACAATATGAAAGTATTCGATATACAAAGCTGAAAGCATTAAACAAAGGACCACATTTCTCTTTTGAGATTACATCTATAGACGCTTTTAAACAAAAATTAGATGGAATACAAGCCAATACACCTTATGATAGCTTGATAAAAGTAAACAACGAATACCGCAAAGGTATTTTTGATATTATAAGTTGGCTATTTCCCATTATACTATTAGTAGGATTATGGATGTTCTTAATGCGTCGAGCAACAGGAGGCATGGGCGGTGCCGGCGGGCAAATTTTTAATATAGGAAAGTCGAAAGCAAACCTATATGACAAAGACATGAAAGTAAATATTACATTCGACGACGTAGCAGGATTAGACGAAGCAAAAGAAGAAGTAAAAGAAGTTGTTGATTTCTTGAAAAATCCTAAAAAATATACCGCCCTCGGTGCTAAAATCCCAAAAGGCGTTTTATTAGTAGGCCCTCCGGGAACAGGAAAAACATTATTAGCAAAAGCAATGGCTGGCGAAGCACAAGTGCCTTTCTTCTCCATCTCTGGTTCCGATTTCGTAGAAATGTTTGTAGGTGTGGGAGCATCTAGAGTACGTGATTTATTTAAACAAGCCCGCGAAAAAGCACCTTGTATTATCTTTATTGATGAAATAGATGCCGTAGGTCGTGCAAGAGGAAAAGGTATGATGCAAAGTAATGACGAACGCGAAAGCACCTTAAACCAATTACTAGTAGAAATGGATGGATTTAGTGGCGATAAAGGAATTATCATGTTAGCTGCCACCAATCGTCCAGATGTTTTAGATGCTGCTTTATTGCGCCCAGGGCGTTTCGACAGACAAATTTCTATCGACAAACCTGATCAAAAAGGAAGAGAGCAAATCTTTAAAGTACACCTTAAAAAACTCACTAAATTAGGAGATACCGTAACCCCCGAAAAATTAGCTTCGCTCACACCCGGTTTTGCCGGCGCAGAAATAGCAAACGTCTGTAATGAAGCTGCTTTAGTAGCTGCCCGCAAAGAAAAAACACAAGTAGAAGCAGATGATTTTAATGAAGCCATTGACAGAAGCATTGGTGGATTAGAAAAGAAAAATAAAATTATCTCTCCGCAGGAAAAAGAAATTATTGCCTACCATGAAGCCGGTCATGCCATCTGTGGTTGGTATTTGGAACATGCCCACCCATTGCTGAAAGTCACCATCATTCCACGTGGCATTGCAGCTTTAGGCTATGCACAATATTTACCTAAAGAACAATATCTATACAGAACAGAACAATTAATGGATGAAATATGCATGACACTTGGAGGTCGTGCTGCTGAAGAAATTGTTTTTGGAAAAATATCTACCGGAGCTCAAAACGATTTGCAGAGAATTACACAATTAGCGTATGCAATGGTAACGGTTTATGGTATGAATGAAAAAGTAGGAAATGTTTCTTTTTACGATCCACAGCAAGATACAACTTTTACAAAACCATATTCTGAAGATACAGCGCGTGTAATAGATGAAGAAGTAAGAAAATTAATAGACAGTGCTTTTCAACGTACTATTAATTTACTGACAGAACATAGAGAACAGTTGAATAAACTGTCACAAGCATTGTTGGCAAAAGAAATTCTATTTAAATCAGATTTAGAAGAGTTAATAGGGAAACGCTCATTCGACGAAGAACCTATCCCTGCCACCTTTGATTGATTAGGAATGTCATTCCCTTGAAAAAGGGAATCTCATTTCTCACTACTTACTACTTGATACTCACTACTTACTACTCATACAGCACTTCTCAGCAGAGTCTCCTGCAAGGGACTCTGCGTTCAGAAAACCACATTCAGAAAACCACTTAATGTCATTCCCTTGAAAAAGGGAATCTCATTTCTCACTTCTTAACTCACTACTTACTACTTACTACTTACTACTTAATACTTACTTCTTAATACTCACTACTTGATACTCACTACTTACTACTCATACAGCACTTCTCAGCAGAGTCTCCT